>ENA-OPEC01002033-OPEC01002033.1-human-gut-metagenome-genome-assembly--contig:-NODE-2033-length-12009-cov-5.690564_pt1 | contig 12009 bp, 10 predicted proteins | sample MGYA00241622_ERZ501507 | MGnify/ENA primary metagenome ERZ501507 (study PRJEB25962, sample SAMEA2042582) | human gut metagenome | biome: human gut; feature: human-associated habitat; material: faeces... | reverse complement strand
AAGGACGGCACCTCGCTCATCGACCTTCTGGAACTCATTGCGCGCGAGGGCGGCGAGATGCGCATCCGCCTCGGCTCGCTCGAGCCGCGCACCATCACGGAGGAATTCTGCGCGCGAGCGTCGAAACTCAAGTACCTCTGCCCGCATTTCCATCTTTCGATGCAGTCGGGCTGCGATGCGACCTTAAAGCGCATGAACCGCAAGTACGACACGGCGCGCTTTATGGAGTCCTGCGAGCTGCTGCGCAAATATTTTGACGATCCTGCCATCACGACCGATCTCATCACGGGCTTTCCTGAGGAAACGGAGGAGGAATTCGCGCAGACGCTCGACTTCATCGCGCGCGTCGGCTTTGCCGAGATGCACGTCTTCCCCTACTCCATCCGCCCCGGCACGAAGGCCGCTGAGATGCAGCAGGTCGATATGCCCGTGCGCGAGGAGCGCGCTGCGCGCGCCTCGGCTGTCGCCAAGACGATGCACGAAGCGTATCTTGCGTGCTGCGTGGGCAAGACCTTTCCCGTGCTCTTCGAGCGCGACCGCAAGGGCGGTAGCGCGGGCCACGCGCCGAACTATATGGAGGTATCCGTCGCGCAGGAAGGCCTGCACAATCAGGTGAAAAACGTGAAGATCACGGCGGTCGACGGCGGCAGTCTTCGCGGCGAGTTGGAGGAATAACGCATGGCCAACCATTTTTATGCCTATATCTCCCGCATGCGCTGTGTTAAGCGCTGGGCGCTCATGCGCAACACCGAGGAGGAGAACATTCAGGAGCACAGCCACATGGTCGCGGTGCTGGCGCACGCGCTCGCGCTGATCCGCACGCGCGTGTTCGGCCTGCCCGCGGACGCGAACGCCGTGGCGGTCGCCGCGCTCTACCACGACGCGACGGAAATCTTGACCGGCGACATGCCGACGCCCATCAAATATTATAACCCCGAGATCCGCGACGCCTACCGCAAGGTCGAGGCCGTGGCGAGCGACAAGCTGCTCTCCATGCTGCCGCAGGAGCTGCGCGCGGACTATGAGCCCATCATCAAGATCGAGGACGAGACGACGAAAAAGCTCGTCAAGGCGGCGGACAAGCTGTCGGCCTATATCAAGTGTGTCGAAGAGCTCAAGGCGGGCAATATGGAGTTCAAAAAGGCCGCGGAGCAGACGCGCCGCGCGCTGAATGAGATGCACATGCCTGAGCTCGACTATTTTATGGTCAACTGCATGGAGAGCTTCTCCATGACGCTCGATGAGCTGGAATAAGAAAAACAAGGAATTTCGGAACTTTTTTCGCAAAATGAACGTCTAAACCTTCGCAAGCCCCCAAATTAAGAGTGAGGTGAAAGAAGATGAAAAGATGTTTGACCCTTTTGCTCGCGCTGGTGCTGGCGCTGTCCCTTGCCGCCTGCGGCGCGAAGTCTGCTGGCCCGGATACGATGACGGGCGACTACAACGGCTATGAATCGACGAAAGAAGACTACGACTTTAGCGCAACAGATGACGAAGCGGAAGACGCGGGCGCGTGGAACGGCGATGGGCAGGTAGGCTCGGGTATCGACAAGAGCCTTTCCGAGCGCGGCGTCAAGATGATCTACAGCGCGCACATCGAGATGCAGACGCTCTCCTACGAACAGGCGGTGGAGGACATTGCCGCGCTCGTCGAGCGCAGCGGCGCTTACTTCGAGCAGAAGAACTTTTCGAACTATTCCAGCGGTTATCGGCACGCGAGCTATACCGTTCGCGTGCCGGCGGAGCAGTTCGCTGACTTCTGCGCGCAGGTGGGCACGCTCTGCCATGTGACGTGGCAGGACGACTCGGCGGAAAATATCAGCGAGCAGTATTACGACACGCAGTCGCGTCTGGAAACGGCGCAGATCAAGCTTGCGCGCTTGCAGGAGCTGCTCAAAAAAGCGGAGAATATGGAGGACATCATCACCATCGAGTCCGCCATCTCTGAAACGGAGTATGAGATTGAACGTCTCTCCGGCACGATGCGCCACTACGACGCGCTCGTGGACTATGCGACCGTTACGCTTGAGCTGAACGAGGTCTACCGTCTCTCCGGCACGGAGGACGCGCCCAAGAGCTTTGGCGAAAAGCTCAGCAACGCCTTTACGGACGGCCTTGCCGCCGTTGCCGAGGGGCTGGAGAATTTTGCGATCTGGCTTGCTTACAGCTGGCTCGGGATCCTGATTTTTGCGGCGGTCGTGTTTGCGGCCGTGAAGCTCATCGGGCGGCTGCGCCGCGGGCAGAAGTTGCCGAAGATCGGCAGAAAGAAGAACAAAAACACGGCAAACGAAACGAAAGTGGAGGAGTAAACCATGAACATCACCTGGCTGGGCCATTCCTGCTTTGTGGTCGAGAGCGCGGGCTGGCGCGTCGTGCTCGACCCCTACTATGTGGAGACCTATCCTGCGCTGCACGTCGACGCGGACGAGGTGCTCTGCTCACATTCCCACCGCGACCACGCCTTTTTGGAGGCCGTGACGCTCTCGGGACGAAACCGGGCGGAAAGCCCCTTTGCGGTCGAAACGGTCTCGACCTTCCACGATGAAAAGGGCGGAGCGCTGCGCGGGGAGAACACCATCCACATCCTGCGCGCCGAGGGCTTGACGCTCGTGCACTGCGGCGACCTCGGCCATGAGCTGAGCGAGGAACAGCTCAAAAAGATCAAGGTCTGCGATGCGCTGCTCATCCCTGTCGGCGGGTATTATACCATCGATGCCTTGACCGCCAAAAAGGTCGCGGACGCGGTTGCGCCGCGCGTTCTTGTGCCGATGCACTACCGCTTCGGCACCCACGGCTATCCCGAGATCGGCACGCTGGAGGATTTCCTGCTGCTCTGCGATGATGCAAGGGTACACCGTCTCGATACGAATGGCTTCACGCTGACGAAGGACGCGCCTGCCGGCGTCATCGTGCCGCGCTTTGCCGAATAAAAGAGAACAAAGAAAAGCCGCCCGTATGGGCGGCTTTTGCCGTATAAAGCCTGCCTTTTTCGCGTAGAATGATAGTGCCTGCCCCAAGGAAGTGGGGCGAAAAAGGAGGATAAGAAGCCGGGCGAGCTTTGATTCGTTGGGTAAGATTTAGGATTAGCCCCTGCAAGCCCCTACAAGCCACAATGCGTTTGCAGGGGCTTTTTCTGTAAACGGGTAGCACGTTTAGCTACTTCTGGCAAGAGATTCACTAAAAGGCTGTCGGCTTCTTCCTGCCGTTCAAATACCGACATGATATGCCGCAGATGTTCCTCTTTGCTTGCCAGTAGAGAGCGAAGAGTGTCTATCTGCGCTGGATGCACGTATGCTGCACAATGGAACTTCAATGCTTGTAACAGACTATCTGTACACAGACGTTGGATACGGTAATGACTACAGTCTGTTCTGTTCCAATCAATGACACTCTCTCCCAACATGGTAAGCCGAGTGATATATCGATGGACATTGTGAATATCACGTATAGCTTGCTGTACTTCGCTGTTTTGTGAATCAATTTCTGATATTCGATGTCGTTCACGTACCAGAATTGATGCCATAAAGCCGATAAGTACAATTAAGATAAAATATCCTACTAACACTTTATACCGTAAATTCATTTAAGAATCTATTATTTGAAAGGATGCCTGCTTTATAAAAACAGACATCCTATTGATTTCTATGCCGCTTTTTACAGTTTCCATCCTGAGATTTGTTCCTGAATGTTCCATAGTTGGGCATACAACCCTTTAGCCTGCATCAATGTTTCATGCGTACCTTTTTCCTTTATCTGTCCGTTATCCAACACGATAATTTGGTCTGCCCCCTTAATAGTTTTAAGTCTATGCGCAATGGCAATGACAGTATGCCCTTTGATGAGTGCATCTATGGCTTTCTGTACTTCCACTTCATTTTCGGGGTCAAGTGAGGCGGTCGCTTCATCAAGCAGGATGATTTGTGCGTCTTTCAGCATGGCACGGGCTATGGATATGCGTTGCTTTTCTCCGCCCGAAAGGGTACACCCTCCTTCGCCTACCAAGGTGTCATATCCTTTGGGCAACCGCATGATGAAATCATGGCAACAGGCTTTTTTAGCTGCGGCTATAATTTCTTCTTCCGTCGCGTCAGTTTTACCAAAGCGGATATTATTGCGTATGGTGTCCTGAAACAGATAGACATCCTGAAATACCATAGAGATGTGGCTCATCAGACTTTCTGGATTTATCTCATTCATCGGAACACCATTGAAAAAGATACATCCTTTCTGTGGGTCGTAGAAACGGGCGCAAAGCTTCATCACCGTACTTTTCCCGCTTCCCGAAGGTCCGACAAGAGCCGTCAAGGAGTTTTTCGGGAGCGTAATGTTTATATCATGCAACACTTCCTTGTCTTGATAGGCAAACGATACGTGTTCAAACCTGATGTCGCCCGCTGCCGGGGATTGCCGTTCTCCTTTCATCTCCGGCTCGTTCATCAAGGAAAGGATGCGTCCACCGGCAATGGAAAAATAGCGGAACTCGGTAAAGTTTGTCAGTGCGGAAGTCAGTGGGTCGAACACACGAGAACCGACTACAAGGAATAGCACGAATACAAGGATTGAAAGTTGCCCTCCCAACAGAAGGTAAGTTCCACATAGCACCATCATTGTCAGCCCAGCACGTACTAAAGTGATGCTCAACAAGACGAATGGGCCTAACAAGGCCTCCTGACGGATGCAAGCACGGCGAAGTTCCTCAAAAGCATCGCGCAACCTAACAAAGCGGTCACCTATCAGATTGTACGCTTTCATTACACGAATACCCTGTAAGTATTCTTCCAACCGGTTCCCTGCATTGATTTTCGCTTGAATTTGCCTGCCGCTTAGACTTCGTTGTGCTTTTGTGCTTGCCCACAGAACGAGCAAGGCAAGCGGCAAGGCGGCAAACATACTGACCGCCATCCTCCAATCTATCCATACAAGCGAAGCAAAAGCCAGTACGGGCATGACTATGGCACCCATAAGTTGGGGCAGGTGGTGCGAAATTCCGGTTTCTGCCATCATGAAGTCCGTAACAAGCATAGACGACAAATCACCCGGATCACGTTTCGACAAAAAGCCCAACGATAGTTTCCGCAAGTGCTCCGCCAGCGACAAACGCCCGGAAGCACTCATTTCGTATGCTCCTCTAAAATTGGCTCGGTAGGATGCCCGTTCTGCCAAAGCCATGACCAGCATATAAACAGCCATTATACCGAATATGTACCACAGGCGAGTTGTGTCAAGCGGCTGTCCGCTCCCGTCAAACGCGCCGAAAATAATACGTACCGCTTCAATGGAAAGGCAGAACGGCACGATGTTAACCAGATTGGTAAGCATGGTATAGCCCACGGGCTTGTAAAGCCGTTCCGTATGGCCTATTGTAATATTATCGATTGCATCCATATCTTAAATCCTTTCATTTATGTGCTATAATATGTATCCACGATAAGCCAAAGGTGTGTGAAAGCAATTTATTCCCCGTAAAATCATCCGTCCCCAAAATCCCTGCGGGACAACTTATGTTTTGTAAAATTCTGCTCAATAAGTTCTTTTCTTTCATGATTCTTCTCTGTTTTTTCAATTTTTGTTCAACGTCCACTGGTAAGCATTCGTATAGGCATCCCACATATTCTTATAAACCCCTTCTGCGGTCGACAACACATCATGTATCCCACATTGTACAATACGCCCTTCCTTCATGACGACTATCTGATGGGCGGAAACAATGGAGGAAAGGCGATGGGCTATCACAATAACCGTCTTGTTCTTTATTAACGATTGTAAAGCCATCTGCATTTTGTGTTCGTTCTCCGGATCGGCAAAAGCAGTGGCTTCGTCCAACACTAATATCGGTGCATTCTTCAATATGGCACGTGCCACACATATCCGTTGTGCTTCACCACCAGAGAGAAACACGCCTTTGTCACCAATCCTTGTTTCGTAACCTTGTGGCAGTTTCTCAATGAAGTCATGACATTGGGCGGCCTTGGCTGCGGCTATAACCTTTTCTTTAGTGGCAACAGGAGAACCGACGGTTATGTTCTCATACAGGGTGTCATAAAACAAAAAGGTGTCTTGGAATACGAATGACACCATGTCCATCAGTTTAGCCGTGGCAATCCGGCGGATGTCCCCGCCACCTATGCATATTTCCCCTTGTTCCACATCCCAAAAACGGGGTATCAAGTTGGCTATTGTTGATTTGCCACTCCCGGAAGGGCCTACAAGAGCAGTAATTTTCCCTTGTGGTGCGATAAAACTGACATCATGCAGGGCTTTCGTCCGTGTTCCTTGCTCTGTATTTTCATAAGAGAACGACACATGGCGGAATTCCACACCGTAAGCGGCAGGCACCTGCGGATGCTCCGGTTCCGGCACAGGTTTCTTTTCCAGTATGCGGTCGATACGGTTTACACCTTCATCGATGTCGCGCGTATTACCTCCCAAGAATGTCAGTTTATAAACGGGGGAAGCCATACCCGGTCCCATGATAATGAAGAACAGCCATACTACCGCCAATGACAAGGATTGCGGACTGGCTTGCATCAGCAAGATGCCCATAGGAAGAATAAACGTTACCATCGAATTGAGCAAGACGGTAAAGGCAATCATCCCGTTCTGGTAGGTGTCACAGCATTTCAAGGCGAATGTCTTGTATGCCTGAATCTCGGCATTGAACTGACGGAACGAACGGACGCTTTGCCCGAATATCTTGACGACGGGCATTCCCCGTACATACTGCACAGCTGATGCGCTCATTTTTTCCTGTGCATCGTAGTAGATACCCATGAACTCCCTTGCCCTTTTTCCCATGAAATTGGAAAATTGCAGGAATAAGCTAAGCACCACAACGGCCAGGCACACGACTGTCAGCCACACATCCAGCGAGAAAAAGATGACCAGCATTACCACTACCGTTGCCATTACATTGACCAAATCCGGAATGGTATGGGCGATGAAGCCCTCTATTTTCTCGATATTCTGGTCCATTGTTTTCTTGATGGCTCCCGTAGAGGTATTGTTCAAATATCCCAAAGGCAGTTTGCCGATATGTTCAGACAGACGGACACGCAACCCATACAAGATACGGAATGCAGCCACATGTGAGGACATCAGGGCGGCATAGAGCAATATCAATCCGCCAACAAGCCCTCCAAATGCAATCCATCCCCAACGCATCATGTCCGTTCCGTCCAAAGCGGAAAGATTGGAGCCATTCGACAGCAACTCTTTCAAAATTTCATAAACTGCCCAATAAGGCACAAGCATACACACCGCGCTGCCAGCCGACAGCAGACCTGCTAATATAAGCAGACCTTTCCTTTGTCCCGCTATCTCGAACAGACGGGACAAACCTTTTTTCTTTTTTGATTTTTCCATTGTTATTACGCTATTTTGATGTGATTTTATATCCGAGCAATGAACTGAATTTGTAGCAGAGCCAAGGGATGCGCCCCAATATCTGCCCGAAGAAGAATCCCCAGCGTGAACGGAAGAACTTCATATAGTTAGCCTGTTCAATGAGCTTTAAAGACGGTTCCCATTGTTCCACCACATACCCGTTGCTTATGCCGGAACGGATTTGAGCCTCGTGTTTGCGGAGCGAATCGGGCTTCACACCATGTCGGCTCATTATCGTGCCGCACACGTCAAACCACAATTCACCTCCCCCGAAACGGTTTGCCACGTGATGCAGGAAGGATTTTACTTGCTTCTCGTAGAAGTACATCAGTACCCCCTCCACGATGAAGATAAATTCTGCTTCGGGGTGTTTCCGGCGCAGGTCATCCATCCAGTCGGTCTCCAACAAAGACGCTTCAATATAGACATTGTCCGGCTGTTCGGGTATCAATTCCCGGCGTAGAGCAATGACCTCAGGCAAATCTAAATCATAAAAGACTGCTTTCTGACTTCCGATACGCTGGAAACGGGTATCCAGTCCACATCCCACATTGACCACGACCGGATGCGAATGTGCTTTAATAAATCGGCGCACAGCGCAGTCAAAATACCATCCACGCACCACGCATCCCACTTCGCTCAACTTTGCCCCGTCGAACTGGGAATAATCGTATTCCAAACTGTCCGCCAGCCATTCCGCAGCCTTGTCATATAGAATGGGATTATTCCGGCGACTTTCTTTGGCTCTCATGTATAGCGGAATAAGCAATGTTTCCGCTACAATACTCTTAAACTCGTATTTCTGTCTCATATTTTTGGAGTGTTTAATAGTGAACGATATTCAGAATTGTTCATAAAAAAAGGAGGAAACCTCCGTGAAGATTTCCTCCTTACCAACCGTTCTGATGCGGTTGAATGTTCGTATGTACGTTGTCTGTATCTCATATCTTGATAATAGCCCTCCAACCTTGGATTTCAAACAGGATATAATCGTGCAAAATAGCCTCCATCTCTTGCCGGGGTACGGAATGCATCAATAGCTCCTCGAACATCGTGAACATCCATACCGTATGCAAATGAATGATAAAATCAGACACAGCCGTATTGATTTCGGGATGTTTCCGCTGCATGGACGCGAACCACGCCTTAACCAATTCCGTGGAACGGTCGGTATAATTCTCACGGAAGCGTTCCAATGAAGAACCTTGCGCACGGAACAACAGTATTTCCATTAGCGAACGGTGTTTGTCTATAAGCGAAACATATTCATCAATGCAGGATTTCAGGTATTTTTCCGACCGCATCATCATAATATCTTCGCCCCGTATGCCGTGGTGTTCTTGCAGCATGGCTTCCAAAGCGCACAAAACAGGACGGACCACTTCATGGAATAATTCATCTTTGCTTGTGAAGTAGTTATAGATATTCCCGACACCAACACTTGACAACTCCGCTATTTCGCGCATGGAAGTCTTGGAATAGCCTTCCCTCTCGAATTGTTGTCTGGCAACCGTCAATATCCGACCTCGTATGTCCTCTTTCAGCACTTGCATTTATAGTGAACAATGTCTGTTTTTAATTTTTTGCAAAGGTACAAGGCTTGAAATTGTCGGGCAATACCTAATTATTGGGATTTAATAATACTCGGATAACAAGATATCTATAAGCTATGTAATGGTGCAAATTATTAATATGATTTCGTTTTAGACGGGAACTTTGCGGTATCAAATTACAATGAATATTGAATGTATAATCTGATAATCAGAAAAATATAGAATGTTATTCGGTTCAAGCGTGGTGCCGATGTCTACTTTAACAGTGAGGTTCTGGAATACCTTGGAGATAAAATAAGCAACAGCCCACGCCTATCCCTGTGAAACGGGTATGACGTAAGAAGTTGGCCGCTTATCCTCTCTCCAATTGAATTTTCCAGATTCCACTGTGAGAATAAACTTACACTTCCGTGTTCAATATGTCGTCCAACAAATATAGAAAACATCTGCGGAAAATGCAAGTCGCGGGCCTCTTTTTTGGGCTGTTGCGGGTGTAAAATTCGATAAAAAGTTTGTGAAAATCAATATTGAAGTTTAATTAAGTATTTTCGAAAATGGCCTTTTTGTCCTTTTTTTTGTTTAAGGTACAATTCTTTGATTGGGCTATATTTCTGATTTTTTTTGTTTTGCCTTCGTTGGGGCCGGTCTCGTTGTTCAGTAAAATTCGGGCGTTGAAATTTTTTTGATCGAGACGAGCCCGTGTTTCTTCGGACTTTTTTTTCAAGTATTGAAGCCGAGGAACTGCAGTCGGAGTTTCGGCCTGGTCAAATGACGACCTTCTTTGTTTTAATATATAATAAAGGTATCATCATAAGGCGCCGCATGTTCTCTATATATGCCTGTATCTGTGTTTGTGCGTGTGATTTCATGCCTTTTGAAATATGTTCTGTATTACGGACACATCCGCATGCATTCAGTCCGTATAGCTACATTTATCCAATTGTGATGCATACAATTGATTTTTCCGGGGACTAAGAACTCTTTATGTGTAGCTATGAGCTTCAGATACAGGGGAAATATGTGTATGATTTCTGTCTTAATTTGAGTATGTCCCTCATCGTTGGATCCGAATTTATGAGGAGACCGGGTGGTGAGCCTGTTATTGGCCTGCGGGAACGTTCTCGCTTTCGATCCCCGGCTGTTCGACGGCAACAGAGCGACGCGGTCGTGCGGAAACATTTCGATCACGGCAAGATCGAGACCGACGAATTCCCACCCGGGCGACATCCCGCTCGGCGGTGAGCAGACGGACTCGGGGGATATGCCTACATGTCGATCTATCCGATTGGCAAGGCGGTAAATATGGCTTGAGGTTACGGATTCTTACCTGTCGCGGCTCCCTGTCCCATGCACGATCTCTGTTTGAGAAGCTGCATGAGGTCGGAATCGCTTGATTTTTAGATGGTGCCAGCGCTGTGTCGGACATAAATGCTGCCATGTTGTTATTGATACCTTTCGTTCGCTTTGCTTAAGCCTCATGCCGTTATTTCGCCGGGGTGAAACAATTGTGAAAATAAGGTCCCAAAGCTGCTCTTTTTTATTTGTATGTCAGAAAAATAGGTATATTACGCTGGTTTGGTACAAGAAAAAAACTTCTCTTTTTGTTTATTCGACGAATTTATCTATTTTTGCGACTAAATAGTGTGGTTTCTTAAACAGAGATAACGAACATTCGCAACTGTAGGTTTGCAGACAGGACCGAAGCGAAGCAGGGTATTCGGAATTTTCACGAATGCCTTATGTGTAATTCTTAATTTGCTGGATGTCAGTGTGTTCTGATGTTGCGCTGACAAGGCCTCGGATTGCCCGGATGCGATGCGGATTCCTTGTATAAACGATGCTGGAATGAATACGCAGGGCACTAATTGGACTTGGCCTGACTCGGTTTCCGAGCAGCTCCGCACGAGAAGGAACAACCATGCGGTCCGGTGGTATGTGCTGGTGCTGCCGGTCTCCTCAAAAGGATGTTACAGGGGGAACCCGGCCAAAGGACTCCAGGCCGAGTTGGCCCGACGCATCCGTGTTGGCGAGCCGCCGACGCGGCATCCGCTGTTGTACAATTATGTCTTCGTACATGCTTCGGAGTCAGAGATCTACCGTTTGAAACGCTACCTTCCCCAATACAGTTTCCTGCCCCGGGTCCGTGACGGACATGGTGGGTATTATCCCTACTTGTCGGACGAGGAGATGACCAATTTGAAATGGGTGGCCGAGTCCTATTGCGACGAACTGCCCGTCTATACCCCCGAGCCGAACCGACTGATGAAGGGCGATCGGGTGCGTATCACCGAGGGCCAGTTCAAAGGGGTGGAGGCAAGGGTTATCGTTCAACCCGGAGGTGGACGGAAAGACATCATGGTCTGTGTGGAGAACTGCATGTATGTACCGCTGCTCAGCGTGGAGCCCGGCCAGTACGAGGTGATTGCGTTGAATTCGGATAACCGCCACGTCTATACGCGCCTGAACGGCGACCGGCTTCCGATGGGGCTTCATGAAGCATTGAAGCGTTACCATTCACCTGAGGGGGTGACGGATGCGGATCGGGGGTTGGCCCGGGAGACGCTGCAGCAATACGGCAGTCTGCAGCTGGAGAGTGACGTCATGCGCTGCAAACTTTACTCGATGCTGCTTCCGGCCTATGCGATTCTTGGAGAGAAGGAGAAGTTCGACCGATTGGTAGGTATGATTCGCGGCATCCTGCCGCTGATCCGCGCCGAACAGTCGCGTGCGTTGTTGCTGGTTACGCTCTATGGCTGCACGAACAGTTGCATCTGTCGGGATCATGCGCACGCAGCCGTCGATCCGTGGCGCGAGGAGCCGAATCCGAAAAAATGTAAGTTGCAACTCATCCGGCGTCTTGACGATTACGACTGTTGGTTGGGACACGGCCTCTATGCGGGGCATTCTGTTGCTCCGGGGGAGTAGGTCGGTGAATCCGTCGCGGCGAGCCGTTGTGGCTGCAGTTGTTGGACCAACCGTTTGCGTGCAATCATTTCCTTCAATTATTCCTATCAACAAATATCTTGAGTTCAACTTATAAATGCAACTTTTTGGGTGCGGATAATAAGCAATA
>ENA-OPEC01002032-OPEC01002032.1-human-gut-metagenome-genome-assembly--contig:-NODE-2032-length-12017-cov-5.984200_pt1 | contig 12017 bp, 8 predicted proteins | sample MGYA00241622_ERZ501507 | MGnify/ENA primary metagenome ERZ501507 (study PRJEB25962, sample SAMEA2042582) | human gut metagenome | biome: human gut; feature: human-associated habitat; material: faeces... | reverse complement strand
CCACCGAGGAGATATGCGAAAAGCTATACCTGGCGCCCGCCACCCTCAGCAAGCACCTTTCCAATATTTACGGCAAGGTAAAGGTCACCGGGCGCATAGCGCTGATGGCGCTGCTGACCGGCACTGCGAACAAGGCATAAAGAAAAGGAGCCGGGAAGGGCGACTCCTCATAAGGACATCTTGAAAACACCAGATTAAACCGATTGAGAGAATCTCTTGGTGTCGACCAAACGGGAATAGCCATCAACCATTTCATCGTGGTTGGTGGCTATTCCTGTTTAAAGGTATATTCATGTTGAAATCCGAACCGGAATCTTTGTAAAATTCCCTACCGCTCTTTAACCAGAAACAATGGGTAACCGCATGCCTAACCGGGAGAGCAGTTCGTTGGTAATCGTCCCACAGCATGCAGCCAGTTCCTCTGCCCGAATCACCTGACCGCCATCCCGGCCGATAATAGTCACTGTATCGTCAGGAGCGACCTCCGAAAGATCTCTGACGTCCACCAGCAACTGGTCCATGCACATCCGCCCCACCATAGGACAACGCCGGCCCTGAATCAGCACCTGGCCGCCCCGCTGAGGCAGATCCCGGGGCAGACCGTCCGCGTAGCCGATGGTGACCACCGCCAGTTTGGTTTCTTGCTCTGCCTGAAAGACCCGCCCGTACCCGGCGCTCTCTCCGGCTGGCACAGTGCGGATACTGGCCACTCTGGCCCGGAGAGACAGAACCGGCCGCAGGTCAAGGCTTCGCTGAACAGGCGCATCATCGCTTCGAACTCCATAGAGTGCGATTCCAGCCCGGACATAGTCACAGGGCTGAGCTGGGAGGTTCCAAATTCCATAGCTGGACTGGATATGAACTTTGCCGGGATCATATCCGGCAGTTCGGAGCCAGGCCACCGTATCATAGAACAAGGTCAGCTGCTCCTGGGTGTAGGCAACATCTTCGGCTTCCAGGCTGTCCGAGACGTATAGATGAGAAAAGACACCGTCCACTACCAGGTTTGGAAGCCGGAATGCCTCCAGGATCTCCTTCCGGTTTTCCGCCAGGATGCCCAGCCGGTGCATCCCCGTGTCCAGGGCCAGATGGACATGGACACGCCGCCCTCTGGCTGCCAAGGCCCGCCCGTGGTCAATATCCGCCACCGTCTGGGTCAGATGCCATCGTGTCAAGAGCGGAGCTTCCTCCGGGGAGGTATAACCTAAGATCAAGATCGTCCCCCGGATGCCCGCCTTTCGCAGAGCAATCCCCTCGGCCAGGCAGGCCACGGCAAAGGCCCGGACGCCCGCTCGCTGTAAGGTGCGGGCGGTCACTGCCCCGCCGTGACCGTAGGCCTCCGCCTTTACCACCGCCATCAGCTCTGTCCCCGGAGCCAATGTGTTCCGCAGCACCTGGGCGTTGTGCCCAAGGGCCGCCAGATCCACCTCCCGCCAGGCCCGAGCGGTGGGGCTGGGCTTCTTTTGAAGCCTCAGCAGGCAAGGGGCGGAGAGCAGCGCACTGAGCGCCAGCACCACAATAAAATGGAGAACACTGTTTTCAATGAGCATTTCTCCCAGTCCCAGTAGCTTTGCCGCTCCCCGGACCAGTACGATGCAGAGGGGATGGAGCACATACATGGCTGTGGAAAATTCCCGGACTTTCCTGGACTCGCCCTTGTTTCCGCCCAGCAGCAGAGAAAAAAGGCATACTATGCACAGGGGGAGGGCGAGGTACATGCTGTCGTGGCGCTGGACATCCATGCGATGGAGCCACAGCCCCTCGGCGCTCATGGCTGCCAGAGAGAGGAAGAAGCCCACCAGAGACAGCTTTTGGTTCCACCGCCTTCCGGCGGCCCCAAGCAGAAGGAACAGTGGCGCGAAGAACAGGCCATTGCGGGTATAGCCGCACAGTGTAAAAATGCCGTCGTAAAGGGTCCGAAGCAGCGGGATCCGGGAAACCAGTCCATAGTAACTGTCCCCGCCCAGACCGATGAGATAGAGTAGCGCCGCCACAGGCAGAGCCACTCGCAGGCCCAGCCGGCTGAGCCACCGGGCGATGACGATGCCCAGAATGGTCGCCGGGAAATACCACAGGTGGTAGAAGGTGCCGTCCACCAGCAGTTTCCGCAAAACATCCGCCGGACCGGTGAAGCTGCCGGCATAGAGATTCACTGGCAGATACAAAAGGATGCAGACGCCGTAGAGCAGGCAGAGCTTTTTCAGCTGCCGCCCCACACCAGCCCAGTGATTCCGGCTCAGAAAGTACCCAGTGGTCATCAGAAAGAATGGGACTGCCACCCGGGCCAGTACCCGGGTAAGCCAGAAATCAGCCATGGCAGACACATCCGCCAGGGGCGAGGTGTGGTTCATCACCACCAGCAGGACTGCCGCCAGACGAAAGAGGTCCAAAGTCGGGACGGTTTTCTTAGCCGTTCTCATGGGTATCCCCCCACCATGTCAGGATAAATCCCTCCACATTGTCGCCGGATATCTGGCAGCAGCCCTCCGGCACTTCCACCTCTGTGACGGCTCCGGCGGCGGGCACATAGAACACCTGGGCCATGCGGCCGTTTTCCAGAGCGACGCTCCGGGGACCCTGCCGCAAAAAGTCCCGGTACTCCTCCAGACACAGCCCGTTGGTTTCCATCAGCTGGGCGTGGGGCGCGCCCACATAGCGGAAGTGCCACGGCTCAGCCGAGATCCCGGTGACTTCCTCCTTGCCCCGCTGGTAGCGTTCGATAAAGCCGTACCGGGCCGCCAGACGCCTAAATCTTCCGCAGACGCCGTCATAGGGAAAGGCAGGCCGGATGAAGTCGATGTATCCGGCAGCCTTTCCCAGGTCGATGGCGAGGCCGGTCTGATGCTCACTGCATCCTGGAAGGGCCACATACTGGCGGGTAAATGTCTCCCCATGCTCCGCCATGGAGTCATCCCAGATCCGCTGCTGTTCCTGCTGGCTCCGCCAGCCGGACACCGGCACGATCTCCCGCTGTCCCCCCGCCTTTTGGATACAGGCAGACAGTAGCTGCCGTGCCCGGCTTTCAAGAAGAATGTCGGGGTGGTGCGGGTCCACCGAGGTCAGCGCAGATCGCTCTTTTTCATGCAGGGGATGCGCCCGGTTGACCAGGACCAGCGGCCCCTGAAAAATCTGCTCCCGGGGAATCGACACGGTTCTCATCCCACCACCCCCAACTCGATCAGGCGGGTCACCAGCTCCCCAAAGGAAATGCCGATGCCCTGCATCATGCTGGGGTAGCGGCTGTGGGCGGTGAAGCCGGGGATGGTGTTGACCTCATTGAAGACGATCTCCCCATCCGGGGTGAGGAACAGATCCACCCGGGCGAATACCCGGCAGTCCAGGGCACGGTAAATGGTTTTTGCCGCTGCCTGGATCTCTGCCGCCTTCTCCGGCGGGATGCGGGCGGGACAGTGGATGGCGGAGGTCTTTAAGGTGTACTTCTCCTCATAGTTGAAAAAGCCCTCCGACAGCGCAATCTCGTCCACCAGACCCACGGTCAGTTCCTCGTTGCCCATGACCGCGCAGCCCACCTCAAAGCCGGGGATCGTCTCCTCCAGGATCACGGCGCTGTCGTGGCGGAAGGCCTCCTCCATGGCGGCGGGCAGTTCTTCCGGCCCGGAGACTTTGGTGATACCGAAGGAGGAACCGGCCCGGACCGGCTTGACAAACACCGGGTATCCCAGTTCCTCCGCTGCCTGGGCGATCCGGCTGAAATCATCGCTGGAATGAAAGACGTGGCTCCGGGGGACCCGGATGCCGGCCAGGGCCGCCAGCTGGTGGGCCCGGTCCTTGTCCATGCACAAGGCGCTGGACAATGTCCCGCAGCCGATGACCGGGACCCCGGCCAGTTCAAAGAGTCCCTGTACCGTACCGTCCTCGCCGTTCTTGCCGTGGAGGACTGGGAATACCGCGTCAAAGAGGAGACGGCGGCCGGAACCGTCCAGCAGTAGTAAAGCGTGGGCCTCCCGTTCCACCAGTGGGGTGCAGGGGATACAGTCTGCCGCCTGCTGCCAAGTACCGTCCTCCAGCCGGGAGAGGTCGCCGGTATAGCAGAGCCACTGCCCCTCCCGTGTGATGCCCACAGCCAAAGGAGTATAGCGGGCGGGGTCCATGTGGGACAGCACCGCATAGGCGGAATGGAGAGAAACTTCGTACTCCGTGGAGCATCCGCCGAAGAGAACGAGAATGGTTTTCATGGGATAAGACCTCCTAATCAAAATAAAGCGCCTGGTTCTGATACTGAAATGGTACCAGAACCAGGCGTTTCATACTTGTCTATCTACCAACGGTTGCCTTGCAAGTTTTCTGCGAAATTCTTGTGATTTTCTTACGGCGCTTCTGAATGGTCTGACGGAAGACAGATGGTGAAGGTGATCCGATCCTCGGTGCTGTCCGCCCGAATGGTCCCGCCGTGGAGCTCCACGATCTCCTTGGCGATGGCTAAGCCAAGGCCCGCACCACCTGTCCGGGTGGCGCGGGAGCTGTCCAGACGGAAGAACTGTTCAAAGATCCGGTCCAATTTCTCCTGGGGGATGTTCTTTCCCGCATTGGAGAAGGTGAGTACGATTTTCCCGGCCTCTATCCGTCCGGCAATTTCCACCGTGCTGTCCGGCAGGCTATAATAAGACGCGTTGCGCAGGAGATTATCAAAGACCCTTGCCAGCTTATCCGGGTCACAGGAATAGTGCAGCTTGGGCGGCAGATCCAGGCTGCATGACAGCCCCGATTCTGCGAAAATGGGGCGGAATTCGCTGGCGACCTGCTCCAGCATCCGCGTCAGGTTCACGCTCTGCCGCTCCAGCTCCAGGTGAGAGAGGTTGAAGCGGGTGATGTCGAAGAACTCGTTGATGAGGTCCTCCAGCCGCTCCGCCTTCTCCAGGGCGATGCCGGTGTACCTGGCCCGGATCTCCGGGGAGATCTGAGGCTCATCCCGCAGGAGGGTCAGGTAGCCGATGACGCTGGTCAGGGGCGTTTTCAGGTCGTGGGCCAGATAGACGATTAGGTCGTTTTTCCGCTGTTCTGCCTCCCGGGCTGCCCGGGCGTCCCGGAGAGCCTGCTCCCGGGCCAGATTCAGCTGGATGGAGATGTCCTCCAGGGAATCCGGCAGCTGGATGGGCTCCTCACTGGGGCGGGATAATTGCCCTGCCGCATTGGCCACCACGTCCAGCTGCTTGATGGGCTTGGAGATAAAATAGAAGCTGATGACCACCCAGCCCGCCAGCACTGTGACGATGCAGACCAGAACGATGTAGTCTCGAACCCAATTCAGGATGTCGTGGAGCGGCGAGGGCTGCCAGGTGATGCTGGCGCAGATGATGAAGCCCAGGAATGCCAAGGCCATCACTGCGACCACCCAAGCCATGAGGACCAGCAGGTAGCCGCCCCAGATGCGCAAAGATCTCCGGCGGCTGCGGGTATTTCCTTTCTTACTCAATGGTGTACCCCACCCCCCAAACGGTCTTGATAAATTTGGGCTTTCGGCTGGGCTCGTGCATCTTTTCCCGTAGCCGGGCGATGTGACTCATGACGGTGTTGTTGCTGTCCATAAACGCCTCGCCCCAAACATGTTCAAACAGTTCCTCGCTGGACACCACATTCCCCCGGTGCTCACATAGATACCAGAGAATGGAGAATTCCAAGGGCGTCAGGGCCAGTTCCTCGCCGAACAGGACGCACTTGTGAGTGGCCTTGGAGATCTGAAGGCCTCGAAAGTCGTATTCGGTGACCTCCTGGACTGTCCCCTCCCTGGGGTTGTACCGGGTGTAGCGGCGCAGCTGAGTCTTGACCCGGGCCACCAGTTCCAGAGGATTGAAGGGCTTGGTGATGTAGTCGTCCGCTCCCAAGGTCAGCCCCATGATCTTGTCCATATCCTCCACCTTTGCGGTGAGCATGATGATGGGGAACAGGTGGTCCTCCCGGATGCGCTGGCAGAGGGTAAAGCCGTCCATGTCCGGCAGCATCACATCCAGCACCGCCAGATTCAAGCGTGTCGTCCGCACACAAGCCAGGGCGTCGGAGGCATTATAGAATTTGTGGATGGTGAAGCCTTCGTTTTTCAGATAGACCTCCACCAGATCTGCGATCGCAGTCTCGTCATCGACGACTAAAATATGTGTAGCCATAGTTGCCGGCCTTTCGTGTTTTTCTGCATTATAGCACGGAACATATAAAAAAGCGAGTATGACTCTTGATTTTTCCTAAACATGTCCTAAAGGGGACTGTTGCGGTCTCCTGTCTGCGCAAAATTCTCACCAGACTGTATCGAAACTACGATCTTCCAGACTCCTGATTTCGTAGGGTCGAAGTCGTGAAGCTGCGCCGCAGTGCTCTGTCATCCTTCGCTGGCAGGATCGGTCTGCGTATCATACGATGAACATTCCTCCAGATCTGCAGCCTGCTACCCGGATAGGCTTTTTTCAGCTTTGTGACAGCACGCTCCTTTGCCTTTTCCACGGCGGACTCCTTCATCATGTGGTACATGCCGATTTCCTTCAGCGAAGTTTTTTCAAATCCGAATACGCCGTAGAATTTTCCGAGGATGTCCCTGTCCTTCTTCGGGAGAGCATCAAATAGTTCCTGCAGCAGCTCAATGCAGACTTTTCGATACACGACCTGCTCCGCAGAAACAGAGAGATTCCCAGGCATCAGCCGCTCAAAGGGATCACCGTCATAGCTCCCAGGGATAAGATCATTGACACCAACAAAATGGGTGTTGTAACGGATGTGCTTGACAGCCTGTTCCAGAAGGACATCCATTTTCTCCGCGATCTCTTCGATGCTGAACTGACCTGAATGATATAGCCTTTGTGCCTGCCGGACAGCATCCATCTCGTGCTTGCTCAGAGAAAGATTTCCGATATGTTGCTCCAGCCAACGGGTCATCCTGCCTTTCAGATGTGGGTACAGGTAGGTGGCAAGCACAGCACGGCTCTCATCGTATTCTCTGCTCTGGACCCGTGTCAGAAATTCCAACGCACCCTCGCCGCAAAGATCCTCTAGAATCGTTTTCGTATAGCCGGACAACTCTCCCGGTCTTTCCCTGTCCATATGCAGACAGTTGAACTCTCTGGCAGTCTCCCGGGCGATGCGCCGGATCAGCCCGAGATTCCTGCGGTACAACTCCTCCAGCGCGCGCTCATCACCGCCGTAATATCGGCGGACCAATTCCTCATTGGTCATGGGTCCCACCCGCCTTTGCTTTCGGTGGACGCCCTCGGGGCTTGCTCACTCTGGTGATGCGGCAATATTCATACACTTGCGCAGTAGATATTTGTTCAGAAAACTCCTCAACAGAGATATCCGGGCTGCGCAGCGCATCGTAGAGCCGGTCTCGCACATGATCCTTGGCTCTTCTGGCATCCTCCTGAGAGATACATCGTAGAGCCGGTCTCGCACATGATCCTTGACTCTTCTGGCATCCTCCTGAGAGATAGCTCCTCGCTGCATATCCTTCGTGATCCTGGAAAAGGCAGTCAGCTTGGCCTTCACCTTGGGGTTGTTCTTTGCCAGTTCCTTTTGAACTTCCACCGTGCCAAATTGCCGACAGGTGTAGCCAGGAGCGTGGGGACAGGCCCCTTCGCAGTACAAAGCGTGGACGCCGCTCTTCAGCATGAAGTATTTCCCGCAGATGATGCAGCGGCGGATGTTGTGTCCGCTATTCGGGGCCAGCATATAGTCTGCCTTCATCAGCGCCTGTAAGCTGTCCGTCACATGCTCCTGACAGATGGCCATGGAGCCCGTCCGGCAGCTCCCGCGGGACATAGGAGAGCATATATTCATCGTGTCTCCTGTAGCAGTCCCCGTGGTAAGTGATGGGGTTGACGATCAGCTTCTCTGCGGTGCGATCATCGTTATAGAAACCATAGAGCGCTGCCGCATAACTTTCCGGCCCATTGGTCGTGAGTGTGGAGAGGATAAACTTGATGAAATTCCGGATGGTAGGAACAAAGGCACGGATGTCGTGAAGATACATCATGTAGCGGTCGATGTATTTCTTGTAGGCACTCCAGGTATCTTCGCACGCTCCCAGGAGGCGAAACATCTCGTAATAAAACAACTCGCCCTTTTCCTCGCTGCCCTCTCTGCGACGAAACAGATCCAGCAGTCCCAAGGAGATTTCAGGATCGCTGTCCCCATCATCGCTCTGGAAGAATTCTTCCGCTGAGGCGCTGAGAAGTTTTGTCTGATCATCCTCTGAAAGGCTGTGCTCCTCGGGAGGAAACAAGCTGAACTGTCCTGTGATCTCCCGTATCACCGAAAAGAAAGCGTCATAGCAATCGTCTGGTAGCAAGCGGAACACAGTATATCGGCGAAGTTCCTGACAGAGCTGCTCCATCTCATCATTCAGTTTCCACCAAAGTTCACTCTTGCGGACATACTCGTAGATGTCCATAAGGGTACGGATGCGCACCATCCGTTCGTGCAGAGGGTGGTAGTCATCCGGTGATAGATTCAGCAGATCTTCGGTCAGCCTGCCTGCCTCAAACTGCTGCCCGTTCAGCTCCAAGGTGCTGCCGTAGGTATAGAATATGATGCTCCCCTCCATTTCCGCTGGCCCCCTCCTCTGCAATAATTTGTCCTACTTGATTTTTAATCTGTCCATGCTTTTTATCAGGATACCATCTTTTCCACCACAATACAAGCAGAGGGGCAAGGGGATGCTCAAAAGTCCTGTGGGCACTGCTCCTCTAAAAGAATACTACTCCCACTTCTTTCGATGTGGGAGATTTTTGTATTCAGATATTTTGAATTGGAGGTACTGACTATGAGCAACAAAATGGACCGTCCTCTGGTCACGGTGGACGGTAGGACGCTGATGGACCGTCCGCTGGAGCCGCCCAATTTTGTGGTGGACACGCTGATCTCTCAGGGTCTGCATATCCTGGCGGGTTCACCCAAGGTGGGCAAGTCCTGGCTGGCCCTGTGGCTGGCGGTGACGGTGGCCAAGGGAGAACCGGTCTGGGGAATGAGCGTGAAGCAGGGCACCACCCTCTATCTCTGCCTGGAGGACTCCGTCCTTCGCATCCAGAACCGCCTCTTCGAGATCACAGAGGACGCGCCGGACAGCGTCCATTTCTGTACGGAGTGCGCTCCCATCGGCCAGGGGCTGGAGGAGCAGGTGGAGGGCTTCCTCGTAGCTCACCCGGATACTGTTCTGGTCCTCGTCGATACGCTGCAGATGGTCCGCCCCGTCCACGATGCCACCTACGCCAATGACTACCGGGACCTGTCCGTGCTGAAGCGGCTGGCGGACAAGCACGGCATCGCCATCCTGCTGATCCATCATCTGCGAAAGGAAACTGCCGATGATGTGTTCAACCGTATCTCCGGTACGACAGCCATCAGCGGGGCGGTGGATTCCAGTTTTACTCTGGTGGAATATCGGCGCGGCAGCGGTAAGGCGAAGCTCTCCTGCATCGGTCGTGACATTGAATACCGGGAGTTGTCTCTGGAACGCAACGTTGAAAACGTGTGGGAGATGGTAGCAGACAGCAGAACGCAGCCGGAGCTACTGGGCGACCGGATCACCTATCTGGTCTCTGAACTGATGCGCGACCGTACGAAATTTATCGGCACTCCCACAGAGCTGTCTGAAAAAATCGACCCTGTCGGTATGGAGCGTATCTCGCCTAAGAAAGTGTCCCGCCTGATCCTGCAAAGCCTTGACGCGCTAAGCAAAATCGGAATTTCCGGTATGGTGCGCCGCAGCAACGGGAAGCGGCTCATCGAGCTGCGCCGTGCCGAAAGTGACGATGCCCAGGGTGTACCTGTGGTCGCCCCTGTTGACCCTGTTGGGGCGCTGTGCGGCGATTTGCGGGAGATTGCCGGGCATGGCGAGTAAACCACCCGCAGGGAAAAAGAAACGCCGTTTGTGGCCATTTGTGGCCGAAAGCGGAGCGCGGGTGTTCGGTGCAGGGAAATCACCTCCTTGGAGGTGGCCAGCATCGCGTTTGTCTGGTCTGCGGCAACGCCGCTGCCCGCCTTCCGCACAGTTTTGGGCAGAAGCCCAAACCCACTTTATCAACGATAGGAGAAGATATGAAAAAAGACATCAAATTCAGCACCCGCATGGCATCCGAAGACCGCGAAAAAATCCGGGCATTGGCGCAAAAAGCCGGTATGTCCATGAGCGACTATGTGACCGCCTGCTGCCTTGGCAAGCGCATCGTCATCATGGACAGTCTGAAAGAAGTCCTGCGGCAGCAAAAGGCTATTGGCAACAACCTCAACCAACTGTCTGTGCTGGCGAACATGGGCAAGGTGCAGTTTGCCAATCTGGACACGGCGGCACAAGAGTTTGCAAAAATCAATGTCACCCTGCGGGAGATGCAGGAAGGAGTGAGTCGGAAATCGCAATTGTCCATTTCGTGAACTACAAAAAAGGCACACAGACACGCGGCTGCATGAAAAGCGTGATGCGATATGTGTCGCAGACGAGCAAAACGCTCTGGGATGGCCAGCAGCTCGTCAGCGGCATCGGCTGCCAGCCGGAAACGGCGTTCGACGAGTTTCTGAGTACGAAGCTGCTGCACCACAAAGGCGGCGGCGTGATGTTCTACCACATGGTGCAAAGCTTCCCGAAAGGTGTGAACATCGATCCGCGTGCAGCACACGAGGCAGCTCGTAAGCTGGCGGGATATTTTGAGGGCTGCGAGGTGCTGGTCTGCACGCATGTCGACCGGGAACACATCCATTCGCACTGCATCATCAACAGTGTGAACTTCGAGACGGGTAAGAAGGTACACATGGCGGACGAGCAGATTCAGGAGCTGCGCGTTCGCAACGACCAGATCTGTGAAGAACTGGGGCTGCCGAAATTCCAGAGAGATGAGCAGCGGCAGTCGCGTGGAATGTCCAACGCGGAATACTACACGGCGTCCAAAGGCGAGAGTTGGAAGTTTGAACTCATGCGCGTGATCGACGAGTGTATGCGCTGCGCAGGAAACCGTGAGGAATTTCTGATCTTGCTCCGCTCTGAGGGTTACGACGCCACGTGGACGGACAGCCGCAAGAACATCACCTACACCACACCGGAGGGGCGCAAATGCCGTGACAGCAAATTACATATAGAAAAATACTTGAAAGAAAATATGGAGGCGGAATTTGGATACCGAACAGAGATTGACACCGGCGGAACTGACGGCACAGTACAGGAAGTCGCTGGACGAGGCGCGGCGGCTGGAACCAGCAGTAATGGTTACCGAGAAGAACTGGAATGCGATGCTCAAAATGCAGCACGATCTGTTTCAGCAGCAGATGCAGCTGGATGCGGACCTGAAAACACTCCTGACGAAGGAAGAAGCGCAGACCGCATTGAACGAAATGCAGGAGAGTGCAGAAAAATTCGAGAGACAGGCTGGGAGCCTGAACGAGAAGTATTCTTCCAACTGCAAGACGCTGACAGAAAGTACGAAGAACGCCCTGACCGAGATTCTGAACGATACGAAGAAACAGCTTTCGGATACGCTGCAGGAAGCGTGGAAGAAAATCCGACTCTGCGCATGGATCTCAATCGCGGCAGTGATCTTGTGCGCGACGCTGTGCAGTTTGGTCGTGCTGTGGAGCAGATGACGGATGCTGCACCGCCGCACGACGCCGCTGCTCTGCCAACTCACATTGACCGCAAGCGCCGGGAGAAATTGCAGCAAAAGAAAACCGCCCTCGGTCATGCCGAGGATGATCACGAAGATTGTAGGATGGAACAACAGCTATGAAAACAGCCCCACGCAGGAGGCAGAAGGGAGTTACATGGAGAAAGAATGGGAAATTTATCGAGACACCGGCATCCTCGGCGGCTACAGGCCGGAGCAAGGCATTCTTCGCCGTACAGAGGACGGCAATGTTGAAAGCAGTTTCCGGGATGCAGCGACATTGGCAGATACGGATTGTGTGACGCGGCAGCGCGAGATGCTGATCGGCAGCAGACGGTTCTGTATCACGTCTGTATTTCCGGCAGAGTCCTGCGCAACGCCGACGGACAAGCTGCTTGCCCGCATCGACGCAGAGTTGGAAAAGGA
>ENA-OPEC01002028-OPEC01002028.1-human-gut-metagenome-genome-assembly--contig:-NODE-2028-length-12041-cov-2.491740_pt1 | contig 12041 bp, 10 predicted proteins | sample MGYA00241622_ERZ501507 | MGnify/ENA primary metagenome ERZ501507 (study PRJEB25962, sample SAMEA2042582) | human gut metagenome | biome: human gut; feature: human-associated habitat; material: faeces... | reverse complement strand
CCATTGCCTCACATGCCTGGGATGGACGTCCAATTCCTGCATCTACAATAATCGGCAGATCAATCTCATCAATCAAAATCTGAATGAAGTCTTTTGTACAAAGTCCTTTGTTAGAACCAATTGGTGCTCCAAGTGGCATTACACAGGCAGCCCCTGCATTCACCAGATCTCTTGCCGCATTCAGATCCGGGTACATATATGGCATAACTATAAAGCCTTCTTTTGCAAGAATTTCTGTTGCCTTGATTGTCTCATAGTTGTCCGGCAGAAGATATTTTGAGTCTCTGACAACTTCGATTTTTACGAAATTACCACAACCAACTTCTCTGGAAAGTCTTGCAATACGGACTGCTTCCTCTGCATTTCTTGCTCCTGACGTATTCGGAAGAAGTGTTACATTTTCCGGAATATAATCCAAAATATTCGCAAGTCCTCCTTCATTCGCACGGCGAAGCGCAAGTGTAATGATCTGCGCTCCTGCTTTTTCTACACATGCTTTTACAAGATCAAGTGAAAATTTTCCTGATCCAAGAATAAAACGTGAACTAAATTCTTTTCCACCTAGTGTAAATGTATCTTTCTGATTCATAACTTAAATCCTTCTTTCTTTTTTATTCATTTAGATGTCTTTCTATACATCCTCTTCTCCAAGAAGCAAACGCGTGATCATATTTGCTTCATGCCCTGCACAGATTGCAACTCGTGGAGCCATTAATCCATTCCCATAAGTCGGCTCTGTCACACGATCTCCACATAAATAAAAGTTCTTCATCATTCTCTTAGTACTGATTATATTGCTGCTTTCATAGCCTGCCATACCTGTTGCAGACACAAGCTTCTTCTCCGGAAAATGCTCCAGAATTCCATTCACCAGCATTGCTTTTGCTACCGGATTATCAAATGCTTCACAGACAATCTGAGCATCCGCAAACAGTTCTTTCAAATTCTCTTCTGTCACCTTCACACAATCTGTACGAATATCCAGATATGGATTAATCTTTAAAAGCAGTGACTTTAGCGCATCGGTCTTATACATTCCGATATGCTCCATGAAATACTGCTGCCGGTTCAAATTTGTAATATCCACTACATCAAAATCGATCAGATGCAGATGTCCTACTCCAATTCGTGCAAGTGAATACGCTACATTAGAACCCAGTCCACCAAGTCCGGCAATCGTCACCTGACCGGCTGATAAAAGCTTCTGTTTTTCCGGCGAATGGCGTTCATTCAGCGCTGTTTCGATTTCTTCTTTGCTTAATATTCTTTCTGATGCCATCTGATATCAGCCTCCTCCTACAAATGTCACAACCTCCAGACGGTCACCGTCTTTGAGCATTGTCTCTGAATAGCTGTATTTCGGAAGAATTTCTTCATTCATTTCAACTGCGATTCTATTAATCTGGTAATTGTTCTGCTCCAGATAATCCGCAACACTCATTTCAGATGTCAGCTGGATCTGCTTTCCATTTACTGTGATCATAACTGCTCCTTTCCGGATAATTGAAAAAAGAGTTCATGAAAGAAATGTACCCGTGGTGGTGCACCCCTTCATGAACTCTCGCTCAATCTCAACTTACTCCAATATTTAATTTTCAATTTTTCCTGATTATAAAGAAAGAGAGATACCAACAAATGTATCTCTCTAAAGTACTGCTTTATACATTCCTACGTTGGCATTATCCAAATCAGGTTATGGGTCGAAGTTCTCAACTTCCTCTCAGCCTGGTACACAAGCTCCCCGTGTTTTCTTCACATGATTAGTATAAAAGCTTGTCTGATAGATGTCAACCGTTTTTTCTCCATCTGATACAAGAACTTTTCCCATAATGTGCCAGTCCAACATAACACACTTCTCCGGTCATCTCTGCATCATATTGTTTTTCTTTTATCTGTTCCAGTGCCTTTTCTGCAAGCTTTTCTAAATCGTCTTTTTCATCTTTGGTATACTTGAATTCCAAAATTAAATTTGGATATCTGTCATGTTTTGCATAAAGACAGATATCACTTCTGCCTTCTCCGGTTTCCCGATTGCTTTTGATATCATAATCCTTTCTAAGAAATGCACACATTCCAAGCGTCATCATATGGTAACTATTCTCATCTTTCAGGTCATGATAAGATGGCAATTCCAAAAGAACTCTCTGATACTCTTCTGCAAAACGTTCCATATCCTTTCTTTTAAGAGCATTTAACATCTTCTCCATATGTCTCTCATCGATTTTCAGATGACATGCTGTTAATTCTTTGAATACTTTCCACACTTCCAGATTAGGAACCCGAAGTCGGTAATAGTCCTCTTCGATTTCTTTTGTAATTGTTACAATTCCGGCATTTACAAGAAGTCCCCATAGATTTGCTTCGTCCATTTTTTCATAATAAGCCATTGAAAAATCTACTGTCACTTCTACTTCACCTTCTGTGACCAAGGCCTCATATTCTTTCTCAAAAGACCTTCCCTGTACTTCAAGTGCATTACGTAAAATACTGTTCTCGCTTGTATTAACCCAATAAGATTCCATCCTTCTTCTTGCCGCATAACACGATATTGACCATGGATTATATACATCTGTACTGCCAAAATGATATCCATCGTACATCTTTTTCAGCTCATCTGAAAATTCTGCTTTACAATAAGCAAGCAGCTCTTTTACTTCTTGCTCTGTAAAACCAAAACAGTCATCATAATCTTCGTCCTGCACTGTGCAGACAACTAAATTATTGAGACCCGAAAATATATTTTCCTTCGCAATTCTCTGAATTCCTGTCAGAATTGCCTTTTGAAGATAATCGTTGCCTTTCAGGGACGTTGCCAGAAAACGATTCAACATGGCTCTTACTTCATCATAATATCCTTCGGAATTTGCAGACATAAACGGAGTATCATATTCATCTAACAGCAAAAATACTTTTTCTCCATAATACGTACTCAGTGTCTGACAAAGAACAGCAATTGAACGAATTACATGATTTTCTATTTCTTTTCCGATGCATTCCTGACATAAACTGTTATAAATCATATTGAATTCTTTTACCTGGAATTCTGACAGTCTTCCATCATTAAGTATCTGATAAAAGCGCTCATACTCCGCACGTACAGTATCTTTCAATGCATAACAAAGAGATTCTGCATCCCCCGCTTTCACGTTAAGGAAAGACAAAAATACAACAGGATATCGATTCAGCTCCTTGTAGTGGACAGATTTTGTAATCTTTGTTCCACAAAATAAATCGGAGGAATCTTTTGTACAGTCAAGAAATTCTGCCAACATTGACATATTAAGTGTCTTACCGAACCTTCTCGGTCTTGTAATTAATGTAATCTGATACCAGGATTCTAAAAACTGTTCAATAAACTGTGTTTTATCCACATAATAGGCTTGTTTTTCACGCAAATCACGAAAGTCCTGTACTCCTATTGCAAGTTTAGGTTTTTCCTCTTGTATCCTAGATACATTGTACAGACTGCTGTCTTCCTTTACCACGTCACAACTTGCAACATAAGTTGGTTTTCTTCCAAATAATTCATCTAAGGAACAGGCTAACACCTCACTTATTCGTTCCAGTACTTCAAAGTCCGGTGTCCGGTTTCCATTCTCATAATTGGTATAAGTCGATCTGGAAATCCCCAGTTTTTCTGCCATCTGCGCCTGAGTGTAGACCCGGGATTTACGTAATTTTGTCAAATACTCGTTAAATTTTGTTTTCATAGAATCACCGCTTTTTTTCTTTTAGTATACGCTTTTATGTTTCATTTTGCAACATTCTTTTTTATTTATATACAAAGAAGGACAGAAAGGTTTCGCTTTGTTAACCTTTCTGTCCTTTTTAAATAGTTGCTATCTTATTTTCCTTACAGCATAGCTCCGAAATCTGTTACGATTGCCTGTCCTGTAATCGCCTTTGATTCATCGCTTGCAAAGAACAGGATTACATTTGCTACATCTTCTGCTGTACAAGATGGGGTTCTAAGATTGCTGTGTGTTGACATCGCACCAATCATATCCGGATCAAGTGCTGCCGGATTTGTTCCTGATGTCATTGGTGTAATGATATTTCCCGGGCAGATTGCATTACAACGGATTCCTGTTGCCTGGAAACGAAGTGCTGTATGCTTTGTCACTCCTACGATTGCTGCTTTAGATGCTACATAAGCAGCTCCGCCACATCCTTTCACTCCAGCGATAGAAGCAACATTTACGATAGATGCTCCTGCCTGCATCTTCTGTGATGCAGCACGCATGCAACGCATAGTTCCTTTTTCGTTCGTCTCTATGATACGATCAAGATCTTCGTCTGAGAATCGATCGATTGGTTTCAGTCCTTCCTCAAGAATACCTGCATTATTCACAAGAATATCTACCTTGCCATATTTCTCGAGCACGAGATCCATCAGTCTCTCCGGATCTCCTTTCTTTGAGATATCCGTTGAGACAGCATAAACTTCTCCGCCTGCTGCCTTAATCTCTTCTGCTACTTTCTCCAGTGCAGCCTCTCTTCTCGCTGTGATAACAACAGTTGCGCCCTCTTTTGCGAACATCTTTGCTGTTGCTTCTCCAACTCCTGAGTTACCTCCTGTAATAATAGCTACTTTACCTTTCAAACGATCCATTTCAAAGATCCTCCTTTGTTGTTATAGGTAAAATTATACAATTCTTCTTTCAGTATTTCAATCTATTTATCTATATTTTACATTTTGTTTTATGCTTTATATTTCATCCAAACAAATTCATAGCCTTTCAAAACTGGATCTTTCACTTCTACAATTTCACCATTCACCAGATTTCTAAAAATGCCTTCCTCCTGCATCCACGCAGTCTGTTCATTTTCGCTGAAATTAAACAGTGCAATAAATCGTTCTCCCTTATACTCTCTGAGGATTCCTAAAATACTGTCATTGTGAACATCATAAGTATATACTTCTGCTTCCTGGGAAAAGACATTTTCCTGTCTTCGGATCTGTTCCAATCGGTTCAACATCTGAAATAATTGTCCCTGTACAGTAGAAAGATCTTTCCTCTTATCCGCAAGTATCCACTGAAATATTCCTCGGTGGAGATACCGTGAATCAGATACTTTTTCAGCATCTTCTTTATAGCTATAATCATTCACCTGTCCTAACTCATCCCCGCTGTAAAGCATCGGGATTCCTGACTGTGTCAACATGTAAGCGTGGAGCATGAGATCTTCTTGAATTGCCGTCTGCATTTTTTCTGCATTTCCTTCAAATCCTGCTGCTTCAATTCCACACATGGATGCTGTTGTTCCACAAAATCGTGCATCTTGAGTTACAGGATCATCGTTATATAGCTCTCCACGGCTGATGCTGTCTGCTATCTTTCCTGTAAAATAATCATTGAGGTAACGCTTGTGGGAAGGCTCTTCCATTCCCCATTGTTTCATTGTATCAAAATCAAGCCCCCACCCGATATCATCGTGACAACGAAGGTAATTCAAAAATGTATATTGCTTTGGCAGACGGCTAACTATATCCATCTGTTTCTTCAAAAGCCGGATGTCTCTTGTCGCAATACTATTCCAGGTCGTCGCCATTGTTGTCACATTATAGAGCATATGACATTCCGGTTTTTCAACTGTACCAAAGTACGGCACCACCTTTTCCGGCTCCATAACCACTTCGCCAAGAAGTATCACGCTTGGGCAGACAATTTCCGCAATCATACGCATCATTCTTACAATTGCATGTACTTCTTTCAGATTACGACAGCTTGTTCCAAGTTCTTTCCAGATATAAGGAACTGCATCGATACGGATAATATCCATTCCCTGATTCGCAAGAAAAAGGAAGTTATACATCATCTCATTAAATACTCTTGGATTACGATAATTCAAATCCCACTGATATGGATAAAACGTCGTAAGCACATAATGTCCGATTTCCGGAAGCCATGTAAAGTTTCCAGGTGCTGTTGTAGGAAAGACCTGTGGAACGGTTTCTTCATATCTTGCCGGAATATCACCGTTATCATAGAAGAAATAACGGCTCATGTACTCTCCTTCACCTGCTCTGGCACGTTTTGCCCACTCATGTTCCTCAGAAGTATGATTCATCACGAAATCCATGCATACATTCATACCATTTTCATGACATTTTTCTGTCAATCTGGCAAGATCTTTCATTGTACCGAGATCCGGTCTTACTTTCCGAAAATCTGCCACGGCATATGCGCCGTCTGATTTTCCTTTCGGAGTATCCAGAAAAGGCATAAGATGAAGACAATTTACATTACACTCTTTCAGATAAGCTAACTTTTTTTCTACACCTTTCAGATTACCGGCAAAGTTGTCAATGTACAACATCATGCCAAGCATTTCTTTTTCCTTAAACCAGTCAGGATTCTTTTCTTTCTTAATATCTCTTTTTTTCAACTCTGTGCTACGCTTCAAGTAGTACTCATGCATCTGCTCACAAAGTTCTGCATACATTGCATCATTTCCATACAACTCCATGTAAAGCCAGCGTAATTCATCCTGATGTTTTTCCATACGCTGTGCAAAGATTTTTTCTGTATTATTCACATTCTTCACCATTTTCTGTTCCATCGTCAACTAATTTATTTTACTCTTTCACAAAACAATACTGATATGCCTGATATTCGCCTGGCTCTATCGGAAGTGGCATTCCGCCATACATAAGTGCAGCTCCGGTGTATCTTTTTCCACTCTTTTCTTCTCGATATACAGCTGTTTCTTCAAGCCCTTGAAGTTTTACATAATTTACTGTCATATTTCCATGAATCACCTGCATAACTATATTTAAAAGAACTTTACTTTGTTCTTTCTCATCTGTATGCACAAACTCCCATGCACAGATTTCTTCTGTTGTCGGATCTGAGAGACGATAGTACAGTCCATTCTGAATGAGCGGCGCATAGCTCTTATATTCTGCGATTTGCTCTCTGATCTCCTGCTTTTCTTCTTCAGAAAGTTTCATAAGATTCAGCTCATACCCAAAAGTTCCGGACATTGCAACAACACCTCTTGTATGAAGTGGGGTCTTTCTTCCCGTCTGATGATTCGGCACTGCTGACACGTGAGAACCTACTACCGATACCGGATAACCGAAAGATGTTCCATACTGGATCCGTAATCTGTCAATTGCATCCGTATTATCACTACACCAGATCTGCGGAGTGTAATACATCATACCGGCATCAAATCTTCCACCTCCACCGCTGCAGCCTTCGATCAGCAGATTCGGATATCTCTGCACAAGACGTTCCAGAAAATCATATAGTCCCAATACATAATCATGTAACACTCTTCCCTGATCTCTTGTTACAGAAGAATAAACATCCATCAGGCTTCGGTTCATATCCCATTTTACATATTCGATATTACCCTGATCCAACACCTTGCAAATCTGATCATAAATTTCATCTACAACTTCTTTTCTTGAAAAATCCAATACAAGCTGATTTCTGCTTCTGACCGGATTTCTGCCCGGAACCGTCAATGCCCAATCCGGGTGTTTCCGATAAAGATCACTGTCTTCTGAAACCATTTCCGGCTCGATCCAGATACCAAACTTCACACCCAAATCATTAATTCTCTTGATCAGATTTCCAAGTGTGCCACCAAGTTTCTTCTCATTCACAAACCAGTCACCCAGTCCGCTGTTATCATCATCACGTTTTCCAAACCAGCCGTCATCCATAACAAGCATGTCAATATTGACTTCCTTCGCCGCTTTGGCAAGCTCATAGATTGTATCTCCGGTAAAATCGAAATAAGCTGCTTCCCAGCTATTGATCAAGATTGGACGAATTTCTTCTTTATATTTGCCTCTGCAGATATGTTGTCTGATACAATGATGCAGATTCTGAGACAAACGATTCATTCCTTCTGAGGAATAGGATAAAATCACTTCCGGAGCCTGGAACATTTCTCCTGCTTCCAACGGATAGCGAAAAGCTTCTTCCTGAAGTCCCAGCATCATTCTTGTCTGGTTTAACTGATCTTTCAACACTTCTCCCTGGAAACATCCACTGTATACAAAGGACATTGCATAACAATTTCCTTTGTCTTCTGTCGTTTCTTTTTCTGCAAGGATCATCATCGGATTGTACTGATGACTGGAGGTTCCTCTGACACTTCCGATTTTCTGTGTTCCATGCACAACCGGAACTCTCTGAACATTTCGCTCCATCGCATGTCTACCATAAAATGTTAGAAGCTCATAATCTCCGTAAAGGAAATCCAGACTTGCTGACTCAATTTTGTTTAAATAGATTTTGCCACTGCTTTCATTTTTCACACACACACTTCTTGTAATAATATCCTGTGCGGGAAGCACTCCATAAAGAAGCACCACCTTAACTCCCGTCACCGGATCTTCCATTAAGATTTCCAGTGTCTGTGCTTCCTGCTCACTTGCATAAACTGCCGGAAGTCCTTCCAGATTATATTTTCCATCAAAGATTTTATGACTCTTGTAACGAAGGTCGCAGCTCATACTTCCATCTGCATTTTCTACTGCAAATGCTGTACTTCTGAAATCCCCGTTCCCGTAACAAGGAAATTCCTGTGGAAGTGTATCCATTGAATACGTACGATCTTCTCCTGCATCATATGGATTTCCCGAAAATCCCCTGTCATAATATGTCAGAAGATAGTCCATACATCCATCGGTTTTCTTCCCGTAATATAGATGTAACAAAAATCCATAGCGATCCACCTGCATCTGATATGTTGTATTTTTTGTCTGTAAAGTAAATGTTCTGTCTTTCTCGCAATATATAATTCCCATATCTAAATACTCCTGTTTTCCATTTTAGCGAAGCAAGATCTGCATTACTGTCTGTTCTCGCTTCGCTATCTTTTACTTTTTATTATTTCACTGCTCCATTAACAACTCCGTTGAGGATATGCTTCTGACAGATCAGATAGAAGATCAGAATCGGAAGCAATGCCAACAGATAGGAGGCAAATGCCAGATTATAATTTGTTCCAAACTGTGTCTGGAAGTTTAACTGTGCCAGCGGAAGTGTATTTCCGCTTCCTGAACCGGACATGATGACGAGTGGTGTCATTACATCGTTCCATGTACCAAGTGCTGTCAGAACTGCAACTGTCGCATGCATTGGTTTCATGATTGGGAAAACAATCTTCCAATATGTTTTCCATGTACTCGCACCATCCACACAGGCTGCTTCTTCCAATGCCAACGGGATATTTGTAAGATATCCGGAATAAAGCAGTACATTCATTGGCATATAAAATACAACGTACAGAATAATAACTCCTGCTCTGTTTGCCAGTCCCATCTGCGCCGTCTGTTTTACAACAGGCATCATCAGAATTGCAAATGGCACAAACATTCCGCTGACAACATAGAAATAAATGAATTTGTAAAATTTACTCTTCTTATTTCTTCCGATTGCATACCCCAACAGTGAATGAATCAGAATTGAAAGGACAACTGTTACAAGTGTAATAAATACACTGTTTCCGAGAGAATGCCAGAAATCTGTCACTCTCATTGCCTCAGCAAAATTATCAAGGCTCAAATGACTTGGCAAGGAAAGGATTCCGCTGATACTATTCGTCATCTCAGAAGGCTTCTTCAGTGCAATTACGATTGTCATATACAGTGGAAAAGCAACCGTAATCAGACCAAGTAAAAGTAAAATCGTTACAGGCCAGTTTACTCGTTCTTTTATTTTCATTTTTTCCATTACAGCTGTTCCTCCTTTTTCCCTGTGATTGTCATCTGTAATACAGAAATTACAACAATAACGATAAAGAATATCACTGCGTTTGCACTCTGGAATCCAAACTGACCGCCACTCATACCATTGTTATAAATCAGATAAGAAATGGATTCTGTACTCTGTGCCGGACCTCCTTTGGTCAACGCCATGATCTGATCAAATACCATCAGGAAGTTTTTCACACAGAGTACCATATTTATGCTAAAGAATGGAATAATGAGAGGGAATGTCAGATGTCTGAACTTATTCCATCCTGTTGCACCGTCAATCGCTCCTGCTTCGTAAACATCCTCCGGAACTGTCTGCAGTCCTGAAATATAAATAATTGTATTCATCGCGATCGACTGCCATGCACATACGATTACAACTGCGATCCATGCCAGTTTTGTACTGGACAGCATACTGGAAGAAAGGCTCTTGCTTCCAAGCATTTCTCCGAAAGCCGGAAGAATGTATGTAAAAAAGTAATTGAAAATGTATCCTACAACCAACGCTCCGAGAACATTTGGAATAAAATAGGCACCACGAAACGCACTCTTGAATTTAATCTTACTATTCAGTCCAAGTGCAAGGATCAAACTGATTACATTTGTCACAATCGTAGCTACAATTGCAAGTTTAAATGTAAACAGATGTGAACCTCCGACTCTGCTGTCTGTAAAAAGATCCTGATAATTTCTAAGTCCTACCCAGTCAAAGCTTCCATAACCTTTGAAATTCGTAAAACTGTAAATCACACCTTTGATCAGTGGCAATGTATTAAAACAGAAAAACAGTGCCACGATCGGAATTGTTATCAGAAGAAAGGTCATTTTTCTTCCACTCATTGATTTCTTTCCCATGCTTGAATTCCCCTTCCTTAATCTTCGTCCGCATGCTCTTTCTCGTAATCTTCCACTTTGCGGATGATATCACGGTTATATCTCTTCCAGTCTGTATCAAACTTTGTTAAGAATGCATCCACATCCCCTTTCATAAGAAATGTCTGGATCTGCGCATCTACTGACATCTCTGAAGGATAGTAATGATCCTGGTAATCTGCCATTCTTCCTTCTTCTATGAAAGATTTCACTCCATCAAGTGTTGAAGCAAGTTCAAAATCTCCTTCCTTACAAGGAACCGCTTTCTGTTCATCCAGATAACTCTGTACATTTTCATCTTTCAAAAGGAAATCAAGCACTTCATACGCTGCCTCTTTGTTCTCGCAATCTTTCATAACACTGAACTGAAGATCCACACCAGAGTTCAGCTTGTTCTCTGATGCATCATTATTAGCCGGCATTACAAAGGAATCGATATCCATATCTGGATTTACTGTCTGAATCTGTGGGATTGCATAACTTCCGATCGTGTACATTGCAGATTCTCCGTTTGCAAATGCTGTACAAGCTCCATTGTAATCATAGGCAAATGGATCTTTTGGCCCATAGGCAAGCAGTGCCTGTGTCTTTTCTGCTACTTCTCTATATTCATCTGAAAATGTTGTCTCTCCTTTGTTCACCTGGCTGCAGACATCTGCCGGTGCAAGATCAACGGCGATCGCATTCCACGGTGCAAGACAAGTCCATGTATCTTTAAATCCAAAATACAATGGCTGGATTCCTTCACTCTGGATCTGTTCACAGAGGGCTATAAATTCATCCCAGGTTTCCGGAATTTCCCAGCCATATTCCTCAAACATTGCTCTGTTGTACAGAACTCCTGCTGCATTTGCCACATATGGAACGGCATACACGCCATCCTCCGGTACAAATTCAAGCGCTTTGTCTATATCCAGGTAAGCCTGTTTAATAGAGTCCAGGCCTTCATAATCTGAAATATCCATCAACATATCAGAGTCAATAAAGTTAGAGAAATTGACATCTCCACCGATTCCGATAATATCCGGAGCATCTTCTCTGATAAAACGTGTTTTCAAAATTGTTGTCGCATCATTTGGGGAAGAAATTTTCAATTGGATATCATCATGTGTCTCATTAAATTCTTTTTCGAGCTGTTCAAATATATCTACCGCCTCTGGTTTATACTGAACAAGTTCGATTTCCACTTTTCCGCTTTTTGGATTTTGCTGACATCCCTGTAATACAGCTGATGCCATCAGAATACAGGACATTCCCAAAACAATTGCTGCTCTTTTCCTTCTCATTTTTTCTCCTTCCTCACAGGTATATTTTCACTTTGCTACTCCTCGATATATCAAGTACTTTGTTTATATTTGCATTATAACATACCATTATGCGTTCAAGAATAGCATTGTATTTGATGTTTTATTCCAAAATGCTATTTTTTTCTATTTTTTTGTAAACG
>ENA-OPEC01002022-OPEC01002022.1-human-gut-metagenome-genome-assembly--contig:-NODE-2022-length-12087-cov-10.026430_pt1 | contig 12087 bp, 10 predicted proteins | sample MGYA00241622_ERZ501507 | MGnify/ENA primary metagenome ERZ501507 (study PRJEB25962, sample SAMEA2042582) | human gut metagenome | biome: human gut; feature: human-associated habitat; material: faeces... | reverse complement strand
AAAGCTGCTCAGCGTTTTTGCTGAACAGCCCCGTGCCTTCCTTGGCACATTTATAATCATACCATATCCTTTCGCCAAAATCAACACAATTTTGTCCAACTTTGTCCAACTTTGTCCAAATTCGTCCACATTTGTCCAAGTTTGTCCAACCTGCGCTCGAAAGCAGGAAAAATAAAAAAATTTTCACGGCTTGTCTAATTCCGTTTCTGCCGCGCAGCGTTAGGAGTGAAAGGAGGGTTGATAATTCACGCACCGTTCGCCAAGGCAGCATATACCGCGAAATGCTGACTGTCATTGCGGGAAGGAGGTTTTGGGAAAATGAGTGGCACAAAGAAAGAACACATCAAAATCATCTTGCAGACCATCGAAAACGGAACTTTGAGTGAGGCAGAAACCGAGCAGCGACTGCTTGGGCTCGTCCGTCAAGAAGCAGAAAGGAAAGACCGTCCAGCTGATTTAGAGCTAATTCGGGCGTGCTTGGAATTGGGTGATCCGCTGCAAGGTCGCAGTGGTGACGTGGATTCCGAGAGGATTGACAAGTTGAAGCAGCGAATTGCTATCGCTTGCGAAGAGAGGAGGAGAAAAAAGGAGAAGCGAAAAGCCATACTCAAATTTGCTTCTTTCGGAGCTGCCGCTGTTCTACTGGTTGCATCTTTCTTTGTTCCGCAGCATTGGTCGTGGATTGAAAGCTGGTCTACGCCAGATGAACAGCAGCGAGTTTTGATTGGACATGAAGTTACGGTGGACAGGGTTGGCAAAGCCTTAGCTGACCACGCGGCAGTCGAGCAGCAAACATATGCGGTGAATAGTTCAGCGGAAATTGATGACCTGCTTGGTTTCCACAGCGGCGTTCCTCAAACACTGGATGACGAATGGACGCTGAGCCGAGGATATGTTGATTATATGTCAGGATACATCAAGCTATCGCTGATGTATGTCAGCAGCACCGACCCGCAGAAAAGAATTTCTGCGAATATGAATCTGTTCACAGACATTGAACACGCCGCATTTACCTTCGAGCAGACGAATGATGGACAAATGCAGCGTGTGAACGGGTTGGACATCTATGTCGCGGATAACGAAGGTCAGACGACTGCTTACTGGTATAACAAGAATATGTACATCTGCTTATCTGGCAACGCCAGTGAAACAGAAATCATCAATGCTATATTATATATGATAGGAGAGTAATAAATGAAAGCATTGCAACGTGGAATAACAACCATTCTGGTATTAGTCCTTCTTCTCAACTGTGCATTCGCTGCGCCAATTGCGACATATGGCGATTCCATATTTATGTCGGCTTCCTGTTTCATTTTTGCCGATAAGCTTGCCAGTTTTGACTTTACGACTTACGATATAAAGGAACGCATCGTCATCGTGAATGTTTGGCTTGAACAGCAGGTCAATGGGCAATGGGTGTATCAAAAGACCCTTCCTGTTCCGGCAAAGGTCGCAACCGATACGGTTTCGTATTGTGTAGAATACGACTATTCCAGCAACATTACCGGGCGTGGGACGTTCCGGCTTGGCTTTACGGCAGATGCAGACGGTTATCGAATCACCCGCTATTCTCCCGGACGCAAATTCTAATCGCTTTCCCCACTGAGTGCTTTTCTTGCCTCAGTGGGATTTTCTTTTGCCAAAGAGCAAAGTCCGCCCATCTTTTTCGAGCCAAACGTGCGTGGGAGAGTAACGAATTTTCTTGCAACTGATATTAGCAAGCAGGGTCATTTTGCTAAAAATGACATTTTGCTTGTTGAGGAAATTCTCCCCAATCCCCGTTAATGCAGAGCAGGCTCTGCGGTTGTCAGGCACAGTGCGCCCGAAAAAACAGAAAATCCGACGCTGTTGGCGCAGAAGGGACATCGGCGCTTGCCTTAGCGTGCGTTTCGGTCGGCACGCGACGTTTCTTTTTCTTCAATCGGCTCGTCGCTGGCAATGGTATCCATGTTCGTTTTGATGTGCCATAGACTGCTGACCTCCGCTTTTGCCTCGGCAAGCGCGGTGCTGTCCGCTCGCTTCTGGCATAGCAGGCGCTCGTATTCGGCGGACAGCTCCGCAAGCGTCGGCAGCTTTCCGTCCGCTTTCGCGTACACCGCCTGCGCTGCTTTGTGGGCTTCAATCTCCTTCGCGTGTGCCTGATAAAACTGCGGCGACCAGCCGGATTCCCGGTACTGCACATAGATTGCCTGCGTTCTGCGATATGTCAAGACTGCTTTTCGCTGCTCGCTGACTGCTTTCATCCGCGTTTGGCAAGTTTTCATGCTGTCTTTGAGCTGATTTCGCCGCTTTGTCCCGTCGGCAATCCTGCTCATCAGTTCTTCATACGAATTGATTCCGTTTTCTTTCAGATAAATGACAGACTGCGAAACAGCGTCAAGGTTGTGACGCTCCGCCCATACCTGATAGCCTCTGCCCTTGCCCTCGCGCATCTTCTTCTCAATGTCAATCAGCAGCGCAATCTGTCTGCCCGTGTACTGGCTTCTCGGAATCCGTGGAATATGCACCTGACTGCCGCTCAGCACATTCCGCAAAACAGCCGCTGTGTACGCCGCGCCCAGAGAATCAAGGCGGATAAAGCGTTTGCCGGATGGCGGCTTCACGCTGATTTGTGCGCCGCGCTTCACCCTGCATCCGGCTTCTTCCAGCAGCTGCATGAGCGCGTCAAAACCGTCAGGCTGCATCCGCAGGGCGCTGTCAATCATCATGCGAATCGTGTCTCGGCTGGTGATGCGGGCGCTGCTGCCCTGCCACTTGTCGTATGAGACGGTTTTGTCCTGCGGATTTTCGACGATGGAGAGCCGATGTTCGCGGCAGAGGCTGTCGCTCAGCTCCGCAACGACTTTGCCGGAGCGAAGCACATCCTTGAATTTGTGGTTGCAGTCCAGCGAAACGGCGCTGAACACAATGTGATTGTGGATGTGCGCATGGTCATCATGCGTCGCCACGAGGAATGCGAAATCCCCGTTCAGCAGCCGGGAAGCCAGCTCATAGCCGATTTTGTTAGCTTCCTCCGGCGTTACTTCTCCCGGCTGGAAGGATTGCCGCACCTGATACGCAATTACTTCATTTCGGATGCGCCGTCCAGTTTTCGCGATATAGGCATTTCGGTTCAGCAGGGACTCTTGGTCAGCGGTTTCGGGCGCACAGGCATAGGCGGAAATCAGTTTGCCCTGCTCAGTCTTGTCCGGGTTCTTCACATAATCCAGCCGTGCTTTCAGGCACTGGGCGATTGTCTTGCCCTTGTTGATGTGCATCGACATGATGCGGGTGGTCGCCATTGTTATCCTCCTGATTGCAGAAAAACGCGCCCCTCCGAAGAGAAGCGCGTTTCATGATTTTTGCGTTTTTCACGTCAGCATCCGCTCGAAAAAGCCAAGCACTCGGCTGACATTCTCCAAAATCAGATGGGCGATACCGGGCAGACCGACGGGACTTACCAGCAGCATCAGCACCGCGAAGGCAATCCCGTTCTGCCAGCTGCCGGTGACAAACGCCATCAGCGACAGGATGCCAAAGAGCGATGCGCTCAGCCCGATGACGGAACCCGCCAGCGAAGTGACGAAGGCAGCGGCGCACAGGATGAGCCTTGCCATCAGGATGACGGGGCACAGGATGATTTTCAAGATTGTCTTGCGCATAGAAGTTCCTCCTTATACTGTGTTCAGCTGGAGCGTGGAAAGCAGCTGGTTCATCATGCCCAGCAACAGATTGACGTTCTCCTGAATTTCGTCAATCTCTGATTCGTAGATGCTGCCGTGTTCGTTGACCCTGCGGGCAATCTGGTTGACGTTGTTCGTTAGATTTGCCAGCAAGCGAATCATTTCGCGAAGCTGCGGCAAATCGAGTTTCAGAACATAGCCGTTCAGCACCATCGCGCGGAGAAACGCCGACATGTTCCGAATTTCCAGCTGCTTCATCTTTGCGTCGATGATGCGTGCTTCCTCTTCCGTCACGGCAAAGTGAAGCATCTTCGACCGCAGCGCTTTCTCCTTCTTCATTCTCTCTCCTGAAACGCCTTTGCGCAAGGCTGTCGAATCGCTTCTTCGTTTTTTGCAGCAGGCGGACGTTCACGTTTCTGCATTTCCTGCCGTGCCAGATTGATGAAGTCATTCAGAATCACCGGATGCGCGGCGACGGCATACGCACTCCAGCGGTCAGGCTCGCGGGGAATCTCCCTTTCGAGCGCCCAGCGCTTGTTTGCATTAGAGAAGCGTCCATCCCAGACCTTTTCCTGCACCGTCGCCGCCAGCACCAGTGTTACCCGCTCGCTGCCGTATTGGTCAAGCACCTCCTTGACACACGCTTCGTCCAAGTGCATCCCGTCGAAATGCTTCGCAATCGCTTCCTCGATGGCATTCTTGCAGGCGATATTGCTTCGGCGCGCATTCCGGTACTCCGCCAGTTCGCCGTGCGCGCGGGCATATGCCGCATCGTGCGGGTAGACAGCTGTCATTGCAATTGTGTCCATTTTGTCCTCCTTTTTCGGATTATCGTTCCTGTTCTGCGCTCTTTTCTCGGCTGACAGGGCGCTGATCCATGTTCAATTCTGCATCCAGTTTCGCCAGTCTTGCGCTTTTGGTTTTCAGCTCTTCCTCCTGCGGAAAGGGCTTGCCCAGCTCCGCTTTTGCCGCTGCCATCTGCTGCTTTGTCGCATCAAGGCGCGCTTGCACCTTCGTCATTCGGTCAGGAAGCGTCTGAATCAGGTTCGTTAAGCGGGTGATGTTACCCCTTGCGTCGCTGCCGACTTCCATGACATGCGAAACTGCACCGCGCAGGGTGAGTCTGAATTTATTGGCAAACGAATCGAACTGGACGCTCATGGTCAGCCCGCGATAAGCGCCAAACTCCACCGGATTCACCTGCGCGGCTTCCTTGCACGCGGCAAGAATGGCTTTGCCCGCCGTTTCCTTGTCCTCAATGAAACTTCCGCGAACAGTCAGCCCGCCAAACTCCGCTTCGGGTTCGGGATTCGCCGCCAGCGTCGCCTTATCCTGCGCAAAACCTTCCAGCAGCTGTGTATCCTGCTCCAGCTGCCGCGGAAAAACTTTCAGCAGCTGATCTTCCAGCCGATACTGCTGGCTTTGGTGATCGGCCTTCATCAACCGCAGACGTGCCACGTCCACATCCAAATCATGAGGTAAGCCAGCATTACTGACTCCCTCCAGAACCGTGCAGGCACCTCTCGGCGCACACGGCTCGCCGTTTACCATCATCTTGCGATTTATTAGACCGGTGAATCATCTCATGGCAGTTCGGACAAACAGCAAGTGTTTTGCGGTGACGTGACCGCATTACCTGTTCCCATTCAGCATTTCCTGTGAGGTCTTTCAACCGCTTAACCTGGTGAATCTCGATATCATCGCAGGTTGTTCCGCATAGTTCGCATGTTTTTGCGCGTAACTTGCAAATCAGGCTGCTGGGCTTTGCATATTTTTTGTAGGTTGCTTGCATGTCAACCTGTCCAAATAGCGGCTCTTTTCGTCTCTCGAATCCTTCGTTGTAGTACACACACTCTTTCGGCCCAGCTTTCGTCATATAAGGGACTGTGAAAATGCCCTTTTTCAGATATCGAGCTTTGATCTTTGAGGTCTTTGTACGATATTTCGCAGCAAAGGTTTTGAGCATGCTATACTTCATCAGGCTTGAGAAATGAGCCATTCTTATGGGATTGCACGCCAGCGAGTAGTAATTAGCCAAGCCTCTTACCTCGCTGTTGTACTTGCTTAGAATCTCAATGTCCGAACGGTTAATGAGTTTCTTCCTGTGGATGGCCTTCCAACGTTCTTTACCATTGGTATCCTTCTTGATACGGATTCCTCCTACTTCCAGCAGCTTCGCCATCGTTTTATCAAATGGCGTATAGAGTTTTACCACCGCTGAGTACACACGGGACTTTGTTCCGTTTTTCAGCTTTTTTGTTTCCTGAGACCGAGACACCTTGATATCATAGCCAAGAAAACGGGCACATTCTGATGTGTGGGTGATTTTCGTCTTTTCTGCTGAGAGAGTTAAACCTAATTTCTCTTTCAAAAATATGGCAAGATCGGCTTTGAGAGCTTCGGCGTCTGCTTTATTCCCAATCATTCCGATGATAAAGTCATCAGCATATCGGATGTATTGCAGACTTTTATATCCCTCATCGAATACTTCGCAATGCGGTAGTTGCCGAGCACTTGCTTTCAACGAACGGATGTGGCGGGCACATTCTCTCTGTTCCTGTTCATTGAGCGTGTCCCAAATCCTTGCATATTTACGTTTCGTTCTTTTGGCCAAACCGTTCATACGCTCATATTCGGGGTTTGCTTTTCTGTGTGAGGAACTTCCCCTGTCGAATTGCTTTTTGTACTCCTCAATATGCTTGTCCAGCTCGTTCAAATAGATATTCGCAAGGATTGGACTGATACCTGAGCCCTGCGGTGTGCCTGAATAGGTCATATGGAATTTCCACTGCTCCATATATCCAGCTTTCAGGAACTTCCACATCAGAGCGATGAAGGCTTCATCCTTGATGCGTCGGCGTAAGATATCGATCAGCACATGATGGTCAAAACAATCGAAACAGGCTTTGATGTCGCCTTCCACAAACCATTTCGTCCCAGTGAAAGTGCGCTGCAGATGCAGCAGAGCCGTATGGCAACTTCTACGAGGACGAAAGCCATGTGAGTTTTCTGAAAAGGTAGGTTCATGGATGCTTTCCAGTATCATTCGGACAACTTCCTGCACCAGTTTATCATTGGCCGATGGGATTCCCAGTGGCCGTTTTTTATCACTGTTCTTCTTCGGGATGTATTCCCGACGTGCAGGGTGCGGCTGATAGCTTTTGTCTTTCAGGGATGCAATGATCCCTTCAATCCTTCTGCTGCTCATGCCGTCAATGGTGTTGCCATCCATTCCCGGTGTCATACTTCCATCATTAGCGTATACATTCTTGTAGGCCAGAAGATAGAACTCCGGGTTATACAGATTTCGATACAATCTCTCATATCTGTACGTTGGGTCTTTTGCTTTATCGCTTAGACTATTCAATACATCAATCGGATTTCTCATAGTGCCTCACGCACCATCCTTTCTGTTTGTATTAAAAAGGTAAACTGCTCCCCTTTGCCATGTAGGCGGTTTTCCCGCTTCCGTTTTTACGGCCATCTCTGTTAATTCAGAGTCCTCGGACTACTATGGGAGCTGTGTAACCATGCCCCTTACGGGGTTTAGGTCATCCCCGGTAGCGTATATCAATATAGCGTTTTGCTTTGTCGGATGCGACTTTTGCCGTTTACTTCTGTCTTGAAGTTACTTTGCTTCGGATATCACATAGCCATCCAAAATGGAAGAACGGCTATCGAAGCACCGTAGGTTTCAGCATCTTTCCTACGGAGGGCAAGATGTCCCCAAGCTCCGGCTATCGTATCAGGCAATCCAGCTTTCATCCTCATACGCAAATTTTCATCCCCATGTCCATCGGTTCTTTGGATGCTGTATATACCGCTGCACACCCATCCTTTCGGATAACAACATGCTACACTCCCCATTGGGTTTCCCCATCCGGATAAGTTGTGGGATGATAGGTTTACTTCTTTCACCTTCCTTTCTTGATATCTTTACCTACCGCTTGCTAAAGGCGGATTTTGATATACACCCTTACGGGCGCACCATTTTCTCCTTGATGCGCGGGTCGCCGGCACACAGCGCCTTGATTTCCGCGTAGGACAGCGCCGTTTCGTCCACGTCATCGCAGGAGCGGACGGGACTCTTGCTGGTCATAATCTGAGAAATAAACTTCTGCTTGTTCTCTACCGTCTGCCACAGATAAGCGTCAAACGTCGCCTCGGTGACGTAGCGGTAGATGTACACGTCCTTGTTCCGGTTGCCCTGACGGACGATTCGCCCTGCGCGCTGCTCCAAATCCCCCGGCCGCCACGGGCAGTCAAGGTCGTGCAACGCGGCAAGACGATCCTATAGTGATAGGTAATCCTTTGGCGAACTCACCTCCGGATTTTCCCCCACTCCAAACCGTGCATGAGCGTTTCCACTCACACGGCTTTCCATCATTTACAAATTGTTATTCTAATCAGCAGCAGGTGTCTTGCTGCTCTAACGTAATTGCCTCGATTCCAGCTAACTTTCTGAGCTTATTCAGCTTATCAAGCTGCTGTTTGTTTAGCTGTACAGTCTGCATGATTGCAGAAATAGTACCTTTTTGCGTTGCGTGAATCAGTCTGTGAATCCGTTCATGCAGAATAATCAGGTTCGCGTAATTGTCCCCACCGCCCAGCGACTTAGGCTTTTTGTGGTGGCAATGGATTTCTTCAAGGGACAGCTGCTTTTTCGTAATGGCACATTTTCCTTGCTGCGCCACATAGAGGGATATACGGTTATCGTTATACTCCACCGTGGCGCTCGTAATGGGGTTTTTCATGAGACTGTGCAGGATTGACATGTCTACACACTCCAGATTCTTGTGTATTTCCGCTCGTCCAGCAGCGGTGTATTTATTCACCGACTTCTTTTTATGAATTGGCGGATGGTGCTGAATATAACCAATTGGAAGCAGGATGTTCTTGCCGATAAAGCGTATTTCCCTGCTCCTTGCATACCGTTTGGCATATTCAGGAATTGTTTGATTGCTTCGTCGCCTTACTCGCTCTTGCAGCCTGTTTTTTATAGAAATCTTAATTTCAAATGCTAATCGCTGTATGTCCGGGGACGCAGCAGTTGCCATGCGGTAGTAGTTGTGGATACCCATGACAAAACTGTTGTAGTCGCTTACAGCCTTGAATTCTTCCATTTCACCGGATGAGTGCTGGATTGCCTTGACTTTCTTTTTCGCAGTCTCCTTTATCCTGTCCAATGCTTTGGGTGCAATATGTGATATGACCACATATTGATTTCTCTTGCCTTTATGAACCTTGATTCTGAATCCCAGAAAATCGGAATATGCATGTTTCAGATTCACAATCTTGGACTTTTCCGGGCTGATGTCCAGCCCCAGGCGCTCTTTCAGCCATGCTCTTGTCGCTTCAAACAGCTTCACCGCATCGCTGTGCTTTCTGCAAAAGATTTTGAAATCATCAGCATATCTAACGATATAGCACTCTTTCAGATTGGTTTTTCTGAGCTCCCTATACTTTTTCGATTGGTCTTTGGTGCCGTTTTCATGAATTTTTCCGCTGTATTCATGTCTTGTAGGCATTCCAACCCATTGACTGGTAATCCACCAGTCCAGTTCATTCAGAACAATGTTGGATAACAGCGGGGAAAGGATTCCACCCTGCGGTGTCCCTTTTTCAGGAAAACCGATACCAGCGACCTCTGCTTTCAGCATAGCGGATATGATGCTCAGCAGCTTTTTGTCATGGATTCCCATTGCCCAGATTTGGCGCAGCAGCTTTCCATGAATTGGCTCCATCACTTGCAGGACACATTGCTGTATCAATCTGTCCATGATGGTGGGAATCCCAAGTGGTCTGGTTTTGCCATTACCCTTGGGAATCTCTTTTCGTCTGACAGACTGGGGCTGATACCAGTTGAATTTTTGCTGTACAAAACCAATCAGTTCCGGCTCACTCATTTTTGCAAGGTCTGCGATGGTTTTCCCATCCGTACCGGGCGTTCTGCTTCCAGCATTCTTTTTTAGATTTCTATAAGCTAACCTGATATTTTCTTCAGCCGTGATGATGCTGATAAGATTCTTAAATTCACATTTCGCAAGACTATTTTCATACAGTTCGTCGAATACTGACTGCATATCATAATATTCGTTGTTCCTCAGCTTTTGGCGTTTGAGCAGTTTTCGTCCTGTCAAAGTCGGCTTTCGCCTTTTTTAGTCTTACTCGAACCTTTGATATATTGCTTTTTAGAATATTTGTTTTGCAAATGACTGGCGGCTATTCTTCCGCCCCTGTTACGGGAGCTTCATCAGTCTTGCCGCCGCTCTCAGTCGGGATAAAGGTTACTTGTTTCACTGCTCGATTTTTCGTAACCGCCGCTTCATCGTGTGCAGACACTCAGCGTTCCGGCCTTTCCTCGTTCCGATATTCCTATCTGTGCATAATCCCCTTAGGCTGTCCTATGAGCCTGTGCGCTTGGAAGTGCCTGTAACACTCCAAGGTTTTTCATAACGTCCATTTTTACTCAACCTCACGCACGCCGTACATTTACGACGATGACATTTCTGCCATATCACACTATAGACCCTAACACTCGGACTTCGTCGGTCATGGATGACATCCTCACCATAGGGATTTTATAGACCTCCGGCGTATCATCTGCATATCCCACCTCTGGGACACTTTCCACAGCACATGACTGCCTGTTGGGGCAGATTTCCGCCGACTTCAGCGGGCTTTGCACGGCTCAATTTCTACAAATTTTGCCGCACACCGCAGTATCAAGGCAGGCGTTTCAGGGCGTTGCCCCCTCATTCCACCTGTTGGAATATCAGTTCTTCAAATCAATTTTCAAGCTCCTTTCAATCTTGCAGAATTTTGACTTGAGCGTAACCTTTTCAGTTACAAACGAGTCGCACGCACGTTGGTGCCCGCGCCCATCTTCGCCGTGCTGCCCAGCAGAACGCGCACCTGACCGGAGCGCACCTTGGCAAAGAGCTCTTTCTTTTTCACCTCGGTGTTGGCATCGTGGATAAAAGCGATCTCCCCGGCTGGAACACCGCGGGCAATCAGCTTCTCTCGGATGTCCTCATACACGCTGAAGCTGCTCTCAACAGCCATGCTGGCGTTTTCGCCTGTGCCCAGAATGTCATCTGCATCCAGCGGCGGCATGTCATCGCCAAAGCCCGCATCAGCGTTATCTGCGGCTTCCGGGGACTGTTTTTGCGATTTTTCCTTTTCTGAACCCTTGGGCGTAGAAATATCGCAGAAGACCAGCTGCGTCAGCTTGTCGGATGAGCCTTCCTGCCAGATGCGAAACACGTTGTCGATGCAGGCATTCACCTTGCTGCCCGGATCATCCGGAAGCAGAGGATTGATCAGCCGCTGATCCAGTCCCAGCTTTCTGCCGTCACTGGTAATCTTCAGCATGTTGTCCACCCTGGGATCCACGCTGCCGCCGTGCACCTTTCCTGCACGCTCGGACAGGCTCTCTACCATCCGCTTCTGGATTTCCGTCGGCTGTACCACAACGGTTTCATAGTGCGGTGTGGGCGTAGGCAGGTTCAGCTGATCCGCCGTCTTGATGTCCGCCACTTCCTTGAACATTGTCATCAGCTCCGGCAGATTGAAGAACTTCGCAAACCGTGTGCGTGCCCGGTAGCCAGTTCCCTCCGGGGCCAGCTCAATCGCCGTAGTGGTCTCGCCGAAGGTGGAAGCCCAGGCGTCAAAGTGCGTCATGTTCTGCTTTTTCAGCGTGTCGTACTGCAAATACCGCTGCATGGTGTACATTTCCGTCATGGAATTGCTGACAGGGGTGCCGGTGGCGAATACTACGCCGCGTCCGGCGGTCAGCTCGTCCATGTACCGGCATTTCAGGAACATATCCGTGGACTTCTGCGCCTCAGAGGTGGAAAGGCCGGCTACATTGCGCATTTTTGTGGTGAGAAACAGATTCTTGTACCCGTGCGCTTCGTCCACAAAAAGCCGATCCACACCCAGCTCCTCAAAGGTGACGACGTCATCCTTTCGCTCCTCTGCCTGCAGCTTCCGGAGTCTTCCTTCCAGCTGCTTGCGGGTGCGTTCCATCTGCTTGATGGTGAACTGCTCACCGCGCATGAATTTCAGCTCCTGGATGCCGTCCGTGATTTCCTGAATCTGCTCCTGCAGCAGACGCTCCTGACGTTCCTTGGACATGGGGATTTTCTCGAACTGACTGTGCCCGATAATGATCGCGTCATAATCCCCGGTAGCGATGCGGGAGCAGAACCGCCGGCGGTTGTTCTTCTCGAAATCCTTCTTTGTCGTGACGAGGATTTTGGCCGAGGGATACAGCCGCAGGAATTCCGACGCCCACTGCTCTGTAAGATGATTGGGCACGACGAACATGCTTTTGCTGCATAGTCCCAGGCGCTTGCTCTCCATGGCGGCGGCGACCATCTCGTAGGATAGCGATAGGTAATCCTTTGGGCAGGATATG
>ENA-OPEC01002014-OPEC01002014.1-human-gut-metagenome-genome-assembly--contig:-NODE-2014-length-12140-cov-2.502689_pt1 | contig 12140 bp, 8 predicted proteins | sample MGYA00241622_ERZ501507 | MGnify/ENA primary metagenome ERZ501507 (study PRJEB25962, sample SAMEA2042582) | human gut metagenome | biome: human gut; feature: human-associated habitat; material: faeces... | reverse complement strand
AGGCGTGTTCGGGACTTTCACCCATTAGAGCGCGCCCATGGCGCGCAAACCAAAACGGGCGGCACAAAACTTTATGCCGCCCGTTCGTGATCCCTGATTTTTCCCTCAATGCCGATACCAGAGGATTATCGCATCTCAGGTCATGTGTCCGTATGTTTCAGGTTTTCAATTATTTAACTTTTACTTTGAATGTTACTTTCTTACCATCTGCTGTCTTAGCTGTGATCTTTACAGTTCCTGCTTTCTTAGCTGTGATCTTACCGCTCTTGCTGATGGTTGCTACTTTCTTATTTGAAGTAGTCCATGTGATCTTCTGGTTTCCGGAAGTAACTTTCTTGCCCTTTGCATCTGTTACAGTTGCTTTTACAGTTGCTTTCTTACCTTTCTTTAAGGTATAGGTCTTACCTGTTACAACCTTCTTGCCTACTTTTAATACAACTTTCTTGGTTGCCTGTTTTACAGTTCCTTATATTCCTTTGCCTGCTGTCCACTCTTAACAAAAATGACCTGTACCTTATAAGTTGCACCATTAACCGGAGTGATCTCAAATGTACCTGTCTGATTGCTTTCTACCACGTCACCGTCAGCATATAATACATACTGGTCTACTGTCAGTTTATCCGACATTTTATCTAATTTTGTGGTGATGGTAACTTTCTCACCATAAGTTGCCTCTGTTTTGCTAGGTGTTGCTGTCACTTCGACATCTTCGCCTGTTTCATCAACCGTGCTCTTTACAACGTCCTCTGTTTCTTCCACTTCCTCCTCTGTTACCTCAGCAACTGCCGCACTCTCTGTAGCAGCATCGGCTGCCGGTGCTGCCAAAGCTGTAACGCCATTGCTGGTTACTGCTAATGTTGCAGCCATCATTAAGGCTGTTACTTGTTTTGCCCTCATTTTTTTTTCTCTCTTTCATGTTTGTGCTTTTCATATGTTGTGTGTGGTGTTCGAGAATGTCCAGGCAATATACATGCCCTCTTCTCCCTCATATGAACTTAGAACTATAATACAATATTATGTTTCATAAACTTTCCTTATATAAAGGCATTTCTGTTCTTTCCTCCTTCAGAACTTTGTCTGTTTTTCCTAAATTTATGTGAAGTTTTCCTGAAAATTATGTAAAAAAGATACTTGCCAAATGCAACATACTATTGTATTTTGTTGCATCTATAATCCAAGATTATTGAGCTTTCTACGTTTTTCTTCTACAGTAGACGTTGTATAGATACGGGTCGTTTCAATGCTCGTATGCCCTAACAGATCTGTTAGGTTTCCATAGCGCTCCATATAGCTGATTGCGAAAAAATGCCGAAAACTATGGGGATGAACCTTTTCTTTTTTAATCCCAACCATATCCCCAAGATATGCGATCATTTTATAAACAGTGATACGGTTGATCGGATCTCCTCCTCTTCCCCGAAATATGATTCCATCATTTTCTTTTTCCTCTCTGCAAAATTTTTTTAATTCACGGATCAGAACATCCGGTAAATAAACGTCTCTGATTTTCCCTTTATTATAAACCTGCACTCTTCCGGTCTCTAATGTTTCAACTGTAATATATTGGAGCTCACTGACACGTATTCCGGTAAGTGCCAATGTCCTCATAATATAATAATATTTTTTCCTGCCACTGCTTTTTGCATAATTTAACAATTCCTGATACTCTTTCCGGCTAATGACATTTTCCACACTGCATTTTTTCTGCACTTTTAATGTCTTTATAGATGCCTGCCCGCATTCTAAATATCTTAAATATCGATTTACCGCTATAACATAAAGATTGATCGTCGCAGGAGAAAGGTCCTCCTCCCGTAATTTTTCTCTGTAAAGCATCGTCCGATCTTTTGTAATTTCCTTTCCATTTAAATACCGGACAAATTTTTCCGCCTCCCTCAGATACACCTGCCTGGTCTGTTTCGAAAGTTCACTCTGCTTTAAATATTCTTCATACCCTTCAAACTGTTTCATATGACTACCTCCATTTTCCTAATAGTTTTTCCACAAAATATAAAATTATCATACAGAGGAAAATAACAAAAAAACTGCCGTTTCATGTTGGCTTCATGAAACGGCAGTCCGTCATTGTCTGCACAGTCTAAATGGGTAAAAAGACTGCACATTACCTGCTTGTCACAGGTGTTATATTAAATTAGGGAAAGGAATTAACAAAATGATTTTGTCGTAATTTTATTATCTCTGAACACGTCCGGAAGCATCTCCGCCAGCTAATTTCTTAACTTCGTCAACGCTTACCATGTTGAAGTCACCTTCTACGGAATGTTTCAGACAGCTTGCTGCTACTGCGAACTCGATGGTATCCTGTGGATCATAATCATTTAAGCATGCGTAAATTAATCCGCCGCCGAAAGAATCCCCGCCACCAACACGGTCAACGATGTGCATTAAATACTCTTTTGAGAAGTAGCTCTGTCCATCCTCGTAAAGCATTGCTGCCCAGCGGTTATCGTTTGCAGAGATAGATGTTCTTAATGTGATTGCAACTTTCTTGAATCCGAAACGGTCTGTTAATTTCTGTGCAACCTCTTTGTATCCTTCTTTATTTAACTCGCCTGCAGTTACCTCTGTACCTTCAGACTTGATACCGAATACGTCGTTTGCATCTTCCTCGTTGGAGATACATACGTCTACATATTTGCAAAGTTCACCCATAACCTGGCCTGCTTTTTCTTTGGACCATAATTTATTACGGTAGTTTAAGTCGCAGCTTACAGTGATTCCTTTTGCTTTTGCAGCTTTACATGCCTCTAAGCAGATTGCTGCCACATTATCGCCAAGTGCCGGTGTAATTCCGGTAAAGTGGAACCAGTCTGCACCGTCGAAAATTTTATCCCAGTCAAAATCAGCTGTTGTAGCTGTTGCAATGGAAGAACCTGCACGGTCATATACAACTTTGGATGGTCTCTGGCTTGCGCCCTTCTCTAAGAAGTAGATACCAACACGGTCACCACCGCGAACGATGTCAGATGTGTCAACACCATACTGTCTTAACGCATTCACTCCAGCCTGTCCGATCTCATGTGCCGGAAGCTTTGTAACAAAGCTTGCATCCATACCATAGTTTGCTAAGGAAACTGCAACGTTAGCCTCTCCTCCGCCGTATGTTGCGCCGTAGGATGTAGCCTGTACAAAACGATAATATCCTTCCGGTGCAAGACGAAGCATGATCTCACCAAATGTAACAACTTTCTTTGCCATGATTTTAATCCTCCTAAAAATAATGTTTCACATTGTGAAACGTCGTTTCAAAATTTATATTTTTATTATAACACCGAAAAACAGAATGTCAAACATGTTTTTACTTTAATGCAATTTTTATAGGTTCTGTTATTTTTGTTCAAAAAAATTGTGAAATATTTGCAATTATCTCTTTTTTATTTTTGAAATATGTTATATAATACATATGTATTGGTTCATAATATAGAACTTAGTTTTGTAATATGAAACCATTGGATATGATAACACTGATTTATGTTTTTCAAAATGTTTTGTCGTAAATCAGGCATACATATATATCACACTATCTATTTTTAAGGAGGATTTTCCATGGACCGCAAATATGATGTCATCACATTAGGAGAGATTCTGCTTCGTCTTTCCACCCCGATCAACGGACGTCTTGCACAGGGCGATACTTTAATGAAACATTTAGGAGGTGCCGAGTTAAATATCGCTTCCGAGATCGGACAACTCGGCTTAAAGACAGCAATGATCTCTAAGATTCCTAACAATCTGCTCGCCGCATTCATCAAAAACCAGATGAACGCTTCCCGCGTCAGTGAAAATTACCTGATCTCCGACACTGCAGATGACAGCCGCATCGGTGTTTACTATTACGAATATGGTTCCTATCCGCGCAAACCGCGTGTCGTCTACGACAGGAAACATTCTTCCATCAATAACATAGACATCAAAGATGTGCCGGAAACCATGTTTTATAACACACGCCTGTTCCACACCAGTGGGATCACCTTAGGTCTTGGCGGCAACGCACAGAAATTTGCGATCGAATGTATCCGCAAATTCAAAGAGCAGGGAACCCTGATCTCTTTTGATGTCAACTACCGTGCCAATCTCTGGACCGGCGAGGAGGCAAGAGCCTGCATCGAGCAGATTCTTCCTTATGTAGATATCTTCTTCTGCTCCGAAGATACCGCACGCCTGACTTTCGGCAAAACAGGCACGATCGAGGAAATCCAGAAGTCTTTCTGCGAGGAATATCCTATTTCTGTGGTTGCCTCCACAGAGCGCACGGTCATCACTCCAAAGAAACACAATTTTACTTCCATTATCTATTCTGCAAAAAATGATTCTTACTACCGCGAGGAACCATACAACAACATTGACGTGGTCGACCGTATCGGAAGCGGTGACGCCTATGTTTCCGGTGCTCTCTACGGCTACTTAAAACACAAGGACTGCAGAAAGGCATTAGAATATGGAAATGCCATGGCAGCGATCAAGCACAGTGTCATCGGAGATATGATCACGACCGACCTTGAGGAGATCGACAGTATTATTGCAGAGCACAAAAATACGGGGTATCATTCGGAGATGAACCGATAGAATGCACGCTCTATGAACATTCTATTGTCGTGAATTAAAAAATCGGAATATCCATATCAGTTTTCCCTGGATATTCCGGTTTTTTTTCATTACAAGATGTTGAAGTTTGTATGCACTATTTGGTGTCAACATCTTTACATTTTCTCACATCACTTCACGGATCACACGCTCCACATTTTTGTATGCGATCTTTTCGAGTGCATCCTCACTGAACCCTGTTTTCTGCAGTGCATCAAATAATTTTTTCATATCCGTGCAGTCAGCGATCTCAAATTTTCCCTCAATCCCATCAAAATCCGTCCCGATTCCGACACACTCAATCCCGCCAACATTGACCAGACGCTTTACATGTTCACACATTGTTTCGATCCGGCTCACTTTATCCACAGGATCTGTATTTAAAAACGGTGGATAAAAATTAAGCCCCGCCACACCACCATGTTCCGCTAATACCCGTATCATATCATCCGTCAGATTTCTCGTTGCAGGAGCAAGTTCCCTGCAGTTTGAGTGTGATGCCACAAACGGGCCCCTCACAAGTTCTGCCACATCATAAAAACCACCATCGGACAAATGGGACACATCCACAAGGATTCCACGCTCTGCCATATATGTAACAGCTTTCCTGCCAAACGGTGTCAGTCCAAGCTGCATCCGTTCTGCCTCTTTTGCATGCGGATGACCGAAACAGTTATCATCATTCCAGGTCAGCGTAATCAGCCGTACTCCCATCTGATAAAGCTTATCGATCCGTTCCATTTTTCCATCCACAATACATCCGTTTTCAACAGTCAGAAAGGCAGAAACTTTTCCCTGCCGCCAGTTGCACTGTAATCCTTCGTAGTTATAAGCCGGTGCAATAATGTCCGAACAGGTTTCCATGGTATTTTGGTATACTTCGTACATATCCTGCATCTGTTTCCGGATCTCTGCATCGGTATACCAGAGATTATTTTTTTCCGTATATGCCAGTCCCGGATCACTCCAGTTTTCTTCTCTTTTCTGCTGTAAAAACATGGCAAAAAACTGTGCCTTTGCGCCACACTGGTGCAGTCTTTTCGCATCCACCATCGTGTTTCTTAGTTCCCCTGCCGTCTTTTTTTGCTGTGCGGCTGCCTTCGCTAACGTATCGCAATGCATATCGATGTAATTCATGTCGGATATACCCTTTCTTTCTGATCTTTAAACCGTCGCATTTTTCTTTTCGCTGCGCGGTTCTTTTAATATCATTTTATTCCGCAGCACGCAAAATAGCAACCCGACGTAAATCCCGTTGACTGCCGCTAAGATCACATTTGTGGAAAAAAACGGAACTGCCACTGTATAAATTACGCCATATCCAAAATTTACCATAATATAAATTACCATCACACGCACGATCAACCCGATACTGCACGCCATCCCCAACAGAAAGCCCATCCGGTTGCCCTGTAGTAGAGACTGACGCAGCGCATGGATCAAAAACCACACAAATGCTGCAACGACAAGAACACCTGCTATGATCCCAAAATAACAAAATATATTTCCCAGCAGATATTCGCCGTCCGATCCTGTCCCCTGCATCAGAAATGTCCGGTTTCCAAACAGGCTGTATCGAGCAACTGCATCTTTTATCATTCTGTTCTGATATCCAAATTCACCTGTATGCGTAAGCCTGGCGAGCACATAGCCGCTTGGCAGAAACGTATACTTATAAAAGAAAGCCACACCAGCCCCCAGAATACCAGCCACAAGCAATGCCAGCTCTACAAGGTATTTTTTCTTTTCGTTTCCAAATATTCCACGAAGCACAGATGCCACCAGCAGGAACAGACAGACCACGGCATTTTCCACAACCGCCCCATTACTCTTCGGCAGTGAAATGAGCCCTGCTGCTAATACCATAAACGGGATAATGATCCAGCCGGCTGATTTTAAAATTCCCCGAAATCCCTGTCCCCGGTACTGATAAATAATTCCCGCAAAGATCACTGGCAGCAGCACCTGTACACTGTAACTTGCCAGCAGCGCTGTCTGATAGTTTCCAAGGAGGCCGCCCGACCACACCAGACACAGGCAGATCATATACAAAGCATATACCGCACGGATATGCAAAAACAGCCATGTGTAATCGAAATACATGATCACAAAGATCATTGCAAAGCTGACACCATTTATCACAAGTAATGCTCTAAGCTGTTCTGCCTGTGATGCCCCACCTTCTGTTTTTCCGGAAATAACAACTGACATGAGTATAGATGCCGCCGTTAAAAGAACCGCCAGCACAAAAAGTTTCCATGGAAATGCCGGTCTGTGGATACGGTTTAATGCACATCCTGTTTCCACCGGATCTCCCATCTGCCGCACTGCCTCTCTTTTTGCATCTTCCCTGCTCATGCCTTCTTCCCCATAGCCTTGTGCCTGTTCTTCTATATGCCCGTTTATTTCTTCTGACACAAGCGCTCTGGCACGCTTATTTTGAATCTGTTCTTCCAGAGTCTTCATATATTCTTTGTAATCTGTCAATGTATTCCCTCCCGGCTCTTTCTGCCATGTTTGCTTTTTTCATCCCTGCATTTTTTACACATTTCACTGCCTGATGCCATTTCATTTTTTCAAATACACATTTCCATGGCTTTACATGACAATACATTTGTAACTGCTGCGGCATACGTATTCCATTCGTCTTTTTTCTCTTTTAAAATACGTTTTCCTTCTCCGGTAATGTGATAATATTTGCGCATTTTCCAACTTGCATCATCCTCATAAGCCGTAACAAGATTGTTTGCCTCTAAGGCATGCAAAAGCGGATAAAGCGATCCCGCTTTTAATTCAAATACATTTTCCGATCTTTTCCTTAATGTTTCGATCATTTCGTAACCATACATGTCTTTCTCGTCTAAAAGCCGTAAGATCAGCATGGAAAGACTACCCTGAATCAATGATTTGTTTAACATAAAATCCTCCTTGTTTTCCGAAGGAAAATGCGAGCCCTTTGGCGAGCAGAGGATTTTCCTCCTTGTTTTGCGAAGCAAAATCCGAGTCCCTTGACGATGAGAGGATTTTCCTCCTTGTTATATAGTCTATCTATATATCTAAAGTATATAGTCTGTCTATATATATGTCAAGTTTTTTCTCATTTTTTGATCTTACATATTTGTTCGTAAGAATAAATACTGCATTCCCCTTCACTGTCGACCTTATCCCGGAAATACTTTGAATCATTAAATATACAAAAACAGGTTATCCATAGTTTAAATCTATGGACAACCTGTCCTGATGTCTGTCTGACATTTAAAAATCATTCTTTTATTTTTCTGCAAGATTTTCGAGGATTACATCCATATCATACCCCGGTACCACCTTCATTACAGCTTCAAATGCTTTTCTTTATTATATAGAACCCCAAAAACATCTTCAAGTCATTCCTACATATTTTTGTTTTGTGAAACTTGCTGCTGATGTGGCATAGAATTACTGAGTTGTCAGAACTATTTTTATAGTATACTACAAGAAGCCGCATTATTCAATCACAAAATAAAAGGAACTCTGCTATCCGGTTAAATGCTGATTTGTTTATGAAATAAATCGCCCGCTCAAATGGTGTGTCGCAGGTCTGTGAGTGGCATCTTGCGCAAAGCCGGAGTTAATTTTGGTTCCATTGTACGAAAATAAGAAAAGTCTAAGTGTGTCTGAGTTAGATTTTCTCGGAGTGACGTGACCGGCGTTCAACGAGCCATCCGTGGCTCGTGAAGCCTTGTTCTGCCATCCGTGGCAGAACATCACTGTGTATCTACAGACACACTAAGATTTTCTAATTTTCTCCCAAAGTCACAAAATCAGCTCAGGCTTTGTGCAAGATGCCAATCGTCAGGTTGTGAACACCATTTGGGTGGGCGGTTCATCTCAAAACTGGGGGCGCGGGTGTGAATTTTTGATATTCGCACGAATGAGAATATGCTTAAAATCCTAATATGCTGTATCATTAATATTCAGCCTGATGACTTTCCAAAATTTTCAGCTGCTGCATTGTGTTACATGAAATTTTTCGTAAATTGCCAGATTAATAACGCAGAATATTTTTTCAAATGTGTATGGCAATAAACATAGGCATAATGGGATATATTGAGGTTTTCCAGTATTATCAAACCAATAATAATCTATTAAACATAGTTATTTGGAAATATTTTTTAATCTGATTCAGACACAAAACACTAAAAATTTACGCACCCCCAAGGTTGTAAAATGAGTTCCCCGGCGAAGGGTGGTTCACAACCTTGCGGCTGGCAAATCGCATCAAGCCGGGATCCGTTTTGTGACTTTGGGAGAAAATTAGAAAGTCTTTGTATGCCTGTTCACAATACAGTGTTGTGCTGCCACGGACGGCAGCACAAGTCTTAATGTGCCCGGATGGCACATTTAAGACGCACACGTCACTCCGCCACAATATAAATCAGGCATACTTAGACTTTCTTATTTTCGTACAACGGAACAAAACGAGTCCCGGCTTGATGCAATTTGCCAATCGTAACCCCCCAGAACCACCCTACACAAGGAAACTCATGTCACCCGCAAACCAATATTTATCAGATAACGCGTTCTATAAAGCAAAAAAGGAACCACAAAACCATTCTAAGTTTTGCGGTTCCCAATTAGGAAGAATTTGTAATTTAAATATTGTGAATTAACTGCTGCTCTGCAAGCCACATAATCGCTTACAAGATTTTACAAGACGCATGGCACCTTACGAGATGCATGGCATCTTACAGATGCATGGCATCTTACAGATGCCAGATATCCTCATTGTACTGTGCAATGGTACGGTCTGATGAGAAGAATCCTGCCTTGCTGATGTTGACAAGCATTTTCTTAGCCCATGCCATACGGTCTTCGTAATCTGCGTAGATACGTTCTTTGGTTGCAACGTACTCCTCGAAATCCGGGAGAGTCATGAACCAGTCTTTGTTTAACAGCTCGTTGTAAAGACGCTCTAAGTTCTCTGTACATCCAACTGCTTTCATCTGGTCGCTTACGATAAAGTCGATCGCACGTTTGATGTTTGCATCATTCTCGTAGTAGCTTCTGGAAACGTAATCTGCTTTCTCGTAGTGTTTGATAACTTCCTCAGAAGACTCACCGAAGATATAAATGTTATCATCGCCAACGAACTGATGCATCTCAACATTTGCTCCGTCCATGGTTCCGATTGCAACGGCACCGTTTAACATGAATTTCATGTTGGATGTTCCACTTGCCTCTTTGGAAGCTAAGGAGATCTGCTCATGGATATCTGCTGCCGGGATCAGTTTCTCAGCTAATGTTACGTTGTAGTTTTCTACCATTACTACTTTTAAGTATGGTGCGACTTCCGGATCATTTGCGATCAGTTCCTGTAAGCAGAGGATCAGATGAATGATGTCCTTTGCAATGATATATGCCGGAGCAGCTTTTGCACCAAAAATAACGGTGATCGGACGTGCCGGTTTCTTTCCTGCTTTGATCTCGAAATATTTGTGGATCACATAGAGAGCATTCATCTGCTGTCTCTTGTACTCGTGTAATCTCTTGATCTGGATATCGTAGATGGAGTTGTCATCTAACTCGATGCCCTGTGTTTTTGCAAGATAATTCTTTAACTCTGTCTTTCTTGTACCTTTTACTGCAAGAAGTTTCTTTAATACTTCCTCATCATTTACATATGCGCCGAGTTTCTCTAACTCTTCTGAATTTTTCTTAAATCCAGGTCCGATTAAGGATGTGATAAATTCGGTCATCTCCGGATCACAGTGTAATAACCAGCGGCGGAATGTGATACCATTTGTCTTATTATTAAACTTCTCCGGATAAATCCTGTAGAAGTTATTTAACTCTGTATTCTTTAAAATCTCTGTATGCAGGTAAGCAACACCGTTGACACTGTATCCGTAATGAATATCCATATGTGCCATATGAACGCGTTTCTCATCATCAATGATCGCTACGGATCTGTCATCATATTTCTTTACAACACGGCTGTTTAACTCATAAATAATCGGCAGTAACTGTGGAACAGCTTTCTCTAAGAAATGGATCGGCCATTTTTCAAGTGCTTCGGCTAAGATCGTGTGGTTTGTGTAAGCACAGGTCTTAGATACAATGTCGATCGCCTCATCCATTAAGATGCCGCGCTCCATCAACAGACGGATCATTTCCGGAATCACCATACTTGGGTGTGTATCGTTGATCTGGATCACTGCATACTCGTTTAATTTGTGAAGATCTCCGCCTCTTGCAAGTGTCTCATCAATGATCAGGTGCGCTGCATTGCTGACCATGAAGTACTGCTGGTATACACGAAGGATTCTTCCCTTATCATCGGAATCATCCGGATATAAGAATAATGTTAAATTCTTTGCAATATCCTCTTTGTCAAAATCGATGCCCTCACCAACTAAACTCTCATCTACTGTTTCAACATCGAACAGATGAAGTTTTGTGGTACGATTCTCATAACCAATCACATCGATATCATATAATCTGGACTGTAACGTAAAACCGCCAAACTGAATCGGATAAGTAACGTCTGTTTTTGTCAGCCAGCTTTCTTTTTCGATCCATGGATTTGGTGTCTCATTCTGCAGGTTATTTTTGAATACCTGTTTGAACAATCCGTAATGGTAATTTAAACCAACACCGTCACCGTTTAAACCAAGGCTTGCGATAGAATCAAGGAAGCATGCTGCAAGACGTCCAAGTCCGCCGTTTCCTAATGACGGCTCCGGCTCAACCTCCTCGATCTCTGCAAGGCTCTTGCCATTGTCTGCCAGTAATTTTTTTACATCCTCATAAATTCCAAGATTGATCAGGTTGTTGGATAATAATTTTCCGATCAGGAATTCTGCTGAAATATAATATAATTTTCTTTTTCCCTCGTTGCTAACTTTCTCCTCTGCCATTCCTTTTGTCATTTCAAGCAAAGAGAAATATAATTCTTCGTTACTGCACTGGGAAATTGCTTTTCCTGTTCTTTTTGTTACGATTTCCTGTAAATTCATGATTTACTCCTTTCCTTGCGCCTGTTGGCGAAAGCTTATTGTATTGTCCTCCGCATTTTCTGCCGCAGTTGTTTTCGTGTTTTTTCGTAAAACTGATGTTTTATGATTACATTATATGCACGAAGGAATTTTTAATCTTGTAATATTCCATATAAAAGTGGTACAATCCTATCATGTTAAGACTGAGTTATTATTTCAACCACCTTGAAATTGTGTAAACGTCACAAAATCAGCAGTCTATTTTTGTGCACTTTTCAATCATACTGTTCGATTTCCCAGATTACGACACAAAGTGCATGTTTTCGACACAATAGAATCATCGCAAAGGAGTATGTACCTTATGAATATACTGGAATACGAAAATTATCAGGAAAAAATCTCCCATGGAAACCCTTTATTTCCATATATCACTTACCTGTGCTCGATCCCACTGGATTTTTCGTATGTGCCGATCCACTGGCATGACGAAATGGAGCTTATCTATATAAAGAAGGGGCACGGTATTATCACTGTGGACTTCACACAATATCAGGTCAGCGC
>ENA-OPEC01002010-OPEC01002010.1-human-gut-metagenome-genome-assembly--contig:-NODE-2010-length-12151-cov-2.212963_pt1 | contig 12151 bp, 9 predicted proteins | sample MGYA00241622_ERZ501507 | MGnify/ENA primary metagenome ERZ501507 (study PRJEB25962, sample SAMEA2042582) | human gut metagenome | biome: human gut; feature: human-associated habitat; material: faeces... | reverse complement strand
GTTATTTTTTCCATTTATTTTTAGATATACTTTACTGATCTCAGAAGGCTCTCCTATTTCTCTGCAGAGATCCTGTGCCTGGGAAATGGGTATGTAGATTTCGTTGCCTTCTATTACTACAGCGGCTTTACAGGGCATATATGAGGTTTGCGGTCCTCTTGCGGAATTGCTGGATAAGGTAGTAAGATCATCTGTGGCTTTGGAAGTATCCTTCTCTTTTTCATCCAGGGAATAAAAAATATTCAGGTTTTCACCCATCTCTAAAAATTTTTCCTGTTGTTTTTTTGAAATGGCATGATTATTATAGTCTTTCATATCCCGTAGGGAACCATTTCCCAGCAATAACAACGGCAGCTTCCCCAGTTCATTCTGAGTTGGATTTTTTCCAAACGCATTCATATCAATTCCTGAAAAAGTCGTTGTTTCCGTATAATCTTCAATTTTGATGACAACCGGGACTTCTATGACTGGCCAGATTTCTTTTATACCTTTTATCTTCTTCGCTTTCTGCAAAAAATCTTCATCATAAGCCAGATCTCCAAGTGGGAGCAACACAGTAAATTGCCGTTTTTCTTCTTTCATGCCTGCCAGCAGCATTCCTAATAATGTAAGTATCAATGCCAGCAGAAGTATGACTAATAAGGTAAAGCTGTCTATTTTTTTTCTTTTCAATGAGAAGCCGCCTTCCTCGCTTCTTCAAGAAGGATATTTTTCTTATGAAGCTTTCTGACCAGAATCAGGATTATGGAAATAAGCAGTACTGCAACAACTGCAGCTATGGAATACCACCAGTTATTGGTTTTCTCCTGGTCATCTTCAACCTTTAAAGTTTTTATCTGGGTTTCTTTGATTTCAGAATCAAATTTTATTTCTTCCTCATATGATTTGCCATCTGCATCCTCATACGTAAGAATTAATTGACCTGCACATTTTCCTGTTTTTCCTTTTACATATATGCGAAGACTTCCTTGGGATAAATCTCCGGCCTCTATGGTCCCTAAGAATGCAGTATCGTTTGAGCTTAATTCATCAGCCTTTAAGCTGACACTTGCATTGTATATTTTGTCTCTTCCGAGATTCATTGCTTTTACCGGGATCTCTACTGTATCCATAGTGTATAAAACAGATGGAATATCTGAAGCTTCCAGCTTAACACGAACCGGTTGGATGATCTGAAAAGACAGTAATTCTGTACCGGTAGTTGCCGTTGCTTTCGAATCTTCATAATCCAGAGAAAAAGTAATGACAGCCTGGCCAGGATCACAGTTTTCTGTTATAGTAATCATCTGTTCCAAAGTAATTGCTTCACCAGGAGCCAGGACTTGTACATAAAAAGAGTTTTTCTCAAATTCGATTCCTTTGTTCTCTGTAGAAAGGGAAATTTTTAAACCAAATACATTTTGACTGCAGCTTTTATTTCGAAATGTCAGCGACATTTCTGTTGTAGAACCAGCCTCCAATCGTCCACCTGAAAGATTGCTGTCTTCTAATAATACCTGCGGTTTATGTAATATTTTTTCACTTGATGAGTCTGATGTTGAATTACCTCCTCCCCCACCGCCCGAATACCCTCCGTTGTCTATAACCGGATCTGTTATCTGCGGGGCGTCACCGTCCTCCGGATTATCACTGTCTATTACAACATGAAAAGGATTCGATTTAGAACCATCACCAAAGTCATCTCCTGATGTAAAAATATCCGGATCCGGATTTTCTTTATCGCTATCAGCTTTATCAGGAGTCTTCTCATCCTCTGCCGGAGGTTCGGTACTCGTAGAATCATCCTCTTTTTCATCAAGGGTTAACGAGTTGTCATTCTCATAAGATACGGACGGATCTGAGTCCGTAAATCCTTCTTCAGCAGATGTAATCTCCGTGTTTTGAGGCTCTGTGGCAAAAACGGTAGCTGGAAGAAATATTATTGTCGTACACAATACTAATGCCGTTTTTACAAATAAATTTCTCATTATCAGGCAGTCCTTTCTCTTAAGATTCCTCCATCCATTTCATATACGTGGTCACATAAGATTCTGATGTCCTCTTCATTATGGCTTGCCAGCAAAATGGTTTTTCCTGCTGCTTTTAAATCCAGCAGCAGTTCTCTTATTTCTTCCACGCCATGTTTATCCAGTCCATTAAACGGCTCATCCAGAATCAAAAACAGAGGATCTTCCATAATGGCCTGTGCAATACCAAGGCGTTGACGCATTCCAAGGGAATATTTTCCGACTGGTTTCTTCATGTCCGGATCCAATCCTACCCTTTTTAAGACTATGCGGATATCGGCCTTCGAAATCCGGCCATTCATGTCTGCCAGGATCTCCAGATTTTTAAAGCCCGTATATTGTGTAAGAAAACCGGGAGTCTCGATAATAACTCCAAGACTTTCAGGAAAATCCACATCATGGCCTATTTTTTTTCCAAATACAAAAATAGTGCCCGTAGTTACAGGGAGAAACCCACAGATGCATTTCATAAGGACGGTCTTTCCTGAACCGTTATTTCCAACAATCCCATAGACGTTCCCTGTTTTCAAGGAAAGATTTACTTCCTGTAACACGATGTCTTCACCGAAACGTTTGGTCACGTGTTCTATTTTTACGCAGGTGTTCTGCATCATTCCACTTGCTCTTTCCAGATCACAGGCCAGATTAAATGTCCCTTCAGATTTCTTCCAATCTTCCATATAAAACACCTCCCAGAATTCCCAGCATTACTAATAAAAACAACAGTAGAAATAGCCAAACTCCTATTTTGTCCGGTCCCCAATTTTCATCAGCCAGTATCCATTCTACTGGATAAAACCATATCTGATTCTTAAAATAGCGGTCATGAAGGATAATTCCGAAATAAAAGCTTACAAAAGGGATTCCATATGCCATGTAAGCAGAATCCCATAAAATCCCGCAGCTTCCACCGAAAGTACTTATGATACTTCCGATAAGTCCTGTCCGAAATGCCTTCATGAGTAAGTCCAGAAGTGCTTCTTTCTGAATAGCACCCTTTATCTCCAGCGGATAGAACACAATAAAATTGATAAAAAGTACCGTTAGTATAGATAACGTCCAGACCATAAAACCAGATACCATAATGGAAAAAACTTTACCTTCGATATACTGTCTGCGAGTCGTTCTGGGAAGTATCTCCTTTAAAAATCCACTTTTATATTCTTGCAGAATGGAATCACTCCATGGCAATACGGCCGCTACCGGAATGGCAAAAGATACTGCCTGACTTTTTAAGGAACCTTCCAGTATACTGATAAAAGTACCACATATCAGTGCTTTTTTTAAGCTGGGATAAGTCTGTCCAATGGCTATGGAAATGCAGGCTATCAGCCATGCTGCCAGAAAATTCTTATTAAAAAACATACGTTTTGTTTCACCCCACATAGGTTTTCCCCCTTCCGATCATGTCTTTTCTCCAAGAAATTCAAAGGTATATTTTTTCATCCGGTTAATTGCAAAAACTGCAAGAAGAACTAAAATACCCAGAAAAAACATGTAGGAATGCGAGATTTTCGGGAGCAATGGGTCATAACCTAAGTTATGTTTTCCGTATACTGCCTGGTTCAGAGGACTGATCCAGCAGATTAATACATTTACCTGATACATTTCGTATTTTTCTTTATGTAAAATTGCAGCCAGTACTTTCGGGTCCAATAAAAAACCAAAGACACTGTAAAGAAGGCCAAAAATCATCCCCTTAGTCTTCCCTTTATAGAGATTTCCTACAAGGATTACAAAGCTTAAGGTCAGCGAATAACAAAACAGAAGGAAGAAAACCTGCAGCATACAGCCATAGGGTGAGATACTTTCCATGACCCTTACTGTAGAAGGGACCTGCAGGTTTTTTCCTAATTCTGAATAACCAAGCATGGCCGCAGTTTCGCTCCACAGGTTACCTGGATAACTCTTTTTCATACACAGCACGGCCGTAAATAACAGCATCAAAACCGTATATAAAACAGTTACAAGAATAACATAAATGAATTGACCTAAAAGCCATTTCCTCTTGGTTGTCCGGGTCAGCTGGTATGGAGTAATAGGTGTCATCTTCGGCAGGTCAGAAAACATAAGAAGCAAGAGCAGCGAACTGGACAGTACTGCTATCCCATCCCCAAATGTCCAGATAAATGGCTCACTGGCCTGTACCGGTGTATCGGAGGTCTCCATTACAACCATGATTCTGCCTGTAAGTAGAAAACTAAGTACAAATTCTAACAGAAATATAAAAATAACTTTGGGATTGCGTAAAAATCCGAAGAAATTGTACCTTACAATTCCAAATACCTGTCTCATGTCAGTAACCCAGATTCCGGTCTATGATACTGCCATCCACGGCATTAATGGTAAGGAAACTTTCATTCGGATCTTTACTGGTATTTGATTCTGTTTCTCCGTTATATTCACTTTCTGAAGTCATGCTGCCGAAAAAATCCCAGACGGGGATCAAAATACCTGTGTGTGCGTCAGTAGACGGCTCATATATTCTGGCATAACCAAGAACGATCCGATCAATATTATAGACCCTGGAATTTTCATATTGCATATTATCAGCGTTTGTTACCACCATCATTTTTTCATAAATTTTCATAACCTCGCTGAATGAAAGAAGATTTAAATTCTCTGTCTTTATGTTACCAATTGTGTAGGGATTTGAATAAGTCATGCTTTCTATGCCATCTTTATCGACATAGAAACAGAGACTTTCATAAGACCATGTTTCCATTGTGCTGTCCATATCTTCCAATGCCCCACCGTCTGCAAGTGTCTGAGTTACCGGCACACCATTTATGGTACGTGCATAATCAATTCTATATCCATTTCCAAAATTACCTGAACTATTATCGCCTTCAAAACTTTTGCACACCGCGTAATTCCAGTTAGAAAACTGTAAATCTGTGATGCCCATTTTTTCAACTTTTTCCTTTACAAGTTTTTTTGCTTCATCCAGGGACAGCCCGATAGATTCTTCTGTGGGTTTTTCTTCCTCTTCAGAATATCCGTAATCACACCACATTGCATCCTCCGGTATTTTTTCCCCGCCCTTGTTTGCTGCTTTCTTGATCTTGACTGACAAGGTATCGGAGCCATCGGAAGATATCATATAGTAGTATTGTGAATCGTCTGGCATTTGTGCAATACAACTGAAATAATTTCCGGCAACAGGTTTTGCCTCTGTCAGGGTTTTCTTTTCCGGAGCAGTTTCGTATTCCTGTTCCCATGTCTCAATATCTTCATAGATATCATAGACATAATTCCCATCATCATCTGTTCCATAGTTATACGGATCCAGGTTTCCGTTTGCAACGTCTTCTTTTAGTTCATCCAGAGTTTTTTTAATTTCATCCTTTGTCTTCACATAATAACTATCCATGGTATAAAGTTTTGCCTCTGAGAAGAATGCGTTTGTAATACGGTCGAGAAGCTCCTGGGGAACTTCTGCCGCGGTGACAGAAATAGCAGATATCTTTTCCACTTCCGGAATTTCTACGCTTGCATCTGTATTTACCACGAGCTTGGCACTGTCATCTTCCACATGGCTTTTATAATTTTGAGGAGCATCAATGAGATTCCTGATGGTTGTCTTTGACTCTGAACCGTCATCGTTCTTGCTTTCAGATGCTTCTCCTTTAGAACCGCTAACATCATCCGCTTCCGTATAGGCATCTACAGCCTTGCTCCCCTTCGGCTTTACCAAAGAAGAGTCCGGGGTCTGTGCGCATCCTGTAAACATTCCAATACAAAGCACTATTCCTGCAAACTTTTTTATGTTTTTTCTCATTTCTGGTAATATCTCCTTTCTAAGGTTGTTATAAGTATATCATCGAGCATTACACCAAATCTTTCGCGATTTGTAACTGATATGTAAACGTTAGTGTGATTACCAGAAAACAGAGACGGTAGTTCCTTTTCCCGGATTGCTTTCAATCTTCAGTTGGAAATCGTGCAGTTCTATAATTTTCTGACATAAAGAAAGACCGAGTCCTACACTTCCTTTTGCCCTGGAACGAGATTTGTCTACCATATAAAATGGTTCCGTCACCATTTCCAGATCCTCTTTCGGTATTCCCTTTCCAAAATCCTGAACCATCAGATGGTCTGGGGTTGCCTCAAGCACAATTTTAGATTCTTTCCTGGAAGCTTTGACTGCATTATCAATTAGATTTGTCACTACACTTATCATTAAGTCCTGATCAAACTTCTTTACCAATTCTTTTGGTTCACAAAATACATCAAGAGAGATGTTTTTTTCTTGAAGCCTGCAATCAATGAGTTCTTTTACTTCTTTCAGGAAGTTATCCACCTGTATTTCAGCTGGATTGAATGAGTCTTCCGAAGCTTCATAGAGTCCGGTTAATTCCAGCATTTTCATAGAAAGTCTTGACAGCCTGCGACATTCATTTTCAATATAAATAAGAGCCTTCTCCTGCCTTTCCGGGGTTAGGCGCACAGTAAGCAATGTATCTGCATAGCCTATGATTGCAGTCATTGGGGTCTTCAGCTCATGAGCCAGACTTCCAATAAGCTGTTTTTGTGTCCGGTTTATGTTAGAAAGACTTTCAATTTGTTCTTTTATTTTACCTGTCATAAAATTAAAGGTTGCACCTACCTGCGCAAGTTCTGTATTTCCCTCTGACGGTACTTTAAAATCATAAATACCTTCAGAAACAAGAAGCGTAGCTTCTCTTAGGCTTGTAAGCGGTGCTGTGATTTTTCGAAGGCTCAAATAAAGGATAATTCCCATTACCACGATCAAAGATAAAGTAAATCCACCCGTCTGAAAAAACAGCAGATGACTTTTTTCTATTACATCTGTTATATCTTTATAAGTAACAATCTGATATCCCATATTTACATTGCCATAGTAAAATAACAAAAGTGTCCTTCCATTTATCTGACTGATCATAGGGTCATGACCATCACTGTTGCTGCCATGATCCACCATGTTTGCCTTACTTGCACATAATTCTCTTAACTTTTTTACATCGAATTCATAAACAGTTCCATTATAGGTCATTTTTCCATCAAGATATAAAACCGCGCTGTCATGAAAAACCTGCCGAAAAGCATAAGTAACTATTTGGGGGCGCATTTCGTTGTCGGCATTCTGTTTCTGATTGTCAGAAAGGCTTGTTTTATTTTCAAACTGTAAGATATTTGTTCTGAATATACTGCTTTCATAACTGTTGATATTCTGTATACTCTGATTTTTCCAACAATAAGTGGTATAGAGAAAGATCCCTGACGATACCAACAGAATGATACATGTAGTCTGAAAAAAGATCTTTATTAAGAGTTTCATAAATCCACCTCAAGTCTGTAACCGATTCTGGGAATTGTTTTAATCTTATCCTGCCAGCCAAGCTTTTTCCTGATACGACCCACATGTGCATCCACAGTTCTTGTTTCTCCGCAGAACTCTTCATTCCACAGTTCCTGCAGAATCTGATTCCTGGTCAGTGCTTTATTCGGATTTTTGGCGAACACCATGAGGCAGTTATATTCCATTGGCTTTAAATAGATTTCCATGCCCATTTTTGTAACAGTACGACTAGCAGTATCAATGATGACATCACCAATTTGAATCTGTTCTTGTACAGTGCCATTACGTTCCAGTACTTTTTCAAGACGGACCATCACTTCCAGCATTTCAAATGGTTTTACAATATAATCTTCTGCACCGTCTTTTAATCCCTTTATCTTGCTCGCGATATCTCCCTTTGCGGTAAGAAATATTACGGGGATTTCATACTGCTTCAGTTTCGGTAACAGGCTATATCCGTCTCTTCCGGGAAGCATGATATCTACAAGTGCACACTGAAACGCATGATCTTGAATAATTGCTTCATATGCCTCATTTCCATCCAGATATCCTACTGTTTCATACCCTGCAATCTCCAAATTCATACATAGCAGGTCATTGATTGACATTTCGTCTTCTATCACAAGAATTCTTGCCTTCATAATTATTACCTCACATGTTTTTATAACTATCTTTTCACAGGTTAATTATACATTAAATTCTATATTGCAGTTGTAACTGATTTGTAACAGCAAAAAAGGAAACCAAAACCATTCTGTGAGAATAGTTCTGATTTCCTGTATAAACCGATATGCTGATTTTATACACATGCTCCCATTTGGAGCAGTCCGTGTTTTCGGGCAGATCATAGTATCCGCCTGTAGAATTTGCTGTAATGTACATGTCACTCCATATCATAGGCTTTAATTCTAATTTTCTGCAAATATCTACGACCCTGTTACAATGTTCCCTGATTATCAGTGACCCTTTTTTATATCCATTTTCTTTTAGATAATTTCCAAGTCCCAGCATGACAGCCTCATCCATTCCAAGATGTACCCTGTTGGTAGAAAAATTCTCCTTTACTGAGCTGAGCAGCTTTTCAATAAACTGATAAGTTTCCTCTTTTTCAGGCTGGAGAATGTCCGCAGAATCACGAATCTTATCCATTCAGACATGCTCTTGATATTGAAATTCATCCTCTTTCATATGATGTATGGCATAATTAAGTGCGCGGTAATAATGAGATATTTCCCGACAGATGATATGAATCTGGTTTTTCCTTTTATTGATCAATATTTCTGGTCTGTCCTGAAATTTAACAAACAATTCTATGTTTTGGTTGAAACCGTCCTTTTCAGCCAGCAGTATTTCAGTACCTTTTTTAATAGTATTATATTCTTTCTTATCAGATGAAAAAACAACGTTCATACGTATTCCTCTTTCTTTAGGAATTCTGCTCTTTCTTTAGGAATTCTGCTCTTCTTAATAAATCAATCTTTTTAGCAGAGCATCCCCTGTCAATGTTCTATTTTATTCGTTTGTAAATAATCGGTTCATCATAACCAAAAGTTCTTTTCCCATTTACTTCCATACAATAAATGGTCTCCGTTGCTTCGCCTTTTCGCTCATCTGTAACTGACCAGTCAAAAAAACTATCCAGATGCTTTTCAACCGACTCTTTTAAAAGTTCATAGGATGTTTGTAATTTTTCAGTATCTGCATCCGATTTTTGAGCATCCTTTGCAGAGCTTGAAGAAGTGGATGTTTGATGTTGCTGAATTTCAACATATCCTAACACTTTTTTTACATATGCCTGCGTTTCCGCATATGGAGGAATCTGATATCCATATTTCATGACTGCTCCGGGCCCTGCGTTGTACCCTGCGATTGCCAGTTCCAATCCATTTGAATAGCCTTTAAACTGTTCAATCAGCTGAGAAACATACTTTGCTCCGCCCATAATGTTCTCTCTGGGATCAAAAATATTAGATACCCCTAGAGATGCTGCTGTAGATGGCATAAGCTGCATAATACCAGATGCCCCTGCACCAGAAACAACATTTGGATTAAAGTCTGATTCTACTTTACCCATTGCGATCAACAACGCTGCCGGCACATTGTACGTCTGTGCCGCTTCATAAAAAAATGAGTCGTATGGGCTGGACAAGTTTGTGGACATATCAATCCCCAAACTATTTGCATAACCTAAAAAAGAAAAAACCGTACTGTTATCTTCGTTTTCCATCATCAGTACGGCAAGGTAATATCCAAGATTCCTTTTCAGCTTCGTTTCATATTCATCCACCACAACCAGCTCATGGCCTGCATATTTTTCTGCTTTGTCCTGGTCAATTTCTTTTAAAACAGCCTTGTGCTTTTGGTTTATTATTTTCAAGATTTCTTTTTTGTAATCTTCCTGCTGCAGAACTTCTTCAACCCGGTCACGTATATTCGTAAGCTGCGTAGATTGAGCTTCATTCGCATACGAATCTGCATTTGCAAATCCAAGATAACTAAAAATAATTCCTATCATATTTGCAATAATAAACATCCAGAGAAAGCAAAACAGGAAAATAGAAACGAGTATTTTCCAAACAGTTTTATTTGATACCAATGCCCCGATCACAGTTCCAAGAGGACCTGCAAGGGCTGTTCCTGCTGCCATTCCTGCTGCTGTTCCTCCAGCTGCTACTGCCGCTGTTGTTGCATATGCAGTTTGAGCAGTATGTGCAATAATTTCTGTGCCTTCATCCAGAGGGGACGAATTTTTATCTTCTTCTGCCATTTTCATCCCCCTATCTGAGTCTGTCTGAACCTTTTTCTTTTAATTCTGCTCTCGATTTTGGAACTTCACGTATTCTACGGGTATCTGGTCTGCTTCTTTTTAAGGAAATATCTCCTGTTGGAATGGATCCCGAAACATTCATAAATCCATCAGCTGCCATACCTGTTTCATCAGCTACAGGCTGAATATCATCTTCATTTTGCATACCAGGATCACTCAATTTCGTGTTTTCAGCCTTTAGCGGATTTCCTGCTGTATCTACCAAAATACCCATTGCCGATTTCGCATAAAAATCGGCCTCATCTGTTTCTTCATCCAGATCTTCTCCTGTATCCATAATTCCATCTGACTGTATTCCATTTTCAGACATGGATTCCATTCCTGTCGGCATAGAATTTTCATTATAATTCATCCCTGCTCGTGGTGCAGCATCAAACCCAAACACAGACGAAGTACCAACTTCATCCAGGATACCTTTCTCCTGGTTCACAGAAGATACCCCATTCCCCTGAAGTGCAGACATTATTTCTGATCCCAGCCCTTCTCCTGCATTCGAAACCTCACCAGATACAGAAGAATTATACGCTGTTCCTGTTTTTCCATAGGACATACTTTCCTGGCCAGTCATTTCAATGCTTCCGCTTTCCAGATCCATTTCTGAATCAAAATCACTCATTTCCTCTTCAACCGGATAATCGCCCATCTCTCCAAGAATGCCGTGCTCACTTCCACTTTCGCTGAATCCGTTTGCAGATACATTGCTTGCAGCCGGAATTGCAAGATCCTGTTCACCTCCGGAAACGTCCAAAAGAGTCTCTCCTTCAGAATTACTCTCTGAAACAGCTCCCGCAAATGCTTCTGCATCATCTTTCACACTCATAGCATTAATTCCAGACATAGTTTCTGATGTAGCAGACATAGAATCTATATTGCCATTTACATGATCTCCAGATCCGAAATCCATCTCTGCCGTATCGCTGCTTCCCGTTGTCATACCAAGTTCCTCAAAAACAGTCTTATCTGCTGGCGACGCTTCATTCTGTTGATTTCCTGGACCAGATGGACTTTCTTTATCAAAATCTCCATCTGAAGTCATATCATTTATATCCATTGCATTTCCGCCATTAGGAGTCATTGGGATTGGCCCAGTAAAATTGGTTGTCATTCCATCCGACGATCCCATATCTGTTCTGGTTCCACCGACATCTCCTGTTCCACCAGAGCCAGAAGCTGTCCTTGCTGCCTGAGAGATGATCCTGCTCGCTGCAAGCATTGCTCCTGCTGCTCCCATTCCAGGAGCCGGACGGCCAAGGTTCACTCCAAGCGATGCCATATAGGAATCAAGTTTAAATGTGATCTTACAAAATCCTACCAGACAAAGTGTAGCTGCGAAGAATTTCGTAAACCCATAACTGCTTGCCATCATATTTCCGTAACCAGATAAAAACATCTTCATGCACCAGGCATTTAATATAACAAGCACTACTTGCCCTCCAAACATCTTGCTCCATGAAGCCAGGATATTATTTGTTGCTTTAGAACCACCGGTTGCAAATGCAAGAGGTGCTGTGTAGGAAAATACACCAAGCAATACATAACGTTCAGCAATGACCATTAACATCTTAAAATAGTTCCATGCTACAACAAACTGCATGATCAGCATCAAAACCGAAATGCTAAGGCTGCTGATTCCAAGTGTATCTGTAACACCTTCCAGAGTTGATACATAGCCTGAAAAGCTAGCGACCTTGACCTTTGTTCCTACAACCCATTGATATGGCGTTCCCGCAATTCTCAAAATGTAGTCAACCAATGGTTTCGATCCGGCAAGAAGAAATAAAGAAATGGCCGACCGACAGATAAGTTCTATTGGTTCTTCTGCATTTACCCCTGCTTTTCCACCAAACATGGACTTAAAAAGCTGCCATACAAGAATCATCAAGAGGATTGCAATTCCTGTAGGAACAATCACATTTTTGTATAGGCTCCCCACTACTGAAAACAATTCTTCAAATAATGAAAGATTACAGGACAGAAGTTCTGTAAACATATTTG
>ENA-OPEC01002007-OPEC01002007.1-human-gut-metagenome-genome-assembly--contig:-NODE-2007-length-12164-cov-4.822281_pt1 | contig 12164 bp, 13 predicted proteins | sample MGYA00241622_ERZ501507 | MGnify/ENA primary metagenome ERZ501507 (study PRJEB25962, sample SAMEA2042582) | human gut metagenome | biome: human gut; feature: human-associated habitat; material: faeces... | reverse complement strand
TGCCGGCCTGACGGTGCTTGGCTACAGTATGCCGGAGATCAATGCAGCACTGCGCACACTGCCGTCTATTGAGGGCATGAGCGCAGATCAGATCATCAAGGCTGCATTGCGCGCCATGATGCAGCAGTAAGCAGGGGAGGGAGCACATATGAGCATCAGTTTTTCCGAGGACGCCCAGCAGGAGGTCGTTACTTCTTCCCGCGTACTTCCGGAGGATTCCGGTGAGGGTTCTCTGCGCCCGCGGCTGCTGAAGGATTATACCGGGCAGGAAAAAGCGAAAGAAAATCTGCAGGTCTGCATTGACGCGGCACGCCTGCGCGGTGAGCCGCTCGACCACGTGCTGCTCTACGGGCCTCCGGGCTTGGGCAAGACGACAATGGCCGCCGTCATTGCAAATGAGATGGGCGTGAATATGCGCATTACCTCCGGCCCTGCCATTGAAAAGGCCGGCGATCTGGCGGCGCTGCTGACCAATCTCAATGAAAACGACATCCTGTTTGTGGACGAGATCCACCGTCTGAACCGGTCGGTGGAGGAAATTTTGTACCCCGCCATGGAGGACTACGCCATCGATATCATCATCGGCAAGGGTCCCTCCGCCAACTCCATCCGTCTGGATCTGCCGCGCTTTACGCTGATCGGCGCCACCACCCGTGCCGGCTCGCTGTCCGCCCCGCTGCGGGATCGCTTCGGCGTCACCCTGCGGCTGGAGCTGTATACGCCGGAGGAGCTGGCGACCATCGTGAAGCGCAGTGCCGGTATCCTCAACGTGGAGATCGAGCCGGATGGCGCCATGGAGATCGCCCGCCGCTCCCGCGGTACGCCCCGTATCGCCAATCGGATGCTCCGCCGCGTCCGGGACTTTGCACAGGTGGTGGCGGACGGCGTGATCACTCGTCAGGTGGCCGATCAGGCGCTGCTGGCGCTGGAGGTGGATCATCTGGGGCTGGATCAGGTGGACCGGCGTATGCTCCGCGCCATCATCGAAAACTATGGCGGCGGGCCGGTGGGCCTTGATACGCTGGCAGCCACCATCGGGGAGGAGTCCGTCACGCTGGAGGATGTGTACGAGCCATACCTGATGCAGATCGGCTTTTTGACGCGGACGCCCCGCGGCCGCTGCGTCACGCAGAGAGCCTATGAGCACCTGCATATGGCAGGCTCGGAACAGGTGCAGCTGGAGCTTTAAGCCACAAACCGTTAAAACGCACAATTCCGGCGCGACAGAACGTTTTTTCTGCTGCCGAATTTGAGTTATTTTTGACAAATTTTCCACGATTGCTTGACAAATTCTTTTGTAAAAAGGTATAATGCATTATGGTGAATGATACACGGGCAGATTATGACCATCTGATGGCGGAGAGTGACGAGGCATTGTGCGCCTCTGTCCGGGCGGGGAACCGTCTGGCGGAGGAGGTGCTGGCCGCACGGTACCATCGCTTGGTGCGCAGCTGCGCCCGTCCCTACTTTTTGGCGGGCGGCGACAGCGAGGATCTGCTGCAGGAGGGTATGTTCGGCCTCATCAAGGCCATGCGCGAATATGAACCCGGTCACGGCGCCTCATTTTACACCTTTGCCGAGACCTGCATCCGCCGTCGGCTCTACTCGGTTTTGAAGGCGGCGACCTCCGGGAAACACGCACCATTGAACCACGCAGTTCCCCTTGACCCCTCATTCTTTGACGCGAATCTCTCTTTTGCCAATGCCGATCCGGAGATGCTCCTGATCGACAGAGAAAAAGCTGCCAGTCTGTTGGAAAACGCCCGCAAGCTGTTGTCCGAATTCGAGGTAAAGATTTTAGGGTTTTATTTGGAGGGTCTCACTTGCCGTGAGATCGCAGAGACTGTTGGCAAGTCCCCCAAGTCGGTGGACAACGCTGTGCAGCGCATACGCCGCAAAATTGCGCGGCAACTTTTATCCGGCGATATCAGCAACGGCTGAGCGCAATATATTTTTTCTCAAAGAGAGGGTAAAATCATGTACGAAGACAAGACTTTAGTGTGCAAAGAGTGTGGCAAAGAGTTCGTGTTCACCGCCGGTGAGCAGGAGTTCTACGCAGAGCGCGGTTTCCAGAACGAGCCCCAGCGCTGCAAGGCCTGCCGCGATGCTCGCAAGAACGCTGCCCGCGGTCCCCGTGAGTACTTCACCGCTGTCTGCGCCAAGTGCGGCGGCGAGGCCAAGGTGCCCTTCGAGCCCAAGAGCGATCGTCCCGTTTACTGCAGCGCCTGCTTCGCTGAGATGCGCGAGAACGGCTAAGTCATTCTGCACACTATCGATCATGATATGAAAAGGATACGCGCCGAAAGGTGCGTATCCTTTCTTTTTCTTCCAAAACCCTGTTGAAACCCGCGGCATCTTGGGGTATACTATACCTACAACTATCATACGGAGGTTATTCACATGATCGAAATCACGAAAGACACCATCATTGGTGATATTCTGGATGTTGCCCCGCAGACGGCGCCCATTTTCCTGTCCATCGGTATGCATTGCCTGGGCTGCCCCTCTTCCCGCGGCGAGACGGTGGAAGAGGCCTGCGCCGTACACGGCATCGATGTCGAGAAGCTGCTGGCCATCGTCAACGAGGAGGCCAACAAGCCCGTCGCAGAATAAAAAGCAGGTGAGCTGCCACGCATACGGCCGTATGCGTGGCGCTTTCTGTGCAGAGAGGTGAGAAATGGACCGGAAGCAATTAGCGTTACAGCCGCGTCTGCATATGTTGGCCCGTCTGGTGCCGGATGGCTGCCGCCTGACGGATGTCGGCACCGACCACGGCTACCTGCCGGTGGCGCTGCTGCAGCAGGGGCGGATCACCGCCGCCATCGCCTCCGATATCGGCGCGGAGCCGCTGGAGCACGCACGCCGCACGGCGATGCAGTACGGCGTGGACGGTATGGACTTCCGCCTGTGTGCCGGACTGTCAGGCGTTGCGCCGGAGGAGGCCGACGTCATCGTCATCGCGGGTATGGGCGGGGAGACGATCATCTCCATTTTACAGGACGCGCCGTGGACGGCGGATGGAGGGCATCGGCTGCTGCTCCAGCCCATGACAAAGGCCGCAGCGCTGCGGCATTGGCTGGCTGACAACGGTTATACCTTTACAGATGAGCATCTGGTGGAGGACAAGGGCCGTATCTACCCGATCCTCTGCGTGAAGGGCGGCGTATTCCGCCCCTTGACGGAGGCGGAGGCGCTGTGCGGTGTGCTGCTGGCGGATGATCCGCTGTACGCCGCGTATCTGACGGAGCATATCATCAAGCTGCGCCGGTCGGCGGAGGGACTCCGCCGCAGCAGCGATCCCAGTGGAGGCAGACTGGCGGCACAGGCGGAGAGCCTGGCAGCCGAATTGGAGGAGCGGAGGTGTAAAGGTTGATAACTGTACAGCAAGTGGAGCAGAAGCTCTTTGACTGGGCGCCCCGCCAGCTGGCGGAGAGCTGGGACAACGTGGGACATCTGGTGGGCGATCCAGACAGGGAGGTGCGCCGCATTCTGGTCTCTCTGGATATCACGGAGCGGGTGGTGCAGGAGGCCGCAGACGGCGGGTTTGACCTGATCGTGTCGCACCATCCCGTGATGAACTGCACATGGCATCCCGTCCAGACCCTGCGGACAGACGACCGACAGGGGCGTATCCTGACAAAGCTGACGGAAAATCGCATCTCCGCCATCTGTATGCACACCAATCTGGACGCGGCGGAGGGCGGCGTCAACGATGTTTTGGCACAAAAACTGGGTTTGGAGGGGCTGACACCCCTGACAGAAGAAAAAATCGGGCGGATCGGCACGTTAAAATGCGAAATGCCCCTTGTGGAGTTCACCCGGTTTGTGATAGAATCATTAGGATGCAATGGCCTGCGCTATACCGACTGCGGCAAGCCTGTCCACCGCGTAGCGGTGGGGGGCGGCGCCTGCGGCGACTATATCCCTCAGGCCATTGCCGCCGGCTGCGACACCTTTGTGACCTCCGACCTGCGGTACCACGACTTTCTGGATACCGCAGAGCTGCATCTCATCGACGCGGGGCATTTCCCCACGGAGGATGTGATCTGTGAACCGCTGGTGACGTATCTGCAAAGGGCGTTCCCGACAGCCATCGTTATGAAAACGGCCGCACACGACTGTGAGACCATCCAATATTGCATAAAGGAGAAGTAAATTATGTCCGGACATTCCAAGTGGCACAACATTCAAAAGACCAAGGGCGCGGCGGACGCCAAGCGTTCCGCTACCTTTACGAAGATCGCCAAGGAGATCATCGTGGCCGTCAAGCAGGGCGGCAGCGGCGATCCCGCCAACAACTCCCGTCTGGCTACCGTGGTGGCCAAGGCCAAGGCTGCCAATATGCCCAACGACAACATCAAGCGCACCATCGACAAGGCGCTGGGCTCCGGCAACACCGACAACTACGAGGCCGTCACCTACGAGGGCTACGGCCCCTGCGGCATCGCCGTGATCGTGGAGGCGCTGACCGACAACCGCCAGCGCACCGCTCCGGAGATCCGCCACTATTTCGATAAGTTCGGCAAGGGCATGGGCGCACAGGGCTGCGTCAGCTGGTCCTTCGACCGCAAGGGTGTCATCGTCATCAACAACGAGGACGAGGAGCTGGATGAGGATACCGTGATGATGGACGCACTGGAGGCAGGTGCCGAGGATATGGTGGCGGACGGCCCCGTGTTTGAGGTCACCACCGATCCGGACAGTTTCAACGATGTGGTCAAGGCGCTGGAGGAGAAGGGCTACACCTTTGAGAGCGCGGAGATCGAGATGGTTCCCCAGAATTACATCACCATGACCAACGAGGACGACGTCCGCAGCATGACCAAGCTTCTGGATATGCTGGATGACAACGAGGACGTGCAGAACGTCTGGCATAACTGGCAGCAGGATTGACGGAACATACAAAAAGGACGGCGGTGCATCGCACCGCCGTCCTTTTTGCGTATTCACAGTACCCGCACACCGCCCATGATGATGGTGCCTGCCAGCGCCGCCATCTCCTCCGGCGTCTCCTTGGCGCCGCCTTGCAGCCATTCCAGCGTCAGCGACAGGTTCCCGGACACGATAAAATGGCAGAAGTATGACAGCCGCTCCGGGTCACCGGCGTAGAACCGGGCTACGAAGTCCCGCAGGAAATGGTCTCGCAGGATGCCGCAGATGCGCTCTGTATAGGCGCGGTCACCATTAGGTCCCAGCAGCACCAGACATAGATCTGCGTTGTCCTTGGCAAAGTGGTAAAGATCCGCCAGATAGGGGAAGGCGCTGTCCTCGCCGCTGCTGTGGGCGTGCTTGCAGCACACCGTGATCAGCCGCTCCGCCATCTCGTCCTCCAGCTGCTGCAGCAGGTCGCCCACATCCTTGTAGTGGATATAGAACGTACCGCGATTGATATCGGCCAGGTCTGCCAGCTCCCGCACGGAGATGGAGCGGGAAGGCTTCTCTGTCATCAGGTGCATCAGTGCCTGCCGAAGCTGCCTCTTCGTCTTTTTTACGCGACGGTCTACGGTCATATCCTCCATGTGCCGTTACCTCCACCTGCGCGGTCACCCGCTGTCTTTCAGACATTTTACCATATATTTTGTCGAAAAAGCAACGTATTTTGTAAAAATGTTCTGCACTTTTCGCGGCGCGTCTAAAACCACTGCCCGCCGCATAGACATAGGGTAACAGTCAGGATTCGGAGGAAGGCATTATGAATCGATCCACATCCATTTATCAGGATATGGCGGCCCGTACGGGCGGCAGTATCTATATCGGGGTGGTCGGCCCGGTGCGGACGGGCAAATCCACCTTTATCAAGCGCTTCATGGAGACACAGGTCCTACCGCATATCGACAATACATACCGCCGTGACAGGGCGCAGGATGAGCTGCCGCAGAGCGGCTCCGGCCGCACCATCATGACGGCGGAGCCGAAGTTTGTGCCGGAGGAGGCCGTCCGTATCCAACTGGAGGACGACGTGACATTTGCCGTGCGGCTCATCGACTGCGTAGGCTACATGGTACCCGGCGCTGTGGGACAGTTTGAGGAGCTTTCGCCCCGCATGGTGATGACGCCGTGGTACGATCACGAGATCCCTATGACCGAGGCGGCAGAGCTTGGCACACGCAAGGTCATTGCCGACCACTCCACCGTGGGCATCGTGGTCACCACTGACGGCACCATTACAGACATTCCGCGGGAGGACTATCTGGAGGCGGAGGAGCGGGTCATCCGGGAATTGCAGGAGATCGGCAAGCCGTTTCTGGTGCTGCTGAACTCCGCCGAGCCGCAGAGCTCACGGGCGGCCTCTCTTGCGCAGGAGATCGGGGAAAAATTCGGCGTCAGCTGTCTGCCGGTGAACTGCCAGACCATGGAGGAGCGGGAGATGCAAGAGCTGCTGCGGGGGCTGCTCTATGAGTTCCCGCTGCAGGAGCTGGATGTGTTCCTGCCGGCCTGGGTGGACGCGCTGCCCGGTGAACACCCCATCAAGGCGGGACTATACCAGAACATTGCCGCCGGTACCGCCGCGCTGCACTGTATCCGCCAGCTCGCGCCCTATCTGGCCGCTTTGCAGACGGCGGAAAACGTGGAATCCGCCGGTGTGGAGCGTGTAGATCTGGGGCAGGGGGTGGCGCAGGCGCAGATCCGTCTGCCCCGGCAGCTATTTTACAGCACGCTGGCTGAGCGCTCTGGGCTGCATATCAGCGACGATGGCGACCTCATGGAGCTGCTGACGGAGCTGGCTGCCGCAAAGCGCGCATATGATAAGGTGGCTCCGGCTCTGACGGCTGCCCGCGAAACGGGCTATGGCATCGTGCTGCCCACCGTGGAGGAGCTGGAGCTGGAGGACCCGGAGATCGTCAAGCAGGGGGGACGCTACGGTATTCGGATGCGAGCCAGCGCGCCGTCGATCCACATGATCCGGGCGGACGTTTCCACCACTGTCTCGCCCATCGTGGGCAATGAGAAGCAGTCAGAGGAGATGGTCAACTATCTGCTGGAGCAGTTTGAGGGTGACACGGGGAAGATCTGGCAATCCAATATCTTCGGCAGAAGCTGCAACGAGATCGCGGGGGAGGACTTGCAAGCCAAGCTGCGGCGGATGCCGCCGGATGCACAGGCCAAGCTGCGGGAGGCGCTGGAGCGGATCATCAACGAGGGCGGAGGCGGCCTGATCTGTATCATTTTATAAAAACTATAAAAAGGGGCGGACGGGCGGGCGCAGACCCGCCCGTTTTCCTGTCCAACAACACGTCTGCATAGTCCAAAACGTATGGAACGTTTGGATTTGAAAACGAACATTTCTTGACGGTTTTTGCGCTATATCTGGAAAAAAAGAAAAATTAAGGCACAAAATAACAAATTTATAGTGACAAATCAAAATAGGGTGCTATAATGTACTTGGAACAAATACCGCAGTAGCTGCGGACAAAAAGGAAAGGAAAACATCATGGGAATCAAAATCGGTATCAACGGATTCGGCCGTATCGGCCGCGTTGTCATGCGTATTCTGACGGAGAACCCGGAAAAGTTCGAGGTCTGCGGTATCAACCTGCGCAAGGCGGACATCGACTACATGGTGTACCTGCTGAAGTACGACTCCATCTTCCGCAACTTCCCCGGTACGGTGGAGCACGCCGGCGGTGATCTGGTGGTCAACGGCCACAAGATCAAGATTTACAGCGAGTCCGACGCCGCCATGATCAACTGGGCAGACTGCGGTGCCGAGTACATCATCGAGTCCACCGGTGCCAACAACACCACCGACAAGGCCAGCCGCCACTTCAAGGGCGGCGCCAAGAAGGTCATCCTGACGGCGCCTGCCAAGGATGACGCCACGCCTACCTTTGTCTACGGCGTCAACAGCGATGAGTACCGCTCCGATATGCGCGTGATCTCCAACGCCAGCTGCACCACCAACTGCCTGGCGCCGCTGGCCTATGTGATCCACAAGGAGTTCGGCATCGAGCAGTCCCTGATGTCCACCATCCACGCCTCTACCGCCAAGCAGAAGGCGGTGGACTCCCGCGGCGGCAGCGACTGGCGCACCGGCCGCTCCATCCTGAACAACATCATCCCCACCTCCACAGGCGCAGCCAAGGCCGTGGGCCGCGTGATCCCTTCCCTGAAGGGCAAGATGACCGGCATGGCGTTCCGCGTCCCCACGGCGGACGTATCCGTGGTGGATCTGACTGCCCGGCTGAGCACCAGCGTGTCCTATGCCGATATCTGCTACGAGGTGCTCCACGCCTCCGAGACGTACATGAAGGGCATCATCGGCTATACCCGCGATCAGGTGGTGTCCACCGACCTGATCGGCAATCCCTGCCCCTGCATCTTTGACGAGACGGCCGGCATCATGCTGGATCACGACTTTGTCAAGCTCATTGCGTGGTACGACAATGAGTGGGGCTACAGCACCATGGTCACCCGTATGCTGGAGCATATGTACGCCGTGGACAATGCGGACGCCGCAGAGCAGAAGTAACCGGGAACGAACATACATTAAGGGGGCGCGCTCCATACGGAGCGCGCCCCTTTGCCGTATTTCTGTTCGCGCTTACAGCTTGCCAATACGGGCATGGCGTGGTATGATGGAGAAAAGGGAGGAGGATGCATCCATGCTGTTGGCTATTGATATCGGCAACTCCAATATTTCCGTGGGCCTGTTCGACCGGGAACGGGAGCTGCGCTTTCTGGCGTCTCTGGACACGGACAGCCGCAAGACCGCAGATCAGATCAGCATTGATCTGATGAATCTGTTTACGCTGTACGGCTGTGACATTCACGATGTCAGCGGCGCTATTTTTTCCAGTGTTGTGCCGCCCATCAACTTCATGATGGAAAAGGCACTGACCCGCTTGCTGGGCAAGCCGCCCATGATCGTGGGCGCCGGCATCAAGACGGGGCTGAATATCCGCATGGAGTTCAACAGCCAGCAGTTGGGCGCGGACATCGTTGCCAACGCTGTGGCGGCACTGGAGAAGTATCCCGCACCCATTATCATGATCGACATGGGTACGGCCACCATCATCTCCTATATCTCCGCCAAGCGGTGCTACGAGGGCGGCTTGATGTTCCCCGGCGTCCGTCTGTCGCTGGATGCACTGTCCACCCATACGGCACAGCTGCCAAACATCTCCATCCAGCACCCCCGCCACCTCATCGGCAAGAACACGGAGGACTGTATGCGCAGCGGCATCGTCTACGGCACCGCCGCCATGCTGGACGGCATCATCGACCGCATCCGCGAGATGCTGGACGGGGAGGAGCCGTCCATCGTGGCCACCGGCCCCAATGCGCCGGTGATCGCCCGCTACTGCCGAAACCATGTGGCATATGACAAGTACCTGCTGATGGAGGGTCTGCGTATCATCTATGAGAAGAACGTGGACAACGGAAAGCGGGATACCCACTGATAAAAAAGGACTGGAAAGGGAAAAACCTTTCCAGTCCTTTTTTATATTGGTTACTTCGCCAGAATCTTCTTCAGCTTGGCAAAACGGGGCAGGGAGTCCTGCTTGGGCAGGTCAGGCTCGCCCTGAATGAGGGGCAGCGCGTACTCGATGAACTGGTGGTTCACACCGTTGCCCGCCTCATTGATCCACTCGCGGGGGATCTTCTTCTCCACGTTGGCGACCTCCATCAGAGGGATGAGCTTGGTGCGGCAGGCATACTTGCCGTCCTGCACGCCGCGCTCAAAGCCGATCATGCGGCCGTTGATGCCGTTGACGGCGTTCTCCACAGCCACCTTGCCCGCCATGTAGGACTCCTCGATGTCCGTCTCACTGGCCAGATGGGCGGCGCAGCGCTGGAGCAGGTTCAGCTCAATGCCGCGTACCTTGGCGCCCGTCTCCTCCTTCAGCACTTGTGCCAGAATGGCGGCCAGACCGCCCAGCTGGGCATGACCGAAGCCGTCGTTGGCGGCTACCTTGGCCTCGGACACGAAGCCGCCGTCCTCATAGTGAATACCCTCGGACACCGCCACGATGCAGTTGCCCTTTTCGTTGTAGACACGCTTGACATCCTCGATAAACTGGGGCATATAAAAGTCGGTCTCCGGCAGGTAGATCAGGTCGGGGCCTGCGCCGTACTCACCGGCCAGTGCAGATGCCGCCGCCAGCCAGCCGGCGTGACGACCCATGATCTCCACCACCACGATCATACCGGTGTCGTACACATGGGCGTCCTGATAGACCTCCATGATGGACGTGGCGATATACTTGGCGGCGGAGGCGTAGCCGGGGCAGTGGTCGGTGCCGAACAGGTCGTTGTCGATGGTCTTGGGTACGCCCATCACGCGGCAATCGTAGCCCACGGACTGCATATATTGGTTGATCTTGTTGCAGGTATCCATGGAGTCATTGCCGCCATTGTAGAAGAAATAGCGGACATTGTGCTTCTTGAACACCTCCAGAATGCGCTTGTAATCGGTGTCGTCCAGCTCGGGATCGGCGATCTTGTAGCGGCAGGAGCCCAGCGCGGAGGAGGGGGTGTACTTCAGGAGGCGCAGCTCCTCGGGATCCTCCAGCCCCATATCAAACAGGCGGTCAGCCAGCACGCCCTTGATGCCATGCTCCGCGCCCAGCACCTGCGTGATGGCGCCGGACTTCAGTGCCGTGTCGATAACGCCGTAGGCGCTGGCATTGATGACGGATGAGGGACCACCGGATTGGCCGATGATACACGCGCCGCGCAATTCATTCATAGGTACATACCTCCGAAATATTGTTTTCAAAATTTGATGATGCACCGGCCTTTTACCGCCGGACTTGCTCTGAATACGTATTCTACCATGGAAATTTGGGAATGTAAATGCTTTCGCTCTTGCAAAAGCGAAAAAATATGATACAATAGGAATGTAACAATCATTCCGTACAAATTCGGCAAAATTTTACCACGGAAAAGGAGATACGATCATGGCACTTGTAACTTCCAAGGAAATGTTCGAGAAGGCGTATGCCGGCGGTTACGCCATCGGCGCTTTCAACGTCAACAACATGGAGATCGTGCAGGGCATCACGGAGGCCTGCCAGGAGGAGCACGCTCCTGTGATCCTGCAGGTCAGCAAGGGCGCCCGCGCCTACGCCAACCACACCTATCTGGTGAAGCTGGTCGAGGCGGCTGTGGCCTGCTGCCCCGACATCCCCATCGTTCTGCATCTGGATCACGGCCCCGACTTCGAGACCTGCAAGAGCTGCATCGACGGCGGCTTCACCTCCGTTATGATCGACGGTTCACATCATTCCTTCGAGGACAACATCAAGCTCACCCGTCAGGTCGTTGAATATGCACACGATCACGGCGTTGTTGTTGAGGGCGAACTCGGAAGGCTTGAGGGCGTCGAGGACGATGTCAATGTTTCCGCAGAGGATGCAAGCTACACCAACCCCGCGCAGGTTCAGGAATTTGTTGAGCGTACCGGTGTTGACAGCCTTGCAATCGCAATCGGCACCAGCCACGGCGCATACAAATTCAAACCCGGCACAAAGCCCATGCTTCGGTTCGATATCCTTGAAGAGGTTGAGCAGCGTCTTCCCGGTTTCCCGATCGTTCTGCACGGTGCAAGCTCGGTCATTCCCGAATTTGTCAAGATGATAAACGAACACGGCGGAAACATGCCGGATGCAATCGGTGTCCCCGAGGATATGCTCCGCAAAGCGGCAAGCATGGCAGTCTGCAAGATTAATATCGACAGCGATCTCCGCCTTGCCATGACCGGCACCATCCGCAAATACCCCTCTCACTTCGATCCCCGTCAGTATCTCAAGCCCGCCCGCGCTGCCATCAAAGAGATGGTTCGCCATAAGATCGTTGACGTTCTCGGCTGCAACGGCAAGGCATAACAAAAACATATTCAGGCAGCAATCACGCGGCTATGGGTGTGATGCCCGAACAGTGCTTACTTAACGTACGATATATGCAGCGGCAGTGCATTGTGCCGATTAAACGGCTTTCTGTGCTGCTCGCTGCATATTGCTGCATTATAAGGCGGAATTTGTCGCCGCGGAGCAAAATACAAACACAGGAGAGCAGAGTTTGGAAGAACAGCTTTATAACAGCATTATCCTTATCGATGAGGATGAAAATGAGATAGAGTTTGATATTATGGACATTATCGAACACAACGGCGAAAACTACTATGTTTTGCTTCCGGTTGATGATGACAGCGATGAACTCGA
>ENA-OPEC01002004-OPEC01002004.1-human-gut-metagenome-genome-assembly--contig:-NODE-2004-length-12169-cov-4.796682_pt1 | contig 12169 bp, 12 predicted proteins | sample MGYA00241622_ERZ501507 | MGnify/ENA primary metagenome ERZ501507 (study PRJEB25962, sample SAMEA2042582) | human gut metagenome | biome: human gut; feature: human-associated habitat; material: faeces... | reverse complement strand
TACGCTGCCGGTGAGCTCAAGCACGGTACCATCAGCCTCATCACCGACGGTGTGCCGGTCATCGCGCTGGCCACCCAGAAGCAGGTGTACGAAAAGACCATCTCCAACGCCAAGGAGACCAAGAGCCGCGGTGCGCGGGTCATCCTCTTCACGACGAAGGACGTTGTCGTCCCGGAGGGCGTGGCGGACTATGTGGTACGTTTGGACGACTATGACGAGCTGCTGATGCCCCTGCAGCTCATCGTGCCGCTGCAGCTGTTCGCCTACTATATGGCCGTCCTGCGCGGCTGTGACGTCGATAAGCCCCGCAATCTGGCAAAGAGCGTGACAGTGGAGTAAATAGAACAAAAAAGGAAAGCCTCCCCGGCTGGGGAGGCTTTCCTTTTTATCTAAGATTCAGAGAGTTACCAGAACCAATAGCGTTTCTTGATGACGATGTAGGCGATGATGATGCCCACGATGACCACAAGGCCCGCGATGAAGAAGGTCATGTCCACATGGGCGAAGCGGAGATTCTGGGTGGTCAGCAGGTATTCGCCCGCCGTGTCCGCCTCGAGGACATGGTCCTTGTAGCTGTTGAGGAACTGCCACTTGCCCTTGAGGGCATTGTGCAGGTAGACGCGGGTGTAGGCGGCGTTGTCGCCGGTCATCTCGACCTGAACGACGCCCGGCAGAGCCTCGCCGCCGTTGAGGGTGAAGGTGACGCCATACTCAGAGGGGGCAAAGCTCAGGGCTGTGCTCACCTGCGCGGAGGTGTTCTTCACATCGCGGCCCGCGATGCGGATGGTGTAGTTATCGGCCTCGACCACGAGGGTCTTGCCGTTCAGACGGAGGGCATTCAGCATCTCGCCGGTGATGGTGGGGACCTCGCGCTGTGCGAAGGTCACTTCGTCGGTGCCGTCGGCCTCGATGGCCTCCTGGCGGATGCCGTAGTCGCGGGCGTAGTAGGTCAGGGCAGGGTGGTAGATGATGAAATAGTCCACTCCGCTCTTCCCGATCTTCGCGGCTGTGCGCCGGTCGAGTTCGCGCAGCTGCTCCTGCAGCCTCTCGTGGTTGAGCGTGTATTTCGTCGAGTCGGGCCATGCGGCATGGATCGCTTCGTAAGCGTTGCGGGCCATGATCGACAGCGCCCGCGGCGAGGTCCAGACGTGGGGGTCGATGCCGTGTGCATGCCCGTGCTCCCCGTCGTTGCCGTGCATGTGTGCACACGACCCGGCCAGGAGTTCGATGCCCCGGCTCAGGGGGACGACCTTGTCGCGCTCTTCGAGCTTTTGGAGCAGCGACTGTTCGAAGTCGATCAGCCCGACGCTGAAAATCATGCGGGCCCGGTTGAGTTCGACAAACTGCCTGGGTGTCGGTTCGAACGTCTCGGGGCTGGCCCCGGCCGGTACGAGCACCTCGATCGGGAAGTCCTCTCCGACGATGCCTTCCACGATGCTGCGCAGCGGCAGGATCGAGACGCAGAGCGTGTCGCCCTCCGTTTTCGGGGGTTCGGCGCAGCCGGCAAGCAGCCACACCGCGGCGAGTAGGGTCAGGTATTTTTTCATCCTCGGGACATTTTTCCTGCAAAGATAGTAAAAAATCATCTTCTGCTCGTCCTTTGCTTCGTTCCGCCCCTGCCGTCGGGCCTTATCCCCGTTTCGTGCCGGTCATGGGGCAGGGTAGTCCGCTTCCTCTTGGGGCTCCTTGCGCCCTTGTGCCGAGCCGATTGCATGCACGATCAGCCAGGGTTCCACGAAGAGGTTGATCAACGTGTGTGCCGCGATGGCGGGCAGGACGTTGCGGGCTGCAACCACGTAGACAAGGGCCAGCAGGAGCCCCAGAACCGTGGTGGCCAGGGCTGAACCGGCTCCGATGCGCGAAATCCCGCCGAGCAGCCCCCACGAGATGTGGACCAGCCCGAATGCAAGGCCCGATATCCCGATCTGCCAGAGGCAGTTGATCCCATTGGCGTCGAGCCACTCCATCAGCATCCGTCGGAAAACCGTTTCCTCCACGATGCCGCCCGTGAAGGCCGCATATATGGCAATCCACTTGAGCGCGCCGTTGAATCGGAACAGATTCCGGCGCACCGTCGGTATCATTCGGGCCGTGCAGACAATGTAGCCGACTGCCGCAGCTGTTGCCAGGATCCAGGCCCCCGGGATCTTGAGGGCCGATGGATCGATACCTATGTATCCGATGAAGCCGGCAGGGTTGTTCCTGCTCCAGAGGACGATGAAAAAGGTCATGAAGAGCGATATCCCGGCCAGCAGCATGGCCGCCGACCGCATCGTTTTCTGTTCGGTAGGGTAGTTCTTCCTGCGTGTCATCATCTTGCGGTTGTCTTGTTTTTCGGTTTGGTGTGCCTGTGGGCTCTGCCGGTTTTTCTCCAGCCAGCATCCCTTTGTCCGCGCTTCTCTGCTGTGTTCTTCTCTGCCTGTGTTTCGTTGCCTGTATTTCGTCGCTTCTGTTCTGATGCTGCTGCCTTGTGTCGGACCAACGTCCTACGGTCCTGCAGCCTTTTCGCCCGTTGCCGTTGGTTCGAACCGCTTTTTCCCTCTTTCACCGTCACGCCGGCTGCATCGGTCCATCCGTCCTTTGCCTGCGGCTTGCAGCTTTCTGCATCGGTCATCTTGTTTTTCGGTTGCTTCCGCTGCCTTTCAATGGCCGTTTTATCATTCGTTTTCAGTTATTTATATTTTTCCGTGCGCTCTTGCTCCTTTGTCAATCGAGTTTGGGCGGGCCATCTGGCCGATGAACTGCTTGTTCGCGCTCTTAGCGTTGCGATCGGTTTGCCCGTCTTCTCCGTATCGCTTTGTAAATATAAATAAGTTTATAATATAAACCAAATATTCGATTACATTTTACACCTTATATTCACGTTCACGAGAGAGAGCTGTTCCCCATGTGATTGGCTGGTCATTCCCTTGGCATATGGACTGTAAGGTGCTGGGTTAGATATGATTTTGACGTATTTTTGTCGATAATGTTGTCTCGGGCAGCAGCACGTATACCGGCTGGCCTCATGGTTCTGATCCTGTAAAGTGCGTTGCATTTTTTTGACGATGTGTGGTTGCCGGTGTGCTGCAAATATATAATAAGGTCTCCGTTTTCGTGTTTCGTGAGTTTTGAGTTTTGAGTATCTCGAAGTGTTCAGGAAACTCACCATGAGTGGGTTATGTCTGCTGTGTCACCTTATCCGCTGTTGTTATTTAACATAATATAAATATTATTTCACTTTTGTCCCCACATTCTGGGCTTCCGTGCTGCCGCGAAGTCTTGTGTTTTTAAGTTGTTATGCTGTTATTTGGTTGTGTGTGACACGTGCAACTGGCGGATTCTCGACAAACGCCTGTCGCGATCTCTTTTCCGATTGTGGATGACGGCCCGGGAAAGCCGGACGGTTGCGTGTCGTTGTGGGGTTGTTTGCTATCGGGGCCGGTTTTGCTGTTGATTATTCACCCCGGCCGGTACGCAGTGCCTCCGGTTGCTGCGCGTGCCTCCTCGGCGTTGTTGATTCTACCGCAGCGATTTGACCATGATGAACTCTTCGGGAGTCTCCCGGATGACTTCGAATCCGAACCGGCGATAGAGCCGATGTGCCCGGTTGGCCTGCTGCACGGCCAGCGAGATCTGCGCATATCCGGCATCCCGCAGCGCTTCGAGCATCTGCCCGATCAATCGACTCCCGATCCCTTGCGCCCTGTAAGCCGCAAGAACCGCCAGAGCCAGCTCCGGTGTCCGCCGATCCGCATGCCCGAACCCCTCGGGCAACATCCGGCACCAGATTGCACCGATGATCTGCCCCTTTGCTTCGGCACACAGGGCCCGATCGTCCGGCTCCCTGCCGAACCCTTCCCAGTAGATCCTCAGCGACGGATCGTCAGTCACTTCGCGAGGCAAGGGCTGTGCGCCGTCCGGCAGAAAGATCGCTTCGTAGAGAAACTCCTTCAGCCTGCCGTATTCTTCCGCGCGGAGTGCACGTATGTGACAAAGGTCCATTGGCGGTTTGTTATTGCGGATGATCCTTTCCGTGAATTTCTGTCGCGGCCGACTCCTCCCCGGATACCGCCTCCATATCCTGTTCTGGTCCGTAATTCCGGGTTTCCGGAACTGGGCGAAACCCTTTGAGATTGCGATATTCCATACCTCGGGGCATGCTGCCCGATTTTATCGCCTTGTCGGGGCGTAACTTTCGAATGTTCCGTCGGCGTAGCAGATGACTACCCGCGTAACCGGAACCCGCTCTCCGGCCCGAACGCCATTCTGTATCCTGCATTCCGGGTTCTCCTCCGAAGCGTGCTGGGGGCCGCCGTCCGGTCCGTTTCCCGGAAATCCGGACATTCCGTCACTTCTCCGGCAGTCGGCTCTTCCTCCATCAGGCAGCGGGCCGGCACTGTTCCGTGAGGCCGGCATTCCCGATCCCGCAAATAGTCCGCCGAATGATCCGCTGCCCGATACCGGGGTTCCGCGTTCCGGATCGGATGTGGCGTCGGGCGTGCGTCCTTCGTTTGCATCCGGCGACTTTCTTCCGTTTTCCGCACGGTACATCTGTTGCGAGTCGAGCAGCAGCCAGTCGGGGTTGATCTGCGGAAACCTCCTGAGAATTTTCTGCAGCAGATCGAATCCCGGTTTGTTGCGTCCGGCAAGAATGTGGGAGATGCCGGCCGGATTGACCCCGAGCTGTTCGGCGAGCTGGCTTGGCTTCAAACCCTCGGATTTCATCAAATCGAGCAATTTTTCCCTCATCTGCGTAATTTTTTACAAAAATAAACATTTTTCTTTTGTAAAACAAAAAAATACTACATTTGTAAAATGTTAATAACTGTTGAAAAGGTTTACAATTGTAAATAACAAAATATGGTTAAACAGCACCTCTCTCCTATTGCTTATTCTATACTTTATATGATCACGTATAAATTACTGGTTTTTATGGTTATTAATCTAGTGATATATTCATTATGACTTTGTCTTCCGATTTAAGTGTTTCCCTGTCCTGCTAACTTAAAGTGTTGCTTTATATGTTTTATACAACTACTGGTTTTTAGCGTTTTAAATCCGTATGTTTAATATTTTGATCTGCGTAAAATGTGTTAAAATCGGCTAAATATACCCCTAGTCGTGTAATTTACATATGTAACTATTAACCGAGATATCGACAGATTTAACTTTCCTAATGTAATTACAAATGGAAATAAATAACCTTTCGGTACATTTACATTTGTAAATACCCTGCCCTTTTGGCCGCTTTTTTCAGAAAATTTCCCGTATTTCCGATCGTTATCGGACTTTTTTACGCTCCTTTGTTGATTTTCGATACATTATGTTAAATAAAAAAGAGCCGGGTAGTGTTAATAACTCACTACCCGACTCTTTATCTGTCGGTTACAGACTTTTCAACAACCGCCTACCTGGCGAGTTTGTCGGCGATTTCGCGGAACTCTTCCGGAGTCAGCTGGAGCTTTTCGCGGTGGAAATCGACGTCATTTTCGTCCTTGATGGGGATCAGATGGATGTGCGCATGGGGAACTTCCATGCCCAGGACGACCACTGCGACCCTCGCGCAATCTATTTCGCGCTTGATTCGTGCGGCTACCTTTTTGGCGAAGACCATCATCCCGGCCAGTGTCTCGTCGTCGAGATCGAACAGGTAATCGACCTCCTGTTTCGGGACTACGAGTGTGTGTCCTTTGGTGAGCGGATTGATGTCGAGGAATGCGTAGTAGCGGTCGTCTTCGGCGACCTTGTACGAGGGAATCTCCCCTGCGATGATGCGGGAAAAAATCGTTGCCATGGTGTTTGTTTTTTGATTCGGTTTCTCTTATTTCGTCTCGTTTCCGTTGCGGGGCGTCTCTTCCGGTGTATTGTGCCGTGCCAACAGCCGTTTGGTGTTGCGTATTCCGAGCAGGAGGCAGATGCCGCATCCGATGATTACGATCATGCTTCCGGCCCCTGCCAGTTTGTGTCCGAAGCAGGCCGCAATGACCCATGCTGCGACGAAGGCGCCTTCAAGTCCCAGCAATAGGTGCATGCCCCGCAGCGAGCGTTGCAGCTTTTCGGGGTTTTCCGCGGAACTCCTCCAGCGACGTTCTTCCGGTGTCATCTTGTGCTGTTCGGGGCTTTCCCTCTCTGTTTCGGTGTGTGGATTGCTCATGGATGTGGTATGTGGTCGTTTTCGACGTTTTCAGGCTTTTCTGTCGCTCTTTGCGTTGTTCTCGGGGACAACGCTTTCGATTCGGGCCTTCTTTCTGTGTCTCGCGTTTTTGCAATGCTGCCGGCATCCTCTTTTTAGGGTATTCCGGGGTGTTGCCTTTGTCGGGGCTCGTCTCTGCCGGGCGGCAATGTGGTTGTAACCTGCCCGGGCCGCCCGTCCCTTGCCCGGGGCCGTCCCGAATCGGTCGCTTGTGTTCCGTCTATTCCTCCTCGAATTTGGGCTTCAGAATCTCCGAATAGATCACGGCCCGGCGCAGATCGAACTCCGCGGCAATCCGGGCTGCAGACTCCTCCTGTGGCCCGAATTGCGCCTTCTGGGTCGGTTCCTGGGCCGATGTTCCGGCCGGCCGCTGCCCGGCCGCAGCGTCCGTACTCTGGTTGGCCCGCGTTTCAGTGCGGCTGCCCATACGTTGGGCCTGTGTCTGTTTGGGGCTTCGGGGTTTCCGGGGGGCGTTGGCCGGCCGGGATGACGCTTCCGTCCGGGCCGTGGCCGGCTGCTTCTCGGCGAAGATGTCCGGAAAGCCCGGGAGCGGCCACGGCGATGCCGGTGTCGGCATGCCTGCCTGTTGGGGCTGCCCGACCGGTTGCGTCCGGCTGGCCGGGCGTTGCGGTGCTGTCTGCTGCGGCTGCTCCCCTTCGGGCGTCGAAGGTCTGCGCCGCTTCTTCCGATTCGGCTGCGAGAGAAGCATGGCCGCTCCCGCAACGATTATCCATATGATCGTGGAGGTATCCATCCCTGTCAGTTCAACTTGCGTTTGATGGTTTCTATTCCCTTGATCTTTCGCATCTTGTCCATGACGGCACTGAGACTCTCGGCATCCTTGACGTAGAGGCTGACGTTGCCTTCGAAGATGCCGTCGTGGCTGTGGATGTTCACTTCGCGGATGTTGATGTTGAAATCGTCGCTGACGACCTTCGCCAGGTCGAGCAGCAGCCCCTGCCGGTCGATTCCGCGCAGTTCGAGCGTGACCAGATACGACATGGCCTTGTGCTGCGACCATTTGATCTCCTCCTTGACGATGTTCTTGCCGTATTGTGCGGCCAGCCGGTTCAGTTCGTCGCATGTGGCCTTATGGACGATGATCCGTCCCGTCGCAGGGTCGCGGTAGCCGACGACCTTGTCGCCCGGTATGGGTTTGCAGCAGTTGGCGATCTCGAACTGCGGTTCGTTGTCCGGCAGGTCCTTTGCCGGGGCGATATCGCCCGGCTGCGGGGTCTCGTCGCCCTCCTCCTTTTTCTGCGGGATGAAGAGGGTCCAGAATTTCAGTATCTTGCTCTTGGCATTGACCTTCAGCACCTTTTCCAGATCGTCGAGCGAGATGATCCCCGCTCCGATCTTGCTGTAGAGCTCCTCCTTGTTGTTGCACTCGTAGATCGGCACGATCTTGCGCAATACCCTGCCGCTGAGCTGGATATTGAGCGATTTCATCTTCTCTTCGAGCAGCTGCATGCCGCGCTCGATGTTGTTCTGCCGTTCGCGTTTGAGGAAACTCTTGATGGCCGATTTGGCCTTGGCCGTGGTGACGATCTCCAGCCATTCGGGCTTCGGGCGCGCCGTGTCGGCCGTGATGATCTCGATCTGGTCGCCGCTGTTTATCTGTGTGGTGATCGGTTCGAGCTTGTGGTTGATCTTCGCGCTGATGGCGTTGTTGCCGATCTTCGAGTGGATGTCGTATGCGAAGTCCAGCGCGGTGGCTCCGAACGGCATTTTGCGGGCTTCGCCCTTTGGGGTAAATACTGCTATTTCAGATGTATACAGCGATAACTTAAAGTTGTCCAGGAAGTCTACGGCATTCTCCGTCGGGCTGTTCAGCGCCGCACGGATCTGCTTGAGCCATTTGTCGAACTCGTCCTCGTCCTGCGAGATCGTGGCGTGTTTGTACTTCCAGTGGGCCGCAAATCCGCGTTCGGCAATGTCCTCCATACGCTGCGTGCGGATCTGCACTTCGACCCATACGCCGTCGGGGCCCATCACCGTCGAGTGCAGCGCCTCGTAGCCGTTGGCCTTGGGCATCGAAATCCAGTCCCGCAGCCGGTCGGGCTTGGGGGTGTAAATGTCGGTGATCGTGGAGTAAATCTGCCAGCATTGGGTTTTCTCCGACGGAAACGGCAGCGGCTTGAAGACGATGCGGATGGCGAACAGGTCGTAAATCTCCTCGAAAGGAATCTGCTTGCGCTGCATCTTGCTCCAGATCGAGTAGACGCTTTTCACGCGTCCCGAAATCTCGTAGTTGATGTTGTCGCGGTTGAGCGAGGCGATGATCGGGGCGTTGAACTTGTTGATGAACTCCCGGCGCGAAGCTTCGCTTTCCTGCAATTTCTGCGTGATTTCGGCATACTGCTGCGGGAAGCGGTACTTCATGCAGAGGTCCTCGAGCTCGCTCTTGATCGAATAGAGCCCCAGCCGGTAGGCCAGCGGGGCGAACAGGTAGATCGTCTCGCCCGTGATCTTGATCTGTTTGTTCAGGGGCATCGAGCCGAGCGTGCGCATGTTGTGCAGGCGGTCGGCGATCTTGATCAAGATGACGCGCACGTCGTCCGAGAGCGTGAGGAGCACCTTGCGGAAGTATTCGGCCTGCTCCGAGGTGTCGGCGTTGAAAACGCCCGACATCTTGGTCAGCCCGTCCACCATCGAGGCGATCTTCGGACCGAAGATCCGTTCCATGTCCTCCACGGTGTATTCCGTGTCCTCCACGACGTCGTGCAGCAGGGCCGCAACGACCGACTTCACGCCGAGTCCGATCTCGTCGATGACGATCTTGGCTACTGCAATGGGATGGAGGAGGTACGGTTCGCCGGAGCGGCGCCGTACCCCCTCGTGTGCCTCCTTGGCAAGGAAAAATGCGCGTTTGATGAAGTTCCAGTCCTCGTCGTTCTTGCAGATCTTCGTGCACGAGAGCAACAGGTCGTCCCACTTCTCCTTGATCAGGGCCTCATCCTCGGCAGTATATCCCATAGGCTTGTTCGATTACTCGTCCTTCTTGTTTTTCATGGCGTCGCGCACCTTCTGTTCGATCTCCGCGGCGAGCGCCTCGTCCTTTTTGAGCAGCTCCTTCACGGCGTCGCGTCCCTGCCCGATCTTCTTGTCTCCGTAGGAGAACCACGATCCGGCCTTCTTGAGCACGCCGTAATCAACCCCGAGGTCGATGATCTCGCCGATCTTCGAGATGCCCTCGCCGAACATGATGTCGAATTCGGCCCGCTTGAACGGGGGCGCCACCTTGTTCTTCACGACCTTGACCTTCGTGCGGGTGCCGAGCTGCTCCTCGCCGTCCTTGATGACCGACATGCGTCGGATGTCGATGCGCACCGAGGCGTAGAACTTCAGGGCGTTTCCGCCGGTCGTCGTCTCGGGGTTACCGTAGACGATGCCGATCTTGTCGCGCAACTGGTTGATGAAGATGCAGACGGTCTTGGTTTTCGAGATGCTCGAGGTGAGTTTGCGCAGGGCCTGCGACATGAGGCGGGCCTGCAGTCCCATCTTCGCGTCGCCCATCTCGCCCTCGATCTCGGCCTTGGGCGTGAGGGCCGCCACCGAGTCGATGACGATGATGTCGATGGCGCTCGAGCGGATCAGCGAGTCGGCGATCTCGAGGGCCTGCTCGCCGTTGTCGGGCTGCGAGATGAGCAGGTTGTCCACGTCCACGCCGAGTTTCTGGGCGTAGAAGCTGTCGAATGCGTGCTCGGCGTCGATGAACGCCGCGATGCCTCCGGCCTTCTGGGCCTCGGCGATGGCGTGGATGGCCAGCGTGGTCTTACCCGACGATTCGGGGCCGAAGATCTCGATGACGCGCCCCTTGGGGTATCCGCCCACGCCGAGCGCCATGTCGAGGGTGATCGATCCGGTGGGTATCACCGGAATGTCGTTCACCTCCGTACTGTTCATACGCATGATCGACCCTTTGCCGAAGTCCTTTTCAATCTTCTCCATCACCGCGTTCAAGACCTTGAGCTTGTCCGGGTTCACCTGTACTTTTTCTGCCATGCTTTTCGCTAAGTTGTTGTCGTTTTTCAAATTGTTTCTTTCTGTCCGCCCGGTTTTGCCGCCTGGTGCGGAGGCTTGTGTGTACGGCCTCCTATTTCGGCGGGCGGGCGGGTTTCGGGGGTCCGGCTTTCTGCCGCTCCCGGTCCAGTTCGCGGATGTCGCGCATCGGGAAGCGGATCACCCGCGCGTCGAGCTCCCGGTCCGGATAGGGGCTCCAGTTGCCGTTGTTGCCGACGCTCAGGCGCCATCCTGCGGCCTCGATCCCCGGATCCCGGGGGCTGTTGCCGCGCTGTGCCGCCTGTGTGATCTCCACGGCCTGCTCGCGGGCCCTTTGGCGCATCATCCGCTCGAGTTCGCGCCGCTCCCGCTGCAGGGGATCGACCTCGTCGCGGAACCACTCCAGGTCGGCCGAGGGGCTGTTGTCCGCCGTCCCGAAGAGGAGTGTCTGCATCCGGGTTTCTGCCGAGCGAGTCAGACACCCGTCGGCCTCGTGCCTTCCTGTCGGAAGCTCCTCTGTCGGCGGGACCTGCACGGCGGGCGCCGCATCACTCCGGAGCGCTCCCGCCGTGGCGGCGAGAACTCCCCACATGCCGACGATCCGGATGATCCGCCCCGCGCGTTTCATGGTCACCCCTCCTGCCGGTCGTAGGCGCCGAGGATCTGCCGGTAGTGGTTCTTGGTGTCCACCTTCGTGAAGATCTTCTCGATGCGGCCTTCGGCGTCGATGACGAAGGTCGTGCGCAGTACGCCCATGTATTTGCGTCCGTACATCGATTTCTCGGCCCACACGCCGTAAGCCTCGCACACCGAATGGTCGGTGTCGGCCAGCAGCGTGAAGTTCAACGCATGCTTGTCGCAGAAGTTGCGGTGCGACCGCTCGCTGTCGGGGCTTACCCCGACGATGCGGAAGCCCCTGCGGGCAAGTTCCTCGCGTCCGTCGCGCAGGCTCTGGGCCTCGAGCGTACACCCCGAGGTGTTGTCCTTGGGGTAGAAATAGAGGATGGTACGCTGTCCTGCAAGGTCGGCAAGCGTCAGCGGCTCACCGTCTTGCGTCGTGGATCGGAAGTCGGGGGCCTTGTCCCCCTCCTGCAAGTGTGTCATACGTGTCCGAAAAATTGTAAATTCTCTTCAAAGATAAGAATTTTCCGGGGATTTCCGCACTTTGCAAACGGCTTTTTTTGCGGGTTCAGTCCCATTGGTAGGTCACCTCGATCTGCTCGTTGAACTCCTCCTGCGTGTTGTTCAGCCGGCGCCGGCAGGCCGGGCAGCGGATGGCTGTCTCGGTCTCGACGTATTCGCCGCAGCCGACACAGGCCGGAAGGATGCCGTAGCCGGGTTGCATGTAGTGGTCGAACTGCGCTCCGCAGTGTTTGCATCGGATTTTGTAAGCTGTTCCCATAGTCGTCTCTGTTTTCAGGTTCACGATGCAAAGGAACGGAGTCTGTGTGTCATCTTTTGACACAATATACAAATAGTTGAAAAAAATATGTTTTTTCTGGCCGGAGTCTATTCGATGGCGTTCTTGCGGAGGTACTCGCGCAGGTAGTCGGTCAGTTCGGGCGAATCGACGATCCGTATGTCGTCGAGCAACCCGACGACGAAGCGCCCCACGCCGGCCATCCCGGCCACTTCGGTGTCGAGCAGCCAGCGGCCCCGCCGGAGGGGACGGATGTCGCGTTCGGCGAGCGGATACTCCTCGCACAGCAGGTTGCAGGCCAGCATGCCCAGCTCCAGCCGCACGCGGGTCCGCTGCTCGCCGTGCATGCGGAAGACGTCGATGAACCCCTCGGCGTGGTCGGCGGCATGCTCCCACGGGGTGTCGGTCACCTCGACCGAACCGATGCGGGCGGTCTTGAAGAGTTTCGACGTTCCGTCCTCCGGGTCGAAACACCACACCTGCACGTAGTTGGTGGTGAAGGCGAAGGGCTCGACCAGCCGGTCGCGGACCTCGCCGCCGTGGGCCGACTGGTATCCGTGCAGCACGGCCTG
>ENA-OPEC01001997-OPEC01001997.1-human-gut-metagenome-genome-assembly--contig:-NODE-1997-length-12198-cov-4.360784_pt1 | contig 12198 bp, 13 predicted proteins | sample MGYA00241622_ERZ501507 | MGnify/ENA primary metagenome ERZ501507 (study PRJEB25962, sample SAMEA2042582) | human gut metagenome | biome: human gut; feature: human-associated habitat; material: faeces... | reverse complement strand
GTCCAGCCGATAACAATCGGATTTTACAGTCCTTTTCTCGCCTCGTCTATCACATTCTTGTTCTCTTCGCTTAAATCGAGATAATCGTCCGGCGCGCGCAGAGCCTCGTCGATTATGAATCGCAGGGACCAGCGGTCGGAGTAATCTTTTGCGCTGTCGTCGCGGTAGGGGTTGTTTTCAAGCAGGGTCAGAAGCTCTTTTGTCAGCTCCGTTTCGTTCAGGCGTATGAGCCGGCGGAACAAGAAAACAAGGCTGTACTTATATGTGTTGAGCTCGCCGAAAATCGCTTTTCGCAGATCGTCGTCCGTCTTGAGCGTGTCAACAAGGCGGCTCTTCATCTTTCTGTGCATCAGAAAGCGGCAGCAGACGCGCGAAACAGACGCGGACTGCGCGCGGTCGGATTTCACTTCGCCGCAGTCCGATATCACGCTGTCGATAAGCGCGTGCGCGGAGTCGGGGTCGGTCATGCAGAGGGATTCAACCTCGGCGCAGAGTCCCTTTTCTTCGCTCAGAAAATCTCTCATGCTTTCTCCCCGCCCATCTCGGCATAGCGGCGCACTATATTTTTGAAATGGCGTCCCTTTTCCTCGAAATTTTTATATTTGTTGTAGCTCGAAGCGGCGGGCGAGAGCAGGCAGGTGCAGCCCGGGCGCGTTACGCCCATCGCCGCGCGCACTGCGCCCTCCATATCCTCCGAGATAATTATCTTCTTTTCGCTCCCGTTCTGCGCCATGTGCATGCCGATTTTATGTCCCGTATCGGGCAGGCAGACGAGATTTCTTATACTGCTCTTCTCCAGCGCCTTTTCAAACGCCGAATAGTCGAGCCCGCGATCCATGCCGCCGAAAATCAGCGTGTCAACATCGCCGAGAGCCTCGACGGCGCACATGACGGAATGGGGAATAGTCGCGATGCAGTCGTTGACGAATTTTATGCCCTTGACCGTCGCGAAATATTCCATTCTGTGCTCGATGCCCTCATAATTTTTGAGAGCTTTCATGATATCTTCGTCCGAAACGCCGAGCCGTCTCGCGGCCTCGGCGGCAAACATGCAGTTCTGGATATTGTGTTCGCCCAGAAGATGGCTGTTTATGTCGCGGTACTTCTCGGCGCCAGGCGTATGGACGCTGACTCCGACCGCTTCGCCCGGATATTTGCTCAGGTCGAAGAAGCCGTCGAGTCCCTGATCCGAGTTATATATAAATGTATCGCCCTTACTTTGGTTGCGGACTATATTGAGCTTCGCGCCGACATAGCACTCGAAGCTGTCGTAGTGGTCGAGGTGCTCGGGATAGATATTCGTCAGCACTGCAATATGCGGCGAACGGGAAGTAAATTCAAGCTGGTGCGACGACATCTCGATAACGGCTATTTCGCCCGCGCAGTCCTCTATATTATCAAAGACGGGATAGCCCATGTTACCTATCAGGCACGCCTCTTTTCCGGCGGCGCGGAGCATGGAATAAATGAGAGTCGAAGTTGTCGTCTTGCCCTTTGTGCCCGTCACGCCGACGCAGGTAAAGCCGGAAAAGCGCAGGAAAAGATCGGTCTGGCAGGTTATCTCAACACCCTGCGGTCTCTTGAAATGAAGGAGCGGAATGCCGGGGGTCTTTATGACAATATCCGCGCGGTCTATCGCGCCGAGGTAGCCGTCCCCGCAGACAAATTCGACATTCGGGTCATTATCAAGCTCGACCTGCTTTGCGTCCGCGATTATGAGCTTCTGCTCGGGCAGATAGCGGCGGATAAAATTATAGGTCGAGTGACCCTCGCGCCCCATGCCGAGCAGGACTATACGCTTGTTTTTCAGATGGTCAATCAGCTGCTGATACATATTCAAACATCCTCTTTACACATTCATCAAATTTTTTCGGGATAAGATTCTCTTCGTTGAAGCCCGAGAGCAGGGAGTAATCCGCGCGGGCAGTGTTCTTTTCGCAGAAGCGGCGCAGGAGCACGGGCATCTCGAGCCCGGATTTTCTGTATTTTTCCGCCGTCAGCGTCAATGCAAGCACGACCTCGTCCGCCGTGCCGACGCACTCAAAGGGCTTGAGCCCCGTGAAGCCGCAGAGGCCGTCGAAGTCGGTCTCAAGCTCTGTTTTCGCGAGCATATCGCAGCCGAATATTGAGTTCAGCTCATCGGGCGGGAGAAACGGCGAGAGCATTATCGCAACAAACAGACACTTCGGACATTCGCAGCACCAGATGTTTTTCTTGCTCCCTCTGTTGCAGCTGCGGAATATCGGATGATACTGCTTATACTGCGAAAACTGCTTTGCTATCTGAAGCTCGCAGAACGGGCGCAGGAGACTGAAATAAACCGCGCTTTGCGGGAAGTTGCGGCGGCGGAACTCATCGAAGTCGCGCTCGAACTCGAACGACTTTGAATACTGATGGTTGACACTCTCTCCGCCGATATTCGACTCGTTCGCGCTCGACTCGTTCGAGAGAATAACATCGTTTGCGCCCTCGATAAAGCCCGCATACATTGATATAAACGCCACAACCGACGAAAACGGAGTGTGACCGTTCAAAAAGCCTTCGGCGTTGCGCCTGAGCAATTCGGGGTCTATAGTGCGGTAAATTTTTATTATTTTATCCTCGCCGTAGCCGCCCGCGAGAACGCACTGGGTGCGCGCGGGCTGGTCGTTGACGGTGAAGAACCTCAGCTTATCGCCGAACGGGCGCAGAAGCTCGGTCGTGACCGCCGAATCCTTGCCGCCGCCGACGGGGACAATTTCAATCCCCGATGAGACATAATCTTCGCACTGCGGGATATTTTTCGGCTCCGGCGCGTCTATACGCACAAAAGAGTCAATATCCGTCCTTATCCCGTTTCTGTAGAAAAACTCGCCGAGTCCGTTGAACCAGAGCTTTTTGAAAAAAGCTTTATCATCCTCGGACATTTCGCCGCACTCGACTCTGAAAACAGGCGGGCAGGCGCATTTCCAGTAGCTGACCGCCTCCGCGAGACCGATGAAGAAAATCATTCTCTTCGCATAGTCCGACACGGGGGAATTGAATATATCAAGACTTTTTCCGTCTAGCCTCGTCTGCGGATGAAACTCGCACAGACCGGGGATAGAAAAATCAAAGCTCAAGTGCAGCCCATCCTCATATTCGCTGACTGAATAGCCGCTGTAGACAAACTGCGGATATTCCCGGCGAAGCTCATCAAAGCGTCCGCTCATAGCAAGACCTCTTTCTGCATAAATATAGCTTCGGACACCGCACGGCATCCTGATCCACGATAGATTATATCAGAACAAACGGCAAAATTCAATCGGATACGCTTGACAAAACTAAAGCGATGCGCTATACTGCCCGAAGCGATAGGGGAGTAATCGGCGCTGATTTGCGGCGCAGCAGGGTCAACATACTGATCTATATCTGGTCCTGCTATAAAGAGGCTTTCGCCTCTTTAATTGATGAGACTTATCTGCGCAAAGGGCGCAGGTGGGTCTTTTTTTGTTCCCTGCCCCGAAAAAAACGGAGGAATCAATATGGGTTTAGCTGAACTTTTCATTCTCGCAGTCGGTCTTTCAATGGACGCGTTCGCCGTCTCGATATGCAAGGGCGTATGCCTGAAAAAGGCGAGCCTTGGGCAGAGCGCGATTGTCGGCGCGTATTTCGGCATCTTCCAGGCTCTTATGCCGATAATCGGTTATTTCCTCGGCACGGGCTTTGCCGACAAGATCGAGCGCTATGACCACTGGGTGGCTTTCGTGCTTCTTCTCATTCTCGGCGGCAAGATGTTCATCGAGAGCTTCAAAAAAGAAGATGTTGAGCGCGACGCCGCAGGCAACGACCGCGACGAGCTGAAATTCACAAAGATGCTCGTCCTCGCGATAGCGACAAGCATCGACGCGCTCGCAGTCGGAATTACGCTCGCTTTTCTCAAGGTCAATATCTGGGCTGCCGCTTCGTTTATCGGCGTAACGACATTTATTATCTCCGCCGCGGGAGTCAAGATAGGTCATGTTTTCGGCGAGAAATACACAAACAAAGCGGAGCTCGCCGGCGGACTTATTCTTATGGGCATCGGCGTCAAGATACTCCTTGAGCACCTCGGGGTCATAAACTTTTAATTATATAATAAAAAGGCATCAGCCGCAGAGAGTATAAAAGCGCCCTGCGGCTGATGTTATATTGGGGGAAAGAATTAGTCTTTGTCAAACTTTCTGCTGAACCTGTCGAGCAGAAGAGCGGCCGCTATTCCGACTGCAAGGCAGATTATATCGGCAGCACAGCTCTTTATGCCCGAAGCAAAGCTGCCGAACGGGATTATCACGGCGGTCGCGGCGATAACTATGCCGATTATGCCGTGGAATACGAGAGAATAGTGCCTGTCCATCAGGCGGGTGACCGCCTTTCGCACGAACGCGAGCCCTATTCCCGAGCCCGTGCCGGTGTTGCTCCGCGCTTTGTCCGTGCGGTAGAAGATATCAAACAGCTTGCCGAGACATTCGTCATCGACTCCCGGACCGTCGTCCGCAAACTCTATTCTCGCCCTGTTCTCCTCGCGCGAGACGCTGACGACGCAGTGGCCGATATCTTTATTGCGGTATTTTCTGCTGTTGTCGAGAAGATTTGTCATTATCCTGAGCAGCAATTCCTCTCTATACACCTTGAGCAACATAAAAACCGACCTATAAATCATAGGTCGAATTTTTTATGAACACTCCGCTAACGCCAACCGCTTTTATTCCCGCCGCCATTTCAATCTCCGTTGCGCCGCTATGACCTGCGGCATAGAATATAGTGCCGAATAATCGGCAGAAATGACGGAGGAGAGGGGAAAATGAATATAAAACGCAGACTCACGGGCGCGGCGGCGGTGCTTCTCGCCTGCATCGCGGCGCTTGTTTTTGCTGCGCTCGTCCCGGCGCGGGCGATTCCGCCGTCGGGCGGGCGGCAGTATCACGGGATAGATATAAGCGAATTTCAGGGCGAGATAGATTTTGAAGAAGTGAGACGCAGCGGGATAGAGGCGGTGTATATCCGCGTCGGCGCAGGGGAATATACCGACGAATACTTCGCCGAAAACTATGAACGGGCGAAAGCGGCGGGGCTGAAAATCGGCTTCTATCACTATGTCACCGCCCGCTCGGTCGATGAGGGGCGCAGGCAGGCGCGGTTCTTTGCATCCCTTGCGGCGGGTCGCGAGCCGGATATGCGCCTTGCGATGGATTTTGAATATTTCGGCTCGCTCTCTGTTTCGCAGATAAACGCGATATCCGAGGCTTATCTCGATGAGCTGACCGCGCTGACAAGGCGGGAAGCCGTGATATACAGCGACCTTTCAAACGCGAGGAATATATTCAGCCGCGCGCTCGCCGAAAAATATCCGCTCTGGGCGGCGCAGTACGGCGCAGACGAGCCCTCGGCAAACGGAAAATGGCGCGAGTGGGTCGGCTTCCAGTATACGGACGAGGGCAGAGTCGGCGGCATCTACGGCAATGTTGACCGCAACATCTTCACCGAGGGGATATTCCTCTCCGACTCGGGGCGCATCGACGGCGAGAAGCGAACCACCGTCCGCGCGCGAACACGGACGCTCACGGTATATGTCCGCGCAGGCGACACTCTCTGGGCGATAGCGAGGGAATACGGCACGACAGTCGAGGCGATAGCCCGAGAGAACAGGATAGTTGACCCCAACAGGATATTCGCGGGCGAGCGGCTGAGAATAACCCTGCCCGCGCGCGGCAACGGCGAAGAAATATACACCGTCCGGCGCGGAGACACGCCGATATCGATAGCCGGAAAGTTCGGCGTCACGCTCTCCGCTCTTGAAGACAGGAACGGGCTCGAACGCGGCGAAATGATATATGCGGGAGATAAGCTCTCGATACCCGGCGCCAGAATGTCGGGAGAATTTTATGTCGTGCGCCCGGGCGATACGCTCTTTTATATATCCCGCCGCACCGGCGTTCCGATAAGAACCCTCGTCGGGATAAACAGAATAAAAGACCCCGACCTGATATATGCCGGCGAGCATCTGAAGCTCAGCGCGCAGAAAAGCCCATTCTGATGAAAAAAAGTATTGAAATATACGGCTGAATAGTATAAAATAAATGTGTAAGTCTAAAATATCGGAGGAGACAATATGGTTTCAGCAGGCGATTTCAGAAACGGCGTGACGTTTGAGATGGACGGCGATGTCTATCAGATCATAGAGTTCCAGCACGTCAAGCCCGGCAAAGGCGCGGCATTCGTCAGAACCAAGATAAGAAACGTTATCGCGGGTTCGGTCGTTGAGCGCACATTCAACCCCACGGAAAAATTCCCCACCGCTTATATTGAGCGCAAGGAGATGGAGTATTCCTATAACGATGGCGATCTTTATTATTTCATGGATCCCGAGAGCTATGAGCTCATCCCGATAAACAAGAGCGACCTCTCCGACAACTTCAAGTTCGTCAAGGAGAACACCGTTTGCAAGATCCTTTCCTACAAGGGCAATGTTTTCGGCGTTGAGCCCCCCACAAGCGTTACTCTCGAAGTCACCAAGACCGACCCCGGCTTCAAGGGCGACACCGCGACAAACGCCACCAAGCCCGCAGTGCTTGAGACCGGCGCAGAGATCAAGGTTCCGCTGTTCATCGAAGAGGGCGAGATGGTCATCGTTGACACCCGCACCGGCGAGTATCTGAGCAGAGCGTAAGATTCCGTAATTCAAAAGCCGACGGCTGTTTTTGAAAGGAGAAAGCAAAATGACAGTTACTGAGAAAGTTGCTTATATCAAAGGTCTTGTCGACGGTCTCGACCTCGACGCAAAGAAAGACGAAGTCAAGGTCATCAAGGCTATCATCGAGCTTCTTGACGACATGGCTATGAGCGTTTCGGATCTCGAAGAGGGTCTCGATGTTGTCAGCGATCAGGTTGACGAAATAGACGAGGATCTCTCCGATCTCGAGGGCTATGTCTACGAGGACGATGACGACTGCTGCTGCGGCGACGACGATTGCTATGAGATCGAGTGCCCCAACTGCGGCGAGACTATCTGCGTCGACGACGGCATCCTTGAAGACGGAAGCATTGACTGCCCCAACTGCGGCACTCTGCTCGAGTTCGATTTCGATGACGATTGCTGCTGCGGCGATGACGACTGCGACTGCGATCACGACGACTGATAAAAATCAAAAAAAGCAATGCCGCTGCGCGCCGCTCTTGCGGCGCGCAGTTTTGTTTATGCGGCGAAAGTTTGCCGCGGTTTTATTTATATCGGCTGCACCGATAGCCCAAGCCTCCGAAAAGTTAAGACGGGTAATATCGGCGAAGCGCCGCCGATAACGGACAGCCGCAAGGGCTGTCCCTACGAAGTGCGCTGTTTAAAATTGCGTAGATTTTAAAGGCAAGCAAACAAGGTTCGCCTGCTTTCGGCTCCCCTGCAGGGAAGCTGGATTTGCGAAGCCAAGACTGAGGGGTTTGTTTCGCTTTGCTCAAAGTAATAGGTAAAAGTAAATAGTGAAAAAGTATGAGAGCACATCTATAATCTGCACATCAAAATCCTGTACAGATTTCGCGGGCAGATAATATCCGCCCTTATGATATAATATTGTTGGGTCACCGCACCCTACAAAGACACATTTTTTAACCTCAAACGAAAAATTTAACCTCGCAACTCAGTGCGCGTGGCGCACAGGATATATAATTTTTTATCAAAGGAGAGGATCAAATGAAACAAGGCACGAAGGTTTTTATCTGCCTGCTGTGTGTCGTGCTTGCGACGCTCATCACTGTCGCGTGCATTTTCTGCATCTACTATCCGCACTATAAGCAGAATCAGCACGCCGCGGTCATCGAGGATAAGCCGCTCGAGCGCGGGGAGATGCGCATCATGAGCTGCAATCTGCGCTGCGCGAACGTCACGGACACGGGCAAAAAGAGCTGGTTCTACCGCGCCGATCTCATCGTCAAGAACATCGAAACGGAAGCGCCGACTATTATCGGCTTCCAGGAGGCGACAAAGTGGCAGTATAATTATATGTGCCGCACGCTTCAGGGCTATGACTCGGTCATAACCTTCCGCGACGAATCGACTTTCTCCGAGGGCTGCCCGGTGTTCTACCGCACCGACCTCTACGACCTTATCGACAAAGGCTCGTTCTGGCTCTCCGAGACTCCCGAAAAGATGAGCAAGGACTGGGATTCCGCGTGCTATCGAATTTGCAGCTATGTTATCCTCAAGGAGAAGCAGACGGGGCTCGAATTCGTCGTGTTCAACACGCACCTCGATCATGTCAGCGAAGAGGCGAGGATAAAGGGCATCGGCGTTGTGCTCGACAAGATAGCGCAGTTCGGTTCGCTGCCCGCGATGATAATGGGCGACTTCAATGTTGAAGAGGACACCGAGACATATCGCAGCGCGACCGAAAACTTCCTCGATGTCAAATATCAGACCAAGGATCCGATAAAGAGCTGCACCTATCAGAACTGGGGCGAGCGTCTTGACGACGACTGCATCGACTACATAATGATCTCCAAGACCGGCTTCAGGGTCAACAGCTACAATGTTGTCAGAACGACCTATGACGGAGTCTATCCGAGCGATCATTTCCCGATAACGGCGAGCCTCACGCTCACGCAGGGTTAATAAAATTACCTCCGTATGGCAAAAGTCATGCGGAGGTTTTCTTTCGATATTAATTAAGAAATTTTCAGGTTGAGCTTCAATTTATCGGATATCATTGCGATAAATTCGCTGTTGGTCGGCTTGCCGCGGGAGTTCTGGATGGTGTAGCCGAAGTAGGAGTTGAGCACATCGACATCGCCTCTGTCCCAGGCGACCTCGATTGCGTGGCGAATGGCGCGCTCAACGCGCGACGGAGTGGTTTTGAAGGTCTTTGCGACTGTAGGATAGAGAAGCTTCGTGACGGAATTCATAATCTCATCATCGTTGACCGCGAGGATTATCGCCTCGCGCAGATACTGATAGCCCTTTATGTGCGCGGGCACGCCGATGCGGTGCATTATCTCGGAGACGGTGACCTCGAGGCTGTTGTCCTGCGCGGAAAAAGCAACTATGTTTCCCTGCGCCGGGGCGGAAAGCCCGGTCAGCTGTTTTATCCTCTGGGCGAGTATCTGCGTGTCAAAGGGCTTGATGAAATAGTAGTCTGCGCCGCTCTGCGTTATCTCCTGCTCAAGACGCGGATTCGCGTTCGACGCGGTCACGAACACCAGCGGGCGCGGCTCAAGGTGCATGTCGGCAAGTCCGCCGAGCACGCCTATCGCATCCGTGCCCTGCATGAAAGCGTCCATGATGAGCACGTCCGGTCTGCTTCCCTGCCTGAAAAGGCGGAGTATCTGCGCGCCGTCCTTTCGGACTGTTTCGACCTCAAAGCCGTTTGCCCGCAGTGCCGCGGCGCAGCCCGTCTGAGTGTCCGTGTCCTGTGCAAGCATGATTTTTAACATTTTTCCCATAATTAGTACCTCCGGGTTGATTTTTCAATTGGATTTTACCATATATGGGAATAAATGTCAATAATAAATTACCATTTTTTGGCAATTTTTATTTTATGCTCCAATTTTGCTACGAAGCGGCGGAATATCCGGGCGAAGATATGCGCTCCGCCTCCTCCGCCATCGTCTGGGCAAATATCGCGTAGCCCTTGAGCGGATCGTTGATAAAAACATGAGTCACCGCGCCGACCAGCATGCCGTTCTGGACTATCGGGCTGCCGCTCATGCCCTGGACTATGCCGCCGGTTTTTTCAATAAGCCGCTTGTCGCGCACCTCGATTATCATATTGCGCTGGCCGCTTTTTGTATAGATCTTCGTTATCTCGATATCATAATACTGCGGTTCGTCCGCGTCGACGGTCGAGATAATCTGCGCCTTGCCGGTTTTGACTTCGTCGGCTATCGCCACGGGCATCTCCCCGGTTTTCGGCAATTCGCTAAACGCGCCGTAAACGCCGATGCCGCAGTTTTCATAGAGCTCGCCTATCTCTCCCGGCGCGAACACACCGCACAGCTCGCCGGGCGAGCCGTCCTTGCCCTTATAGCAGCCTTTTACCGCAGCATTGACCGCGTCGCCGCCGGATATCGGCAGCTCTTCGCCCGTGTCAACATCGCAGACCGCATGACCGAGCCCCGCAAAAATTCCGTTTTTGCGGTCATAGAAAGTCACCGTTCCTATCCCCGCCGACGAATCGCGCACCCACAGACCGGCTTTGAACTTGCTGTCAACTTTGCTCCGCGCGGGCAGGAGTTTCACCGTCTGCTTTTTGCCTGCGCGCTCGATGAGCAGCTCAACTTCGTCGCCGCCACCGAAGAAAATGCGCTTATAGTGGTTGTAAACGGACACGGACAGCGCAACTTTCGCCGCCTCCTGCCCGATGATATACTGGTCGAGCACCTCGTGGATCTCGCGCGGCGTGGGAATGGAATCCGGTGCCTCCAGCTCGTCATGCGGCTCGTAGCCGTCTTCCAGCACGTCCATGCACAGCTGCACGCACTCATCGCAGATGCGCACGCCGGGACCCTGGATCATGCGATGCACTTCACGCTCGCTCTTACCGCAGAACGAGCAGCGAAGTTCCTTCTTCTTATCTTCACTCATCATGCAAAAATCCTTATCTCTTGTAAATGACCTTGTCCACAAGGCCGTAGGCCTGCGCTTCGTCGGCCGTCATCCAGTGGTCGCGCTCGGAGTCGAGCTTGACCTGTTCGGGCGTCTTGCCGGTATTCTCAGCCAGGATCTTGTTCAAGCGCTGCTTGATGCGCAGGAAGTGCTCCACGTCGCTCTCCATGTCGGTCACCTTGCCTTGCGTACCGGCAGAGGGCTGATGAATCATGATCTCCGCGTTCGGCAGCGCAATGCGCTTGCCCTTAGCGCCGGAAGAGAGCAGGAACGCGCCCATACTGGCGGCAAGACCCACGCAGATGGTGGACACGTCGCACTTGATATACTGCATCGTGTCGTAAATCGCCATGCCGGCCGTCACACTGCCGCCGGGGGAGTTGATATAGAGCTGAATGTCCTTGTCGGGGTCTTTGGCCTCAAGGAACAACAGCTGCGAGACGATCAGGCTCGCGGTCGCATCGTTGACCTCTTCGCCGAGGAAAATGATGCGGTCTTCCAGAAGGCGGGAGAAAATATCGTAAGAGCGCTCGCCGCGGTTGGTCTGTTCAATGACGTAAGGGACTAAACTCATCTTGGTAACCTCCTTGTTCATACCCTGTTCAAAAAATTGGTATGTACACAATCAACCACAAATGGCAGGCATTTGTGGTTGATCGTCGTTTCTATCTATTATGGCCGCTTTGCCGATTATTCAGCCTTTTCTTCTTCCTTCTTGGCAGTCTTCTTGGCAGCGGTCTTCTTGGCGGGCTTTTCCTCGCCCTCAGCGGCTTCGCTCTCAGCTTCCTTCTTGGGAGCCTTCTTCTTTTCGACCTTTGCGCTGTCCACGACGACACTGATGGCCTTGTCGCGGATGAGCTGGGCACGGACGCTCATGGGATCGAGATACTTCTTCAGCTCGTTCACGTCCATGCTGTACTTCTCAGCAAGGTCGGTGTACTGCTTTTCCACTTCCTCGTCGGTCGCATCAAGGTTCTCTTCCTTGATGATGGCGTTCACAGCGAGATCCATGCGCACCTGACGGGTCGCGGGCTCCTTGCCGTCCTCCATGAACTTCTGCTCGTTCATGTTGGTCATCTTGCAGTACTGGTCATAGGGGATGCCCTGTGCCTGCAGACGCTGCTTGAAATCCTCGAGGAAGCGGGCGCACTGCTCTTCGATCATCGCGTCGGGAATATCGCACTCGATACCCTCGGCAACCTTCTCCATAAGGCTGCTCTCGACCGCGAACTTCGCGGCCTGCTCGCGCTGCTCGGTGATCTCACGCTTGATGCTGTCCTTGAGCTCCTTGAGCGTGTCGTATTCGGACACGTCCTTGGCAAAATCGTCGTCGAGCTTGGGCAGTTCCTTGCACTTGATCTCCTTGGCCTTGACGTGGAAGACGACCTTCTTGCCGGCCAGATCCTTGTGATAATCCTCGGGGAAGGTGATGTCGAGATCCTTCTCCTCACCGGCCTTCATGCCGATGACCTGATCCTCAAAGCCGGGGACGAAGCTGCCGGAACCGAGCTCGAGCTCGTAGTTCTCGCCCTTGCCGCCCTCGAACGCCTCGCCATTGTCGAAGCCCTCGAAGTCGATGACGGCGATGTCGCCCTTCTTGGCCTTGCGGT
>ENA-OPEC01001994-OPEC01001994.1-human-gut-metagenome-genome-assembly--contig:-NODE-1994-length-12226-cov-5.238025_pt1 | contig 12226 bp, 14 predicted proteins | sample MGYA00241622_ERZ501507 | MGnify/ENA primary metagenome ERZ501507 (study PRJEB25962, sample SAMEA2042582) | human gut metagenome | biome: human gut; feature: human-associated habitat; material: faeces... | reverse complement strand
CGGAATTGGATTGCCCGGTATTGGAAAATCCAACAGCGGATAACCCGATATTGGAAAATCCGACAACGGATAATCCGACGTCGGAAAATCCAACGCAAATAAATAAAGATATATCAAGAACTAACTTACCAAAAAAAGAAAAATCAAATACGGATTTATCAAGTACCCATTCCATTCCTATCCATTCCCTAAATCCCTTGCCTTATGGCGAGGACGAAGCGGCACAGCCGCCGGAACGGAAAAGAACGGAAAGGAACGACGCTTACAGAGTGTATGAGGAAATCATCAAGGACAATATCGAGTATAACATTCTCTTGCAGGATATGAAGTTTGACCATGACCGTCTGAATGAGATTGTTGACATTATCCTTGAAACGGTCTGTACGTCAAGAAAGAAAATCCGTATTGCCGGGGACGATTACCCCGCCGAGCTTGTGAAGTCAAAGTTTATGAAGCTGAACAGCGAACATATCCGCTTTGTGCTTGACTGTATGCAGGAGAACACCACGAAAATCCGCAACATCAAGCAGTACCTAAAGGCGGTGCTTTTCAATGCCCCGTCTACCATTGACAGCTACTATACTTCCCTTGTCGCTCACGATATGGCAAGCGGCGCACTTGCACCGAGAAAGCCGAAGTACGGCGACCCGGACTATTACACCTACAATGAGGGCGAAAGCCTGTAAACGAAAAAAGGAGGATTTACCACATGGCACAGAAAACAGGAGCTTTAATTTTTGACGAAACCGCTGACCGCTACGATATTCGCTTTGATATTGCCGACTATTACGGCGGCTTGCATTGCGGCGAGTGCATGGACGTATTCACAGGCGGCAAATGGAAGCCTACCCGCATTGAGTACGGGGACAACTGGTATCTTGTAGGTATCCGCGCCGAGGACTTGAACGGGCTGCGGGTGCGGATTTAACGGGGCGGCGTGAAGAACGGACGCCCTTTTTTCACGCCCAAAAGAACACTATCACTATCGGGAAAGGAGGAACGGTAAACATTGCAAGATGAAATCAACGAAAAAGTGGTTGCGCTCTCTGTCAAGGGAGCAAAGCTGACCGCTGAAATGCTGCAAAAGGCAATCAAAGCCATGCTTGCACAGGCAAAAAAGCAGCAGGAAAAACAGCCCCACGGGAAGCAGACCCTAAAGCAGCTTGCGAAGCAGAACGCGGGGCTTTCCAACATTGAGATAACCGAGGGCAATATCAAAGCCTTTGAGCAGACGGCAAAAAAATACGGTATCGACTTTGCCCTAAAGAAAGACAGCACCGAAACGCCGCCCCGTTATCTCGTCTTTTTCAAGGGGCGGGACGCGGACGCTCTGACCGCAGCCTTTAAGGAGTTTTCCGCAAAGAAGCTGACACAGGAGCAAAAGCCCTCTATCCGAAAGGCACTTGCCACATTCCGGGACGCAGCAAAGCAGCTTAATGCGAACCGTCAAAAGACAAAACACAAGGACAGGGAGGTATCGCTATGAAGCCGAATATCAAGAAGCTGCTTATCCTAAACGCCCCCTATCTGCTCTTTGTGTATCTCTTTGATAAAGTCGGACAGGCGGTGCGGCTCTCTCCGGGGGCTGACCTCTCCGGCAAGCTGCTTTCCATTGGCAGCGGCTTTTCTGCCGCCTTTTCAAATGCCCTGCCGAGTTTCGCCCCTATGGACTTGCTTATCGGCATTGTCGGGGCTGTCGTTATCCGGCTTGCGGTCTATGTGAAAGGCAAGAACGCAAAGAAATACCGTAAGGGCATGGAGTACGGCTCTGCACGTTGGGGCAATGCCGAGGATATAAAGCCGTATATCGACCCCATTTTTGAAAATAACGTGCTGCTGACGCAGACCGAACGGCTGATGATGTCAAGCCGCCCGAAGCACCCGAAATATGCACGAAACAAAAATGTACTTGTCATCGGCGGCTCCGGCAGCGGCAAAACGAGGTTTTTTGTAAAGCCCAACTTAATGCAAATGCACAGCAGCTATGTTGTCACAGACCCGAAAGGAACGGTTTTAATCGAGTGTGGAAAGCTCTTGCAGCGGGGCGGGTACAAAATCAAGGTGCTAAACACCATCAATTTCAAGAAATCCATGCGGTACAATCCCTTCGCCTATCTGCGCAGCGAAAAGGATATTTTGAAACTGGTAAATACCATTATCGCCAACACCAAAGGCGACGGGGAAAAATCCGGCGAGGATTTTTGGGTGAAATCGGAACGGCTTTTTTACTGCGCCCTTATCGGCTACATCTGGTACGAAGCCCCGGAGAATGAGAAAAACTTTACGACGCTGCTTGAAATGATAAATGCGTCGGAAGCCCGCGAGGACGACCCGGAATTTCAATCCCCCGTTGACCTCATGTTTGAACGCTTGGAGGAAAAAGACCCGGAACATTTTGCGGTGCGCCAGTACAAGAAGTTTTTGCTGTCTGCCGGAAAAACAAGAAGCTCTATCCTCATTTCCTGCGGTGCGCGTCTTGCCCCCTTTGACATTCGGGAACTGCGCGAGCTGATGGAAACCGACGAAATGGAGCTTGACACCTTAGGCGACCGAAAGACCGCGCTTTTTGTTATTATCTCCGACACCGACGACACCTTTAACTTTGTTGTATCAATCCTTTACACACAGCTTTTCAATCTGCTTTGTGACAAGGCAGATGATGTGTACGGCGGGCGGCTACCTGTTCATGTGCGCTGTCTGCTTGACGAGTTTGCAAATATCGGGCAGATACCGAAGTTTGAAAAGCTCATAGCCACCATACGAAGCCGGGAAATCTCCGCGTCGATTATCTTACAGTCGCAAAGCCAGTTAAAGGCAATCTATAAGGACAACGCCGATACCATAGTCGGCAACTGCGACACCACCCTTTTCTTGGGCGGCAAGGAGAAAACCACCCTCAAAGAAATGTCGGAAATCTTGGGGAAAGAAACCATTGACAGCTTCAACACTTCCGAGAACCGGGGGCGCGAGGTATCGCATGGGCTGAACTATCAGAAGTTAGGCAAGCAGCTTATGAGCGAAGATGAAATTGCGGTCATGGACGGCGGGAAATGTATCTTGCAACTACGCGGGGTGCGTCCGTTCTTCTCCGAAAAATACGATATTACCAAACACCCGAAGTACAAGTACCTTTCCGACTTTGACAAGAAAAATGCCTTTGACATGGAAAAGCACTTGCGCCGCCGTCCTGCAATCGTAAAGCCGGACGAGGTATTTGACTATTACGAAGTTGACGAAGCAGATTTGCAGGAGGACACAGAAAATGAATAAGCGTATCAGAAAGAAAAAGGCAAAACAGCAGCTAATCCGGGCTATCAGCGGGCTTGTGGAAGCTGCCGAGGAAATGCAGCGGGAACAGGAACGCAGGACAAGACAGGCAGGTATTTCCTATATCAAGTATATCGAAGCTGTCCGGGAACGGCAGTACGGCATTATGCCTGTCTACACACCACTTTTTGAAAAGGAGGGAGCTTAAAGTAAAAATAATAAACACGGGCTACATGGTACGCGCCCCTACTCCTTGCGCGTATCGCGGCAGGAAGCCGCACCCTTACAACTGAATACCGCCGCGCCGCAGAACTTACGCAGCGCGGGGACAGCCGCCTTTACCAGAGGGCGGTTTTTTTGTGCGGCGGCGACCATACGCTGACCGCCTTTTGTCCGCTTGCCGGACAGCCGCAGACGCGGCAGAAAGGATATATTTATGGCATTTTTCAATAGCGCAGTAGACGTTTTGCAGACCCTTGTTGTAGCACTTGGAGCCGGGCTTGGTATCTGGGGCGTGATTAACCTCATGGAAGGCTACGGCAACGACAATCCGGGCGCGAATGCTCATGTGCGGTAAAGTAACACAATGATTTGATAGGCAACCGCCCCTATTCCGTAATTTGAAAGACCAGCTATAAAAAGTAGTATCCATATGGTAAAATATAAACAAAAAAACATCAAGGTGGTAAACGCTTATGGAATTTCATGAAAAGCTGCAAGAACTTAGAAAACAAAAAAATTTAACACAAGAAGAACTTTCTGAAATACTGTTTGTTTCACGAACTGCCATTTCAAAATGGGAATCAGGGCGTGGCTATCCTAGCATTGACTCCTTAAAAGCTATTGCAGAATTTTTCGGGGTAACAATAGATGAACTGTTATCTAATAGGGAGCTGATTTGTCTTGCAGAAAAAGATAATCACCAAAAAACACAGCATATGCGTGACTTAGTGTTTGGTTTGATTGATTGTTCTGTTGGAATGTTGTTTTTTATTCCTCTTTTCGGACAGAAAGAGGGTGATATAATTCGTCAAGTGTCTTTGCTATCGTTACAGGAAACGCCCTTGTTCATAAAAGCTATATACCTTGCAATTATTTTATTAACGGTTGCTTGTGGCATTGCTACATTAGCTTTGCAAAATTGTTCCTGCCGTATTTGGATAAAAATAAAGACTGTTTTATCTATAGTGTTGACTACCGTTAGCGTTGTTATCTTTATTGCAAGCCTTGAACCTTATGCCGCCTTTTTTATATTCGTTCTGCTGATTATCAAGGGGGCTTTGCTGCTAAAACGCCCATGACACGGAGCGTATCATAGATGTGACGGTCAAATTCTTTCATTTTTTGTACTCCAAAGCTAAAGTGTGATTAGGCAAAAGCCAAATACATGAAAGACAAAGGAGCAAAAAAATGAAAGAAGCAAAGAAAAAAATCCAAAAAGATTTTGGTGTAACTGCTGGGCTGTTGGTTTTATCAATTCTCTACACAGTGGCGATTATGTTTATTGATGTGCGTCCAATTGGCCCACAAGGTTCGGTTGTCGGGTTCGCAACGGTCAATCAATATTTTCATACACTATTTGGTACGAATATGTTGTTATATAACATAACAGACTTGTTGAGTATTCCTATACTGTTTGTTATGTTAGGTTTTGCAATAGTAGGTCTTGTGCAACTTATAAAAAGAAAAAGCCTATTGCGTGTAGATAGCAGTATTTTGATATTGGGCGGTTTTTATGTGCTTGTATTTTTGGTATATCTCTTTTTTGAGTTTTTTGTTGTGAACTACCGACCAGTTTTGATTAAGGGTTTTTTAGAAGCCTCTTATCCGTCCTCTACAACAATGCTTATGATGTGCATTATACCTACGGCTATCATGCAATTTCAACGATTGATTTCAAGCAAAGGATTAAGAAACATCGTAAATACCCTTTGTGGTATCTATGCAGGTTTTATGGTCATTGGAAGGGTTTTATCAGGTGTGCATTGGATTACGGATATTGTCGGAGGGATATTGTTTAGTGCAACATTTGTTATGCTGTACTATTCCATAAATCAGTGGGTAAATAGCAAAGCCAATCGAGCCAGTCAACGGTCAAGATGAACGGGCTGCCCCCGCCGTTGACAGTTCCGTCCGCCTTTGCTGGTGGGTAATCAAGGGGCGACAGCAAAAAGTGCTACCGCCCTTTCCCATAATCGAAGAAAGGGGGATTTTCCATGACTGAATACGAAGCCTATCAAGAACATATCCGCTATACCCATGATACCTATTGCCGGATTGTTATTCGCCATGCGTCCTTTGACGCTGCCCGTATGCTGGCGGCGAGGTGGAAACGGGAAATCTCCCTTGAATATCTGACCGAAGAAAAGTTTGTCCCACTAAGCACCACAGACGAGTATTTTCAAGTGCCGGACTATGGCGAAACTTATCCGTTCTCTGTCCGGGGGCAGACGATACTTTTAGATAGCTGTTCTCTTGCGGCTGCTCTTGCCCGATTGCCGGAACAGACGCAGGAAGAAATCTTTTTGTACTACTTTCAGCACTTGACGCAGAAAGAAATCGGAGAACAAAGCGGCTGGACACGCAGCACAATCGGGCGGCATATTCAGCTTGCCTTGAAGCGGCTGAAAGAGGAAATGGAGGTGCTGTCCCATGAGTAACCGACTTCTCCCCTATGACACTATCATAAAGGCACATGAGGGCGACCCCATAGCGATACAAGCCGTCCTTGACCGATACGCTGGATATATCCGCTACTTCTCCAAGATGAACGGCTATTATAACTCTGATATGGAGGACTACATCAGAACAAAGCTGATTGAAAGCCTGTTCAAGTTCCGGCTTGACCGATAACATAGAAACTGAATATCCCGCCGCCCCGCAGCGGCACATGAAGCAGTAAATCCGAAAAAGATTTGCTGCTTTTTTTGCGCTCATTTTTGGCAAATTTCCAAAAGTTCCGTATTAGATAGTGAAACCAAAAAAAGGCTGCCGTTTTTTTTAGACAGCGGGCAAAACGCAGCTTCCGAAACGCCTTATTGTCGGGAAAGACCGAGCCGCCGGAAAAGTTCTTGCCGGAAAGTCCGTCCATTCTGCTCTTTTGTGGTTTGTAGGGAGTAAGGGGAGAACGCCGCCCGTAGCCTTTTATGAAAAAGCTGGTTATAGATTTCCCGAAAAAGTGGCAGTAGGAAGTGAACGGCAGTCCGGCAGTTTCTTAGAGCAAGATTCTACCATAGTACCAAAATTCGCTTATCGCTCATTTTGTCCTATGGGAATCTTGTTGGGGTTGCCACCCCAAGCCCGCCTTTTTGCGGCTTGCGCCGCTTGAAAAAATCCACCCATGAAAGGAGGTTCACAGCCATGAAAAGATACAACACGCCCCACCGCCACAGGGTAATCAAGACACGCTTGACCGAGGAAGAATACGCCGAGTTTTCCGAGCGTGTCACCCTCTGCAAAATGAGCCAAGCCGAGTTTATCCGGCAAGCCCTAACTAAGTCAAGGATATGCCCGGTAATCACCGTTTCCCCGGTCAATGATGAATTACTCTCTGCCGTTGGGAAGCTCACAGCCGAGTATGGGAAAATCGGCGGGAATCTGAATCAGATTGCCCGCTGTCTGAACGAGTACGGCGCACCTTATAACGCCCTCTCCCAAGAAGTACGAGCCGCCGCAGCGGAGCTTGCCGCCTTGAAGTTTGAAGTCTTGCAGAAAGTAGGTGAAGCCGTTGGCAACATTCAAACATATCAGCTCTAAAAATGCCGACTATGGAGCTGCCGAGCAGTACCTAACTTTTGAGCATGACGAGTTTACCATGAAGCCCACACTGGACAAAAACGGGCGGCTTATCCCCCGTGACGATTACCGCATTTCCTCTCTGAATTGCGGCGGCGAGGATTTCGCCATAGCGTGTATGCGCTCCAATCTCAAATACGGCAAGAACCAGAAACGGGAGGACGTAAAGAGCCACCACTATATCATCAGCTTTGACCCCCGTGACGCACAGGACAATGGACTATCCGTAGACCGGGCGCAGCAGTTGGGCGAGCAGTTTTGTAAAGAGCATTTCCCCGGACACCAAGCCCTTGTCTGCACCCACCCGGACGGGCATAACCACAGCGGTAACATTCATGTGCATATCGTAATCAATTCTTTGCGGATTGCGGAAGTGCCGCTATTGCCCTACATGGAAAGACCAGCGGACACAAGGGAGGGCTGCAAGCACCGCTGCACGGACGCAGCTATGGAATATTTCAAAGCGGAAGTCATGGAGATGTGCCACCGGGAAAACCTCTATCAGATTGATTTATTGCATGGGAGCAAGAACCGCATTACCGAGCGGGAGTATTGGGCGAAGCGGAAAGGACAAGCCGCACTGGATGAAGAGAACGCTTCCCTTGCCGCCGCAGGTGAGCCGCCCAAAGCCACAAAATTTGAAACCGACAAGGAGCGGTTACGCAGCGTGATCCGCACCGCCCTGTCCTCTGCTATCTCTTTTGAGGACTTCTCCGGGAAGCTGTTGCAACAGGGTGTGACCGTCAAGGAGAGCCGGGGGAGGTTGTCGTATCTCACGCCGGACAGGACGAAGCCAATCACCGCCCGGAAGTTAGGTGATGATTTTGACCGTGCCGCCGTAATGGAAACACTCACCCAAAACGCACAGAACGCCGCAAGAGCCGCCGAAAAGCCCCTACCCAAACAGGAATACCCCAGCAGCATAAAAGACCGTTTACAGCGCAACAAAGCCGCCATAAACGCACCGAAACAGGACGCTTCCCAACGGGAAGTTGTACAGCGCATGGTAGACCGGGAAGCCAAGCGAGCCGAGAGCAAGGGCATAGGATATGACCGCTGGGCGGCTGTCCATAACCTAAAGCAAATGGCGGCGACCATGAGCATTTACGAGGAATCCGGCTTTTCTTCCCCGGAGGAATTGGAAGCCGCCCTTGCCGCCGCCAGTGCCGGATTGCAGGAAACCACCGGGAAACTGAAAGCCGTGGAAAGCACCTTGCGGGAGAAAAAGGACTTGCAGAAGCAGCTATTAGCCTACATCAAGACCAAGCCAGCCCGTGACGGATTGCGGGCGCAGAAATCGGAGAAAGCAAAGCGAGCCTACCGGGAGCAGCACGAAAGCGAGTTTATCATTTCCGAATCTGCCGCCCGGTATTTCAAGGCAAAGGGCATTTCCAAGCTGCCAGCGTCCAAAGCCCTACAAGCGGAGATTGAGCAGCTTATGAGGGAAAAGAACCGCCTTTACAACGAGTACCGGGAGAAGAAAGAGAACGTCCGGGAATTGCAGACCGTCAAGGGAAATATCGAGCAGATTTTGAGGGGCGCACCGAGCCAGCAGAAAAAGCACGAACAGGAACGATAACAAAACAGCCACAGGAGGTAGCACAATGAGATTTACGAACAGCGAGCTTGAAATGATTTACCAGTACGCCGCACCCACTAAAGCGGAAACCATAGGCGGCATGAAAGAAACCGTACCCGTGATTAACGACCTGTTGACAAGGGTAATCATGGAGAACGCCATAGAGAAGCTGCAAAAGATACCGGAGCCGGAGTGCAGCCAGTTTATCGCCGACAACAAAGCCCGTTTCCTTGCGGGGCATGAGAACTCTATCCGGCGGCGGCTTGCTGAAGCAAAGGCACAGACGAAACAGCCGATAATGCAGGGGCATGACTTGACAGGCATGGAGCGTTTTCTCCCTGAAACCCGCCACATGATAGTCCTCGACGTAAAGACCAGCGACAGCCCCGTGGGATTTCCGGGGGAACGCCACCGCTATTTCCTCTCTGATGAGGGCTACAGGAACGCAAGAGCCAGCGAGGGGCGGGGCGAAATCAAGATAAAGAGCCATGCCGCCGTAGCCGCCGGGAAGCTGTACCCGGACAGGAAGCCGGAAAGGGAGCGTTGAGGGCATGGGCGCAGAAATCCCAAGAATGGACTACCGCCAGTACCGGGCGGCGTGCCGGCTTGTGCATGAGTGCTGCAACTACGATAACGGCAACTGTATCTTGCTGGATAACGGCGAGCCTTGCGTATGTGTGCAGAGTATCAGCTATTCCCTTATGTGCCGCTGGTTCACTGCCGCCGTGCTGCCGCTGGACGGGAAGCTGGAAGCCGCTCTTTTGCACCGGGCAGACAGGAAACGCTGTACCGAGTGCGGCGGGTATTTTCTCCCCAAGTCAAACCGGGGGAAATACTGCCCGGATTGCGCCGGACGCATGAAAAGAATCCATGCCGCACAACGCAAGCGGAAACAAAGGCTACTATGTCACGCTTTAGGAACTGGAAAGTCCCCGTAAATCAAGGCTTTTTTGACCGCCCTCAAATGGTAGACGATATTTATATCCTTTACCCCTCAAAACGGCGTTCTAAAGCGTAACAGAAGCCCAAAACAGACCATAAGGAGGAACGAATGGCAGACAACCGCAAATATTACTACCTAAAGCTGAAAGAGAGCTATTTTGACGAGGACGCTATCGTGCTGCTGGAAAGTATGCAGGACGGTATGCTCTACTCCAACATTCTCTTGAAGCTGTACCTAAAATCGCTGAAAAACGGGGGAAAGCTCCAGCTTGACGAGAATATCCCCTATACCGCACCAATGATAGCCACAATCACCCGCCAGCAAGTCGGCACAGTGGAGAGGGCTTTGCAGATTTTTATGAAGCTGGGGCTTGTAGAGCCTTTGCAGAATGGGGCTTTGTATATGAGCAACATTGAGCTTTTAATCGGTCAGTCCTCTACCGAGGGGGAGCGGAAACGCCGTGCAAGGCGGGCTTTACAGGAACAGAAAGCCCTGCCGGAAACCGTGGCGGACAAATGTCCACCATATGCAGCGGACATTTGTCCACCAGAGAGAGAGTTAGAGATAGAGAAAGAGATAGAGTTAGAGATAAAGAGAGAGGGAGAGATAAAGACAGGACAGACCGCTCCCGCCCCTTTCGGGAGATACGAAAATGTATTCCTGTCAGAGAAAGAGCTTGCGGAGCTTAAAAAGGAGCTTCCCGGCAAATGGGAATATTACATAGACCGCTTATCCGGCTATATTGCTTCCAGCGGGAAGCAATACAAGAACCATGCCGCCACTATCCGGCGTTGGGCGGCTGATGACAGGGCAAAGGAGAAACCGAAAAAAGGAATCCCCGATTATTCCTACAAGGAGGGCGAAAGCCTTTGATGACAGCGATAGAACGCCCCGTAAACAGGGCGTGAAAAACCATGAACAAGGAGGACGATTTTATGTGTGATTATGATAACGCAATTTTCCGGCTTGCCACAGAAGCAGAGCCGGAGGACTACACGGGCGAGGACGGGCTTTTATATTGTGGGAGCTGCCACCAGCCCAAAGAAGCCTACTTCCCGGAGGGCAAGACCTTTTTCGGACGTGACCGCCACCCCAAAGAATGTGACTGCCAGCGCAAACGCCGGGAAACGCTGGAAGCCGCAGACCGGGAACAGAAACACCGGGAGGAAGTGGAACAGCTGAAAAGAAATGGCTTCACCAACCCGGCTATGAGGGAATGGACGTTTGAGAACGACAACGGGAAATGCCCGCAAATGGACTATGCCCGTGAATATGTGGAGTGTTGGGAACTGATGAAAGCGGAGAACCACGGATTGATTTTGTGGGGGAGTGTCGGCACAGGCAAGAGCTATTTTGCCGGGTGTATCGCCAACGCCCTTATGGAGCGTGAAGTATCTGTCTGCATGACAAACTTTGCGGCGATACTCAATGACCTTGCCGCCAGCTTCAAAGACCGCAACGAATATATCTCCCGCCTTTGCAGCTTCCCTTTGCTTATCCTTGACGATTTCGGCATGGAGCGTGGCACGGAATACGGCTTAGAGCAAGTCTATAACGTGGTTGACAGCCGATACCGCAGCGGCAAGCCCTTAATCGTGACAACGAACCTCACGCTGGAAGAATTGCAGAACCCGGAGGACACCGCCCACGCCCGGATATATGACCGCCTTATTGAAATGTGCTGCCCCGTCTGCATTACCGGGGAGAATTTCAGAAAAGCCAAAGCGCAGGCGAAAATGGAACGCCTTAAAATGCTGCTGAACAGAAAGGAGATTTGCCTATGACCGACACCAAAAAGAACCGCCCCGCCCGCCGCCCGGATTGCGTGACCGAGGTACGCCGGGGGAACACTGTCCTTGTTGTTTCCGGCTACTTCAAACAGGACACTACCGCCACCGCCGCCGACAAGATGATGAAAGTTTTGGAAGCGGAAAGCGCAGCCGGGGGAACAGTCGCCCATGCCATGTAATGCGACAAGCCTTAATAAAAAACCGTGATATTTTTCGACATAAAGTAGCAAAAAGGACTGTACAGCCAGCCCCGCCCTATGGTATACTAAACCTACGGAATAGTGGGGCTGGCTGTCGGAAACGGAGGAATCTATGTTAAGACAGACCACCCAGCAACTTATTACCGCCCTTTATCCGAGATTATCCCATGAGGACGAGCTTTCCGGGGAATCCAATTCCATAAGCAACCAGAAGCGGATTCTTGAAGCCTACGCCAAACAGAACGGCTTTACCAACCTCAAATGGTACACGGACGACGGATTCTCCGGGGCAAATTTCCAAAGACCCGGCTTCCAGTCCATGCTTGCCGACATTGAAGCGGGGCTTGTGGGAACGGTCATTGTAAAGGATATGTCACGGTTAGGGCGAAACTACTTACAAGTGGGAATGTACACGGAAATGATTTTCCCACAGAAAAACGTCCGTTTTATTGCAATCAATGACGGCGTTGACAGCGCACAGGGCGAGAATGACTTTGCCCCCTTGCGTAACATTTTTAACGAATGGCTGGTGAGAGATACGAGCAAGAAAATCAGAGCCGTGAAGCGGTCAAAAGGCATGAGCGGGAAACCCGTCACAAGCAAGCCTGTTTATGGCTACCTCATGGACGAGGACGAAAATTTCATCATTGAC
>ENA-OPEC01001985-OPEC01001985.1-human-gut-metagenome-genome-assembly--contig:-NODE-1985-length-12289-cov-3.827121_pt1 | contig 12289 bp, 10 predicted proteins | sample MGYA00241622_ERZ501507 | MGnify/ENA primary metagenome ERZ501507 (study PRJEB25962, sample SAMEA2042582) | human gut metagenome | biome: human gut; feature: human-associated habitat; material: faeces... | reverse complement strand
CTTTTCGGGGTTCTCGGCGGCTCGGTGCTGTACACCACCCGCAGGTGCTCAATGCCGCGGGCGCGCAGCTCCCGGCGCATTACCCGGGCCAGCGGGCAGGTGGTGGTCTTGCTGATGTCACATGCCATCAGCAGGTCGGGGCGCAGCTTGTTGCCGGTGCCCATGCTGCTGATGATCGGTACCCCCAGCGCCTTGGCCGTCTGGATCAGGTGCAGCTTGGCCGTTACGGTATCTATGGCATCCACAATGCAGTCAAACCCGGAAAGATCGATTTGGTCCGCGGTTTCCGGCATATAAAAGAGGGAGTATTCCGTCACTTTAATATCAGGGTTGATATCCCGCAGCCGGGCGGCCATCACGGCGGCCTTTGGCTGCCCTATGGTGGAATGCAGCGCCACCAACTGGCGGTTCAGGTTGCTTTCACTCACGGTATCATGGTCGATGAGGGCCAGCTGCCCCACACCGGCCCGGCCCAGGGCCTCGCAGCACCAGCTGCCCACGCCCCCCAGGCCAAAGATGGCCACCTTTTTGCGGGAAAGTGCTTTAATGGCGTCCTCCCCCAGCAGCAGGGCCGTCCGTTCAAATTGGCTCATGCGTTTCCCTCCCGGCGGCGGGCCAGCTTCTGCTGGCGGATATCCCGCCCGACAAATCCCAGCATGGTATAGCTGCCGATGAGCCGGGAAAGGATGCGTTCATTGTAGGCTTTGCTCAGGGCGGGCAGGTCCAGGTTGGTGCTGATGATGGTGGCCCGTCCCTCGGTCATCCGGTCATTGATGACCTGGTACAGCACCGATTGGCTGTACGCCGTGGCAAATTCTGCCCCCAGGTCGTCCAGGATCAGCAGGTCGCACCGCATACAACGGTCCGCGTCCTCGCTGCCGCCGTCGTCCCGGCGGAACTTGGCGTCCTCAAACCGGCTGAACACGCTGGCGGCGGTGTCGTACACCACGGAAAAGCCGTTCTCGCTGACCACCCGCGCAATGCAGGCGGAGAGGAACGTCTTGCCCAGCCCCGTGCCGCCGGACAGCAGCAGATCGCCGCTGCCTTTAGCGAATTGGTAGGCGTAGTCCCGGCAGACGTCGTAGTTGCGCTCCATGTTCTCCCGGGGGGAGATGCCGAAGGCGGGCTGTACCGCGCTGTCGTACCAGTCGAAGCTGAAGGTCTCGAAGCTGTCCTCCCCCAGCGGCAGCAGACGGGAAAGCTCCGCCAACTGCTCCCGGGCGTAGTACGCCCGCAGGCACGCGCACACGCCGCCGGAGACATAGCCAGTGTCGCCGCACTTGGCGCAGGCGGGCTTCTCCTCCAGATAGTCCGCCGGATAGCCCAGCGACGCCAGCAGCTCCGCTCGCTCCCGCTGGAGCTGGAGGTTCTCGTCCCGCAGCACCCGGATGGCCGGCACCGGGTCCGTCCCCCGCGCCAGCGCGGAGGAGATGATGCGCCCCATGGTGCCGCGCAGCTCCGCCTCGATCTCCGCCAGACGGGGCGCACGGGCGTAGGCGGTACGCCGCCGCTGCTCCAGCTGGGCGGCGCGGCGCTGCTTATCCTCGTCAAAGCGGGTCAGCGCCCGCTGCATGATCCTGCCGTCGTATGCCATATCCTCACCTCTTGATGTACCGGCGCATCCACGCATTCTGCTCACCGCTGCCCTGCTCGCCGCCGGCCGGCGGCGTGGGAGACGGCTTGCGCTCCTCGCCCCGCTGCACCTGCTGGGGGGTGTGCCACCCGCTGTCGTGCCAGCGGCGCAGGATGCCGTTGAGATAGCGCCAGTTCATGTCCTTCTTGTAAAATACCGTCCGCTCGTAGGCCATGGCCACCGTCTCCGGCGGGAAGCCCATGTCCATCCAGTCCGAGATGTAGCGGCTCTCCGCCTCCACCGGGGGACGCTCCGGCAGGTGCAGCGCCTGCATATACGCCCCCATCTTCTGGCGGCGGCGGCTCCATGTCCGCAGGTAGGCGGCGGCGCTGACCTGATCGAAAAGCCCCAGCTGCGCCCAGTGGTAGCCCTCCTTCTCCACCTGCCGCATGGTGGGGCGGCGTCCCTCGCCCCACTGGGCCTTGGCGCGCTCCACACAGTGGCACAGCAGCAGATAGATCACATCCGCCGGCAGCCCCAGATCGTCGTATAGTCCCGCCAGAATTTGCAGGTCGGCGGTACGCAGCTTCTTGCCCAGCTGCTGCTCCGCCTGCGGGATCAGCAGGCGGAAGCCCTCGTTGTCCGTCAGCAGCGCGGTGATATCCTCCGCGGAGTAGGCGGGACGCTCCGCCGCCGGCTCAGGGCGGGGCTGCTGAGGACGGGGCAAAAGCCCCAGCTCCTGCAAAACGCCCTCCGCCGCGTCCAGACGCAGGCGGCTCATGGTGGGCAGCACCTTCTCCAGCTCCTCCGGCGTGACGCCCCGGCCAAACCGCTGGAGTGCCAGATACAGCAACGCCGCATCGCCCTCCCCGCGCTTGAGCAGGCTCTCCACCGCCGAGGCGGGCAGGGTCATATTCTCTTGTCCGCCACGCAGGATATAGCCGCTCACGGCACACGCCTCCCTCTTTTATCAGTCTCCCTATTTTACATGAAAAGTGCGGCGGCGTAAAGCGGGCGCGGTCACATTTTTACAAATTTCCGCTTTTCGGCAAAATACACTTTCCACACCGGGAAATTGTGCTATAATGGATGCTGTATAAGCATCTCTATCAATAGGAGCAGAGTGAGCTTTTTACGGATATACAGAGGAGGTTGACCTATGGCGAATCGGGTAACGATGACCATCTGCGGCATGGAATACACGCTGGTCGCGGAGGAGGACGCCGCCTACATGGAGAAGGTAGGCGCCATGGTGGACGGTGAGATGCGTCAGTTGATGGACGGCACCCACATGAGCCGTGACAACGCTGCCGTGCTGGCCGCCGTGAATCTGGCGGACGAGCTGTGCAAGGCCCAGGAGAATGCCGATAACCTGCGCCGCCAGCTGAAGACCTATCTGGACGAGGCCAGCCGCGCCAAGAACGAGGCCGCCGAGCTGCGCCGCAAGCTGCAAAATCAGCAGGGCCGCAAGGGATGATGGAGCTTCTCTCCCCCGCCGGCGGCTTTGACTCCCTGATCGCCGCCGTCCAGACCGGCGCGGACGCGGTCTATATGGGCTTCGGCGCGTTCAATGCGCGGCGCAGCGCCAAAAATTTCACCGACGAGGAATTTGCGTCGGCGGTTTCTTATTGCCATTTACGGGGTGTACGGGTCTTTCTGACGCTGAACACCCTGCTGACCGACCGGGAGCTGGTGCAGGCCGCGGACGCCCTGAAAAAAGCCTGCGCCATGGGCGTGGACGCCATACTGGTGCAGGACTGGGGGCTTCTGACGCTGGCGCGGGAGATCGTGCCGGACGTACCCCTCCACGCCAGCACCCAGATGAGCCTGTTCACGCTGGGCGGTACCAACGAGGCCGCCGCCCTGGGCATGGAGCGGGTGGTGCTGGCCCGGGAGCTGAACCGGGACGAGGTGCGGGAGATCTGCGCCGGCTGTCCCGCCGAGATCGAGATCTTCATCCACGGCGCGCTTTGTATGTGCTACTCCGGACAGTGCGAGATGAGCGCCGTGGTGGGCGAGCGCAGCGGCAACCGGGGCGCCTGCGCCCAGCCCTGCCGCCTGCCCTACGGGGTCGACGGACCCTGCCGGGGCGGGCATCCCCTGAGCCTGAAGGACGCCAATCTCTCCGCGTATCTCGGGGAGATGGCGGAGATGGGCGTGGCCTGCCTCAAGCTGGAGGGACGCATGAAGCGCCCGGAATATGTGGCGGTGGTCACCGGCATCTACCGGCGGCTACTCGATGAAAAGCGCCGTCCTACGGCGGAGGAAGCCCGTCAGCTGGAGCAGGCGTTCTCCCGCAGCGGGTTTACCGACGGGTACTGGCTGGGCAAAAAAGGCCCCCAGATGTTCGGCACCCGTCCGGAGAACGCGCCGGAGCCGAAGGAGCTGTTCGCCGAGGCGCGGGCGCAGTACGAAAACGGGCGGGAGAACCGGAGGATACCGGTGTCTCTGGCCATCCGGGTGCAGGCGGGCAAGCCGGTGTCGCTGGCAGTGGCCTGCCAGAGCAACAATGGTCTGATGAACGTATGGGCGCAGGGCCCGGTGCCGGAGACGGCCCGCAGCCGCGCCCTGACCGCCGAGGAGCTGCGGGAGCGGCTGAGCAAGACCGGCGGCACCGTGTTCACGGTGGAGCAGTTCCGCGCGGAGCTGGACGATGGTCTGATGCTGCCGGCCAGCGTCATCAACGGCCTGCGGCGGGACGCGCTGGAGGGGCTGAAGCAGCGGCTGGAGCAGGACTGGTTCCTGCGGCGGATGAGCCCCTGGCAGAAGGAGGAACTGCGGCAGGGCCGCGACCCCCACGTCCGGCGTGTGCTGGAGGCGGCGGCGCTGCCCGAGGCGCCGGAGCCCCCCAAAACGATGCGCTTTACCTGCTCCGTGCTGAAGGCCCAGCAGGTGACGGCGGCGCTGCTGGCGGAAAAGCCCGCCATCGTCTACGTCCCCATCGAGGAGCTGGAGCGGCTGGACGCCGGGCTGGACTGGGGTGAAACGGAGCTGTGCGCCGTGCTGCCCCGCATTTTCCGGACGGCGGACGAGCCGGTGCTGCGGCAGCTTCTGGAGCGGCACCCGGAGGCGACGGCGGTGGCTGTCGGCAATCTGGGTCATCTGCCCATCGTGCGGGGACTTGGGCGGACGCTGCGGGGCGACTTCGGATTGAATATCTTCAACTCCCGCGCCCTCCTGTTCTGGCGGGAGCAGGGACTGTCCAGCGCCACGGCATCCTTTGAGCTGCGGTGGCAGCAGGTACGCGATCTGAACAAGCACCTGCCCTGCGAGGCCATCGTCTACGGGCGGCTGCCGCTGATGGTGATGGAGAACTGCGTCACCCGGTGTAATGTGGGCTGTACCCACGGGGCAGGCAGTGTCCTCACCGACCGTACCGGCGCACAATTCCCCGTGACCTGCGGCTATGGCTGCCGGTGCGAGATCCAGAACAGCAGGACGCTGTTTCTGGCCGACAAGCCGGAGATGCACCGCTGCGGCCTGACCTACGGGCGGCTGCGGTTCACCACGGAGACGCCGGAGCAGTGCGCCGCCGTGCTGCGGCGGTACAAGGACGGCGGCGACTGGACGCCGGACGACATGACACGTGGGCTGTTTTACCGGGGCGTCGAGTAAACGGGACGTATAATTTACGCGAAATATTACGAATAGTTTTCATATTTTCAGAAAAAGGTGTTCTTATGGAGTTAAAGATCAAAGCCCTGTCCCCCAAAATCGGAACGGATATCCCCCTGCCCTGCTTTGCCACGGCGGGAGCGGCGTGCATGGATCTGTGCGCCTGCATCGACCAGCCGGTGACGCTGGCCGCCGGTGAACGGCGGCTCATCCCCACCGGCCTCGCCATTGCCCTGCCCTCGGCGGACTATGTGGCGCTGGTGTTTGCCCGCAGCGGCCTGGGCATCAAGCAGGGCGTGTGCCTCGCCAACGGCGTGGGCGTCATCGACAGCGACTACCGCGGCGAGATCGGCGTGGGGCTGGTGAATCTGGGCGACAGCCCCTACACCGTCCGGCCCGGCGACCGCATCGCCCAGCTGATGGTGACGCCGGTGGTACGACCCACGGTGGTGCCGGTCAGCGAGCTGGACGAGACAGACCGGGGCGCAGGCGGCTTCGGCTCCACAGGGCGGTGAGCGGCATGGCAAGGATCGTACTGGCCTCCGGCTCCCCCCGGCGGCAGGAGCTTTTGCAGCGCATCGGCATCCGCGATTTTACCATCCGGGTGCCACAGGTGGAGGAGTGGTATCCTGACGGCCTGACGCCGGAGGAGATCGTGTGCTACATCTCCCGGGAGAAGTCGCAGGCAGTCCCCTCCGACCAGGAGGAGATCGTCATCACCGCCGACACCATGGTGTTTCTGGACGACAAAAAGCTGGGCAAGCCCGCCGACGAGTCGGAGGCGCTGGCCATGCTGACGGCCTTGCAGGGGCGGCACCACACGGTCTGCACCGGCGTAACGGTGCGGCAGGGACAGCGGGTGCTGACCCGCGCCCAGTCCACCCATGTCTATTTCCGCCCCGCATCGGAGGCAGAGCTGCGCGCCTACATCGCCGGCGGCGAACCGATGGACAAGGCGGGCGCCTATGGTGCGCAGGGACAGGGCGCGCTGCTGGTGGAACGCATCGACGGCGACTTTTTCAACGTGATGGGTCTGCCGGTGCTGCTGCTGAGCCGTATGCTGGCGGACTTCGGTATCACCCTGCTGGGTTGAGAGGAAACGACGGATGAAACGATTTTTTACGAAGACCGGCATCTGGCTGCTGGGCGGCGCGGCGGTCATCGCCGTGGTGTTGTGCATCATCTCGGCGCTGGGCTCCGGCACCAGTCTGCTGCACAACGCACTGGGTGTCATCGCCTCCCCCTTCCGGTCGGCGGGCGCGGCGGTGGTGGCATGGGTGGACGGCATCGGCGACCACTTTGCCAGCATCGAGGACTTGCAGGCGGAGAACGAAGCGCTGCGGCAGGAAAATGCCGAGCTGCGGCAGGAGCTGCCTGCCGCCGAGGAGAATGAGCGGCTGCGCAAGCTGCTGGAGCTGCGCTCCCAGCGCAACGACCTGACCTTCGAGGCGGCCCGCATCACCCAGCGGGACGTGTCCAACTGGTCCAGTACGCTGATGCTGAACCGTGGCAGCCGTCACGGTGTGGCGGAAAACGACTGCGCCGTGGATTGCTACGGCAATCTGGTGGGCGTGGTGACGGAGGTGGGCCTGAACTGGTGCCGCCTGACCACCATTCTGGACACCGGCTCCCAGCTGGGCGCCATGGTGTTCCGCACGGAGGAGACGGCCATCGCCGCCGGCGACCTGACGCTGATGACGGAGGGCAAGCTGAAGCTCAGCTACCTGCCGGACTCCTCCACCCTCATCAAGGGCGATCTGGTGGTCACCTCCGGGTTGGGCGGCTACTACCCCTTCGGGCTGCCCATCGGCTCCGTGGAGGAGGTACGCACCGACGACGGCGGGCTGGCCCGCTATGCGGTGCTGACGCCCCGCTGTGAGCTGGATACCCTGACGGACCTGTATATCGTGACGGATTTCGACGTGGTGGAGTGACCGCGGGAAAGGATCGGCTATGACACGACGCGCTGTGGTGCGAAAGTGGATATTGTACTGCCTGTGTGCGCTGCTGCTGGTGCTGGTGCAGAACATGGTGCTGGTGTATGTGCGCATAGGCGGCGTACACCCGTTTTTGCTGCCGGCGCTGGCGCTGATCCCCGTCACGCTGGAACGCAGCGGGCCGTCGCTGCTGTACGCCCTGTTTTTCGGGCTGGCCTGTGACCTGCTGATCCCCTCCGGCGTATTCGTGTGCTTCTACTGCCTGACGTTTTTCACCGCGGCGATTCTGGCGCGGCTGCTGTCCGGGCAGGTCATCGCGGCAGGCCTGTTCTGCTCGCTGACCGTCTCCGCCGTGGGACTGCTGCTGTGCGGTTTTTTGCAGATCATGCTGCTGACGTCCCAGCACGGCGTCTCCATCGGCCCGGCGCTGACGCTGCTGGGCAAGGAGCTGCTGCTGTCGTTGGCGGTAACGCCGCTGGCACATTTTCCCTTCCGCAAGATCTTCCGGCTGACGCGGAGCGACTGACAATGAGGAGTTTCCCATGATAAAGAATCCACATCCCGCCAAGCGGCGGGTCCTGATCCTGCTGGGTCTTTTCGGCGTATGCCTGCTGCTGTTTCTGGCGGTGCTGTATGACGCGCAGGTGCTGCACGGCAGTGAGAACCGTGCCAAGTCCATCTCCAGCAACGCCGCCAGTGAAACGGTGTCCGCCTCCCGCGGCATCATCACCGACCGGAACGGCAAGGTGCTGGTATCCAACCGGCTGGCCTATACGCTGGTGTTCGACCGCAGCGGCTTTTCCGACGAGGAGGCGCTGAACAGCGCCATTTTGCGGCTGGTCCGGCTGTGCCGGGAGACAGACACGGCGTGGAACGATACGCTGCCCATCGGACAGAGCGGCAGCTTTTCCCGCTATGTCAGCAGCCGTTCGGAGAGCTTCAGCGCCTTTCTGAAGAAAAATAAACTGACGGAGAACGCTACCGGGCAGGAGCTGCTGGCGGAGCTGCGGACGCTGTACCACATCGACGAGGGTCTGTCGGACGCGGAGGCCCGGTTGGTGGCAGGCGTGCGGTATGAGCTGCACAGCCGCAGCAGTTACACCTTTGCCGAGGATGTGTCCTCGGAGGTGCTGAGCCTCATCACCGACGGGCGGTACGAGGGCGTCAGCATCCACACCGCCTCTGCCCGCGTCTACAACACCACGCTGGCCGCCCATATCCTCGGCACCATCGGCCCCATCTGGCAGGAGGAGTGGAGCAGCGACGAAAAGACCGGCTATGTGGGTTACGCTGACAAGGGCTACTCCATGAACGATCTGGTGGGCAAGGCCGGTGTAGAGAAGGCCTTTGAGCCGTACCTGCGGGGCAGAGACGGCAAGCGCCTCATCACCACCGACGAAAACGGCAAGCTCACCGGCGAGCTGTACACCCGGGAGCCCCAGCCCGGCGGAACGGTGGCGCTGACGCTGGACATCGACCTACAGGCCGATGTGGAGCAGGCGCTGGCCAACACCATCTCCGGCATGATCGACAAGGACAGCAACGAGCGCGGCGGCGCTGCCGCCGTGGTATCGGTGGGCAGCGGCGAGGTGCTGGCACTGGCCAGCTACCCCTCCTATGACCTGTCCACCTTCAACGAGGACTACGAGACGCTGGTGGCGGACGAGCGGCTGCCCATGTTCAACCGCGCCACGCAGGGCGTGTACGCCCCCGGCTCCACCTTCAAGATGTGTACCGCCGTGGCGGCGCTGGAGAGCGGCATCATCACCCCCTCCTCCATCATTCAGGACCGCGGCATCTATACCTATTATACGCATCCCCAGCCCATGTGCTGGGTCTATCAGCAGGGCGGCGCTACCCACGGGCGCATCAATGTGTCCCAGGCCATCACCGTGTCCTGCAACTACTTCTTCTATGAGGTGGGACGCCTGACCGGGATCCGCACGCTGGACAGCTACGCCTCCCAGTTCGGTCTCGGCTCGTCCACCGGCATTGAGATCGGCGATTCCAGCGGTGTGCTGGCCTCGCCGGAGTGGGCGGACAGCCAAAACCGGGAGTGGACGGACGGCCAGACCATCACCGCCGCCATCGGCCAGTCCTACAACCTGTTCACCCCCTTGCAGCTGGCCAACTATATCGCCACGTTGGTGGGCGGCGGTGAGCACTATCAGGCCCACCTGCTGAAAAACGTCAAGGAATACGACAACTCCCGTCTGCTGTACGTCTACGACGAAGAACCGCTTAACATTGTCGAAATGTCCGATTCTACGGTTGACGCCGTAACGAAGGGTATGCACGATCTGACCGTCTCCGGCAGCGTGGCATTTGCCTTTCAGGACTGCGTGGTATCCGCCGGCGCAAAGACCGGCTCGGCGCAGGTTGGCACCGACATCGCCAACGGCGTGTTCGTGGCCTACGCGCCCTACGAGAACCCGGAGATCGCCGTGGCCATCGTGATCGAGAAGGGCGGCAGCGGCGCGGCGCTGGCCACCACCGCCGTGGAGATCATCAACTCCTGGTTCAGCCGTAGTCAGGACGGCAGCGCCGCGGTGGGCGAAAATACCCTTTTGAAGTGAGAGGACCTTATCTATGCTCCCTGTTTTTGACCCGCAGGACAGCTCCTGCAAAACCCCCTTTGGCGCCGCGCCCTGCGGCACGGCTGTGACCTTCACCCTGCGTGACGAGACATATTACGCCTGTGAGCTTTTGGTGCGCCGGGAGTTCTCCGGTATAGACGAGGCCGTCCCCCTGCCCCCGGCAGAGGGCGGCTTTTCCGGGGTCTACACCGCCCCGGCGGAGCCGGAGCTGTGCTGGTACGGCTTCCGCTTCACCCGTGACGACGGCAGCACCGTCTGCCTCGGCAAAAACGGCTGGTGTGGGCAGGACGCCCTGACCCGCTGGCAGCTGACGGTCTACGAGGACACCCCCACCCCCGCCTGGTTCGGCGAGGGCGTGACATACCAGATATTCCCAGATCGTTTTCGCCGCACCTCCGTGCCGGAGACGGAGGGAATGGTGGGGCGCCGGTGGGTACACCAGTGTTGGGACGAGCAGCCGGTGTTTCTGCCGGAGGAAAACGGCCAGATCACCAACCGGGACTTCTTCGGCGGCTCGCTGGCCGGTATCACGGAGAAGCTGGACTATCTCCAGAGCCTGTCCGTCAGCACCATCTACCTGAACCCTATTTTCGAGGCCGACAGCAACCACCGCTACAACACGGCGGACTATCTGGCCATCGACCCCATGCTGGGTACGGAGGAGGACTTCCGCACCCTATGCCGCGAGGCGCACGACCGGGGCATCCGCATTATTCTGGACGGCGTATTCAACCATACCGGCTCCAACAGCCGATATTTCAACGCCGACGGCTTTTACCCGGAGCCGGGGGCGGCGCAGAGCAAGGACTCCCCCTATTTCCCGTGGTACAGCTTTCACCCGTGGCCCACGGAGTACGATGCGTGGTGGGGCGTCCACACCCTGCCGGCGGTAAACGAGGACGCACCGGACTACCGGCGGTTCATCATCTCCGACGAGGATTCCGTGGTACGGCGCTGGCTGCGCTGCGGTGCCGACGGCTGGCGTCTGGACGTGGCGGATGAGCTGCCTGACGACTTCATCGCCGCCATCCGCACTGCCATCGCGCGGGAGAAGCCGGACGGATATCTCTTAGGCGAGGTGTGGGAGGATGGCAGCAACAAGATCGCCTACAGCCAGCGCAGGCGGTATCTGCTGGGCAGCGAGACCAATGGGCTGATGAACTATCCCTTCCGGACGGCAGCCCTGGACTGGCTGCGGGGCGGCGACGCCGCCTGCTTCCGGGGCACCATGGAGGTCATCCGGGAGCACTATCCCCCTGCGGCCTTTCACAGCGGGTTGAACATCTTGGGTACCCACGACACGCCCCGGATCCTGACCCTGCTGGGAGCGGAGGATGTGCCGGATACCAAGGACGGACGGGCGGCATACCGCCTCTCCCCTGCCCAGCGGCAGAAGGGCCAGGCCCGGCTGCGGGTGGGCGAGATGCTGCTGTACTGCTTCCCCGGCTCCCCTACGGTGTACTACGGCGACGAGGCCGGGATGCAGGGCTTTGAGGATCCGCTGAACCGCGGCACCTACCCGTGGGGACAGGAGGACGAGGCACTGCTGGCGTTCTTCCGGCAGGTGGGCAAGCTGCGCCAGACGCGCCCCTCCCTGCGGCGGGGCGAGATCCGCTACCTGTACGCGCAGGGCGGCGGGCTGGTCATCGAGCGCCGCTGCGGCGGTGAGCGCACCGTCACGGCGCTGAACGCCGGGGACGTGACGCTGCCCCTGACGCTGGACTGGGACAGCCCCCTGTGCTGCGACGGCATCACCGGCCAACAGTTTCTGGTGCAGAACGGAAAGCTCCATCTGACTCTGCCGCCGCTGGACGGCGTGATCTTACTGTAAGCGACCCTTTCCCCGCCAATGTTTCACGTGAAACATTGGCGGGGAAAGTTGTTTTTTCGATGTTTCACGTGAAACATCTTTCGCATTTTGCAAATTTTCTATTGAAACTACCTGCGCGTTTGGTATATACTAACTAAGATACAGTACGATACAGAAAGAGGAGTTTGCCGTGTCCAAGATCATTGCCATCGTCAACCAAAAGGGCGGCGTGGGAAAAACCACCACCTGCGTCAATCTGGCCGCCGCCGTCAAAGCCAAGGGTAAGCGGGTGCTTCTGTGCGACTTTGACCCGCAGGCCAATGCCACCAGCGGCATGGGCGTGGATAAGTCCGTGTCCAACGGCGTATATGACGTGCTGATCAACGGCACGGAAGCCGAAAAAGCCATCGTCTCCACCCCCTACGGCGACGTGCTGCCCAGCAGCAAAGCGCTGGCAGGCGCCGGAGTGGAGATGATCGAGATGGAGAACCGACAGTTCCTGCTGAAGGCCGCGCTGCGGCAGGTGGCGGCGAACTACGACTACATTTTCATCGACTGTCCCCCCTCTCTGGAGCTGCTGACGCTGAACGCGCTGTGCGCCGCCAACAGCCTTCTGGTACCGGTGCAGGGTGAATACTACGCGCTGGAGGGACTCAGCGACCTGATGAACACCGTGCGCATCGTGCGGCGGAGCATGAACCCCTCGCTGGATATCGAGGGCGTGCTGCTGACCATGTTCGACGGGCGCACCAACCTG
>ENA-OPEC01001982-OPEC01001982.1-human-gut-metagenome-genome-assembly--contig:-NODE-1982-length-12305-cov-6.675265_pt1 | contig 12305 bp, 5 predicted proteins | sample MGYA00241622_ERZ501507 | MGnify/ENA primary metagenome ERZ501507 (study PRJEB25962, sample SAMEA2042582) | human gut metagenome | biome: human gut; feature: human-associated habitat; material: faeces... | reverse complement strand
TGGACTACCTGTTTCTACACCGCGACAAGCGCACTTTTACTTCCGAAAGGCAGAAAAATCTGCTTTTCAGAGCTGCTCATATTTATTGGGAGCAGAAGTTTGCAGGTCGTGAGCCGGAGAAAGCAAGAAAAGTCGATTGTGAAATATATAAATATGTATTGTATTACTTGGAAGTGCGCCAAGTGTTTCTTGACCCGGAAATCTCGCTGAAGAAACTAAGTGGAATGATTGAAACGAACCAGACTTATTTATCCAATGTGATAAACCGCTACTTCGGCTGTCACCTGAAAGATTTACTGAACAAATATCGGGTGGAATATGCCAAGGAACTGCTCCGTTCGGACAAATATTCACCCGAGGAGATACCCCAATATTGCGGATTCCTGTCGCGAAGCACGTTCTACGCCGCCTTCAAGAAAATGACGGGCTTATCTCCAAAAAGATATATGAAATATGAAATGAGAGCACAGCACTCAGAATCAATAAATTATGTATAACCAATTTTAGTTTTTTAAATTTATAAATTTAAAGTTTTTCTATTATGAACAAAAAGTTTTTAAGTGCAATCCTGTTCGGAGCCTTAATGGTTTCGTCAACAGGAACATTTGTGTCTTGTAAGGATTACGACGATGACATCGATGCAATCAACAAGGAACTGACCGATCTGAAATCAAAACTTTCAGATCTTGAAAGTAAAGTAAATGCCGGTGGCGCTTATGTTACCAAGATTGAATCTGTAGACGGTGGTTTCAAAGTATCGGTAAGCGATGGTACTTCTTACAACCTGACCGTTGCCAGTGCTGCTCCCGGTAGCAAGGTTGTGATTGACGACAAGACCGGTGAAATCAGTATTGATGGCAAAGCTACAGGTTGGTTTGCTACTACGGGTGAAGGTGAAGAAGCTGTGGATATGACTCCGTATGTAAAAGACGGATATTGGTATTTCTATGACAAAGCAGCAAAAGACTTTGTGAAGTCTGAATACAAAGCTGCCGGTGATGCTTATGCAGTAGTAAAAGACGGTGTAGTGACTCTGCATATGCCGGATGAAAGCGGTAAGATGCAATCTATCGTATTACCGTTGACTGCTAATGCGTTGACTGCTATTTCTTTGCCTGCCGGATTGACAATCGGTAATACTGTTGCTACAGATGCTGCTGATGATGCTGAGGCAATCTCTTCAGCGAAAGCTGCTAAATTAGATTGGAAAGGTCCTAAAGGTGCCATTGAAAAGGATCAATTCTTAGTTGGTCAGATTGGTGTTGCTGATTTGGTTGTTTCTCCTAAGAATTACGATTTGTCTGCTCAAAAACTTACTTTGGTAGACAGCAAGGGTAATGTAGCTCCTGTTAAGGTTATTGCTACTCCTAATACATTTAATAGCGTTATTGTTGGCGATCGTGCAGCTTCTGAAAACGGTAATTGGAATTTGACGGTGGAAATGACTGATGAGGTTACTGCTGATAATATTAATAAGGTATTTAAAGGTACTGCTGATAAGGAAATTTTGTATGCTTTGTGTGTAAATGGTATTCCTTATACTGCTTATGATATTGCCATTAAAACAAAAGCACCTGAATCATCTCCTGTTGCAGCGATTACTTTTGCTGTTGATAAGCTGTCTTATATAGATGCAGAAGGTACAGAAGTTAAAGGCGCTACTGATGCTATTGAACTTCCTGTAGGAACGACAACATTGAAGTATGCTGATGCTAAGTTGTATGACTCTTATATCACTTTTGAAGGAACATATAAGGCAAAAGCTGAAAAATTAGGTGTTAAAGCAGATGGTATGACTGTTACTGTTCCGCAAGCTGCAAGTGGTGAAACTCTTGTTGCAACTGTACACATGGTGAATATCGGTGGTGTAGAAACTACGACTTCTAATACTATCACTTTGAAGTTGGCAGGTGCTTCTATCGATACTCCGACAGAAATTTCTGCTACCGAGTATAAGGTTATGCCGAACGCAGATTTCACTAAAGTATTGCCTGCTATCCTGATTGACTTAGGTGATGCATTGAGTAAATTGGATGCAGCAACAATTGAAGCTGTACAGAATGCAGACCAGCTTTCTGTAGTTGAAGCTGCAACCCAGGAAGGATTTATTGTTGCTAGTGATGATAATGTGTTTACATCAACTTATTACAAAGCTAATGCTCAGGGTAAGAAAGGTGCTGCATGGGATGCTAACCAAGATGGTCTTGAATCACTTCGCTTTATTGAAATAGCTGTAGCTACTAATGCCGGTACTAATAATGTAGCTGAGGATGCTAAGCCGGGTAAATACACATTGAATTTGGTAATTAAGGACGGTACTACTGTTGGTAATGAAATCGCTAAGATTGCTATGCCTGTAAATGTGACAGTTCCTGCATTCGATGATTTGTTTGCTGCAACAGATGCTTGGACAGAAGGTGTATATGGAGCTAGAATTTATCCTTCTACCAATGATGCATTAATCAGTATGTCAAATGCATACACTGCTAAATCGGGAGTAGATGCTAATTACAATAAGATTGCTTATGCTTTTGATAAGATTAGCAATGAAGCTGTTGGTGAAGTAAATGCCAGCACTCAGCAGGTAACTTTGAATAAGGATGTAGTTTACAAAGACAAGGCTCTTGCTAACAGTGAATTGAAAGCAACTGCTTCTTATAGTATTTTGGACGCAATGACTGCATATACCAGTTCAGGTAGTGATGAGACCACATTAAAAGCTATTAAGAAAGCATTTACTGTTGAATCATCTAAGTTTACAGTAAAACTTCAGACTATCTTTGATGGTGGTAAGATTGTATTCTATAAAGATAATGCAGTTGTTACCGGTACGGTTGGTATAGATACTGATGGTAAAATAGCCGGATTGACCATACCTGGCAATAAAAAACAAGGTTTGGCTATTAACTTCTTAAGCGCAGACTTAGCTGTAAATTCAACTAATGTTGCAAATTCTTATCCAAGTGCTGATGCTAACAAATTACAAGGATATGTATTCGGTAGTAGCAGTGCACCAGCTGCTTCGGGTAAGCAAATCAAAGTAACATGGAGTACAGGTATTCCTACAGTAACAGTAGCAGAGGGTACTGGTGGATTAGAGTTCACAAATAGCGATCCGTCTTCTCCTACTTACGAAACTACCTTGACTGCAACATTTGAAGATGCTACAGGTATTGTATATACTTCAAGCATTAAGGTGGAAAAGAAATAATACGTCTTTAGTATTTATCTTTAATATGGAAGAGCATCCTTCGGGGTGCTCTTTTTTTTGAATGGTAGCAGCCGGGAATTCATTTTACTCCTGCCACAGTGGAACTGACTAACAATTGCTCATACAGTTTGTTGGATGTGAAGGGTAAAGTAGCCGAATTATTGTTTCTACTCCTTCTAAGGGCTCGCCCGAAAACTGTTTGCTTTGTGTCTTCGGGCAGGCAACCCCTGCCCCTACATCTGACAATTGGATAGCTCGGCTTAGTTTTGACACACTCCCTTCTCATTCTCAGTTGAGAATTACATCCCATTCAATCGGGAAGTGAATATCTTCGGTAACGGATTCTATTCACTTCCCGATTTTTTATTGAATTTGATTGATGCGATATACAATTTTCCCTTGGTGGTGTCACAATGACATATATACATGCAGGTTCATGCGTACGTACGTGTAGCCCGATACATACGTACGTGTAGGCTTACGCATACGTATGTGTGGCCCGATGCGTACGTACACATTTTACAAATAGGCAGCTTGCACTGTATGTTGCAAAAAGACCTTGATGTTTTTAAAAATCCTCAAGGTCTTTTTTGAAAACACCACCTTCTTTTTTAAAAAGCTCGGCATGTTTTTCCTGTAAGGGTAGAATGCATCCCCTCACCAAGTCGGTTATTCCTTCTTCTCCGTTCATCCTTTCATTTTAGCCGAAATGTGCGGATAATCAGAATGTTAAGAATGACAGGACATCCCTTCATCCTCCTTTCAGCCGTGCTTCCCAAGTCCCTTCACAAGCTGCCTTCAGCCTTTATCCTGCCGGAAGAAGTTTTACGAATGAAAGGAGGATGAAAGGGTGGTGACACAATGTTCATTCACTACCGGACCCCCATCAATAGGGCGTTTCAACGACTAATGAAAGGAGAAAGGGAGAAATCCTTGAAATCTCAAGTATGCTTTTGATCTACTCTTGCCGTCAATGGTTTCATCGCTATTGGTAAACCAAGCCGCGAAGCGTAAAGCCTTGTTGTTTGGGAAACATTGTGCCAAAGACCCATCGGGATGAGAGGTTGTTTCTATTTTGGAAACAGCTGCATCTTTTCGTAATTTTCCCTTTTTAAAATACTGTTTTTATGTTCTGATATTTGTTGGGTATGCTGTTTTTATGTACTTTTGAACCGTTATTTTATTGAGTATCTGTTACATGAAAGAACATATATCTCTGATTTTTACAGTAGTCTTTTCAAGAACTTGAAAAAACAGACCGGTTTGATACCTGTCGGGCTTATAAAGGATGATAAGAGTTACGTTTTAAGCAGCATACTTCCACAAGATATAATAAAGAAGAAACTAACACGATAACAAATGAATATTATGAAGAAAATGCTATTGTTCACCTTGTTGGTAGGTGGATTATGTACAACTACACCCGTAGTACAGGCACAAGAAAGGTTGCCGGAGTACTTACAGGCGGAAAAATTTACTCAGGAGAAACTGAACACCATGTTGTTCTCTACTGTGGTAGACCCTCATTGGTTTCAGAAAGGGAATAACTTCTGGTTTCAGTATAAAACAAGTGAAGGTACCTTTTGGTATGTGGTAGACCCTTCGGCACGCAGTAAGAAGCAGCTTTTCGACCGTGATGAAATGGCCTCGCAGCTGACCGAAATTGTAAAAGACCCTTTTGAAGCGCGTCATCTTCCCATCAGGAACTTGAAAGCTCAGGAAGACGGTCGTACTTTTACTTTTGAGGTGGTATCTTCTCAGGATGCCAAGCCCAAGAAGGAGGATAAGGAGAAAAAAGATAAAAAAGGCAAGACCGAGAAAGAAGTCTTTTATTTTTCCTACGATTATCCCACCCGTAAGCTCACTCATCTGAAAGATAAAGAAAAAGAACCCAAGAAAATCAGATGGGGGTCAATCTCTCCTGACGGAAAGACGGTGGTTTATGCCAAAGACCTGAATCTTTATCGTATGAGCCGTGAAGATTATGAGAAGGCAAAGAAGAATGAAAAGGACAGTACTATTGTCGAAATTCAGCTGACCAAAGACGGTGTGGAAGATTTTGGCTACGGTATTCCTTACAGTACGCTCAACACTGATACGCTGTGTAATGGCAAGCGTCGCAGGGTGTATGGGGTGTGGTCGCCCGACTCCCGTCATTTTGCAATGACCGTTTCCGATGACCGGGCCGTAAAAGAGTTGTGGGTGATTAACTCTATGGCACAACCGCGTCCTACCCTGGAAACTTATAAATATCAGATGCCCGGTGAAAAAGAAGCTCCGATAGAACATTTGTATTTGTTTGATATGAGTGACAACAGCCGGAAAGAAATAAAGGTGGACGCTTATAAAGATCAGACTTTGGGACTCTCTTACAGTCCGTGGTTGCAGAAACAGCGTGATATGGAAGATCAGCCTTCAATCTGGCTGGGTGACAATAACCGTTTCTATCTTTCACGTAAAAGCCGTGACTTGCATCGGATAGATATTTGTTCTTACACTGTGGGGCAGGATTCTATTGTTCCTGTTATTAAAGAGCGTATGAATACTTATCAGGAAACGCGTCCTTTGCATCTTTTGAGCAATGGAAAAGAACTGATACAGTGGAGTGAACGCGACGGTTGGGCGCATCTTTATTTATATGATGATAAAGGTAATCTGAAAAACCGTATCACAAAGGGACCTTGGCATGTGGAAGAAATATTGAAAGTAGACAATAAAGCGCGTGTCATTTATTTCACTGCCAATGGTATGAACCCGAACGAGAACCCGTATTATGAGCACTTGTATCGGGTGAATTTGGATGGTAGCGGACTGAAGCAACTTTCAAAGGGAGATTATTTCCACCGCGTGGAAGTGGATGATGAGGCTCGTTTTGTGGTGGATAACTTTTCACGTGTCAATACAGTGCCTTGTGCCGACTTGCTGGATACGAACGGTAATAAAGTGATGACGATTCAGGAAAGTGATTTCTCGCAGCTTTTTGCTGCCGGTTACAAGTTTCCCGAACCTTTTAAGGTGAAAGCTGCCGATGGAGTGACCGACCTTTATGGTGTGATGTATAAACCGTTTAATTTCGATTCTACAAAGGTATATCCTATTGTAGACTATGTTTATCCGGGGCCGCAGGTTGAAGGTACGGTTTATCCGTTTACTCGTATGACTCCGCGTACAGACCGATTGGCACAAGCCGGTTTCATCGTCATTTCGGTAGGACAACGTGGCGGACATCCAAGCCGTTCCAAGTGGTATCATAACTATGGATATGGCAATATGCGCGATTATCCCTTGGCCGACCACAAATATGCTATCGAGCAGTTGGCAATGCGTTATAATTATATAGATATAGATAAAGTGGGTATTCACGGACATTCAGGAGGCGGATTTATGAGTACGGCTGCCATGTGTCAATATCCTGACTTCTTTAAGGTTGCCGTTTCATGTGCCGGAAACCATGATAATAATATTTATAACCGTTGGTGGAGCGAAACGCATCACGGAGTAAAGGAAGTGGTAAGCGAAAAGGGAGATACTACCTTTGTTTACAAGATAGCGACCAATCCTCAGATTGCTAAACAGCTGAAAGGCAATTTGCTGCTGATTCACGGTGATATTGATAACAATGTACATCCGGGTAATACACTGCGCGTGGTTGATGCATTGATCCGTGCCGGCAAACGCTTTGATATGCTGATTTTACCGCAGCAGCGCCACGGATTCGGTGACATGAATGAATATTTCTATTGGAGACTGGTGGATTACTTCTCAGAACATCTGAAAGAAAAGAGTGAGAAATCTGTGGATATTCCCAAACGTTAGTGAAGATTATACATTGCAGGGACTCAGTTCTTGAGCCCCTGCAATGAAAAAATATCTATTACAGCAGACCTGCAATGTAAGCCTTCATTTCGGGCACGGCAGCTTTTGCTTCCAGATATAATTTATATTGGGCTTTTGTGCGTACCAAATTGTGACCTTCGTATTTGGTCTGGTAATACGTATCACCGTTGATATAGTCGGCCAAGAAACGTACAGCCTGCATATATGGGAACAAGGTGGCAGCGTATGGCAACATCTCAATTTCAACCGGAGTCAGGAATGAACGGGCTGATTCAATGTATCCTTTGGCGAATGCCTTGAAAATCTCCATATTAAAACGGACATTGTTCAAATCCTTTTCGTCTTCTTTGCCTGTATTGGCTGCCGAACGAAGGAAGTCACCGAAATCGGAGAAGATGAAGCTGGGCATGACAGTGTCGAGGTCGATAACGCAAAGCACTTTACCGTCTTCATCAAACAACATGTTGCTGACTTTAGTATCGCAGTGGCAGATACGTTTCGGAAGTTTGCCTTCGCGGAACAGTCTTTCGGCACTGCACATTTCGTCGGCATCTTTTTCAATGGCATCAACGATGTCCTGCACTTCGCTCAGTCTGCCGGCTGCATTGGTGGCAACGGCTTCGCGCAACTGTTTCATGCGGAATTCCATGTTGTGGAAATCAGGAATAATTTCACCCAGCTGTTCGGGCACATCGGCCAACATAGCTTGGAATTCGCCGAATTTCAAACCTGCCAAATAAGAAGAGTCGGGAGTGACAGCTTCCAAAGTCTGTGAACGGGGAATGAATACTGATACGCGCCAATAGCCTTCGCCATCATAATAAAAGGTCTTTCCATCGGTAGCCGGAAGGAAACGGAGCACTTTGCGGTCGATGTCTGTTTCGTTCTGTGCTTCCAGCTTTTTGCGGATATGACCTGTCACCACTTCGATGTTGTGCTGTAACATGTCGATGTCGGTAAATATCTGATGGTTGATACGTTGTAATACGTAATCAGCTTCTTGGGGATCGACAGTTTTTACTAAATAAGTTTGGTTGATCAGCCCTGAAGTCAGTGCTTTTACTTCTTTTACTTCGCCCACCTCGGGGAATTGCTTGATAATTTGATTGAGGTTTTCCATAGATTGTTATTGTAATAATTATGAATAATCACGGATTATAATGAGACAAAGATAGCTTCTTCTCCTTAAATAAGGAAAAGAAGCTATCACAATTTTATTATTTATTATAAGAATAGGTGTGTTATTTCTTCAAATCAGTTTGGAACATACGGTCTGCGCGCAGTAAATGACGCCAGCAGGATACCAATTCCTGTGATTCTTGTAGCACGTTAAGGTATACCATGGAGGCTTTTACGTTCACGTCACGTTCCTGTATGCGGTCCATTTGCTGTTTTCGCAGGGTGGAAATCTTATTTTTCAACAAAGCTCCTTCACGCAGCAAAGCATCGGTTTGAGTGTAATCCTTATTGGCAAGCACTTCTGTAGCGCGAGCCATCAGTGCGGTCATTTCGTCGCGGACAGGGATAAATTCATTGGTGGCGCGTTCTGATAACGGAGTGAATTTATTGTCTACGTGCTCTTTGCAAGGGTCACAGATACGTTTCAGACAGTAGAGCATTTGTTCGCAGCTATTACTACCCAAATGGAACCAGGTGTTCTTTTCGATGGCGGTAAAGTTGTCTATGCGGCGCAGACCCAGAATCTCTTTGCGGCGTATTTTTTTCAGCATTTCCTTCTGGCTGTCAGTATTGCTTACGGCTTTACGCAGGGCTTTCAAATTCTCGTTGATGAATCCGTCGGTTATTTGACGATAAGTTTCATTGGTAAATGTCATTTCGGCTACCAATGTATTATTAACGTGCTGGCGGAGCAATGTCCAACGTTCTTCTTTGTCTTTGCTGGTAATGAGGCGTGCGAATATATCGTCTTTACCCTTATCTTTCTGTTTCTTGCTGTAGTTGATATTGCTACGCACCAATAGGAATATGGCGAGTGCAATCAAAGCCAGCATAGCAAATGTGCCGCCGTAATACATAATGAGTGTTACCACAAAACAAATAGTGAAGGCAGCTCCGGCAGTAATGAACCAACCACCGATGACGGAAAGAACGCCGGTGATGCGATAGACAGCACTGTCGCGGCTCCATGCACGGTCGGCTAACGAGCTACCCATGGCAACCATAAAGGTAACATAAGTGGTAGAAAGAGGAAGTTTCAGAGAAGTACCCAAAGCAATGAGCAGACCTGCCAATACCAGATTGACAGAGGCGCGTATCAGGTCGAATGCAGCACCGTTTTCCATGATCATAACATCTTTGCAGAAGCGGCTGTCGGCCCAACGTTTCAAGTTGTCGGGCAATACCTTGGCTATGTTTTCTGAAGCGGTCATGGTGGAACGGACAATACTACGTGCCACGGCTGATGAACCGAACATTTCATCGCCTTCATCCTGGCGTGAAAGGTCTACCGACGTTTTTACAACATTTTGCGCTTTCTTCGAGGTTATCAGGGCATATACCATAATGACTCCTGCTAAAAATAAGAATAAGAATGGGGTAGTGGCGGGACCATTCAGTGAATCCATCAGATAACCCATCGGATTACCATTGCCATTCGCCATGAAGTCGGTATATGCGGAGAAACCGGCTAAGGGCACACCGATAAAGTTCACCAGGTCATTGCCGGCAAAAGCCATGGCTAAAGCAAAAGTACCCAACATAACGACCACTTTAAATACATTGATTTTGCACCAGTGCAGTACTTGCATCAGAATGGTGAAGAATACAAAACTGCAACTTACCAACATCAGAGTGTTCTCTTGAATCCAATGCTTGTTGTCAGGGGTCATAAAGGAAGAGTCTTTCAGTCCTTTTATCAGCATGAAATAGATAATGGCTGTTACGGCAACACCGCCAAACAAACCAATGGTGTATTTCAGTTTCTTGGTATAATTAAAGGTAAAGAGAAGGCGTGAGAGGTATTGTACCAATGTACCGAAGAAGAAGGCTACGGCTACCGAGAGGAAAATACCCAAAATGACGGACAAGGCTTTTTCTGTATTCAGCAGGTCGGCAAAGCCCAACATGCCGGTTTCGTCTCCTGCTATCTTGATGAGGGCTAATACAAAAGTACCTCCCAGCAGTTCAAACACCATAGATACAGTAGTTGAGGTAGGCATTCCTAAAGAGTTGAAAATGTCCAGTAAGACGACATCCGTTACCATAACAGCCAGAAAGATACACATCAGCTCCTGAAAGTAAAATTGTTCAGGGCGGAAGATACCGTGACGTGCGATGTCCATCATACCATTGCTCAGTGTGGCGCCAATAAAGATACCAAGGGCGGCGATGGCGATAATGGTTTTGAATGATGCTGCTTTGGCACCGATAGCGGAGTTCATGAAGTTTACTGCGTCGTTACTGACGCCTACTACCAAATCGAATATGGCTAGCAGAAAGAGGAATACGACGATTCCCAAAAACATTGTTTCCATAAATTTTGTTCACTCTATTTTTAATGGGTGCAAAGGTAGAAGAGCTATGTTATGATGAAATGTCATATATGTTACATTTGTGTTACAATCCGGGTTTTAGGACAAATATGAACCGATAAATAATATTTCACCTTTTTGTGTGGAAGATATAAACTGAAAATTCATACCTTTGTAGCCCAAATACTTAATCTATAAAAAATGTCAGAGGCTAAGAGAATAAAAACCGCATTGGTATCGGTTTATCACAAGGAAGGTTTGGATGAGATTATTACCAAACTACACGAAGAAGGAGTAGAGTTCCTGTCAACAGGAGGTACAAGACAGTTTATCGAATCTTTAGGTTTCCCTTGCAAAGCGGTGGAGGATCTTACTACTTATCCCTCTATTTTGGGCGGACGTGTGAAGACACTGCATCCTAAAGTCTTTGGAGGTATTTTATGCCGTCGTGGTTTGGAACAAGATATGCAACAGATAGAAAAATATGAAATACCCGAAATAGATTTGGTCATCGTTGACCTGTATCCGTTTGAGGCAACTGTGGCTTCGGGGGCCGAAGAACAAGCTATCATCGAAAAAATTGATATAGGTGGTATTTCTTTGATTCGTGCTGCTGCTAAGAACTTTAATGATGTGGTGATTATCGCTAGTCAGGCACAATATAAGCCGTTCCGTGATATGTTGCTGGAACATGGCGCTACTACTTCACGCGAGGAACGCCGTTGGTTCGCAAAAGAAGCGTTTGCTGTTTCTTCTCATTATGATTCTGCTATCTTTAACTATTTTGATGGTGGTGAAGGTTCGGCTTTCCGTTGCGCGGTGGAAGAACAAAAACAACTTCGTTATGGTGAAAATCCTCATCAGAAAGGTTATTTCTATGGAAATCTGGATGCGATGTTCGACCAGATTCATGGAAAAGAAATTTCCTATAACAATTTGTTGGATATCAATGCGGCCGTTGATTTGATTGATGAATTTGATGAGGTGACATTTGCCATTCTGAAGCATAATAATGCCTGTGGATTAGCTTCGCGCCCTACTGTGCTGGAAGCATGGAAAGATGCGTTGGCAGGCGATCCGGTGTCGGCTTTCGGAGGTGTGTTGGTTACTAATGCCGTGATTGATAAAGAAACAGCGGAAGAAATCAATAAACTGTTCTTTGAGGTAATTATTGCTCCGGATTATGATGTAGATGCATTAGAGATTCTGGGACAGAAGAAGAACCGTATTATTTTGGTTCGTAAGGAAGCTAAATTGCCGAAGAAACAATTCCGTTCTTTATTGAATGGGGTTTTGGTTCAGGAAAGAGACCTGGACGTGGAAACTCCTGCCGACTTGAAGCAGGTTACTGAAAAAGCTCCTACGGCGACTGAAATAGAAGATATGTTATTTGCAAATAAGATTGTGAAGAATAGTAAAAGTAATGCTATTGTACTGGCCAAGAACAAACAACTGCTGGCTAGCGGTGTAGGTCAGACTTCACGTGTGGATGCATTGAAACAAGCCATTGAAAAAGCAAAATCATTTGAGTTTGATTTGAATGGCGCAGTGATGGCCAGTGATGCTTTCTTCCCTTTCCCCGATTGTGTAGAGATAGCGGATAAGGAGGGTGTGAAAGCTGTTATCCAGCCGGGAGGCTCTGTAAAAGACGAGTTGACTTTCCAATACTGCAATGAACATGGCGTAGCTATGGTCGTTACAGGGATTCGTCACTTTAAACACTAAGATCATTGCAATTTACCATTTGCGGCTACAATCGGACTGTT
>ENA-OPEC01001980-OPEC01001980.1-human-gut-metagenome-genome-assembly--contig:-NODE-1980-length-12322-cov-2.826526_pt1 | contig 12322 bp, 12 predicted proteins | sample MGYA00241622_ERZ501507 | MGnify/ENA primary metagenome ERZ501507 (study PRJEB25962, sample SAMEA2042582) | human gut metagenome | biome: human gut; feature: human-associated habitat; material: faeces... | reverse complement strand
GTTATAATCATTGGGATTTAAATCCTGATAGATCAGAAGCTCTTCTATCTGCCAGTCGAAGAAATCGCTTTTGATATATCCACCACAATAAGGACAATGAACTTCATTACTATTTAATGAAATCTCAGCGCCACAGCTTGGACACATGATTTTCTGATATTCAGAATAAAATTGTTGCTCTTCATTTCTGTTTTTGCTTTCAACTTCATCATGACGGATATGCCTGGATTGTCTAAGTAAGATTGCACCATGTGGGAAAAAGTCCTCGTACAGGATTTTTCCACTTTTTTTATTACGATATCGGTTTGATACGGTACCTTGCAGTATGGCCTCTCTCCATTCACGTCCGGCATCATTCCAATGTTTGAAATCATGATTCCTTTTGTTTGCTTCTGGCAGTTTCGCGTAAGCTATACGAATTTCATGAGTTATGTCATTCGCCTGTAAAAGTTTCATCTCATGTTCGATTTTCTGGCGATATGACTGACCTATGTTCACCGAAGAATTTTGAATATTACCGTCTTCTAATGCAGATAATACTGTTTCAAAAGGGTTAAGTACCTTTTGAGAAATCTTCGTTGCTTTGAAAAAAATCGACTTTGATTTATTTAATTTTTTCTTGACGTAAAGAAACCACAGTTTTGGCTGCATCCATTCAACTTTCCAATCCAAAACATAGCAGGTGAGGGCTCCGGCCCACACACTTGCCCACAAAAATGCAAAAAATATTGAATCTCCCCAGGAAAACTTCATTTGATCACCTCGCATTCCTTTTTTCAAACAGATCCTTAATACACCAAAGACCAATGAATATGAAAAGTGCGCCCACAGGAATAAGTATGCAAGCAAAAAGGAATGTAAATGGATCACTGTCGCCTCTTAATTTGTAGTCACCCTGTGATGCAATTATGGTATTTCTAAATTCCTTTGTTTCGTTTGATTTATGACCCATATGCAATCCTCCCTTCAATTTTCCCCATTTTATCAACATTACTTTTTATTTATAATACTGGAAAAACAGCAAGATTACACTATCACTTGTGCTAGGAACATTTCTAATAAAATGATTGGCCATGATTTACTAAAAGATTTTCAAAACACAAAAAAAGCTCGTAAATACGAGCTTCTTTCAGTGACTCCGAGGGGAATCGAACCCCTGATTCCAGCGTGAGAGGCTAGCGTCTTGACCGCTTGACCACGGAGCCATATTTTCGTCTGCGTCTTTTTTGTTACCGCCACAAGACAATAGTTATTATATACCAGGCTTTCAGAAAATGCAACCCCTTTTTTTAATTTTTTTCAAAAAATTTTTATTATTCTTTCAAATTGCTGTTTTCTCTTGATTTCACGCGGTTTTCGGCGATTGTTCAGCAAGCTTTAAATTCAAAAAAGGGGTGACTTTCTAAAATATCACTGAAAATATTTCAGATTATGTGTTCAGACTTCCTCTGCTTCCACCAACTGTTCACTCAGTTCTTCTACGGCTTCTTCCTTGACCATAATCTGAAGTGCCTGATTTTTATTCTTAATTACAACTTCTTCATGAGTACCGCCGTACTCTCCATCCAGAGTCCATGGAATTGCCTCAACAGATTCAAAACGGACTTCACCACTCTTGAAGGAGTATATTCTGTCCGAATTAATCTGACGCATCACAACTGCCCCAATCAGTTCGTTCAACTCGACTGGATTCTTTGGTGTTTTAAAGAGTGTCACCTCAAAAACGCCATCATCAAAAATAACATTTTCTCCTGTGATTCTTTTGAATCCTCCTACAGAGCGTGAATTTGTCACCATTCCAAAGATAAACTCATCTTCAATCGTCTCTCCGTCATGTATGACTTTGATCTTATAAGACGGAATATTGAACAGTCTCTTGGTTCCTTCCAGAATATAAGCCATATGACCAAGAATATTCTTCATACTCTGCTTCGTCTCATATGACACATCTGTGAAAATGCCAAAGGCTGCAATATATACGAAGTAGTCATCGTTAAACTGACCGATATCAAAGGAAAATGGTGTTCCTGTTACAATTGTATCTGCGGCCTCCAGCATATTCTTGGAAATATGCAGACTACTTGCAAAATCATTCGTTGTTCCGGCCGGAATATATCCGATTGGCGTCTTATTTTCTCGCATCATCATACCGGTCACGACTTCATCCAATGTACCATCTCCGCCACTACATGTCACGAGATCATATTCTTCTGTGTACTCACTGACTTTTCTTACAGCATCCTGACTTCTTTGTGTAGGATAAACCGTCACCTCATATCCGCCCTTCACAAAAGTGTCGATCACATCTGAAAGTTTCGGCTTCAGAAGTCCCATTCCTGAATTCGGATTGTAAACAAATAGCATTCTTTTCATAAACAAATACCTCCTTATTCAAAAATCATTTGTGTTCACATCAGCTGCAAACTCTCCCCCATAGAAAAAGATGGCTGTACTCCTCTTCAAAGTACAGCCCCTCTATATTCATTTGTAATCACATGGTTATCTCTCTGTGACTTCAATTACCATCTTATTGTTATTATACATTAGCAAAGAATGTCTTAATGCCTTCAGCTGCTTTCTGCTCGTCCTCGCCGTCTGTCACAACGGTAATCTCCTCGCCTCCGATCAGATTCAGACTCATCATACCCATAATACTCTTTGCATTGATGTTCTTCTCGGCTACCTGAATGTACACTTTGCTCGCATACTGGCTGGCTTCCTGTACGAGAAGGGCGATCGGCCGTCCATCAAACCCTGGGTCCGCTTTCACTACAACAGATGTCTTAATCATAATAATCCTCCTTGTTCTTGCCGAACTTTGTCTGCCATCTCACTCAGCTTACGCAGCCTGTGGTTGATACCCGATTTTCCAACCGGAGGATTCAGGGATTCTCCCAGTTCCTTCAATGTTGCTTCCGGATGCTCGAGGCGGGCAAGAGCAGCCTCGACTAATCCTTTCGGTATATTCTCAAATCCTATCTGATCTCTCAAATATGTAATATCTTCCAGCTGTTTCACTGCTGCTGATACTGTCTTATTAATATTGGCAGTTTCACAATTCACTTTTCTGTTCACAGAATTTCTCATCTCCTTGAGAATTCTTACATTCTCAAGTTCCATTAATGAGACATGTGCCTCCATGATATTCAGAATATCTACTATCTGTGCTCCTTCTTTCAGGTAAACAACATACGACTTTTTTCTGAGCACGATCTTTGCGTCCATAGAAAAACTGCAGATCAGATCACAGATCTGATGTGCCATCTCTTCTGTGGAACAGACAATCTCAAAATGATATGCCTTGTTCGGATCACTCATAGATCCGGACGCCTGAAACGTTCCGCGGAGAAATGCTCTTCGACAACAAACCTGTTGGACAATCATCGGATTCACGGCATGCAACTCTTCCGCATTCTCCTGCTGTTCCCCTATCATCTTCGTAGCCTGTAAGATACGTATCGCATCTTCATGCTTTTTTACGATAACAGAATAGGTCTCTGTCTGCTTCTTTATATTTCTCCGAACGGAAATATCACTCCTTATATTAAATGTTTTTTCTATTAATGTAAAGACCTTTCTTGCAACTAAAATGTTTTCTGTACGAATCTTGATACTGCACCGGTCAAAACTATTGATTACAACCGTCCCACACATGCCAATAAAAGCCGTCAGTTCCGCAATCTGGCAATGTCTGGCTGAACTGATGTTCCTTGCAAGCTCTTCCTTCACTTTTCCAGAAAATGACATATTTTCCACCTTTTACTTTCTCTTTGTGATACTATCCTTCCCAATATCACGATGTTCAATACGGACGCCATAACTTTCCTCTGTCTCAAGCGTGTGATATAACGCATTTGCCAGCGTTACAGATCTATGCTTCCCACCGGTACATCCAATTGCGATCACAAGCTGGTTTTTTCCCTCCAAAATATAATTTGGAATCAGAAATTCAACCATGTCTTTTAATTTTTCAAGGAAAATCGGTCCCTTATCATTCTGCATGACATAATCCTGGACTTCCGGATCATTTCCTGTTTTTTCTTTCAATGTATCAATATAGTACGGATTCGGAAGAAAACGCACATCGAATACAAGGTCTGCGTCCTGCGGAATTCCGTATTTAAAACCAAAGGACATTACTGTGATATAGAGGTTGCAAAAACTCTCACCTTTCACAAAAATCTTCTCAAGTTCAATCTTCAGTTCTCTTGTCAGCATCTTACTTGTATCAAGAATATACGTTGCCTTCATTTTCAAAAATGCGGTCTTCTCACGTTCTTTCGCAATACCGGTATCCACACGTCCCGACCCGCTCAGAGGGTGCTGTCTTCTCGTTTCTTTGTATCGCTTTACAAGTACAGAATCCTTTGCGTCCAGAAACAGAATCTCATATTTGATTCCCTTTTCATCCATTTGCTCAAGGTCTTTCTCTAATCCAGAAATATCCTGTCCGCTTCGCACATCGACTCCCAATGCCACTTTCTTCATTAAAGTTTCTGAATTCTGGATCATCTGCACAAATCCAGGAAACATTGCGATTGGCAGATTATCCACACAGAAATATCCCATATCCTCAAGCATCTTAAGTGCTGTTGATTTTCCCGCTCCTGACATCCCTGTTACGATAACAAAACGCATATCAAAACTCTCCTATTCTTCTTACTTCCGCTTCCAGGCGGACTCCTGAATTTTCTTCTACTTTATCTTCTACCTGACGCATCAGTTCCATAACCTCTGCTGCGCTTGCATTCCCTCTGTTGATCACGAAACCGCAATGCTTTTCAGAGACCTGTGCATCTCCGACCCTGAATCCGCGAAGTCCTGCATCTTCAATCAGTTTTCCTGCGAAATATCCTTCCGGACGCTTAAATGTACTTCCTGCACTTGCATACTCTAATGGCTGCTTTGTCACTCTTTTTTCTTTCAGATCATCCATCACTTCTTTGATCTTCTCCGGATTTCCTTTTTCAAGAGAAATCACTGCTTCAAGAACAATATAATTCTTCTGTTCTACCACACTTGTCCGATAAGCAAGCCCCATCTCTTCTACCGGGATCGTGAGAAATTCTCCATCTGCTGTCATCACTTCCACACTCTCAAGTACCTGCTTCATCTCTCCACCGTATGCACCTGCATTCATGCGAACGGCTCCGCCTAATGTTCCCGGAATTCCTGCTGCAAACTCAAAGCCTGTCAGAGATTCTGCCAATGCTGTTGCCGCAATCTTCGACAGAAGTGCGCCTGCTCCGGCATAAATCTTATTCTCTTCTACCCTGATCTGATTCATTTTCTTAAAAATCTGAAGGATTACGCCACGATATCCCTTATCTCCAACAAGAAGATTACTTCCGTTTCCGATCACGGAATATGGGATTTCCTCTTTTTTGCATAACTCAACGATTGCCTGGATCTCTTCCTTTGATTCAGGTGTCACGAAATAATCTGCCGGACCACCAATACGAAATGTTGTATGTTTCTTCATCGGCTCATCTTTCATTACATTTTCCTGTTTTGTAATAGTGCACAATCTATTGTACAATTCCATATCTATACTCCGTTTCTTCTATATAATAGTATTAAATATTCTTATCAGTCATCAACATCATACACCACCCACTTCATAAAGTAAAGTATATTGCCTTGCCAAACACTAATAAACCATGTATAATGAATGCGTATATCTAAAATTAACCAAGCCTCTTTAGAGGCACATTTTTTAATCAAAGGAGTGAATATTTAAAGTGGACGCAGGTGACACGTACCTATTAATTATACTGTTAATTTTACTATTATTTTCATCATTTTTTTCATCAACCGAGACTGCGCTGATGTCAGTGAATAAAATTAAACTCCGCTCTCTCGCAGACGGTGGGAACAAGCGGGCAGCTCTGGCTCTTGATATCACAGAGAATCACACAGCGAAGATGCTCAGTGCGATCCTGATTGGTAATAACATTGTGAATGTTTCAGCATCTTCTCTTGCTACAACCCTTGCCTATTCATTTGGTGGATACATGGTCAGCATTGCTACACTGATTCTGACAGTGGCAATCCTTGTATTTGGAGAGATTACACCGAAGAATTATGCAACGATCAACGCTGAGAAGCTTACGCTTCGCTATATTCCGGTCATCAAGTTTTTCATGACGGTCATGACTCCTGTCATTTTCATCATTAACTTGTTTTCCCGCGGAATCATGCTGATCCTTCGCGTAGATCCGGATGCGGCGAATAAAGCTATGACAGAAGAAGAACTTCGTACCATTGTGGATGTCAGCCATGAAGATGGTGTAATCGAGTCTGATGAAAAAGAGATGATCTACAACGTATTCGATCTCGGCGATGCCAAGGCGAAAGACATTATGGTTCCTCGCGTACATGTTACATTTGCTGATGTCAATAGTACCTTCGATGAATTGATTGATATTTTCCGTGAAGACAAATTCACAAGACTTCCTGTTTACGAAGAGACACAGGATAATGTTGTCGGTATTATTAACATGAAGGATCTGCTTCTTTACGATCATGATACACCGTTCAATATCCGGGATTTCTTAAGAAAACCTCATTTCACTTATGAGTTCAAAGATATCTCTGAACTTCTTGTAGAGATGAGAGATTCTACTTTTAATATTGCAATTGTTCTGGATGAGTACGGTGAGATGGCAGGACTCATCACTTTGGAAGATATTCTGGAAGAGATTGTTGGTGAGATCCATGATGAATATGATGAGAATGAAGATGAACTGATCAAAGAGATTTCTGATCATGAATATATTATCGAAGGCTCCATGAGTCTTGATGATGTGAACGATCACTTACATACAGAACTTAACTCTGAAGATTATGATTCTCTCGGAGGACTGATCATCGAACATCTGGACCGTTTACCTCAGATGGGTGATGAAGTTGTCACTGAAGATGGAATTCGTCTGGTGGTCGAGAAGTTGGATAAGAACCGCGTAGAAACGGTACATGTTTATCTTCCTGAAAGAGCAGATACAGAGGAAGAAGCGGATGAAGAGAATTCAGATCCTTCTGAAACTGACAAACACTCACATGAATAGAACTTTTTGAAATGTCGGCTGCATTATCGCAGCCGGCATTTTTTGACGTTTCACAGGCAATGCACGCTTTCATATAATGATGTGAGTGTCAAAAGTAAATTTTGCCACTCACTGATGTAACCGGATTGCTCCATTGCTATGCAATTCCCGCAATCCTCGAACACCTCAAACTCCCATAAAATGGCGTATTCACACCATTTTATTCCGTTTTCGGTGTTCGGCGTGTCAATAAGTATAAATTGCTTATTTGTGCGAGCACAAACGCAATTTATACTTTTGACACTTACATCATATAATATATAGAAACACAAAAATAATGAGGTGATTATATGTCTTATTCTATCATGCTTGATGCAGGTCATGGTGGTCGTGACCCCGGAGCTGTCTATAACGGCCGCCGGGAAAAGGATGACACCTTATCTTTAACGCTTGCCATTGGAGAACTGCTGCAGGAACATGGGATTGATGTACTCTATACACGCACAACAGACATTTATGAATCTCCCTATCAGAAAGCATTGGAAGCAAATGCAGCCGGCGCAGACTTCTTTCTGTCTATTCACCGTAATTCTTATCCAACAGATAATACCGTATCCGGCGTAGAATCTCTAGTTTACAACAAATCCGGTCTGAAGTACACAATGGCTCAAAATATTAATGAAGGCCTTGAAGCTCTCGGCTTCATCAATCTCGGCGTAAAAGAACGCCCCGGTCTGGTCGTTCTGCGCCGTACACAGATGCCGGCGGTTCTGGTAGAAGTCGGATTTATCAACTCTGACACTGATAACCGGCTCTTTGATAATAACTTTGATGATATTGCGCTTGCGATTGCTGAGGGAATCCTTGATACATTAGAAGAAAGCGGAGAAATCAGCAGTGATTCTTCTCTCCCTCACTATGCAGTGCAGACCGGGGCTTTCCGCAGTGAACGATATGCACGACGGCTCCTGAATGAATTAACCGAAATGAATTTTCCTGCTGTCTTGACAGAAGGGGATGGTTTATTCCGGGTAACGGTCGGAGAATATGATACGCTTGACGAAGCTGTAAAAATGGAACGCCGGTTGAAGCGTGCCGGATATCAGACAGTTATTGTAACTATTTAGTTGCAGGATTTAGATTCTGACTATTACATGTCCGTAAAAACATTTTCAAAAAACAGAGCGCACTCTTGATTTTTTCAATTGACGGTATTATAATAGCGTTAATTAGAAATCATACGGTCTTTCGCCGCATAAAGGAATGGAGGATTTACTACAATGGAGAAAAAAAACATTGACTGGGAAAATATCGGATTCGGATATATCCCTACAGATAAGCGTTTTGTAGCTAATTATAAAGATGGAGCATGGGATGAAGGTGGTCTCACAGAAGATCCTAACATCGTCATGAATGAATGTGCCGGAGTTCTTCAGTATGCACAGACAGTATTTGAAGGAATGAAGGCTTACACAACAGAGGATGGACACATTGTCACTTTCCGCCCGGACCTCAATGCGAAGCGAATGGTCGACTCAGCGAAACGTCTTGAGATGCCGCCTTTCCCGGAAGATAAATTTGTTGATGCTATTGTTCAGACAGTAAAGGCAAATGAAGCTTACGTTCCACCTTACGGAACAGGAGCAACACTTTATATCAGACCTTATATGTTCGGAATCAATCCTGTAATCGGTGTAAAACCGGCTACTGACTATCAGTTCCGTGTATTTGCCACTCCGGTTGGACCGTACTTCAAGGGCGGCGTGAAACCACTGACACTGTGCGTATCAGACTTTGACCGCGCCGCACCGCATGGAACAGGACACATCAAAGCCGGACTGAACTATGCAATGAGCCTTCACGCAATTGTTACAGCTCACGCAAATGGTTTTGATGAAAATATGTACCTTGACTCCGCTACAAGAACAAAAGTTGAGGAAACAGGTGGAGCAAACTTCCTGTTCGTAACAAAAGATAACACTGTAGTTACACCACACTCCACAACAATTCTTCCGTCTATCACAAGACGTTCTCTGATGTATGTTGCTGAACATTATCTCGGACTGAAAGTAGAAGAAAGAGATGTTTACTTTGATGAAGTAAAAGACTTCGCTGAATGTGGTCTGTGCGGAACAGCCGCTGTTATCTCACCGGTTGGTAAGATTGTCAACCACGGAGAAGAAATCTGCTTCCCTAGTGGAATGGAACAGATGGGACCTACAATCGCAAAACTTCGCGATACACTGACAGGTATCCAGATGGGACGTATCGAAGCACCGGAAGGATGGCTGAAATATATCGACTGATTTTAAATCAGATAAGAATTTTCGATCAGATATTGAAAGAAGGGATTCATTTTTCGAAATGTTTCTCTTCTTTTTTAGTGAAAAAGGACATCCTGCAGAGATTTACTCCCGCAAGATGTCCTTTTCATAGCTGTTATCCAACAACTCTGTTCCATTCTTAATTATTTACTCGCAAAGACCTTCGCTTTCGATCACTTTCACTACGCTGTCTACATACTTCTCGCAGATCTCATCAGAAGCTGCTTCTACCATAACACGGATTACCGGCTCTGTTCCACTCTCGCGAACAAGGATACGTCCGTCTGTTCCGAGTTCTTCAGCTGTTTTCTCTACTGCCGCCTGAACTGCTGCGTTATCCAGTGCTGTCTTTTTATCCTTTACACGAACATTCTTCAGAAGCTGTGGGAAGATCTTCACTTCATCTGCAAGCGTTCCAAGTGTCTGCTTCTTCTCAATAACTGCTTCCATAACCATAAGAGATGTCAGGATACCATCACCTGTACGTGCATGCTTGCTGAAGATGATGTGTCCGGACTGCTCTCCACCAAGAACATATCCATTCTTAAGCATATTCTCATAAACATACTTGTCACCAACTGCTGTCTGCTCATACTTCATACCAATCTTATCACAAGCTTTATAAAGTCCAAGGTTAGACATAATTGTTGTAACAACTGTATTGTCTTTCAGTTTTCCCTGCTCCATGAGATATTTACCACATACATACATAATGCGGTCTCCGTCTACAACATTTCCATTCTCATCAACTGCGATACATCTGTCAGCATCTCCGTCATAAGCAAATCCGATATCCAGATGTTTCTCTTTTACATACTCCTGCAGAACTTCGATATGTGTAGAACCACAGTTTGTATTAATATTCACACCATTTGGCTCATTGTTGATTACATAAGTCTTTGCTCCAAGTGCATCAAATACACTCTTTGCAACGCTTGACGCACTACCATTCGCACAGTCAAGTCCAACTCTCATATCCTTGAAGGAACGTGTTGCAAGAGAGATCAAATGACCGATATAACGGTTTCTTCCTGCTGCATAGTCAACTGTGCGGCCAATGTTCTCTTTTGTTGCCAGTGGGATCTCATCAATCTCCCCATCGATATAAGCCTCGATCTTCGCCTCAACCTCAGACTCCATCTTATGACCTTCGCTGTTGATTACCTTGATGCCATTATCATAGTATGGATTGTGGCTCGCTGAAATCATAAGTCCACAGTCAAAATCTTCTGTTCTTACTACATATGAAACACTTGGTGTGGTCGTTACATGAAGAAGGTAAGCGTCAGCTCCTGATGCTGTCAGTCCTGCAGCAAGTGCATACTCAAACATGTAGCTGCTTCTTCTTGTGTCTTTTCCGATTACGATTCTGGCCTTGTGGTCCTGTCCGAAATACCATCCAAGATAACGTCCTACTTTAAATGCATGCTCTACTGTAAGAACTACATTCGCCTCACCACGGAAACCATCTGTTCCAAAATATTTTCCCATAATAATCTTCCTTTTCTTTCTTGTGATACCCTTTTGTTATCAGATCTATTCACAAATTTGCTACCGTAAAACATGTTTTCATTATATAAAACATGCTTTACAAGTTATTCCTATTATATTACCTTTATAAATCAGATACAAGCTTTTTTCTCTTAACATTCTACTTCATGTTACTGTTCACACGATGTGCGACCAGCAACGCATCTCGCCATTTTAAATCACCTTTGGCGATGGGGCGAGATGCATTCAAACCAAAACATGCATCCTCCGTGTCAATCAGCAAAGTGATTGACACGGGAGTGAACAGTAACTTAAAATTTTCTTGTCTTATAAATATATTTTGTAACTGTTTTTACCTTTGTCTATGAGTATAACTGTTTTTGTGAAGCTGTGCAAGACACGTCTGTTGAAGTTAACCTGTTGTTTTTAAAACCTTTACTGCTTTCACGATTTCTTCTTCCGAAGTCTGCCAAAGCGCATAATCTCCACGTTCCGACAATCCAAGTCCGATTCCTTCTTTTCTATATTTCATCATACTGTCCACTACAATCTTTCCAGACATATGATAAGAAGTAATTCCTGTATACGGAAGTAATTTTTCTATTGATTCCGCACCAATCCCACTTGCCGCAAGGATCTCAATCCTTCCTGCGCTTTTCTCCTGAAGTGCTTTCAGCATCTCTTTTCCTTCCCACGCAGTTTCTTTCTGTCCACTTGTCAGAATCGTATCAAATCCAAGTTCAATGGCTTCTTCGAGTGCTTTCATTGGATCTATACAGACATCAAATGCACGGTGAAGCGCTTTCTCTTTATTTCCTGCTGCCTTGATAAGTTCTGCCATTCGCTCTGTATCCAATGTACCATCCGGATTGAGCATTCCGATGACAACTCCATCAGCTCCCATCTCACAGTACATCTGAACTTCCTCTTTTAGCTGTTCAAACTCATACTGGTCATAACAATAATCTCCATATCTTGGACGAAGAAGAACTCTTGTCTTGATATTCGTATATTTTTTCATCTATCACATGAATCATAAAATAGCGATCTCGAAAAAGAGCCTTTAAAATATCCAAACATTGATTAATAATTGATGAATCATTTTTACATTTTAAAAGAATATATGATATTCCTACAACTTGATCTGGTTGTTCCATTCTAAAATAAAGATCTTCATTATGAGAGTAAAAAGACAAATACCAATACCATAAATTGGCATTATTTAAAACCCATTCTGTATCTTCTTTAGTATGATATATTGAAAATCTTTCAGCACGCCAGTTACTTTGATTCAAATTTTCCCTTAAATCTAATCGATTTAACAAATTTTCTATAAAATCTATACTAAGAAACTCTTTTGTGATAAAAGTGATTTTTATAGATACATCATAACTCATTGTTTGCCCTCCTTTTTTATATATCATAAAATAAATAATAAAGTTTATTTATATAAAATCTTAT
>ENA-OPEC01001976-OPEC01001976.1-human-gut-metagenome-genome-assembly--contig:-NODE-1976-length-12343-cov-2.662760_pt1 | contig 12343 bp, 16 predicted proteins | sample MGYA00241622_ERZ501507 | MGnify/ENA primary metagenome ERZ501507 (study PRJEB25962, sample SAMEA2042582) | human gut metagenome | biome: human gut; feature: human-associated habitat; material: faeces... | reverse complement strand
CACCTGGACTGAAGGCAGCGCAAGGCTTAACGTTGCAGGGATTCCGATAGAATACACTTTTTTGCAGAGCTGCTTCTCCGGCTTCATATTTCTGACCTTCACTTTGGCAGGAATCGGCTTCCAGAAATACGCAGTCAGATACCCTGCCAGTGACACGATCTGTCCGATTCCGGTTGCAAGTGCAGCGCCCTGAATTCCCATCGCAGGAAAAATTCCAATTCCGAAAATCAGCAGCGGATCCAGGATAATATTGGAAATACAACCGATCATCAGGCTGATCATTGTCAGTTTCATTCTGCCCACAGCCTGAAAAATCTTTTCGAAGGACAGGCTGATCATGATCACTGTGGAAAATGCAAATGCAATGGTTGAATACTGCACACCAGATGAGATCACTTCCTGCTCTTTTGTAAACATACTGAGAAATACAGGCATAAACGGAATACAGATTACTGTAAAAATAATTCCATGGATAATATTAAAGAGCATACCATGGGTAGCTGCTATATTCGCATTTTTAATATTTTTTGCTCCCAGTTGAAAAGAAATCTGTGCATTGATTCCCACACCGAAACCAATGGCAACTGCATTAATAAAGTTCTGTACAGGAAATACCAGAGACAGAGCTGTCATCGCCTGCTCACTGATCTTTGCCACAAAAAAGCTGTCTACGATGTTGTACAGTGAATTCACCAGCATAGACAGTACCATAGGCATTGCCATAGATGCCAGAAGCGGCAGAATCGGTTTTTTCTTCATAAAAGTATTGTTCATTCTTTTTTCCTTTCTCTGTTTCATTGCAACAAAAAACGCCACACAATTATCTCTACATTGCTGTATGATAATCGTGCGGCGAAAAGAGTTCATGTTTGTCACAAGACTGAAAAATCCACACCAGTTTTGGTGTGATAAACATATCACAATTTATTTCCTGCTGTCAAGACTTTTTATCCATTTTACTGCGTTCTCCTGATTCGGTGCTGAATACGGCACTGCAATGCATACAGGATCGTAGATTACACCTAATTCCTGTTCAAGCTCACTGTCAGTAATGGAAATGTGCGTAGTATCTGTCTGCATTCCAAACTTCTCAAAAGCTTCCTCACCCATCAATTCCTTCAAATCTGCAAATGGCTCATTCTTCTTCAAAGTCTGATAAAGCTTCTCCGGCATAACCATAATATCAATGGAACCTGCCTGAATCTGTGCCACATAAGCCATCTGTGCATTATAATCAAATTCTGCCATTTCAGAGTCCGTAGTAAGATTCACGCCTATCTCTACTTTACTATAGGGATCATCTTTGTACCCAAGTGTTTCTTTGATTTTCTGCTCAGGAGTTTCCGTATCATTTGCCATTGAATTTACCACTGTCATGGACAGAACTGTTTTTATTTTGGACTGTTCATAGTAATCCTTTATTCCGAATATAAGAGCAATCACTGCGATCACTCCGAAAATAGCCGGTTTATAATACATCCAGATATATTCCAGCTTTTTCTTTGGCCCCATTCCCTTTAATTTTTCTTTCTCAATCAGACGTCTTTCCTTCTTTGACAAATCCGATTCATTCTTAATCTCCGGATTCAGCACGCTTTCATCGTGCTCTTCTGCCTGTTCTGCTCTGTTCTTACTCTGGTTCTTGTCCTGATTTTTATCTGCCATTCTCTCTCCTTTGTATTTTCTGCATAATGATTTTCGGTAACTGTTCAGCAATCCGCCATTCTGCGAAACACCGAACGGTTACGTTCATAAGATTTACTGATTACTATATCACATTTTCCATTATGTGAACAGTTATAATTCCCGCGATTTCCGAAGATAACGTTACTGGTGTTACTATGTTACTGTTCATTCCATTCTCAGTAACGCAGCCAAAATTCATTCCGGATTTTCATACCCTGACTATACATGATCATTCTGCAAAATATTTTGCCTTGCATACGCAGAGACCGCAGATATGCCAGAAACTGTCACCACTGTCAGCATATATACCAAAACCGGACGCAGCCAAAAATAAATCTGACAGTCGCTGACTCCCAGACCTTCTGAACATTTTTTCAGAAGGTCTGACATCGCCGGATGAATAAGATAGATCAAGAAAGCATATTTTCTTCCGGTTTCCACCAGTACAGAGGGAAAATTTATTTCCCTTCCATATAAGATAAGCCACAGAAACAGACAGATCACTGCAACACAATTTCCTGTGTAAATTTCTCCTGCTCCCCGGAAAGCATATTCCATCATGCTGAGTGCCACACCGAAACTCATCCCTGCTTTCAATCCCCATTGCATCCATTGCTCCAGACGTTTGCATACTATCTTATCCTGATATTCATGGATCATCTGACCTGTAAGGAAAAAGCTCATTCCTGTAAACAGAAAGTTTCTGTATTCCATAGTGTGATAAAATCTGTCAAAAAAGACACAAAACTCCGCTCTCCATAAAAGTATTGCCAGCAATACAGGTGCCATACAATATGCAGCCTTACGCATTCTCCATTTTTCAATCAGGAGAGCAAGCAGATAACAGTAAATTAATGCAGGAAGAAACCATATTAGATGAAAAAATCATACTGGAAATTCAGCGAATGGCAGAAAACTGGTTACAGAGAATTATCAATAAATTGCATACCCATGTAACAGACTTTAGAACCAATCCGGCGGTCTTTCTTGGTGGAGGAAGTCTTTTACTCAGAAAACAGATTGAAAATTCCCCGGAATTTAAATATGTGGAATTTATTGATGATGTCCGGGCGAATGCGATTGGATATGAAAAACTGACAGCAGCACGTCTGCGGAGAGGGTAGGAGGTGCTGGTCATGGGACAGATCAAGGTTGTATTGATATTTAATGAAGATGATGAACGTCAGAGAGAAGCAGGGGAATACTTAAAAACCAAGAAAAGATGCAAGACAGCACTTGTGACAGAACTGGTTCAGGCATGGCTGAAGAATGGAGAAACAGGAGCAGGAACAGCCACAGGTGCAATGAACATAGACGCTATCAAAAAACAGTTACTTCAAGACAAGGAGTTTTTAGCAGAAATAGAGAAGTCAATGGTTGGAACAAGTTGTCGAGAAGTGGAAAAATCTGAGCCAGAAGATAGTGATAATCTGGATATGGACGAAGATATGATGCTTGCAGGAATGTCAATGTTTGAAAACGAAATTTAAAAAAGTATTAGATACCGCTTAACATAGAATAAGTCTGTTTGGCGGTATTTTTATGCTTTTTTGTTATATTGGGATATGATAGAATAAGTTTAAATCCTTTGTGACTAAGAAAACCTTGGAATATAGAAGAGAGGAAGTTGCATATGAGAGAAGCCGATTTTTCAGAACGTATTAAGACAGTTCTTTGTGAACGTGTTGGGGGAAGATGTTCAAATCCAAAGTGTAGAAGAGAAACACTTGGACCGCATAAAAAAGTGGATAAAAGATTATCAATAGGTCAAGCTGCACATATTTATGCTGCATCGCCGGATGGCGCTAGGTATGATCCGAGGATGACAAATGAAGAAAGAGCGTCTATAAATAACGGAATTTGGTTATGTAGTGATTGCCATGCATTAATTGACAAAAATTCAAAAGAATATCCTGCGGAAGAATTAATAAAATGGAAAATAATAGCGGAACATGAACAAGAATGTCGCCTGAAAGGAAAGGAGCTGGTTCCTTTTCAAAGCCAGCAGATGGAAAGAAAAAGGGAAGCATTAAAGCAGGTCAAGTATGCAATTGATTGCCTCCACGACGTGTTGGAATATTCATATAAATATTGGGAAATGAATTTTGCAAAATCATTTGCCAATCCGATAGATTTACAAAATGAAATAGATGATCACTACTTTATGTATGCAGAAGAATTGATTTACATAAGCAAATATTTTGAAAGAAGGGATAAACTTTGTGAGGCGCTAAATCAACATTCTCTTGACTTGGGAAGAACAATAGTAGAATTGTTGAATGAATATATACATTTGACAACATTCCAATTTTATGATGATAATATAGGAATGGCTAACAATTATTGGTCTTCATTTTTTAATATGATTTCTAATAATATGGACAATTTAAGAAAAACCAAAAAGGAAATAGATGATATGCTATATTCTATGTATTCAGTTTAGATAGATGGAATAAGCTACAATATAAAATTGTAATGGATAACACCGCAAGGAAGCAAGACCGCAAAACTATAAAAGAAGGGTGCAGAAATAACAAAGTTTCTGCACCCTTAAATTATTTGCCTGGCTTGTAGTTGCGTAATGCAGTTTTTGTTGATTTTATAATTTCCAGTAAAAATTCTTTTTCCTGATTGCTACAATCAGAAGTAAGTTCTTTAATATCAGCATCGAATTTGGAAACCAGTACAGGCGTATTGTCATATAAAAGCTGGTCTACAGTAGTATCAAGGCTTTTAGCAATGCCAAGTAATGTTGCAAGGCTTAATTTGGTATGCCCGTTTTCGATACTGCTGACATAGGTAGGGGCAACGTCAATCATATTTGAAAGTGTTTCCTGAGTCATTTTTTTTGACAGACGTGCAGTGCGGATTCTTTTACCGATAGCAAGATAATCAATTTCTACTTCCAAACCTGTCACCTCCTAGACTTTGACTATTAGTTAAGATTTATTGTGAAACTCCACACACATTTGATATTCCTTATTGTATTCCCAAAAAAGATATATTATAATGAAACATAAGTAGAAGTTTAATGTAATTATTCACATATAGTAGAAGAAAGAGCGAAAGACACCGGGGGCATCAAATTTGGAAAGTATAAATACGGGTGTTGAATTTTATTCAAATGTGAAAGCCTCGGAGGTGGAATGGGTATGGTATCCATATATTCCCTGTGGGAAGATTACAATGTTGCAGGGAGATCCGGGAGAGGGTAAATCAACACTGATTATTCATGTTGCAGCAATATTAACAAAAGGCGGATATTTACCAGATGGACAGAAGATAAAAAAGCCAGAGATGGTAATATATCAGTGTTCAGAAGATGGAAAGGGAGATACGATAAAACCAAGACTGGAACAGGCTGGAGCTGATTGTAATAGAGTTGCATTTATAAAGGAAGATAATGATAAATTGACACTGGAAGATGAACGTATAAGAAACGCTATTATACAGATTAGTGCGAAAATGGTCGTGCTTGATCCGATACAGGCTTTTATCGGTCATAATGGAAATATGACAAATGCGGTAAAAATGCGAGAAATCTTATCGAAGTTATCTAAGGTGGCAGCAGAAACTAATTGTGCAATAGTATTAGTTGGACATATGAACAAAAGTGGTGGTGGAAACCAATTATACAGAGGATTAGGCAGCATTGACATTGCAGCAGCAGCGAGAAGCATTCTTATGGTATCCAGAGATAAAGAAGAACCTTGGAAGAGGTATATGTTTCCGGTAAAATCAAGCCTTGCACCAGAAGGAGAACCCATAGGGTTTGAACTGGATAAAGAAAAAGGATTCCGATGGATTGGTAAATGCCAGGTAAATGTGGAAGAGTTGTTGAATGTTGAGAAAAGCACAGGAAAGAAAGACATTGCTGTAGGATATTTGCAAAAACTGTTATCGACAGAAGATTTACCAAGTACCTATATCTATGAAAAAATGAAAGAGTATGGTATTGCGAAAAGAACGGTACAGGAAGCAAAGAAAATTGCTGAAATAGAAGCATATAAAAAAGGTAAAATCTGGTACTGGCATATGGAAGTGGGGGACAGCATATGAACGAACAGGAAAAACATGCTGCAAGCCAGGAAGAACGGAAAGAAAAGATTCGTGCAAGGTATAAGGGCGTGGATCGCAGCGAATTAGAGTTCATTCCTGCGAAACAGAAAGAAAAATTATTTGAAGATGCAGGCACCAAAAGGGTGTGTGCTTATTGTCGTGTGTCTACAGATGACGTCAATCAGACATCTTCATATGAACTGCAGAAAAATCATTATGAGGATATGATAAAGGAACATGCAGGGTGGACACTTGTTGGAATATATGCGGACGAGGGGATTTCTGGCACCTCTTTACAGCATAGGGATGAATTTAATCGTATGATCGAGGACTGCAAAGCAGGGAAAATAGACTTAATAGTTACCAAAAGCGTATCACGATTTGCCAGAAATATCGTGGACTGTATTGCTAAAGTTCGTGAATTAGCAAATATGAAACCACAGGTAGGAGTATTTTTTGAAACAGAGCATATTTATACGCTTGATAATACGAGCGAAATGATGCTTGCGGTGTTATCGGCAGCAGCGCAGGAAGAATCACATACGAAAAGTGAAATAATGAATATCTCTATTGAACAGCGATTTTCAAGAGGAATATTTCTGACACCCAAACTGTTAGGTTATGATAAGGACGAGGACGGGAATTTAGTTATTAATGAGTCAGAAGCAGATACGGTTCGCTTGTGTTATTATCTGTTCCTGAGTGGCTTTCCTACTTCTGAAATTGCTGAAATTTTAATGGATTTAGGGCGTAAAACTAAATTAGGAAATACAAAGTGGACAGGAAGTACAGTTGTAAATGTTCTACGCAATGAAAGGCATTGTGGGGATGTTTTATCGAGAAAAACTTTTACACCTAATTACCTGGATCATAAATCAAAGAAAAATAACCATGATAGGAATCAATATAGGCAGACCGACCACCATGAAGCTATTGTGAGCCGGGAGATTTATAATGCAGCACAAAAAATGCTGGATGCAAGCAAATATATGAAAAAAGGGTATCCGTTACCAACTTTACAGGTAGTGGATCAGGGAGCTTTAAAAGGCTTTGTGCCTGTAAATCGTGCATGGAATGGATTTTCGTCAGCAGATTATGAAAAGGCATCATTAAGTGCTTATTCTGAAAATAATACTGAAATTTGTGCAGAGAAAACGAAAAACCGAGGATTTGATTTAAGCGGTTATGAAATTGTGAGAGCGCAGTTCTTTTCAACAAGATTCGATCCGGCAGTAACGATTTCTTCAGGGAAAATTGTATTTAATACAGCTTGTTTGAAGAAATTTGAAGATGTAGAGTATGTAGAACTGCTCTTTAATTCTGTGGAAAAGTGCATTGCAGTTCGTCCATGCGAAAGAAGCAGCATAAATGCTATAAAATGGGGAACTATACGAGATGGGCATTGGGCAGTGCTTCCAAAAAGCTGTAAAGGATTTTCAGAGCCATTATATGAGCTTATGGGATGGAATAAAGAATGTAAGTATAAATTGCGAGGACAGTTTTGCGGTACTGCAGATGAACAGGTAATGATTTTTGAATTAGAAGAACCAGAAGTGCTTGTACAGGAAAAGGCAGAAGAACAATTTGCGGAAGAAACGGAGAAAAAGCCAGAAGAAGCTCAGAAGCCAGTAAAGAAAATACTTTATCCGGAAGCCTGGGCATATAATTTTGGAGAGTCTACAAATAGAATGGTGTTTTTACAGAGAGTGTCATATAAAGGAAACTGGGACATACTGCGTCCTGCAAGAACTGTTGAAGGGATGGAGATTATAACCAGAGAAGTTCTCAATGATCTGTTGGAGTCAGCAGAGAAATTGATAAATAAAATGAGGTGTGCTAATTATGCATGATACAGCGGAGTATACGGATGAAAAAGAAATTGTTGATCAGAAAGCAATCGAGTTGGCAGAGGATTTTAGTTATGATGGGTATCAGGTTGTCAGACGAGAACTGTTTGCTCATTTAAGGGAACCGGCTGTCGTGATCCGGAGAGATAGTGTAACATTTAATACAGCCTGCATCGCTGGTTTAGAGGATGCAGTTTACATACAGATACTTGTGAACCAAGATAATAAGAGAATGGTTGTCCGAAAATGTGAGGAAAATGATAAAGATGCACTTCGTTGGTGCGTGGCAAAACCAGATAAGCGTAAAAGCAGAAAAATGACAAACAGAATCTTTTCTGCAATGATGTATGAAATGATGGGATGGAATCTGGATTGCCGATATAAGATTTTGGGACACAAGATTACCTTTGAAGATGAAACAATATATGTGTTTGACTTGATGGAAACGGAGATATTTCTGGATATTAAAGGAAAAAGAGTGAAAAAAGACACAGAAAGTCAGGCTATTACTGAAAATGCTAATAATATAGAAGAAACAGCAACAGGTGATACAGATACTGAACGTTCAGCAGAAGAAATAAAGAGAAAGAACCGTATACCATTTTATCCAAAGGAATGGAAAGATTCTTTTGGTTTGCCAGTGGAAGAACATAGGAAAGCATTGGAAATAAATATGCTGGATGGTTATGCAGAATTTACAACAGGAAAATAACCAAAGGGGAAAGTTTGCCCTAAAGATGGGAGGTATCAGTGTGCAGGAACATAATATTGTGATACCAGGGATTTCGCTATGTCAAAAATGGGGGAAAATACGGATTTTTCATTCAACGATAATGGCATTGGGCGAGCCAAAGTACATACGATTTTTGTTTAATCCTGAAAAGCGGGGATTGGTGGTACAGGCATGTGTCAGAAAAGAGGCAGAGTGTTTTCGTGTGCCTAAATATAATCCGGAGAATTGGGAATTTAAGATCAGCAGTGTGCCAATGCTGAGAATGATATGGAAAACATGTGACTGGGATACAGAAAAGACGTATCGCTTGACTGGAATATGTCATTCAGAGTACAATCTGGTGGAATTTGATATGAAGCAGGCAATGGTGCTGACAGTGGAAGAATTTTAAGAAAACAGCGTAAAATAGGGACTTCTGAGAGATCAGAGGTTCTTTTTTTATGCTGTTTTTGAGGGTAATTGCATGGTGTGGTGCTGAAAAATTTTCTCTGAAAAAAAGTTGTTTCTATCTTTACATCAGGAGGCGATATGTCTGTAGTTGGTCCAAGACCGCTGCTTGTTCAATACCTTCCATTATATAATGAACATCAGGCGAGAAGACATGAAGTAAGACCGGGATTTACCGGGTATGCTCAGGTACATGGAAGAAATGCGATTACTTATAGAGCCTTCCAATGATACATACACAAATTTATATTGTTGGCATATCTGCTCCATATATTTTTAAATGAATATTCAAATGATTTGCGGCTTGTCTAAAAGCCTGTATCAATTCTACTCGTCTGCCAATACCAGTAAATAAAAGTTTTAAAGTTTTCATTATGCAACCCTCCTGTTCACTGAAAGTTGCACATTTTTTTCAAAATATTTTATTTGGAGGCATACCCCCCCATACTTTTCTCACTTAATTTCTTCATTCTTTCTTTCCTTTCTACCGGTACCCCTACATATATTCCTGGTTCCTTTATATTTTTTACTACTACAGCTCCCGCACCTATCATGCACGAACCGCAGATATTTAAATTGTTGCTGACACTTGCTCCAATGCCGATCCAGCTGGATTTTCCAACGGTCACTGTCCCGGCAAGCTTCGCTCCTACCGATACATGTACATAATCTGCAATTTGATTATCATGCTCTACAACTGCACCTGTATTGATAATGCAATGTCTTCCAATCCTTGCTCCTGCATTAACCACGGCATTCGCCATAATTACAGTTCCTTCGCCTATATTTGCATCAAGTTCTGAAATCACTGCCGTCGGATGGATTGCTGTATACCATGAAACATTTTTCAGCTCGTTCACCAGTTTCTCTCTAACTGCTGCATTCCCTATTCTTATTTTGTGGCAAACGCACGGACCGCATAAAAGGACTTATCTGGGAAGGAGATGGATTTCTCCTTCTGTACAAGCGGATTGAAAATGGGAACTTCCGATGGCCCCGTACAAAAGAGGAAGTGCTGGAGATCACCACAGACCAGTATCAGATGCTGATGCAGGGTCTGGAAATCGTTGCCCGACGCCCAATAGAAGAAGTTCCGGATCCTGAAATTTCCTTGTGATTTGTGCAAAACGCAGAAAATAAAATCATTTTCGTCCATGTCAGGTTATCCTGTGCGATATAAAATTTAAAGTTATTCACATCCTGAAAGTTTTCTGTGAGTTTCTATATACTCCTGATTCCAAAACTTTTCAGATTGTGGATAACAGTCATAAATATCTGAAATCCAGGCTTTTATTTTCAGGTATTCATGACTGTTATCCACCGTCAAAATGACGAAGGTGACAGAATTCAAAAATAGTCAAAAACCGTTGGCTTGAATATTACGGTGCGGCAGGTTCTTCCGCAATTATCCGTTTTAGCTCTTTTAGCATGAGCAGATATATAGTATAATGTTTGTATTAGGATGTATGAGGAGAATTATTTATGGCAAAGTCTAATAATACATTATGCTTAGATAAATTTTACCCGGAAAAGGATTTGATGATAACAGATATTGATCAGCAAAGTGATAAAATTATAATTCAGATGAAATCAACTTCAAGCAGCTGTAAATGTCCAAAGTGTAATCGTATAACACAAAAATATCATGGAACATATACTCGTAAAGTACAGGATTTACCTATTTTAGGAAAAAATGTTCAACTTGAAATTTGTTCACATGAGTATGCATGTTTGAATGACGAATGTGAGATTGTTTCTATTGCTGAGACTTTTGATGGATTCCTTAATAATTATAGTCGTATGACAGAAAGATGTGCTGATTTTATCTGTACATTGGCTCTTGAAACCAGTTGTGAAGGCTGTGCCCGTGTCTGCCACACATTAGGGATAAAAACTAGTGGTGATACCGTAATACGATTACTTTTAAAAAGATATGAATCTCTTCCCCAACCGGAAGTTAGTGATGTAATAGGTGTGGATGATTTTGCATATAAAAAGCACCATACATATGGGACTATCATAGTAAATGAAAAAACGCACGAGCCTATAACATTGTTGAATGGAAGAAATGGGGATACATTGCGGGAATGGCTTAAGAATAATAAAAATGTTAAAGTGGTTACAAGAGATAGGGCAAGTGCATATGCGAAAGTAATATCAGAAGAATTACCCGATGCAATGCAGGTGGCAGACCGATTTCATTTACATCAGAACCTACTGGAAACAATAAAAAAAGCTCTGAATCAAGAAATCCCTGCAACAATAAGTATCCCACACAATGATACATCTATCGATGCAGAAGAACATTGTAAAAAAAATCTCATCTGATGTGGATAATTATGCTGCTTTTTCAGAAAAACGTTATCAAATGATCTGCCAAATACAAAATTTTTTAAAAGAAGGCTGTAGTTACCGTGAAATTGCCAAACGTATGGGAATAGGTCGCAACACAATTGCAAAATATCGTAAAGGTGATCCAAAAGAATTAAGTATGTATGGAATTCATTAAAGCAAACTTGATCCATTTCATGATTTTATTATAGATTGTCTTAAAGAAGGATGGAGTAAAAGCAAAACTGTAAAGGCAATATACGAAAAAGGATATTCTGGATCCAAAAGCAATGTTTTTGATTATTTGTGCAAAATAGAGCAAAAAGAAAATAAATGGGAAATATCAGGAGCACTTGTTTTAAATAAAAAATCGTACATATTAGAAGGTAATTATAGTTAAATCTTTGAATGCTTGAAACAAAATATAACATTAGAATAATAAATATTTCACCCAAAAACATAGTTAGTGATTGCTTTTCATTTAAAATGTGCTATACTTATAGAATATCTGAAATAATTAAAAGGAAAAAGAAAATGAAAAACAAGAGAAAAAAAGCAGACTGGCTAACGATAATACCGATATTGTTTTGGTTGTCGTGTATGCTTTTTCGTTAGCTAAATTGTATCAGTCTGGTAATGAAATACATATTATAGATTATATAGAAATATTTAACAGTAATACGTTTTCTACTTTTATTTCAATGGTAATATGTATGGCATATAAGTTTTTTACGACAGATGAAAATAAACAGGAACTAGATTCTGGTTTATCTCGTAAATGGATTTGGTTGACAATTTTGGCAACAATTATATATGGTATGTGCGCGGTTATAAATGCAAGCAGATATTGTTTAATAACTTCAGTTATTATGGCTGCAGCTTCTTTAGCTTATATAATATTATTTTTTAAAGTAATGCGAAAAAAAGAAATTTGATTACAGCAGTTTATGGATATTGATAGAGGTGATTATTATGTTGAGCAAAGTATGTGAGGTATTTACAAAGGAATATAGAAAGGAAACAGCATATCAGGAGTTTACGGCAAAGATGATTCAGTACTTTAAGCTCAATAATAATAGTGAGAGTGTGGAAGACAAAGTTGAGCGGTTAAAGTGAAAAAAATATGTATCAAATTTTTGGATGAATATAGGTGAATATAAAAAATGAAATTTGAAACATTTGAATATGTCCTGTCTGTGGAACAAATCATGACAGGGATATCAACGCAGCAAAAAATATA
>ENA-OPEC01001971-OPEC01001971.1-human-gut-metagenome-genome-assembly--contig:-NODE-1971-length-12355-cov-4.242439_pt1 | contig 12355 bp, 10 predicted proteins | sample MGYA00241622_ERZ501507 | MGnify/ENA primary metagenome ERZ501507 (study PRJEB25962, sample SAMEA2042582) | human gut metagenome | biome: human gut; feature: human-associated habitat; material: faeces... | reverse complement strand
GCTGACGACGCTCGACGAGAAAACGGCCCTGCTGGAAGAGCTGGGGGTGGATAACGTGATCGTCATTCCCTTCGACAGGGCGTTCAGCGCCTTGTCCGGAGAGGAGTTCGCGGACGATTACCTGATCGGAAAGGTCGGCGCCGAAACGCTCGTCGCGGGCTACAACCACCGTTTCGGCCACGACCGGATCGACTGCGACACGCTCGCGGCGTCGGGACGGCTCCGCGTCGTGAAGGTGGGTCCGTGCAGGGTCGACGGCGTGCATGTCAGTTCGACCGTGATCCGCCGGCTGCTGGATGAGGGGAAAACCGCAGAGGCCGAATTGTTACTTGGATATTCCCTGCAAACCGAAAAATAAAAAAACATGTTAAGTCACGATTGTCAGATACGCGTGTGGTACAAGCACACCGACCAGATGGCCATTTGCCACCATTCGAATTACATCTGCTACTACGAAGCCGCCCGCAGCGAGTTCCTGCGCGCGCTGGGCATGTCGTTCGCCGAGGTCGAACGGCGGGGCATCATGATGCCGATTCTCGAAGTGCAGTCGAAATACCGCAAGCCGGCCTATTTCGACGAACTGCTGACCGTGCGCATCATCCTCCGGGAAATGCCCTCGACACGCATCAATTTCTTCTACGAAATCTACAACGAGCGGGGCGACCTGCTCAATACGGGCATGACCCAGCTGGGCTTCATCCACAGCGATTCGCGGCGTCCGTGCCGCTGTCCGGAATGGTTCCTGGAGCTGATCCGCAGCCGCTGGACCGAATAAGACGCCCCGTTTCGGGTCCGATTCATGCCGCTTCGCCCTGCGAAGCGGTTTTTTCTGCGCCGTGACGGCATTTTCATCGTCCGGAAAGTCCCTCCCCGCAGTCCGATTCCAGAACCGCTCCGTCGGGGCGGAAGCAAACCGGCGTTCGCTTCTGCGCCCGACTTTTCGTACCTTTGGATACTCCCGCTCGGCAATGTTCAAGTAAATTTGACATTGCCATCGCTTATTCGTACCTTTGCGGCTCAATTTGCGACAACTTATGATTTCAATAGACGGCCTCACCGTAGAGTTCAGCGGCACGACGCTTTTCAAAGACATCTCCTTCACGATCGGCGACAAGGACCGGATCGCCCTGATGGGCAAAAACGGAGCGGGCAAATCGACCCTGCTGAAGATCATCGCCGGAGTGCGTTCGGCCACGCGGGGGCGCGTGACCGTGGGCGAAGGCGGGAAAGTGGGGTATCTGCCCCAGCACCTTCAGGTGGAGGACGGGCGCACGCTCGTCGAGGAGGCGTCGCGGGCCTTCGAACACCTGTTCGAAATCGAGCGGCGGATCGCGGCGCTCAACGAGCAGCTCACGACCCGCACCGACTACGAAAGCGAGTCGTACATGCGGCTGATCGAGGAGGTCACGGCCATCTCCGAGAAGTTCTATGCCGTGGACCTCACCAACTACCAGGAAGACGTGGAGCGCATTCTGCTGGGGCTGGGCTTCGAACGGAGCGACTTCACGCGCCAGACCTCCGAATTCTCGGGCGGCTGGCGCATGCGCATCGAGCTGGCCAAGCTGCTGTTGCAGAAACCCGACCTGCTGCTCTTGGACGAGCCGACGAACCACCTCGACATCGAGTCGATCCAGTGGCTCGAGGAGTATCTGAAGAACTACAACGGCGCCGTGTTGCTCATCTCGCACGACCGGGCGTTTCTGGACAACGTGACGAACCGCACGGTCGAGCTTTCGCTGGGCAAGATCACCGACTACAAGGTCCCCTATTCGAAATACGTTGTGCTGCGCGCCGAGCGCCGCGCCCAGCAGCTGGCCGCCTACGAGAACCAGCAGCGGATGATCGAGAAGACCGAGGAGTTCATCGAGAAGTTCCGCTACAAGCCCACGAAGTCGAACCAGGTGCAGTCGCGCATCAAGCAGCTCGAGCGCCTCGAACGGCTGGAGGTCGAGGAGGAGGACCTGGCCACGCTCAACATCAAGTTCCCGCCGGCGCCGCGCTCGGGGCAGATCGTCGCCGAGATCAACGAGGCCGGCATGTCGTTCGGCTCGAAGCACGTATTCAGCGGTGCGAACTTCACGATCGAGAAGGGCGACCGTATTGCCTTTGTGGGCCGCAATGGCGAGGGAAAGACGACGCTGGCCCGGATGCTCGTCGGGCAGCTGACCCCGACCGAAGGGTCGATCCGCATCGGCGCCAATGTCAATATCGGCTACTACGCGCAGAATCAGGACGACCTGATGGACGGCGAGTTCACGGTCTACGATACGTTGGACCGGGTGGCCGTGGGCGATATCCGCACGCGGCTGCGCGATATCCTCGGGGCGTTCCTCTTCCGCGGCGAGGACATCGACAAGAAGGTCAAGGTGCTCTCGGGCGGCGAGCGGGCCCGTCTGGCCATGGCCCGCATGATGCTCGAGCCGCGCAACCTGTTGGTGCTCGACGAGCCGACGAACCACATGGACATGCGCTCGAAGGACATCCTCAAGAATGCCATTCTGAAGTACGACGGCACGGTGGTTGTCGTTTCGCACGACCGTGAGTTCCTCGACGGCATGGTGGACAAGGTCTACGAGTTTCGCGACGGCGGGGTGAAGGAGTACCTCGGCGGCATCTACTATTTCCTTGAGAAGCGCAAGCTGGAGTCGCTGCAGGAGATCGAGCGGCGTGACCCGTCGCCGAAGTCCGCCGCGGCGAAGGGCCCGGCGAAGGGAGCCGCCCCGGATGAGGACGCGAAGTCGGCTCCTTCGGGTAAGGCCACCTACGAGCAGCGCAAGGAGCAGGAAAAGCTACTGCGCAAGTTGCGCCGAAACGTTGAGACGATCGAGACCGAGTTGGGTGAGATTGAAAAGCAGATCGCTGCCTGGGATGCAAAGTTCGCCGCGGCGACCGAATACAACGAGGCCGACTATCGGGACTACAACGACCTGAAGGCCCGCTACGACCACCAGATGCACGAGTGGGAGAAGGCCTCCTACGAACTGGAGATCACCGAAAACGCCTGATCCGGATACGCGATCCGGACACCGGCCGCCTCCGCGGCCGCAGAACCGACAAAACCGCAGAACTATGGAGAACAACCTTATTTTCGGAATCCGTCCCGTGGCCGAGGCCATCGAGGCCGGGAAGCAGATCGAGAAACTCTATATCCGCAAGGGTGCCGAAGGGCAGCTGATGCAGGAACTCAAGGACCTTTGCCTGAGACACCGCCTGCGCTGGCAGGAGGTGCCGGTGGAGAAGCTGAACCGGCTGGTGCGGGGCAACCACCAGGGGGTGGTGGCGCAGACCGCCGCGATTGCCTATGTCGAGTTGTCGGACATCCTGGAGCGGGTCCCCGAGGACGAGACGCCGCTCATCGTCCTCTTCGACGGGGTGACCGACGTGCGCAACTTCGGGGCCATCGCCCGTTCGGCCGAGTGTGCCGGGGCCCACGGCCTGATCGCCCCGCTCAAGAACTCGGCCCCGGTGAATGCCGAGGCGATCCGTTCGTCGGCCGGGGCGCTCACGACGATCCCTGTCTGCCGCGTGGGGTCGATCCGCAATACGCTCCGGCAGTTGCAGACCGAGGGCTTTCAGGTCGTGGCGGCCACGGAGAAGAGCCGCAAACTGCTCTACGATGCCGATTTCCGCCGTCCTACGGTGATCGTGATGGGCGCCGAGGATACGGGTATCTCGAAAGAGGTGCTCAAACTCTGCGACGAGCAGCTGGCCATCCCGATGATCGGCCACATCGAGTCGTTGAACGTCTCGGCCGCCGCTGCGGTGATGCTCTACGAGGTCGTGCGCCAGCGGATCGGCGAATGATCCGATCTTTCCTCGTTTTGTGAACCGAATTACAAGAGCCATGAAGTGGAATTTCCGAGAGCGGATGACCGAATTCCGAGAGGGTTTTGTTTCCGTATGGCAGCGCCATCCGCTCGAACTGTTGCTGCTGCTGGCGCTGACCGTAACCCTGATCGTTTGCTACGAAACGGACCGGGAACCGAATGGCGCCCGGCTCGTAGTGCTCGGTTGGGGGGCGATGCTGCTCCTGATCGTCAATCGATTGGCCGGACAGACTCTCTGGTGCCGTATCTACTGGGTGGCGTGGGCACCGCTGGTGCCGCTCTTCCTCTGGCCGGGGCTCTCCGACTGGATCGATACGGAGCAGGCACTCATCACGCTGCTGATTCTCACGCCGCTGGCGCTGCTTGCCTGCCGGCGGGCCGTTTCGAACGAGCGGTTTGTGGCCGATGCGCTCGTCTACCTGCGCTCGGGCCTGCTGGCCATGCTCTTCGCCTATGTCGGTTACGGGCTTTTCGAGGCGATTCTCTGGTCGGCGGCCTACATCTTCCGCTTCACCGACGCTCCGTGGGTCGTGCACCTTACGGCCGACCTCTTCTATGTCGTGCAGTTCTTCGCCGTGCCGACACTCTTCCTGATGATGCTCGACCGCTGGGAGGGGGCGCGCTTCGGCTCGTCGCGCGTTCTGGAGGTGCTGCTGAACTGGGTCGTCACGCCGGCCGTCATCATCTATGCCGCCATCCTTTACCTCTATCTTGTAAAGATCCTCTTCACGTGGTCGCTGCCCGAGGGCGGCGTGGCCTATCTGGTCTTCGGCTTCACGATGACCGTGCTGCTGGTCAAGGCCCTCCGGCAGCAGCTCGCAAGACGCATCGGCGACTGGTTCTACGACCGGTTGAGCCTTCTGTCGCTGCCGATCGTGGCGCTGTTCTGGGTCGGCGTCGCGCGGCGGGTCGGCGAGTACGGGCTCACCGATTCGCGCATCTACCTGCTCGTCTGCGGCTCCGTGATGACGGTCTGCATCCTGCTCTTCCTCTCGCGCCGCACCGGGCGCTACCTGTGGGTCGTGCTGGCCTCGATGGCCGCCTTCGCCTCGGTGGCCTACATCCCTGCGCTCAGCCCCCGTCAGGCGGCCCTGCGTTCACAGGCCCGGCGGGTCGAGCGGATCGCCGCCGGACTCGGCCGGCTCGAGGAGTCGGGGCGGCTGTCCCTTGCACCCGCAACGCTGGCCGACACGCTATACAAAAAGGAGTACCGCGAACTCTACGAGGCGCTGGAGTATGTCGAGCGCGACAGTGTGGTGTTTGCACGCTTCGGTCTGGAAACGTCGGATGCTTTGGCGGAGATCCTTCCCCTTGCGATGCGTGATTATGTGCGGTGGGGGGCGGCTGTCGATGTGGCGGTCGAGGAGAGTCCCTTCATTTGGGTCTATCTTCCCCAGAATATCTGCATCGGGGAGTTCGACAGCTACTCCCGCTGCTATGTCAATCTCACGGAGTGGTCGCCCGAGATCTATACCTTCAAGAACGATACGCTTCGGTTCTACCTCGGAGAGGAGCATCCTGTGCTCGAAATTCCGGGTGCGGAGCTGTTGAAAACACAGCTTGAACGGAGTGGTTTCGATCCTTCGCGGGGCGTAGAACCCACCGGAGAGGAGGCACTGCGGTTGTTGGATTACCGCGATGAGCGTTGCCGCATCCTTTTCGAACGGCTGATGATCGAGCGGCTCGATTCGGCCGATCGGCTCTCGGTCGAGGCGGTGCATTCCCTGTGGCTGCGATGATCGGACGGGGGAGGAAGAGCGGGGCGGCAGGACGCACCGGACGGGGCGAAGCGGTCGGGGAAATCGACCATCCGCGGCTCGGGAAGGTGACTTTCGCGCAGTCGCTGCGGGCCCGCCGGGTGTCGATCTCGGTGCGGGGCTCGGGCGAGGTGCGGCTCACCTGTCCGCCGGGCGTGTCGCAGCGTCGGGCGCTGGCTTTCCTCGAGGAGAAGCTCTCCTGGATCGAGGCGGCCCGCGAACGCATGGCACGCAGGCGCGCGGCGCTTCCGCCGCAGTTGCCGCCCGAGGCGGAGCGGGCCCGTATCGAGGAGCTGCGCCGGGCCGCGAAGTCCGATCTGCCGGGGCGGATCGCCCGGCTGTCGGAGGCGACCGGGATGCGCTATGCGAAGCTCACGATCCGTGCTTCGCGCACGAAGTGGGGGAGTTGCTCGGGGCAGAACCATATCTCGCTGAGCCTTTTCCTGATGACCCTTCCGGAGCATCTGCGCGACTACGTGATTATCCACGAACTTTGCCACACGGTGCATCACAACCATTCGTTGCGCTTCCATGCGCTGGTGGACCGTCTGGTCGGCGGACGCGAGAAGGAACTCAACCGGGAATTGCGCCGCTTCTCGATTCGGTAAAGCGGGTGTGCCCCTGCAAAAAAAGGCTGTTTTCGGCCGTGTCGTCGCGTTTTTGCTCTGGCCGTCTTCCGGGTTGGCTCCGGCTTTTCAATGGCTCGACGTCTCGAAAATGGCCCTTTACGAGCCGGATTGGCCTCTGTGCGGCGTAAAAAACAGGACTCTGCAATTTTTTTTGTTGTATGAATCCTTTATCGACAACACTTCTTCCGCTACAAAAACAGATGTTTCGCCCGAGTGTTTCCGATAAATTGAAATAAAACGGCCCGATTGTCCGTTTTCGGTGGATTTCAAGGTGTTGAGGTCCGATGAATTTTGTCGCCCGAAAATTTCGGAATACGAAAAAATTGTGCTATATTGCATTATAAAACAAAGCGAACCGATACGATGAATAAAACCGGAGAAGAACCTATTTTGAGCCTTCCGGAACGGCATAACCGCATATTGGCGCTGCTTCAGCAGTTCGGATCGATTTCTGTGGCGCAGCTTGCCGAGCGATTCAAGGTTTCGGAGGTGACCATCCGCAAGGATCTCTCCTACCTCGAGCAGCAGAAAAAACTCTACCGTACGCACGGAAGCGCCATCCTGATCAGCCCGTATATCAGCGACAGACACGTCAATGAGAAGGAGAAGCGCAATGTGGCCGAAAAACGGGCTATCGGGGCTTTTGCGGCATCACTCATTGCACAGGACGATTCGATTATCATTGCATCGGGGACGACGGTGACCTTTCTGGCCCGGGAGATCAATCCTGCGGGACATCTGACAGCCATTACGGCATCGGTGCCCGTAACGCAGATCCTCTCGCAGTGTCCCGATGTCGATGTCATCCAGTTGGGCGGCATCACGAGGAGCAGTTCGGTTTCGGTTGTGGGGCCTTTCGCCGAGCAGATGTTGCGCAGTTTCAACTGCAGCAAACTGTTCATCGGAGTCGATGGAATCGATACGGAGTTCGGTCTGACGACGACCAACATGCTTGAGGCGTCGCTCAACGGGGCCATGATCGATGCGGCACAGAAGGTGATCGTACTGGCAGACAGTTCGAAGTTCGGTCGTCGGGGCTTCAGCAAGATCTGTGATCTGGAGTCCGTGGACCGAATCATTACCGACAGCGGGGTGCAGTCGGTTTATCTCGACCGCCTGCGCGAGCGCGGAATAGAGGTGACGGTCGTCGATGTATGACGAGTCGGATCCGGCTTTTCCGTTGCAGCCTCCTGCGAGGACCGGTATCGGGCCGGAGGAGTGGAAGACATATTGATTTATTGATCGGAACGTTGGGTGCGTTTCCGATCGAAATAAAGGCAGTTCGAAGCTAATTTCTCGGTTTCGGGTGGATTTTCGACCGGGTCTTCGGATTTCGGACATGGCCTGATCCGGCGGTGACGAAGGTGGGAGGAGGCCTTTGGAGCCGCCGGGTAACAAGAGGACGGGACCTTTCGCCGTGAGCGATGGTCCCGTTCTTGTTTCGTGGAGCGTGTCATGCAGGCTCCGTCAGCGCGAGAGTTGCTGTTGCAACAGCTCGGGATAGTCTGTGGTGATGTAATCGACTCCCAGGTCGATGAAGTAGCGCATGTCCTCGCTTTTGTCGATTGTCCATACGTTTACCTCGAGGCCGAGGTCGTGGGCCTGCTTCACCCACTCAGGGTTTTGGCGCAGGACCTCGCCCGAGTAGTCGATGCCCGTCAGTCCGAGGTCACGGATGCTCTGCGGGGGCAGGTCGCCGTTCAGGTAGAAGATCCTTGCGTCGGGTGCGATCTTGCGGAAGGCGAGGCAGGCGTTGATCGAGAAGGCGATCAGGTCGGTGCGTTCCATCAGGTTGTGCTTTTTCAGTGCCTGGACGATTTTCCGGGCCGCAAGGTCCTCGCGGTTGAGGTCCGAGAGCGATTTCATCTCCAGAACAAGGCGTGTTGCAGGTTTCGAGGCAACCAGCTCGAGATACTCGTCGAGTGAGGGGATGTTTTCGCCGTTGGGCAGGACGATCAACTGGATCTCCCGGGCCTTGGAGCGCTCCATGTCGATATCCGTGCCGCGGTAGATGCGGTCATGATTGACGATGAGCCGGTCGTCGGCCGTCAGCCAGACGTCGATTTCCGATCCGAAAACGCCGCACGAATCGGCCTTGGAGAACGAAGCAAGTGAGTTTTGTGCCGATCCGGGTATGGTCCAGTAGCCGCGGTGAGCGATGATCCTGGGTTGGGCGAGAGCCGATGCCGCAGCGAGAAGCAGCGAGACGGTCAGCAAGAGTTTTTTTGTCATGGTTTTGTTCGTTTAGTGCCGGTTTTGGAATCGGCGGGGTGAAACTGTTACAAATGTAGCCAATTATTTCGTGATTCTCTCCGCTGTCCTGTTGCATTTCGACGAAGATTCTGACTGTGTGAACCATCTGCGGCGGATTGTTGGATTGTTGGCGCAGAAATATGGTCATTCGTGCCGTGATTTACGATTTTTTTTCGTATCTTCGTTTGATTGTGTATCGAAATCAACTTTAAAACTACTGATAAGATGAAAGAGCAAGTAAGCAAGAAATTCCAGGAGCTGTATGGTGAAGGCGCCGTGTTGTTCACATCGCCCGGGCGTATTAACCTCATCGGCGAGCATACCGATTATAACGGGGGATTCGTCTTCCCGGGAGCTGTGGATAAGGGAATCGTGGCAGCCATCCGGCTCAACGGTACGGATCGCGTGCGAGCCTATGCACTTGACCTCGGGGAGTCGTCGGAGTTCGGCCTTCGAGAGGAGGACAAACCCGCCGAGTCGTGGGCACGCTATATTTTCGGCGTGTGCCGTGAGGTGCAGAAGCGTGGCGGCAAGATCGGCGGTTTCGACACCGTTTTTGCCGGAGACGTGCCTCTGGGTGCCGGCATGTCGTCATCGGCAGCGCTCGAATCGACCTATGCCTTTGCATTGAACGACCTGTTCGGCTGCGGGATCGACAAGTTTGAACTGGCCAAGATCGGTCAGGCCACCGAGCACAACTACTGTGGCGTGAACTGCGGCATCATGGACCAGTTTGCCTCGGTCTTTGGCAAGAAGGGGTGCTTGATGCGTCTCGACTGCCGTTCGCTCGAGTATGCCTACTTCCCGTTTGATCCGAAGGGTTACAGGCTCGTGCTGGTCGATTCGCGCGTGAAGCACGAACTGGTGGGTTCGCCCTATAACGATCGTCGTGCGTCGTGCGAGCGTGTGGCCAGGATGCTCGGTCAGGAGTTCCTGCGCGGTGCGACGATGGAGCAGCTCGATGCCATCAAGGACAAGATCTCCGAAGAGGACTACAAGCGGGCCCGCTATGTGATCGGCGAGGAGAAGCGCGTTCTGGATGTTTGCGAGGCGCTCGAAAAGGGCGACTACGAGACGGTCGGCAAGCGCATGTACGAGACCCACTGGGGCATGTCGAAGGACTATGAGGTATCGTGCGAGGAGCTGGACTTCCTGGCCGAGGTGGCCAAGGAGTGCGGCGTTACGGGCTCGCGCATCATGGGCGGCGGTTTCGGCGGCTGTACGATCAACCTGGTCAAGGATGAGTTGTACGATCGCTTCATCGCTACGGCCAAGGAGAAGTTCAATGCCAAGTATGGCCATGAGCCGAAGATCTACGACGTGGTGATCTCCGACGGCTCGCGCCGGCTCTGATTGCAGTCAGGCCGATAACGAAAAAACCGAATCCTCCGGATGGGGGATTCGGTTTTTTCGTGTTTTGCCATCTGCGTGCGGGAGAGATTCCGATGTATGGACCGTTCCCGGATGGTCTTCGTGACGCTCTTCAAGCAGGACCTGTTTCGGCGGGGCGGCTTCCGATGGCGTTCGGGTCGCCCGAGGGCTCACGAAAGGATCTTCTGCAACATCGCCTCGTCGCTGTAGCCGTCGGGTGTCCGGAGCCAGTCGCGTTTGATGCCGATGAGGGTGAATCCGGCACTACGGAACAACCGCATGCTCGCTTCGTTGTCCGTTGCGATGCAACACCAGAGTTGATGCAGCGCCAGCCGTTTGCGGGCATAGCGGCAGAGGATCGCCAGCGTGTCGGAGGCATATCCCTGCCGCCGGTTCTCCGATCCGTGGATCAGGATGCCGATGCCGGCGCGTCCGTGGAGCGGGTCGAATTCGAAGAGATCGACCGCACCGACGGCCCGGTTGCCGGCCCGCGTCTCGACGATCAACCGCAGCTGTCCCGTGCGGAAGATGTCGCCCTGTTGCTGCGTGAGGATGAACGCTTCGAGCTGTGCCCGTGAGAACGGGGCCGTCGTACCGCTGACCGACCAGACGTCGGTGTCGTTCTCCCAAGCGTAGAGCCGGTCGAGATCCTCCGGTTCCACGGCCCGCAGCCGGACGTTTTCCCCTTCGAGATTCATCAGAGCCCGATCACCTTGTTGCGGATCAGCATGGCAACGCCCCACGCATTGGCGCTCTCGGTCATCTTCGATACGCGGAATTTCGTATCCTTGTAGACCAGGTTGAGCGAATACTTGTTGGTCGCCGACTTGAGCGGGAGCATCAGGTAGTCGCCTGCCGCCGCAAGGTTGCCGCCGACGATCACCGTCTCGGGGTTGAAGGTGTTGATCAGGAAGGCGACAGCCTTGCCCACCTTCTCGCCGGCCTCCTCGATCAACTCGATCGAGAGGTTGTCGTCGTTCTTCGCCGCATTGATGATGTCGTCGATATGGATCGTCTTCTGCTGGTCGTACTGCTCCTTGAGAATCGTGTTCACACCCCGTTCGATCATGTGGCGCATCTTGTCCTCGATGGCGATACCCGACACCTCGGTCTCAAGGCAGCCCTTCTTGCCGCACGAGCAGATGATCTCGTTGTCGAAGAAGGGGATGTGGCCGAACTCGCCGGCGAATCCGCTCTTACCGTAGTAGAGCTTGCCGTCCACGACGATGCCGATTGCCACGCCGCGGCTCATGTGGAGGTAGATCACGTTGCTCTCGTCTTTCGACTTGCCGCACGTGTATTCGGCATAGCAGCGTGCGCGGGTGTCGTTCTCGAGCAGCACGCGGATGCCGATGCGCTCCTCGAGGATGTCACGCAGCGACTGCTCGTTACTGGTGAAGTACTTGTAGCTGCGGCCCGTATCGGGGTTCACGCGGCCCGTGATGCAGACGCCCAGGCCGAGGATTTTGCCCCGGTCTATGCCGCTTTCGGCGATGAAGCGTTCGATGTTCGAGCAGATGCGCTCGATACACTGCGGGCGGTCCTGCAGTTCGAACGTGAAGTCGTTCTCCTCCTTGATGATGTTGTTCTGGAGGTCGGTGATCATGAAGCGCATGTTGTCGCGGCCGACGTTCACGCCGGCGAAATAGATCGCCGAGTTGGCCAGGCCGAAGATGTTCGGGCGGCGCCCTCCCGGGGTTTCGACCTTGCCCAGATCCGTGACGATGTTCTCATCGACAAGTTCCTGGACGAGCCTGGTGATAGTAGGGACGCTGATGTGCAACTCCTTGGTCAGTTCCGAGAGCGTGCACTCGCCGTTTACGGCCATATGCGCGATGATGTTGCGCTTGATGATGTTGTTTTTGTGCGATATGCCCTTGAGGGTTTCGTCCTCGTGTTTGTTGAAAAATTCGGTAAGTGATGTCATCCTTCCAGGCTCATTTTTAACTAACTCTGCAAATATATACACTATCTTTAATAAATGCAATAAGTTTTTAATAAAATTTAATAAATTTTGTTTCAAAATGAGGGGTAAAAAAATTAACGCCCTGATTTTCAGGGCGTTAATTTTTAAGCGAAACTTTTTGTTTTACAGCGTCGATTTCGATTCCACGACTGTGTTGGGGTCCACCTTGCGGATGAGTCCCTGCAACACGCTGCCGGGGCCGAGTTCGGTGAATTCCGTCACGCCGTCGGAGAGCATGTTGCGCACGATGTAGGTCCAGCGCACGGGGGCCGTCAGCTGGGCGATCAGGTTGGCCTTGATGGCGGCGGGATCGGTATAGGGCTTGGCGTCGACGTTCTGGTAAACGGGGCATACGGGCGTCTGGAACGGCGCTTCGGCGATGGCTTTCTCAAGTTCCTGCTTGGCAGGCTCCATCAGCGGCGAGTGGAACGCTCCGCCCACCGGCAGGCGCAGCGCACGGCGCGCTCCGGCGGCCTTGGCTTTCTCGCAGGCGGCGTCTACGGCCTCCACGGCTCCCGAGATCACCAGCTGGCCCGGGCAGTTGTAGTTGGC
>ENA-OPEC01001965-OPEC01001965.1-human-gut-metagenome-genome-assembly--contig:-NODE-1965-length-12385-cov-2.528548_pt1 | contig 12385 bp, 6 predicted proteins | sample MGYA00241622_ERZ501507 | MGnify/ENA primary metagenome ERZ501507 (study PRJEB25962, sample SAMEA2042582) | human gut metagenome | biome: human gut; feature: human-associated habitat; material: faeces... | reverse complement strand
TTGCCGTATAATGCAGACCATCATCGATAGTTCCTGCTCCATAGTGATCACTGGCAAAGCTGTAGCCTGTGGATTTCAGGTAGGAGTACATATCGATATAAGTATATGCAGAAGAAAGATTTGCTTTCATATAATCGTTAAAGGATCTGACTGCCGCTTCGCTTCGGTCTGCTCGTCCTGTATTTGAAAGCATCGTACGGTTCAACGGATTTACTGACATGAAATACAGTTCGCATCCTTTACTTTTAAGCTGCGGTGCAATCCAGTTATAATATTCTACATAATCTGCATAATCTGACAGATCATTTACTCCAAAGTTAAAAATTACCGCTGTTTTCTTAGAAAGAATACTGTTGGTGTCCTTCTGCACCATAGCATAAAGCTGTGACCATCCTGTGGTAGTAAGCCAATTTAATTTCTTTCCCGCAGAGCAGACAAACTTCACATTTTTAATTGCTGATTCTCCCATTCCCTTCAGAACATTCTCCATAAATTCTGTACGGGAATCGCCCACAAAGATTACCTGTTTGTATTTATAGATATCTACCTGCGGGAGCTCAGCTTCTGTAAGATCTTTTTCTGTTGATCTGTTAAATACTACTGCATACAGGTTCATATTACCGTTTACTGTAATCTTCTCTTCTGCCTCATATTCCGGATTCACAGACTGCATTGGTTTTGATGACCATCCCATGAAAGTATAACCTTCTGCATCTCTTACTCCTGGCAGAGAATAGGTAGATCCTTTCGCCAGAGTCGTTTTCTGCCAGGTGCTGCCGTCACATCTGTGAAAAGTCAGCTGTACTGCCTTCTTCTGTACCGCATAAAGAGTGATATTTTTGTTGACTGTACATTTCGCCTTTGCTGTTGCTTTCTCAGAATTTTTCTTACTTGACCATCCCTGGTTAACATAACCGGTTCTTGCCGGTACTTTTGCAAAGGTAACAACCGTTCCCTCTTCTACTGTCTGAGTAAGTTTTTGATAAGCCGCATTAGTGCTTCCATTTCCCAGATAGTAGCTGACCGTATAATAATTACTCTTTCTGCGCACTGCATAGAACCGAGTTGCCTTTGTAATCTTTACTGTATCACCGGCTGAATATTCCGGTTCTGTTTCTCCCTTTTCAGTTGTCCAGCCCAGATTTGTATAGCCCTTTACTTTCGGCACATCAGGCAGTGTCACTTTCTGATTTTTTGACGCATACATGGTGAGCGAAGTATAAATTTTGCTGGTACTTGTTCCATTATTGTTATTGAAAGTAACTGTGTAAGGCAATTTCTTATATACAGCATAGAGAGTCAGTGTTTTTGATACAGTCACATTCTGGCCTGCTTTATAGTCAGCTTTGGAGGCTTTTTTATTCTTTGACCATCCCAGAGACTGATATCCTGTCTTGACAGGTACCTGCGGCATTGTAACTGTAAGTCCTTTTCCGACTTTCTGATTCAGTCTGGTAAATTTACTGTTGCTTGCCCCTGTATTGGTCTTAAAATTCACCTGAAGTGCTGTACGGCGCACAATGTAAAAATCTGTGTCGCCGGTCACTGTAAATTCTGAATTCAGTTCATATTTTACAGCAGAACTTCCCTTTGTATCTGTCCATCCATAATTAATGTATTTAGATGATGGCATATCCGGAAGTATGACGTTTTTTGTCTCATATGCCTGCAGAATTCCATTGGAAAACACACTGGTTCCTGAATTATTATAAAGGGAAACCGTACATTTCTTTGGCATATAGAAGTTCAGGATGCCTTTTTCGAGAAACAGATTCCAGCTCTCGCCTTTCTTCAGAGTAAGAATATCTCCACCCTTCAGAGTGATCGCATCTCCAAGTTTTTCATTTTTTTCCAGTTTCCACATATCCGGTGCACCTGTATCCGGTACATTGGGAAGGATCAAAGATTCACCCCAGGACATCACTGTTCGCAGCTGTTCACATTCATTTCCTTCTCCGTCTATAAACCGGAGCATTACCTCTTTCTCCGGATTAATCGTCGGCGTGGGAGATGGTGATGGTGTGACTGAAGGAGTCGGTGTTGAAGACGGCATCGGTGTGACCGAAGGAGTCGGTGTTTCTGTCAGTGCAGGTGTACCCTCCGGTGTCGAAGTCACTGTTGGTGTTGGTGACAGTTCCGATGCCATTACTTTCTCCGAATCAGAAGCTGCCGGCAAAGTATTTTCTGTATCAGTTATGCACGAATCTTCTTCCCCTGAACTGAAAATCTCTTCAAAACTGTCCGGAGTGCCGAACTCTGCTGCCTGTACGGGAACTGTTGCAGTGATCAGTGCCACAGTCAGAAACACACTTGCCAGACGCTTTCCTCTTTTGTGTCTTTTTCTGTACATATTTACCTCCATTTTGCAAAAACGTCCCAACATAAAATATGCGGGACGTTCTCCATGCATTCCCAATCATTCAAAAACATCTTCAGACTGCCCGGCTTTTGATCAGAACCGCCACAACCTGCTCATATGTAAATAATACCAGATTTGTCATCCTGCTATGTAAACACTGTTTTCTTATGGTTGAAAATATTCCTTATAATTTATTGATAAACCTCATAAATGCTTCTCTGCCTTCAGCAGTGCATTTATATACGCCGGCATCCTCAAGTACATGAACGAATACATTACCGACTTCTTTTCTGAGAACATCCTGAATGTTGTCTTTATCAAGGTTGTCATATTTCGGAAGGAATTCTGCAACCCACGCTGCATGTTTCTCAATCTTCTCATTGGAAGAAATGTCTTTTCCCTCCAGAATATATTCTGCCAGAAGTTCCAATTCTTCTTTTAATCTTGCCGGAAGTACGGCAAGTCCCATTACTTCGATCAGACCAATATTCTCTTTCTTGATATGGTGATACTCTGCATGCGGATGGTATACACCAAGAGGATGCTCATCAGTAGTAATGTTATTTCTAAGTGTGAGATCCAGTTCAAACATATCTCCGGATCTACGGGCGATCGGTGTGATCGTATTGTGCGGTTCTCCATCAGTTTCAGCAAAGATAAACGCACTTTCGTCTGTATAACCTCTCCACGCTTCCAGAACATGTGTAGCAAGCTCTATCAGTCTCTTCTCATCCTTATGACGGATCCTTAAAACTGAAAGAGGCCATTTAACAATACCTGCTTCTACATCCTCATATCCCGGAATAGTCACATGTTTCTCGATCGGTGCTTTTGCCATTGCGAAAGTATAATGTCCGCCCTGGAAATGATCGTGACTTAAAATAGAACCGCCTACGATAGGCAGGTCTGCATTGGATCCCAGGAAGTAATGCGGGAAAAGTTTTACAAAATCAAAAAGTTTGATAAATGTATTCTTCTCAATCTTCATCGGAACATGCTGACTGTTAAAGACGATGCAATGCTCATTGTAATACACATATGGGGAATACTGAAATCCCCAGGGACTGTCATTTACAGTGATAGGAATGATTCTGTGATTCTCTCTGGCAGGATGATTAACTCTTCCTGCATATCCTTCGTTCTCCGGGCAAAGAAGACATTTCGGATAACTGCTGGATTTTACAAGCTTGGCAGCAGCGATTGCCTTCGGATCTTTTTCCGGTTTGGAAAGATTGATGGTGATATCGATTTTACCATATTCACTGTCTACTGTCCATTTCTGATCTTTCTTTACACGATAACGACGAATATAATCGCTGTCCTGACTGAGTTTATAGAAGTAATCGGTTGCTTCCTGTGGATCTTTCTCATATCTGCTCCAGAACTCATTCTGTACCTGCGCCGGACGCGGCATCAGACAGTTCATAAGTCTGGTATCAAAAAGGTCTCTGTACACAACACTGTCTTCTATGAGATTTCTCTTCACAGCCTCATCCAGAAGTGCATTTAATACCTCTTCAAGATCGATATCCCTGTACTCTTCCTCAGGTTCCACATATTCGTCTTCTTTAAAGACATCCAGAAGAAGATTTATTGTATAATTCTTCTCGCAGGCCGGTGTAAGTCCTGTTTCTACTCCGTACTGTACTAATTTTTTGATCGCATCATAAAGCATATGTCAAGGACCTCCTTAAATTAAGGAATGCCAATGGCATTCCTATAACAAAATATACGTTACTTCATATCTGATCTCAGTAGAGACGAGTATTAGTCGAGACGAGAAGCACCGTCTCCGATATCTACTGTGTAGAACTCGGCTTCATGTCCTACTTTTTCAAGATATGTTTTTCCGATTGTTTCGATAAATGTATCTATGGATTCATCTTTTACGATGCTGACTGTGCAACCGCCAAATCCGCCGCCTGTGATACGGGAACCAAGAACACCAGGAATCTTCCATGCAAGGTCTACAAGGATATCAATCTCTTCACAGGATACACCATAATCATCACGCAGTGAAATGTGAGACTGATTCATTAATTTTCCGAAGCTTTCAATGTCTCCGGCTTTCAGCGCTGTAACAGCATCGATTGTACGCTGGTTTTCGTATACAGCATGTTTTGCACGCTGTAACTGGATCTCATCTTTGATTAAGGATTTGTGTGCCTCGAATTCTTCAGGAGTAAGATCGCCAAGTGCCTGAATGTCAAGTTCGCTCTGAAGTGCTTTCAGTGCAGCAGCACATTCGTTTCTTCTGTCGTTATAAGCAGAATCAACAAGACTATGCTTTACTTTACTGTTTGTGATCACAATCTTGGCACCATCAAGAACGCAAGGTGCATATTCGTAGCTTAAATCACTTGTGTCAAGGAAAATTGCGTGGTCTTTTTTACCCATGGCAACAGCAAACTGATCCATGATACCACAGTTGACACCGTTGAATTTATTTTCCGAATACTGACCGATCAGTGCAAGATCCTGATTTGTCACATCAAATCCAAACATATCGCGTAAGATAAATCCTGTTAAAACCTCTACGGATGCGGAAGAAGAAAGTCCGGAACCATTCGGGATATTTCCGAATAATACAAGATCCATACCCTGTTCTACCTTCATGCCTTTCTCTCCGAATGCCCACATTACACCCTTCGGGTAATTTGTCCAGTCAGCTTCTTTCTCCGGTTTTAAATTCTCTACCGATGACTCTAACACGCCAATCTGCTCAAAGTTCATCGAATAAAAACGAAGTTTTTTATCCTCTCTTTTTCTTGCCACACCGTAAGTACCAATCGTCAGTGCACATGGAAATACATGACCGCCGTTGTAATCGGTATGCTCTCCGATCATATTCACACGTCCCGGTGCAAAATAAACACCAATCTCTCCTTCGCCGCCAAATAACTCTTTAAACTTTGCCAGTACGTTCTCCCAAACCATCTTAAATCCTCCTTTTTACAATACATCATTTGTTCTTATTTTGTTCCACGTCATCCCGTCTGTTTTCCTTTCCCGGAAAAGCAGGATGCATTTGTTTCGTTTTCTCTGATAATCCTATTATAACGCATCCGAATCCCTTTGCAATGGCTGAAACGCAAACTGCAACAAAGTGCAAAAAATCCTGCAACATTTTTACATAAATATTGCAGGATTTTCTATACACTCTTTTATCTCAAGACAGCAATACTTTTTATGCCTTAAAATCACGGATCAGTTTTAACGTCGGCAGCGCATTGCCCTCATAATCAAACAATGCCTGGTTTGCCCACTCGTTGCCGCACGGTCCCGGATCCTGTATGTATTTTAAGGAAGCAGGCGTTGCCCAGCCGGAACCCGGAACCGGGATCCATGCCGGCTCCCAGTAGAAGAAGCCCTTCCCTTTTCCATCATCAATATGGCTGATGCGGTTTAAGAAGTCTTCCATAAAGTCATACTGTCCCTGTACGGTCATCGGGTATTCAATTTTCTCAACCAGCGCCGGTTTCGTCGCATAACCCTTGCGCTCCTCATCGGCAAGTTTCTCATAATCCTTGTAGTCGTCCATCGTATATCCCATGGAGACTTCTGCCACGATCAGATCTTTGCCGTAGCGCTTGGCAATATCATTCATGTTGTCATTTAACATCTGAAGAGAACCATGCCAGAACGGATAATAAGACAGACCGATCAGTTCAAAGTCCTCACCGCGTTTTGTAAAATTGCAAAACCATTCACGGTAAAGCCCATTGTTGCCGCCGTTGTCGAGATGGATCATCACCGGAATTTTTGACAAATCTTCCATCTGCGGGCATACGCCTTTGATGGAACCGGCAAGACGTTCTTCATCCGCTTTTCGGACAGCGCGGATACCGGCATTGACAAACGCTGCAATATTGTCATAATTCGGCACTTTGCCTTCCGGCCAGAGCAGACCATTGGAAAGTTCATTTCCAACCTGCACCATTGTGATGTTGACACCGTTCTCCAGATAAAGATGCATCATCTCCAGCGTAAAATCATAGACTGCCTGCTCTAGCTCTTTGACACCATAGCTTTCCCACGCCTTTGGTTTGAACTGTTTTCCCGGGTCTGCCCAGAAATCACTGTAATGCAGATTTAAAAGTACTCCAAAACCGGCTTTCGTCACACGTTTTGCGATCTCAAGCGATGTCTTTGGATCATTTTCCCCGGCACCGTAAGATTCTCCGGCCTCTGACCACGGATCATTCCATACACGGATGCGGATCGTATCCACATCATAGGATTTCATGATCTCTAAGAGATCCTTCTCCTCTCCGTTGTCATAATATTTCGCACCACACTTCTCCAACTCTGCAAGCGTGGATAAATCCATTCCTTTTACAAAATTCATATAAATCCTCCTTGTTTTTCGAAGAAAAATGCGACTGCCTATGCAGGAGCAGAGGATTTTCTTCCTTTTCTATATTCCCTTAAACCGGAACGTAAATTCTAACGGTTTCGTCACATCAATATGGTATTCCGGGTGCACTAAAGATCCCCAGCTGTCATCACCGCCGACTCCCATCTGCGCCAATGCCACACGGACGATCGTGTGATGTACCTGCGGCAATTCATAAACATGGGCTGCATTTTCAAGTTCATGTGGTGTATACGGAAGTGCCGAGAAGCTTAATTCATCTCCCTCAAACATCATTCCCCTGCCTTTTGCATCCACAAGGCGCGCATATCGCACACCGACTTTGTTGCCACATTCCTGCGGAACTAAATATTTTGCCATATTGTCAGCCACTTTGCTGCTGTAAATTCCAAGTTTTGCGCCGTGTCTCCGGTCTGCATAAGTTTCCTCCGATCCCATGCCGTACCAGGTCAGGTTGTCATAATCAGCATTGAACTGAAACATCATTCCAAACTCCGGCATATCCGGAAGTCCCTCTACCGGATCATACATCAGTTTTGTCTCGATCGTTCCATCACCAAAAACGGTGTAGGAAACCTGACATTTGCCCGCCGGTGTTGTCGGCATAAAATAGGTGTAAGTGACTGTCACGGTATTGTCTTTTTCTTCCACTTTGGTCGGGACATTGTCAAACATCCCACCGTTTCTGTGACTGATATACATGCTCGCGATCTTCCACTGTGCATAGCGCGCCGGAGCCATGCTTCCGTTATCATTGTCCACCGGTGCCCTCCAGAAATTCGGCATCGGGATCTTCTCGATCATTTCTTTCCCCGCATAGCGGTAGGAAACAAGTCCCCCGCTCAACATGGAAAACAGGCAGTCAAAATCTTCGCCTTTTACTCCGATGTTTACCTTGCCGTGAACCACGCGGATCGGCTTTTCGGATGCATGGAAAGCAGGGATCTTTTTATAAATCTTCTGTCCAAAAGCGACCTCATGTCCTGCATCTGCCCAGCTCATATCCTCCTTTAACCGGAATGAAACGGTGAGTGTGTATTCTGCATCCGTATCTTTTTTCTGATCCTTATCATCTGCACGCAAAATGGCAAACGGGATCTCATAGTCCTTCGTGCTAAGCGGCGGTACTGCTGTCTCTATCTCCTGTTTTTTCACAACAACCCCGTTTTTCTGTAAAACTGCCACACAGCGGAACCGGTCGGTATTTGCAAACAGGTTTTTATTTACAACGGTAAACTTCCCTTCCTTTTCAAACAGAATGCTGATATTCTGGTAATTGAATTTCACTTCCTGCATCTTTGGGGACGGATCTCGGTCTCCACCATAGCAGATTCCATTTCCACTGAAATTATAATCCGTCGGACGCTCTAAGAAATCGCCGCCGTATGCCTGAAAATCTTTTCCATAGCGGTCTTTTTTCAAGATGGACTGGTCAATGTAATCCCAGATAAAACCGCCCTGATATCTCGGTTCCGTATCGGTCAGATCCGTGTATTTGTGCATGGCACCACAGGAATTTCCCATCGCATGTGTATATTCACACATAATAAACGGTTTTTCCTTATGCTCGGCGAGGAATTTTTTCACATTTTCCACACTCGTATACATCTGGCTTTCCATATCGCTGGTCGCCTCATATCTGCGGTCATTGAAAATTCCCTCATAATGAACCAGACGGTATGGATCTAAGGCACGGAATTTTTCGGACATGTCAAAAATTACTTTTCCGCCGTAAGATTCATTTCCGACTGACCAGATCAGAACTGCCGGATGGTTTTTATCTCTCTGGTAACAGGAATTGACACGATCAAGCATCATCGGTTCCCAGTCCATGTTGTCCCCCGGAACGATCGTATCTTTCGGCACAGAACCATGCATCGCAGCATCCCATGAACCGTGTGATTCGAGATTGTTTTCCGCGATCATATAGAGTCCGTACTCATCGCAGAGATCATATATAATGGAAGCATCCGGGTAGTGGCAGGTGCGGATCGCATTAATGTTGTTCTGTTTCATCGTAACGATGTCTTTTAAAACCTCTTCCCTTGTCACTGCACGTCCTGTTTTGGAACTGAACTCATGACGGTTGACACCCTTAAATACAATGCGCTTTCCATTTAATGTCATGATACCGTCTTTCATTTCAAAACGGCGGAATCCGATTCTTTGGCTGACAAGCTCGCTTCTCTCCCCGTTTTGATCAAAACATTCGATCGTAAGCGTGTATAAATTCGGGATCTCCGCACTCCACAGATCCGGTTTTTTCACCTCTTTTTCAAAATGAACTTCCCCCTCAGAGACTGGCAGCTCCTCAGAGAAAATAATCTGTTCTTCTTTTTCTTCCAAAACGGAATAATTTCTGCTGCCGGTCAGGGTCAGTCTTGCTTTTCCCTCGCCGCGCATCTGCATTGTGACAAGAAGATCTGCATTTAAAACCGCCTCATCGACAACCGGCTGCACTTTTAAATCATACACATGCACCTTTGGCATGGTATACAGATAAACCGAACGGAAAATACCGGAGAACCGGTAGAAATCCTGATCCTCGCACCAGCTTGAAGAAGTCCACTTAAACACCTGGACTGCCAGCTTATTTTCGCCCTCTTTTACATACGGAGTAAGATCAAAATCTGACGGGGTGAAACTGTCCTCACTGTATCCGACATAATGACCGTTTAACCACAATGCAAAACCGCTCTCCACACCCTGAAAAGAAATATAAAGTCCGCTTTTTCTAAAACCTTCCGGCAGTGTAAAATATTTTACATAGCTTGCCACCGGATTAAATTCACTCGGCACTGCGTCGCGCCACACATCTTCCCTTCCATCCCACGGGTACTGAATGTTTACATACTGTGGGATATCATAGCCCTCCATCTGGATATGCGCCGGTACACGGATATCCTCCCAACATTTGCAGTCAAACGTTTCTGCCTCAAAACCGTTTACGGTCTGCGTATAATTTCTCGCATAATGGAATTTCCAGACGCCATCTAAAGGCAGCCGGAAGCTGCTTTTTCTCTCTTCTGCCTCCTTTTCATCTGCATATGCCACATGATCAGAGTGCGCTGCCATACAGTTTTCCTTAAAAAATTTTGGATCATGAATCTTTTTTATTTCGAATGACATGTGATGTCCTCCTTATCTTTTTCTTATCTCCATTTTAACGAAAAAATGCGCATTTTGCATCTGTATATCAACACAAAACACGCATTTTCGCCCATTTATTTACCAGCCCTTCAACGCGGAAATATTATAATTCAGCAGCTTTCTCTCATAATTTTCCGGACTGATCTTCCACTGATACGGAGATGTATTCAGATATTTTTTGAAGTTCCGGTTAAATGTGGATGTCGTGGTAAATCCTACTTTCTGGGCGACCACATCCATCGGGTCATTTGTCTTTTTCATGATATCACAGGCTTTCTGCACCCGCATCAGATTGATGTAATCCATCGGTGACATATTCATATAAGATTCAAAGACTCTTCTGAAATGTGTCTCACTCATATGGCTTGCCTTTGCAAGTTCCTCGACACGGATATTGTTTGCATACTCTAACCTTACATAATCAAGTGCCGCCGTGATCTGGGAAACACCTGTCTTTTTCTTTACTTCATTCTCCGAGACATCGCTCTCACACATGCGGAGCAATTCAGCAAAAAAAGCGATCAAAAGACCTCTGACACAATCATTAAAATGATTTTTTTTCTGTCTCATTTCATCCATGAGCATCTTCACAAGAACGGAAATTCCGCGGTTTTCCCACTCATGGAAAAATAAAGCCTTACGATTGATCATCTGCAATACTTTTTTTTGCATGACAGCATTATCCGGATATAATTCCTGGATCATGGCCATCGGATCAAAAAATAAATATTCCCAATAGCTTGGTCCCTCCGCAATGTCACTGATCGTCACATGCGGGTAATTCTGTGGAATAATACTGACCATTGCCGGTTCATAACGTTTTGTCTCTTCATTTAAGATCAACTCGCCGGTACCGTTTTTACAATATCCGATTTCCATGAGATTGTGAAAATGAAGATTACTTTCATCATGTCCGTAATCACGAATCCAGTTGTCTCCTAAAAGTGCCAGAACATATTCACCCTGCGGAACTTCGTAAAACCTCAATTCCATTGTGTCTTTTTTCTTTTTTCCCATGGTTATTACCTCTTTTTAAAACTGCCGTACAATATTTCAGTACGGCAGTCATTTTGTTTCTGTTACCAGAATTTAGTCAAAATCAAATTTTGTAATTCTGTCATGCATTGCTTTATAGCGGAAACGGATCATTTCGTTTTTCTCTAATACATCCTCTTCCGTTCCGCGGTACTGGCAGCGGATGCAGCTGTAAATACCAGTTTCTTTATTGTAGAACATATCGATGTCGAGATCTCTTAAAAAACAGGATGGGCATCTATAATTTAATTTGCCTTTGCCAAGTTGAGCCATGTTGCAAATACCTCCTTATCTGAGATTGTTTTTCTGTATCCCAATGTGAACATTGGTGAGAATGCATATCCTTCTTTTACATATCCTTCTGCATCTGCATCGGATGCTGTCATGGATACTCTTGTCTCGATTTCAGGAATAACTGCGGAAACCTCTGCAGCTCCCACAACGCCTTCCTCACGGCACTTGTATTCATAGTTGATCGTCTTCTCTTCCGGTCCGTCGATCTTTAATGTGATATGACTCATATCTTCGGAATACTCAGTTGTACCATAGCATGCAACCATGTATTCATTTAATGTTACTTCCGCAGTCGGATCACTCATCTCTAAAATGTGACGCTCGATCCTGATGTTCGAAGAACCTTCCTCAAAGTACTCTTTTGTCTGAAGTTTTACAGTCAGATCCCTGAACTCGATCGTAACCGGGTCTAATGTAAGGATTCTTGTCTTTCCTTCCTGTGAGAAATGTGCATGTGTCGGGCAGAGGCAGAGATCCACTTCCTCTCCTTTGTAAGAAAGTTTTGCACTTCTTACGGTTCCCTCTCCTGCATAGTGGGTGAAGTAACCTGCACGGTATTTCTCCTGAATTAAAAACGGGTAGGATGCATCCTGAACATGTTTTGTTCCGATGCCGACCGGCCACTCTAATTTTGCTGCATAAGGACGAAGGTCAACGATCGCACCGCCCTGATCCATGTTGACACATGCTCTCATGTACGGATCGCAGTACCAGAATAACTGTTTGTCTGAACCATATAAGATATCCCTCCAGAGAGCACATTCCGGCTCGTTGTAATTGTTCTGGTTGACACCTTTTTTCTCGCGGTAATAATCAGCAAACTCAGACATAGTCATATCGATCAACTGACCTTCTTTTTTCAGTTTGCCGTAGTAAGCACAGCCATCGCTGTAGGATTTGTAAAGGAGTTCATATGGCTGCTCCCAGCGTCCCATCTTGTTCATCCAGCCCGGTCCAACGAACATCATGTTGTAGGAATATCCGTTGTTATATTTCTCTAAGGAACGGTACTGGTCGATCAGATTGTAAAGATATGGATACTCCCATGTCTTTGTGTCATAGATCATACCACGGAGTACGTTCTGCGGATGTGTTCCGAAGTTCGAACCATTTCCATCGTAACATGCGATCAGATCACGGGAAAGATGAGGGATCGCTACGATACCACTGTC
>ENA-OPEC01001963-OPEC01001963.1-human-gut-metagenome-genome-assembly--contig:-NODE-1963-length-12403-cov-3.103175_pt1 | contig 12403 bp, 9 predicted proteins | sample MGYA00241622_ERZ501507 | MGnify/ENA primary metagenome ERZ501507 (study PRJEB25962, sample SAMEA2042582) | human gut metagenome | biome: human gut; feature: human-associated habitat; material: faeces... | reverse complement strand
GAGATAGTAGGTTACGAGGTCTGCGAAGCAGGAAGCCCATTGGCTTTAGACAATGTGTAGTTCACATCCTCTGTTTTTCTGATAAAAGGAAAAGGAATACTTTTGTTAGTCTTGTCTAACTTCTTTTTTAAAAAAACCGCATGAAAACGAAATTCGTATCACGCGGTTTCAACAAATATTTCTGACATTACCCAATCACACTTACACCAAATGGCATAATTCTGGTATATCCCCTACATGCTCTGCAAGATAATCTGCTCCGTCCAATTCTCCCTGATCACCATATCCATACAGACATCCGGCAAACAGACTGCCACAGGATCTGGCACATTCCAGATCCTGTTTTCTGTCTCCGATCACCAGATAAGGGCCTGGATATTCCCGGATAATATTCTGCACAATCTCCGTTTTTGGACGAAATCCATAGGATTCGCAGTCATAAAATCGCTCGAACCATTGTTTCATACCAAATTCTTCCCAGTGTGCCTTTCGATATGCCGTTTTACAGTTACTCAGGACTACAAGATAATATCCCTGATTTTTCAGCGTCGTAAGCATCTTTTCTGCTCCCGGATACCACACGGCCTTATGTTTTCTGACCTGTTCAATCATCCGCTCGCCCACCATTTTGCTTGCCTGATCTTTATATTTCTGATCCAGTTTCGGCATAAAAGTGTCCCACATTTCTTTGCTGTTCAGTCCAAGCCATCCGGCAATCTTTGAAGATGCTATCTTTTGTTCTTCTGCGACTTTCTGTTCTGTCAGCCACTGATAAGTTTCTCGAAATGCCGGTTCATAAATTCCAAGTGTTTGGTGAATCGTCCCGTCATAATCAAATATGATCGTTTTTACCATCCTTTATTTCCTCATTCTTAAAGCTGTTTCATCAGATTGACCATCTCAATCGCAGACAATGCACAGTCATATCCTTTATTTCCTGCCTTGCTTCCGGCACGTGCAATAGCCTGCTCAATATTCTCAGTTGTGATTACTCCGAATAATACCGGAACTCCGGATGCAAGTCCAACCTGTGCGATTCCTTTGGCAGCTTCGCTGCACACCAGATCATAGTGTGATGTATCGCCGCGGATGACTGCTCCCACGCAGATCACTGCATCATACTTTCCGGACTGTGCCATCTTCTGTGCAGTCAGCGGAATTTCAAATGCTCCCGGTACCCATGCAGCAGTAATATTCTCTTCTTCGACTCCATGTCTTACCAGTCCGTCAACTGCACCTCCCAGTAATTTATTGACAATGATCTCATTAAATCTCGCCGCTACGATACCGACTTTCATTCCCTGCGGTGCTACTACTTTTCCTTCTACCAAATTGATCTGTCTCATGATTTTTCCTCCTGTTATTGTGAACTTAATATTTTTTTATAAATTGATCGCTTTGAAAATATGTCCCATCTTTTCCTGTTTTGTTCTCATATATTTCAGGTCATATTTCTGCGGCGGAATCTCCAGCGGTACTCTTTCATTGATCTTCAGTCCAAACCCACCAAGTCCATAGACTTTATCCGGATTATTTGTCAGTAATCTTAATGATTTCACACCAAGGTCTGACAGTATCTGTGCCCCGACCCAGTACTCTCTGAGATCCGGTGCAAACCCTAACTTCACATTAGCCTCCACAGTATCGTATCCCTGCTCCTGAAGCGCATATGCTTTGATCTTATTGATCAGTCCGATTCCTCGGCCTTCTTGTCTCATATACAGAATGATTCCTCGGCCTTCTGCTTCTACCTGGCGCATCGCTGTCTGCAGCTGCAGGCCACAGTCACATCTGAGCGATCCGAATGCATCCCCTGTCAGACACTCCGAATGTACCCGGCAAAGCACATCCTCACCATCTCCCAGATCACCTTTTACCAGTGCCAGATGATGCTCTCCTGTAATATCATTGATATAACCATACATTTTAAAATCACCGTACTGCGTTGGGAGGTTTGCAACGGCTTCCTCCTTTACATGCTTTTCATGTATTCTTATATAATCCTGCAGATCACGGATCGTAATAAATGTAAGGTTATGCTCTTTTGCCATTTCCCATAGCTGTGATGTACGCATCATAGTTCCATCTTCTTTCATAACTTCACAGCACACGCCGCATTCTTTCAGTCCGGCAAGTCTCATAAGATCTGTTGTTGCCTCTGTATGGCCATTTCGTACCAAAACCCCGCCTTTTCTGGAAATAAGCGGAAACACATGTCCCGGTCTTCTGAAATCCTCCGGTTTTGACTGATCATCCACACACTTCATGATAGTATAGGAGCGCTCTTCCGCAGAGATACCTGTGGTTGTATCTGCGTGATCTACTGCCACGGTAAATGCTGTACTGTGATTGTCCGTGTTCTCCGCAACCATCGGCGGAAAGTTCAATCTCGCCGCAATTTCTGCACTCATCGGTGTACAGATAAGACCCTTTGCATAGGTCGCCATGAAATTAATATTTTCTCTGGTCGCAAACTCTGCCGCACATATCAGATCTCCCTCATTTTCTCTGTCCGGATCATCTGTGACCAGAACTATTTTTCCTTCCTTAAGATCCCTAAGTGCTTCTTCAATTGTGTTGTACTGATAATTTTGTGACATAGTGTATATCCTCCTGTTCTAAAACCCGAATTCTTCAAGAAACTCCATCGTAATTCCGGATTCTTTTTTCTCTTCTTCGTTTTTTCTGATGCCAAGCAGTTTTTCTACGTATTTTCCGATCACATCATTTTCCAGATTAACCAGATCCCCCGGCACCTTTTCCAAAAGAGTGGTTTCTTCTCCTGTATGTGGAATGACCGACACCTGAAAACCAGCTTCATCAACCCTTGCAACTGTCAGGCTGATCCCATCAATACAGACGGATCCTTTTTCCACAATCAGATGCAAAATCTGTGGCGATGTCTCAATTGATACCCAGATGGCATTTTCTTCCCGGAGCATGGAACGTATCACGCCAGTCCCATCAATATGGCCGCTTACTATGTGTCCCCCGAACCTGCCGTCTGCAGCCATTGCACGTTCCAGGTTTACCTGGCTTCCGGCCTTGCAGCTGCCAAGACTGCTTCTTCTGATCGTCTCTGCCATCACATCGGCAGTAAATCCGTCCGGCTGAATCGACGTAACTGTCAGACACACACCATTCACAGCGATACTGTCACCGATCCTTGTCCCTTCCAGGACTTTCCGGGCTTTCACTGCCAGGATCCCTGATTCCCCTGTCAGCTGTATATAACGGACTTTTCCTTTCTCTTCTACGATTCCTGTAAACATGATTCCTCCTGTTTTTTATCACACACCTGACATTTTATCCGGATATCCTCACCGATCTGACAGATATCTGTATATTTCAGTTCCACTGCTTCAGACGGCAGTTCAACTCCAATACCCTCTACCGGTGTCTTCCCAGCCACACCGCCAAACAGCTTTGGTGCCACAAAAGCCTGTACTTCCTTTACAATTCCAGCTCGCAGTGCACTGTCATTTAACGTACCTCCTCCCTCCAGGAGGATGCTGTCAATGCCTCTGTTTCCAAGATCTGCCATCAGCTTCTTAAGGTCTATCTGATTCTTTTCGTCGGGACAGTAAATGGTTTCAACTCCCATGGTATGTAATATTTTTATTTTCTCTTTTGCATTTTTCTGTTCTGCATAAGCCACGATCGTCCGGTACTTTTCCGCACTTTTTACAATCTGACTGCCCGGCGGGATCCTGAGCTTACTGTCACACACAATCCTGACAGGACTTTTCCAGCCTTCTACCCGGACGTTTAACATCGGATCATCTGCAAGCACAGTTCCAATACCAGCCATGATTCCCATGTACTGATGCCGCATATGCTGTACTTCTTTTCGTGCAGATTCTCCGGTGATCCATTTTGATGCTCCTGTTTTCGTTGCGATCTTCCCATCCAGTGTCATGGCATACTTCATTACCACATAAGGAGTCTTCGTAGTAATATAATGGAAAAACACCGGGTTCAGCTGATCACATTCTTCTCTCATAAAATCTTCAACTACTGTTACACCGGCTTCCCTTAACATCTGTACACCTTTTCCTGCCACTTTCGGATTCGGATCTCTGGAACCGATCACCACTTTTCTGATCTTCTGTTCAATGATCGCTTCCGTACATGGAGGTGTTTTACCATGATGACAGCAAGGCTCCAACGTGACATAAATCACCGCACCTTCTGCTGATTCTGTAAGAGAAGCAATTGCATTACGTTCCGCGTGAAGTTCTCCATACTTTTTATGATAGCCTTCCCCGATGATTCTGTCCTCTTTTACAAGAACCGCACCGACCACCGGATTTGTCTTTGTCCATCCTCTGCCAAACTCTGCAAGTTCCATTGCCCGGCGCATATATCTTTCCTGCTGCATGAATACCTTCCCTTTCCTGCAAGATAAAATCTGCAATCTCTGTTGCTTCATGACGATAGAATACACGCTCCGGGAATATTCTATTGCCATAAAAAGAAGCTCTGAACACGATCGTTCAGAGCTTCTTAAAACCGGATTTTAGGGATTTCTAAAATGACATATTTTAAAAACCGGGATACCATGCGAAACTTTTTTCCGTTTCTGATATCCGGCAGGATATCTAATTTTTGCAGCAATAAAATACGCGCTCCGCGAACATTCTATTGTCACAAACAAAAAGACTCTGAAATAAAACTATTTCAGAGCCATGTATGCATTATCTTACCAACCGTTTAAAACGATCCTTTAAATCCTGCTTATCCATATCTTCTTTCATCCAGACTATACTGTCGGCTTCGGAATTACACCGAATCATGCCTTACGGCTCGTGGGCTATACCACCGGTAGGGAATCACACCCTGCCCTGAAGATCATATTCTATTTTTATGTGTCTGAGTATAACACGCTTTCTTAAAATGTCAATACTGTTTTTCAGACCAAATTTTACTGCAGCATATAAATAAGTCCAAAACAGCCGGCTCCACAGTTACTTGTAATCGCTGCCGATGCCTCCTGCATGTAGATCTGGTCAAATTTCTTATACTTTTGCACTTCCTCTAAAATCATATCTTTCGTCTCTTTCGAACAGCCCGCAGATGTTATAAATAAGACTTTCTGATCAATCGGCGACCATCGCGCCATCTGCGCATGTATATATTTTTTATAAACATCCTGTGTATTTCCAAAAAAGATCGCTGCCGGTACAATTTTCTTTTTGTGCAATGCCAGAACCGGATGACACTGCAGCATCTCTGTCATTTTCCATACCTGCTTATTTAAAAGTCCACTGCGATAGAGCTGTTTTGAACTGTCTAAAATAAAGCTTGTCTGTATTTTAGGCTGTATTGCTTCCAGACTCTGTAATATTTCATCCAGATCCTTATTTTTCAGCACCATATTGGCTGCATGCATAACCATCAGGCCTGTACCGCTCGACAAATGACCGGAATCAAACACCTGCACATGGGAAAATCCGGCTGCCGCCTGGCTTGCATTCTCAAATCCCTTTCCGGATCCTGAAGCAATACTGATATGCAGTACCTGTTCCGCCTCCTCAAGCAGATTTCCAAAAAATGTCTCATATTCCCCGACTGTCGGTGCTTCCGACTTGGCATACTGATCTTTTTCAATATAAGAAAGCAGACTGTCTGAATGGATTTCCACCATATCCTCGTAATGCCCGTATTCCGTATTTACAAAATAATGCATAACCGGTATTCCAAGCTGCCGGATCACATCATTCGGCAGATCCACAACGTTGTCCGTGCTGACGATCAGCCTTTGCTTTTTCTTCTGCCCTAAGATACGGAATCCGTCCATCTCACTGACTTCATCCGGATCGATCATATATTCAATGCGCTCTTTCGGCAGATAACGGAGCAGCATTGCCTCAAAAAGGATTCCGTTGATCGGTTTTGCAAGATAGTCGGAAAATCCCATTTTACGATACTTTTCTTCCGCACCTGACATTGCATTTGCCGTCAATGCAATAATCGGCGTTTTGCGGCAGAATCCACCCTGCTGGTTGCGCACCAGATCCATGGTTTTTTCACCATCCATCTCCGGCATCATGTGATCCATAAAAATCACATCGTAATTATTTTTTGCCGTCAGCTTCAGACATTCCATTCCACTATGCGCCAATGCAAGCTGGACTTTGGTTTCCCGAAGCAGTTTTTTAGCGACAAGCAGATTCATATCATTGTCATCCACAACAAGAACTTTTGCTTCCGGTGCTTCGAAACTCTTTTTATAGGAGGATCTCTGATGTCTTGATGAACTATTATAATTGAGATTTCCAAGCGGCGTGGCATTTACAATTTTCTGTGGAATCGTAATCGTAAATGTAGAACCTTTCTGATAAATACTGTCAACCGTGATCTGACCACCCATCAGATTTACAAGCTGGCTGCAGATAGAAAGTCCAAGGCCTGTTCCCTCGATTCCTTTTGTGCTGCCTTCATTGACCCGTTTAAAACTGTCAAACAGGTATTTCATATCATCCTGACGGATTCCCATACCGGTATCGATCACAGCCATTTTTAAAAGAATTTCGTCCGCTCCCGTCTGCTCACTCTCCACAAACAGCGTGACGGATCCCTTTTGCGTATACTTGATCGCATTACTTAAAATATTGGTTAAAACCTGTTTGATCCTCATCTCGTCGCCATAAAGCATGGATGGCAGTTTTTCAGATACATTGACACAAAATTCCAGATTTTTCTCATGTGCACGGATCCAGGTCGTGTTTACAATTTCACTGAATAATTCTCCTGTCTCATAACGCGCCGGAACAACTTCCATTTTTCCCGCCTCAATTTTGGACAGGTCTAAAATATCATTGATCAGGGACAAAAGCATCTTACTTGCACTCTGGATATTATTGGCATTCTCAATAATATCGTCTGACAGATTCTCCTCCCGAAGTGTCATTTCATTTAATCCTATGATCGTATTGATCGGCGTACGGATTTCATGGCTCATATTGGCAAGGAAACGGCTCTGTGTATTCATTGCGGCAACTAACTCCGCCTGCTGCTTTTCATTTTCTTTTCTCTGATATTCAGAGAGTGTGATCTGGATAAACATAAACGCACAGGTCAGAAAGATGGTTATGACCGCACTCACGATAATATCCCCATAAACTACAGATTCCGATTCCATATAAGTGATCCGTTCCGGATGAACATATGCAGTGTAAAAACAATACGCATCCGCAATGATCGTTATAACAGTTCCCGCGGCAAGACTTTTCCCCCGCAGCAGGAAAAAAAGCGAGATGAAACCAAGAACAAACCAAAGCGGCATACCGCTTTTTAAGCCTCCGGAGCGCAGAAACGTAACTGGAAGAAAAATTCCATTCAGCCCTGACATCAGAATGAAAGAACAGAGATCATATTGCTGGAATTTATTTCCTGCCCAGAAAAGCATGCCCATAAAAAGCGCCCCGGCAAATAATGCTGCGACATTTTTTATCTCCATTCCCTCGGCAAGCGTATAAACTCCCCCCACTGCCATCGCGATCGTTCCAAGCAGCGACATAAAGCGGAATAACTGTGCATGAATTGAAACATCTTTCCGGATCAGTACCTGGATAATTCTGTCACTCAGCTTACTCATTGTCCGCACCTCCCCATTTTTTTAATGTTTCCGCAGCACTGATAAAATCAAACAGTTCAATCTGGGCTTCCATATCAGCGATCAACTGTGCATCCGAATCCGCCATCGAACTGCCCGTCTCATTTTTTATCATCTCTAACAGCTTCATTGCCTCTGCCTGGTCAAAATTGTCGATTGCTGCCGATAGTTTCTGCACTGGATTTTTTTCTTCCCCCACCGTCACATACTTAGACAGCCCATCAAGGATCGAACAGTAGTCTGCGATCAGCTCCGTATGGTTTTGTATGATATAATTTTCATCCCCATGCTCACATGCCTCCTGCATCCTCTTTGCCCTTTTTGAAAGCTCTTTTGCACCGATCGTAAGACTTTGTCCTTTCAGGGAATGTACATTGATCTTATAATTTTCCCAGTCTTTTTTATCATACAGCTCCTGTAATGTCTGGATCTGACTTCTTCCCTGTTCATAAAAACACTGCACGATCTCCATATAATCCGCTTCATTATTGTCAAAGTAGGAAAGTCCAAGCCGGCGGTCAATTCCTGCAGCCTCAAATTCTTTCCTTCCTTCTTTGAATTGTCCGGATAATCCACTGTTTTCTTCTGTCTTGCAGGTAACCTGTTCCTCTCCCGTATCTTTTTCAATAAACATGCTTAAATATTTGCGAAGGACACGTTCCATCGCAGATTTTTCAATCGGTTTCGCAACAAAATCATCGAATCCTTCCCTGATCAGCATCTCTCTGGCTCCGCCTATGGCGTTGGCTGTCAGTGCAATGATCGGTATTTTCCGTTCACGGAACCGCGGTAATTCATGAATCCTGTGCATACATTCCACGCCATCCATTTCCGGCATCATATGATCCATAAACACGAGATCATAGCTTCTGTCACTGATTTTATCAATTGCCTCACTACCGCTCAATGCCGTATCGATCGTGATGCCATAATGGCTTAACAGACTTGAAACAACTTTTAAATTCATGGCACTGTCATCCACTGCAAGAATTTTGGCTCCTTTTACACGGAATCTGTCATGATGCCACCGTTCGTCGTATGCGTCCTGCTGAAGTTTTTCTCCATTCAAAATGGTTGCAACCGAGAATACATGCATCGGGCGATAGATAAGCAGAACTTCCGGTCCGATTTTTTGCAGATCACAATCCCTGTTTGCCATGACAACAACTTTCATTTTTGCAGTCAGGCTGTCAAAATAACTTTGATCTATAAAATATTCGACATCCGCAACAAACAAAAACTGATAATTTTCATGATCGATGCGGTTTTTTAGTTCATGCATGGTCGAACAGCGCACGGCATCTACATGAAGCTGATCGACCATCCTCTGTATACATTCAAGATATCCGTCACGAAGCTGTCCGAAACGGTATCTTTCGAGATCCATATAAAAAATGATCTTTTTATCTCCGGCATCACGCACGGATACAAGCGGCATATCCGTCAGTACTCTCTGTGGAATGATAATAGAAACCGTCGTCCCTGCATCAGGAACACTCTCAATATGCATATGTCCATTCATTTTTGCAATCATTTTACGTGAGATTGCAAGACCTAAGCCAATGCCCCCCGCACGCCGGTCACGGGTCGTATCTACCTGATTGTATGTGTTTTCCAGTGCATCTATATTTTTTTCGCTCATCCCGATTCCGGTATCTTTCACCTTTACCATAAGATTGATGCCGTATGATTCCTTGCGGGCGCCGACAAACAAAATGACACCACCGGCATCTGTAAATTTGATCGCATTGTTGATGAGATTTAAGATAATGCGATATATTTTCTGACTGTCTCCAAGCAGGTTATTCGGAATATCCGCCTCACAATCCACAATGATCTCAAGATTCTTTTCTTTATTCCACACATGTGCCATGTTAACCACATCATTGATCACAGACGTAATGTTATATGGTTCTTCCACCAGCTCCATCGTGTCATTTTCAAGTTCTGAAAAATCCAGGATATCTGATACCAAAGACATCAGATTCCTGCCCGCAACTGTAATATCATACAGCTGTTCCTTTGTCGTATCATCCACTTTCGCATCCAGTAATTCTGATCCGATTCCGATGATAGAATTTAACGGTGTACGGATCTCATGCGAAATATTTGCCATAAAATCATCTTTTGCCTGTTTGGCATCCTCGAGTTCACGCATTGTCTCATTGAATTCCATATCATGCTGTATACGGTTTTTTAACTGTTTATTTTCCATGATCTCGAGAATAATGATCGCAAAAAACTGCATAAAAAATTCCATTTCCCGTATCGGATTATCATAATTTACTTTATCTAACAGGAATGTATCAAGACAAAACAAAAAGATCGTTGCTACCAACGAAATATAATTGATCTCGATCAGATCAAAAAGAGACAACATCACAACACTTGCTGCTACTGTTGCCATGGTAAGAGACGAACCGTCCGTGAATACCGTATATAAAATAATATTCATCCATATCATAACAGAACAAAATAACTTCGCCAGTCTGCTGTACCGTCCTGTCAGCATCCGAAGTCCGATACTCGCCAAAAGCCCACAAATTATCACCGCAGCTACCCAGCTTGGCCATTTTAAATAAACTGCTGCCACTACCATATAAACAGTATATATGAAATAAAGTACATACGGGATCACTCCCGCCCTGTCCTTTTTGATTTCTCTTATCATAACGTCCCCTCTCATTCACTTATGTCTGTAATTTCCCTCTGCAATTCCAGAAATATCTCTGTAAGGTTCGGATCAAACTGAGAGCCGCTATTTTCCTTTATAATTTCAAACACCTTAGATGCGGGACGGATTGCTTTCTTATAACACCGGTCCTGATATAATGCATCAAAAACATCAGCAAGTGCCATGATCCTTGCACATAACGGAATCTCCTCCCCGGATAATCCATCCGGATAGCCCGTACCGTCCCATCTTTCATGATGATATCGTGCTATTTTTCTGGCAATATCCACATATTCCTCATGTTCCACATTTCCGATGATCCGGTCAATGATCTCACACCCGGCTACCGTATGCTGTTTCATGACTTCAAACTCTTCGTCCGTCAGCCGTCCCGGTTTTAAAAGAATCGCATCTGGTGTTTTTATTTTTCCAATATCGTGAAGTACCGATGCCTTTACTGTATTGAGCTCATAATTATGATCAAGGATATCCGGATACATCCCCTTTTCCCTCAACGCTTTTGTCAGTATCTGTACATAATTCTGGGTATTTTTTACATGAAGTCCCGTACTGCCATCACGGCTCTCGATCAGGTTGGCGATACCGGTAATCACTTCATCCTGCATACGCGTCATTTCCGCAACCTGCGAGGCGACCATCTCTTCTAAATGATTCTGGTACTGTCTGTTCTCTAAAATTCGTTTCACACGGCTGACTAATACCTGGGAAACAAACGGCTTCCCGACAAAATCCATAGCCCCTGCCTCAAAACATTTTGTTTCTGTTTCAGCATCATTATCACCGGTCAGAAACACAACCGGTATCATAGATCCATTTTCAAGTTCCCGAATCTTTTTCAGTGTTTCAAATCCGTTCATTTCCGGCATATTTACATCCAAAAGGATCAGATCCGGTGTCACTTTTGAAAGAAGTGACAATGCCATTTTCCCAGATGTAGTCGCAGAAATACGAAATTCTTCCCCCAGAATCGTCTGTGCTCTTTTGAGATTGCCCGGATCATCATCTACCAGCAGGATCAGTTCTTTGTTACTTGTCTGTTGTGTACCTTTATCGGATATATATCGATGCTTTTCACCAAGCAACGGGAAAAAGAGCAAGAGATAGAGAAGTTGCGCATCGAGAGTTTGCAGAGTCGGTGCGATGCTTTGGCTAACCAAATAAATCCTCATTTCTTTTTCAATGCCTTGAATGGGATCTCCTCCTTGATCCGGAAAAAGAACGATGAGCATACGTTATCTTATGTGACAAAGTTATCTGATATTTTCCGTTATATCTTACAGAGTGATAAAAGAGGGTTGGTTGCCTTGAAAGAGGAATTGATGTTCATTGAGGCTTTCCGCCATGTGATGGAGGTGCGTTTTGCCAATAAGCTGACTTTTACGATCGACATTCCCGAAGATAAGTGGAATTTGCGGATACCGGTTCTTTCTTTGCTTCCTTTGGTGGAGAATGCTACCGTACATAATATTATTGATAGTGATCATCGAATGGATATACGGATAGAGTTGAATGAGCGAATGGAATTAGTCGTTACGAACCCTATTTATCCAAAGTTGACACCTCCCGATACAAATGGGACTGGACTAAAGAATTTGGAAAACCGTTTTTTACTGTTAATGGATAAACAAATAAGGGTAGAATCAGATGAACAAATGTTCAAGGTCTATCTTCCTTTAAAATAATGCTATATGAAAATATTGATCGTAGAAGACGAGACTGCCGCCTATGAGAATTTGGCAGATATGATACTGAGCTTGGATTCTTCCATAGAGATAATGGGGAATACGGAGAGTGTCCGGCAAACGGTTCGTTGGCTGCAAGCCAATCCGAGGGCGGATTTGATTTTTATGGATATTCATTTGTCGGATGGTTCCGCTTTCGCGATCTTTGATCAGATAGAGGTGGAGACTCCGATTATTTTTACGACAGCGTACGACCAGTATGCGATTGATGCGTTTAAGGTGAATAGTATAGACTATCTATTAAAACCCGTAAAACCAGAGGAACTAAACCGCTCATTAGAGAAATTCAGTAGATGGAACCAACAGGATGTCTTACACTATTTATCTCAATTAACGCAATTGTCTTTA
>ENA-OPEC01001959-OPEC01001959.1-human-gut-metagenome-genome-assembly--contig:-NODE-1959-length-12428-cov-6.354158_pt1 | contig 12428 bp, 7 predicted proteins | sample MGYA00241622_ERZ501507 | MGnify/ENA primary metagenome ERZ501507 (study PRJEB25962, sample SAMEA2042582) | human gut metagenome | biome: human gut; feature: human-associated habitat; material: faeces... | reverse complement strand
TTAGATAAGATAGATATTATTCATATAAGTCTTAATATTTTTCAGTTTCATTACCTTGTCCTTTGAACACTCCAAGACAATCAAAAAAGACATCCCTTGACCCGTAATAATTACGGTTCAGGAATGTCCTTTTTTCGCTACTTAGCAGTAAGAAAGACAAACGATACTACTTATCCACAATCTATACAATTCCAAAATGCTTAAACGCCTGCATAATCGCTTCTTCCTTCTCCGGTGTACATTGTGGCTGTCTCGCATTCTCTGATTTTGGCAGATTAAAGTTCTCTCCCACATCCAGTCCGCATTTCTTCTTAATCTGTGCAATATACAACGAAGAAACCTTAAGCCCAGTCTGTTCCAAGACATAAGCTTTTATCTGCTCATAAGTTGCCTTTCCTTTGAACTCTGATAAATCAATATCCTCTAAAGAGAAGTCCACTTTCACTTTTCTGCTGTCGACCACTCCCTTGGAAAGCAAGACAACCGTCTCTACATGTCCGGTGTGAGCGAACTGGTCAAATGCCCGCACTTTTTGCAGCTCATATCCACCGTCTACTAAAATACGCAGATCTCTGGCAAGCGTAGCAGAATCACAACTCACATAGACAATCCGCTCCGGACGCATGGCAAGCATCGTGGACAAACACTGCTCATCGCACCCCTTCCGAGGCGGATCTACCACAATCACATCCGGATGGCGCATACCGGCATCCAGATCGTCACTGTTATAAAACTGCGGCAATACTTCCTCTGCTTTTCCCACAAAAAACTCTGCATTCGTAATGCCGTTTAATGCAGCATTAGTCTTTGCGTCCTCGATCGCCTGCGGAACAATTTCCACTCCGTACACCTGCCTTGCCTTCTGCGACAAAAATAACGAAATGGTTCCAATCCCACAGTACAGATCCCATACCGATTCTTCTCCGGTCAGCCCCGCATATTCCAGCGCCGTACTATAAAGTTTCTCCGTCTGTACCGGATTGACCTGATAAAACGACTGCGGAGAAATATGATAGGCAATCGCCGTATCCTCCACCGAGAAATCTCCGGTATTGCGCAGATGGATATAATCCGTGATGTATGGCATGCCCCAGATACATTCCGTGTGTTTTCCAAGAATGACATTGGTGCGCTCGGTATTTACATTATAGGAAATGGAAGTCATCCCCGGCAGCACCGAAAGCCGCTCGATGAGAGCTTCTTTTTCCGGCAGCCGGTCTCCGTTAATAATCAGGCATACCATCACTTCTTCGGTGGTAAATCCATAGCGGATCAAAACATGGCGCACCAACCCGGTTCCGGCAGCCTCATCGTAAGCCGGAATCTGTGCCTGATACATCCACTCCTTTACTGCAGACAGCACATCTTTATTTTCCTTTACCCCAAGCAGACAGTCTTCCACCGGAATGATGGCATGCGTACGTGCCGCATAAAATCCGGTCACAAGTTTTCCTTCTTTATCCAGTCCCACCGGAAACTGTGCCTTGTTGCGGTAGCGGAAAGGATGCTCCATCCCAACGATCGGCAGACACACCCGCTCTAACTCCTCTTTGGAAAATCCACCAATCCTCTGCAGATTACTGCGCACCTTGTTTTCCTTGAATGCAAGCTGTTCCTCGTAGGAAAGTGCCTGTATCTGACAGCCACCGCAGCGGCGGTGGAGCGGACATTGCGGTTCTACACGGTATGGAGATGGTGTGATAATTTCCTCCACACGGGCATATCCATAGTGCTTTTTCAGTTTTGTGGCACGAGCACGGATTTCATCTCCGATCAGCGCATCCTTGACGAAAAATGTCATCCCATCGTACTTTCCGATGCCTTCCCCGTCGACTCCCATATCTGTAATTTTCAAAGAAAATAAATCGTTTTTTTTCATCCTTTTAACCTGCGAAGTCGGAGTCAAAATATCTTTCGGCTCCGACTTTATCTCATCTTATTTGCTTGTCTTGCGGATATTTGTCTCCAGCAGGCGGCTGTACCCCTGCCACTCAAGATTATTGTCCGGCACATTTGCCAGAATCTCCCGCATGGTTTCCATCTTTGCATCCACGTTGTCCGCGAAGCTCAAAGCCATCGCTTCAACCAGTGCCGGTTTCTTCGGAGATCCATACTCCAGTTCTCCGTGGTGCGCCAGAATGCAGTGCTTTAACTCATTTTCCAGAACCACCGGAAATCCCTCAATGGAACGGATTCCCTCGCCTACCCACTCGGCACCGATCATAATATGCCCAAGCAGCTGTCCTGCATCGGTATAATCATTTGCCGGAAACGCCGACAACTCTTTTAATTTACCGATATCGTGGAAAATCGCCGCCGTAATCAGAAGATCCCGGTTCAAAAACGGATAATTCTGCGCAAAATAATTACAGTTTCTTGTCACGCTGACGGTATGTTCCAACAGACCCCCGACAAATCCATGATGTACACTCTTTGCTGCCGAATGAAATTTAAACCGGTCCGCAAATGTTTGATTGTCGAAAAATCTGTGCAGCAGCTGGTTCAGGTAAGGATTTTTCACAGAATCAATATATCCTGTCAATTCGGCATACATCTCCTCCACATCCTTGTCCGTACAAGGAAGATACTCCTTAGGATCAATGTCCTCCTCTGAAACACGGCGTGCACGCCGGATCGACATCTGCAGATTTCCCTGAAAGCTGGTGACATCTCCCGTAACCGCCACATAATCCAGCGCGTCAAACTCATCAATTCCCACAGAACCCGGATCCCAGATCTTGGCATCAATCGTTCCTGTTTTATCCTGCAGGATCACATTGTCGTATGCTTTTCCGGCTTTGGTCAGTGCCGCCTGTTTGAATTTACACAGATATACTTCATTTACTTTTTCTCCTTCTCGGAGAGATTCAATATATTTCATAATAACTCCTTATTTCCAATTTTACTGCAAAACCCCTGCTTTTAATTTACAGGTAATCTTTTTATACCCCTTAGTACCTTCCCGCATAACCGTAACCGAATAGGTTTCTTTCGGTGTCAGCTGCAACAGCACCTCCCGGAACTGCTCTGCACTTGCAACCTCCTGGCCTGCAACGGAACGGATCACATCCCCGCTCTGCAGTCCCGCATCCATGGCAGGCGAATCCATCTCAACTTTTTTGATATATACGCCCTTTGGAATATCGTATTTCTGCGCAATATGCTGGGTAACAGTAGAAATGTGCACACCAAAATACGGCACCTCTTTGTCCGCAAATAATAGATCAATCACTGGCATCAGTTCTGATATTTCCACTGCAGTGAGCGTATTTGCAGAAGCCGCACTATAGCTTTGCATCACAACACCGACAAGTTCGCCATCCATATTGATCAGCACACCGCTTCCATTCTCGCTGGCAACAATATCTGTCGTGTATACACTGTAATTATTGTCCGGAGTGGAAATTTCATTGTTGGTCGCCGTAATGGTTCCGGTCAAAATCGAATAATTCGTTCCAAGCGGACTGCCAAGAGCAATCACAATGCTCCCCTTATGTATGGTATTCGAGCCTGCTGTTTTCATCACGGTAATGGCATTCTGCGTGGAAGTCTCCAGATCCTCCAGATCCACGGTAAGTGCCGCAAGACCGGTATTCCCATCGTATCTGACCAGCTTTGCCTCTGCCACCGCATCATTTACAAAGGTAACTTTGATCTTTGCAGCATCTTTAATCGTTTTTTTCTCCGTAAGAATCCAGAGTTTACCTCCACTTTCTCCAATGATCGTGCCACAGCCCTGACCTTCCCGTTCATAAGAGTTGTTAAACCAGTCCGTATCACTGACCACCCCCGTGATCGTAACGATGGACTTATTTGCCGTATTTCCAATGGCGTACAGCTCTGTCTGAATCTGTTGGTAATCGTCCAGCGTCATCGGCTGTCTCTCTTCCGGAGTCTGTGTCTCCTCCTTTTCCTCAGACCCCTGCTCCGTTTCTTCCACCGATGCCTGCTGTGAATCCTGTGCTCCGGTATCCGGCACAGAACCTTCCTCCTGCCGCAGAACCGGAATCATAAAAAGCAGCACCAGACACACAGCCAGCGCAAATACACCCCCACAGGCAGCAGATTCCCCCAACCGGACCCACATACGTTTATAATTCTTTGGTTTGTCCTTAATCTGTTCTCTGACAAACGCATTCTTTGGTTGCTGTTTATCACTCATAACCACTATTATATTCGCATTTCCATGCACTTGCAACAATCACATTATTTTTCTTTTCCAAAATGGCACTTTGCGTTATAATACAAGAGAGAATACTATATAAAAAGGAATATCACTATGAATCAGAAAGTTTATCATACACTTGAATATTATAAAATACTGGAGCGTCTGGCAGATTATGCCAGCTGTGAAGAGGCAAAAGACCGCTGTCACAAACTGGTTCCCCTGACCGATCCTGCGGAAATTGCACACCTGCAGGAAACTACGGCAGACGCACTCAGCCGCCTGTACCGCGGAAGTGGCATCAGTTTTTCCGGCGTTCACAATGTCAACGCTTCCCTGAAACGTCTCGATATCGGTGGCACCTTAAATACCACAGAGTTCCTTATGATCTGTTCTCTGTTGGAAGTTGCCAAGCGGGTCAAAGCATACGACCGAAGCGACCGCAACGATGAAAAAACAGATTCCCTGTCACCGCTTTTTTCACAGATCCAGCCGCTTTCTCCCCTTTTGGATGAAATCCGCCGCTGTGTTGTCGGGGAAGACGAAATTGCAGACGACGCCTCTGCGGCACTTTCTAAAATCCGTAAATCCATCCGGGGGATGAACGACCGCATTCACGCACAGCTGACTGGTCTTATGAACAACACAACCACCCGCAGCTATCTGCAGGATGCTGTGATTACCATGCGTGACGGCCGCTACTGTCTGCCGGTTCGTGCCGAATCCAAAACCTCGGTTCCCGGTATGGTACATGACCAGTCCTCAAGCGGTTCTACCTTATTTATTGAACCAATGGCTGTCGTCAATTTAAATAACGAACTTAAGGAACTGTTTTTAAAAGAACAGGAAGAAATTGACCGCATTTTAGCAGATCTTTCCAACCGTGTGGCAGAAAACGCAAACGGAATCCGTCAGGATTATACTGTTCTTGCGGAACTGGATTTTATTTTTGCCAAAGCCGAACTTGCCAAAAGTTACAACGGTGTTGCCCCTGTCTTTAATGAAGAGGGACGGATTAACATCCGCAAAGGCCGCCACCCACTCTTAGATCCTAAGAAAGTGGTTCCGATTGATGTACGTCTCGGTGCGGATTTCCGGCAGCTGATCGTGACCGGTCCAAACACCGGTGGTAAAACCGTCTCTTTAAAAACAGTAGGACTGCTGACTCTGATGGGACAGTCCGGTCTGCACATTCCGGCCGGAGATCGCTCGGAACTTGCCATTTTTCACGAAATTTTTGCAGATATCGGAGATGAACAGAGTATTGAGCAAAGCCTGAGTACGTTTTCTTCCCACATGACCAATATCGTCCGCATTTTACAAAAGGCGGATGACCAGAGCCTGTGTCTGTTTGACGAACTCTGCGCCGGTACCGATCCGACCGAAGGTGCCGCACTTGCCATCTCCATCTTAAACAAACTGCACCAGTATGGAGCGGTCACCATGGCTACCACGCATTACAGTGAATTGAAAGTTTATGCGCTCTCCACAGAAGGTGTTGAAAATGCCTGCTGTGAATTTGATGTCGATACGCTCAGTCCTACCTACCGTCTGCTGATCGGTATTCCGGGAAAAAGTAATGCGTTTGCCATCAGTTCCAAACTCGGACTGGCAGAAAATATCATTGAAGATGCCAAAGGCCGCCTGAGTGAGCGCGACGTCAATTTCGAAGATATGCTTGCCAATCTGGAACAGAGCCGTATCACCATTGAAAAAGAACAGCTGGAAATCCAGAAATATAAAGCAGAAATTGAAGATTTAAAGAAGAAACTGACCGCCAAAAATGAGCGTCTGGACAACAGCCGTGACGAGATCCTGCGCAAAGCCAATGAAGAAGCCGTACAGATTCTCAAAGAAGCCAAAGACCTTGCCGATGAGACCATCCGCAATTTCAACAAGTACGGACAGGGACAGGCGCCTATGTCCAAAATGGAAAAAGAACGCAGCCGTGTACGTGACAAAATGAGTGCCAGTGAAAAAGCACTCTCCATGAAGAAAAAGGAAACGGTCAACCACAAAGTACCTAAAAAGCTGCGCATCGGTGATTCCGTGCGTGTACTGTCCATGAACTTAAAGGGAACCGTGCACACACTGCCAAACGCCAAAGGGGATCTGTATGTCCAGATGGGAATCTTACGTTCCCTGGTCAACATCAAAGATCTGGTACTGATCGATGAAGATGCCTCTCCGGCAGCAAAAAAATACGGAGGTACTTCTTCCGGAAAAATAAAAATGAGCAAAGCGGCATCCGTTTCTACAGAGATCAATCTGATTGGTATGACGGTAGACGAAGCCATTGCCCATCTGGATAAATATCTTGATGATGCCTATGTGGCTCATCTGCCATCCGTCCGGATCGTTCACGGAAAAGGAACCGGTGCACTGCGCAATGCCGTGCAGGCACATCTGAAAAACCAGCGGTACGTGAAATCTTACCGGATGGGAGAGCCGTCTGAGGGCGGTGCCGGTGTGACCATTGCTGCTTTTGATGTTTAAATACCTATTGATTTTTTATAATAAGGAGGGATTTCCATGTCCAAACAGAAAATACTGATTGTGGACGATGACAATAATATTGCAGAACTTATTTCCCTGTATCTGACCAAGGAATGCTATGATACCAAAATCGTCAATGACGGGGAAGAAGCCCTGCACGCATTTGAACACTATAACCCTAACCTGATCCTGCTTGATCTGATGCTTCCGGGCATTGACGGCTATCAGGTCTGTCGGGAAATCCGTACCAAAAGCAACGTTCCGATCATCATGCTTTCCGCCAAAGGCGAAATCTTTGATAAAGTACTCGGACTAGAGCTCGGTGCGGATGATTACATATTAAAACCATTTGATTCCAAGGAACTGGTAGCACGCGTCAAAGCAGTTCTCCGCCGTTTCCAGCCTGCCAAAACCGAGTCCGTTGTAGAATTAAAATGTGTGGAATATCCGGATCTGACCGTCAATCTGTCCAATTATTCGGTCATGTACAATGGGCATCTGATTGACATGCCGCCAAAAGAACTAGAACTGTTATATTTCCTTGCAGCTTCTCCCAACCAGGTGTTTACCCGCGAACAGCTGCTGGATCACATCTGGGGATATGAATACATCGGGGATACCCGCACAGTAGATGTCCACGTCAAACGTCTCCGGGAAAAGATCAAAGACCATGAAACCTGGTCGATCGCAACTGTCTGGGGAATCGGTTACAAATTTGAGGTAAAAGGATGAAAAAAACACTGATACCCAAACTCATTTTCGGCTATGTCCTGTTTGTGGTTCTCGGCTTTATCATCCTGTGTACGTTCACACAGCATGCGATCACACATTATGCCGAAAACCGGGAGGCACAGCAGCTATACCGGGAATCTGTACAGATTGCATCGGGTTATGCTGACAATTATAATAAATACAGTTTTTCGCTGCAGGATTTTCAAAAACAGATGCAAAGTCTTGGCGAATATCTTTCTGCCCAAATCTGGATCATGGACAATCAGGGAAATATTCTTTTTGATTCTACCGATGAATCCGTCGGCAAAAATGCAGCAAATGCCAATTATAAAACGCTCAAAGGTTTCAACACTTCCGACTTTGGCAACCGTTATTATATGACCGGTAACTTTTACGGATCGTTTTCCGAAAAAAACCTTACGGTATTTTCTCCGATCACCAGCAATTACCGGATTCACAGTTATGTCATGATCCATAAGACCGTGTCCTCCATCACACAGAATGCAAACGGTTTTATGAACATTGTTTTTTATACCATTGAATTTGTTTTTCTGACAGCACTGTTCCTCCTTTTGCTGTTTGCACATGGATTTTACCGTCCACTGCACCGGCTGACAATCGTCTCCGAGAGTTATGCCAAAGGAAATTTTGAACCGCGCACACAGATCCACCGGAACGATGAACTGGGATATCTTGCCAACACCATGGATTATATGGCGAATGAACTGGACACACTCGAAGAAGACCAGAGAAAGTTTATCTCGAATGTTTCCCACGATTTCCGTTCTCCGCTGACATCAATCAAAGGATATATCGAAGCCATGTTAGACGGAACCATTCCACCGGAGCTACAGAATAAATATCTGAACATCATCCTGTTTGAAACCGAACGTCTGACCAAACTGACACAGGGAATTCTGGATCTGAACCGTTTTGGACAGCACCGGGGTATGATGCTTGACCTTACAGATTTCGATATCAACCGCATGATAAAGACGACCATCCTCACCTTTGAAGGAACCTGTTCTGCCAAAGGGCTTTCCTTTGATCTTGTCTTAACAGGACAAAAGTTATATGTTCACGGTGATATGAGCAAAATCCAGCAGGTTCTCTATAACCTGATCGACAATGCCACAAAGTTTTCCCACAATGATGCATCAATCAAGATTGAAACAAGCATCAAAAATGAAAAAGTTCTTATTTCCGTGAAAGATTCCGGAATCGGAATTCCTGCAGAAAGTATCAAAAAAATCTGGGACCGCTTTTATAAAACGGACCTTTCCCGGGGAAAAGATAAACGGGGAACCGGCCTGGGACTTGCTATTGTAAAAGAAATTATTCAGGCACACAATGAGCATATCAATGTCATCAGCACTGAGGGCGTGGGAACAGAATTTATCTTTACTCTCCCACTCGCAAAAAAAGAAGTACAGTCTTAAAATCGACCGTACTTCTTTTTTAGTCTATCGTAAGTTCCTGATCTTTTCGATCATATACGCTTCGATACATCTTCGTATCCACGCTTTCCTTATCGAGAGACTTTTTATTTTCTTCTGTTACAAGATCTTCCCGCAGCAGATCTGTTTCAAATCGGTATCCTTCGGTTGTCACAACCCGCAGATAGATACGCAGCTGCTGCCGCGAAGCTGTTTGTGCTTCGGTCTGCTCTACATCTTCTTTCTGCTGTTGCGGCATCTCATATTCCATCTTACAGGTAACCGTACCAGAACTGGAATCAATCGTGGTATCATCCTGCGAATCCTCCTCAACTGCCTGTTCCGTTGTCACCAGATCCGCATCCTTTGATGACTCCTGTTGTTTTTCCTGCAGAATCTCCGGCAGCAGATCCTGCATACATATTTCTTTTCCGTCTAAAGATGCTGCCAGCTCAAAGCTCTTAAAGTGATACATCGCAACATTATCCAGCGTGTACGTGCATTTTCCTTTCAGGGAAATCTTTCCGTCTTTTAGCGCCGGAGTCCCATTGAGAGTCGCAGACAACACCTGATCAAACTTACCACTGACACCATCAAAGTCTTCCACCACTTCCGTTGTCTTCTTTTTTCCGTTTGCAAGAAGGAACGTGACATTTCCGTTGAATGTTTTGTTAAGCGGAAGTGTGATATTTCCTTTGAACATGTAACCGTCTGCTTTCAGCGGACATTCCGTTGTTCCGAAATAGATGCTCATCGTTGTATTATCGGTATACTCTTTCGGAATCACGGAAACTTCCACCTTATACTCGTGACGGGCAAAATCCATATCCTTTACTTCTATGGAATAATCCTCGACCATACTGGCCTCTTCTTCGAGTGTTTTTTCAATGCTTGACTGCATTCCTCCTACATCCGAAAGAATGATGTTGGTCGTATCCTGCAGATAGGCAAGCTGGTTGGTCAGCTCACTGACTTTGCCATACATCAGAATTCCAAACACCAAAAGCAAGATAAGGATCAGTACAATGAGTATTTTTTTCCAGTTTGCTTTCCATTTTTTCATAGAAATTATTCTTCGCTATCCTCGCTCTTTACGATCGCAATACCAAGTTCTTCTAACTGTTTCTCATCCACAGAACCCGGTGCCTCAGACATCAGATCGGAAGCATCCTTTACCTTCGGGAATGCAATCACGTCACGGATGGAATCTGCATGTACCATGTGCATAATCATACGGTCTACACCGTAAGCCAGTCCTGCGTGTGGCGGCACACCATAGGAGAATGCATCCAGAAGGAATCCAAACTGCTCATGTGCGCGCTCCTTGGTAAATCCAAGCACCTCAAACATCTTTTCCTGAATGTCATCCTGATGAATACGGACAGAACCACCACCAAGTTCGGTACCGTTTAATACGATATCGTATGCCTTTGCGCGGACAGCACCCGGATCGCTGTCGATCTTATCCCAGTCCTCTTCCATCGGCATGGTAAATGGATGATGCATTGCCATAAAACGGTTCTCTTCATCGGACCACTCCAGAAGTGGGAATTCTGTTACCCACAGGAAATTGTACTTGTTCTCATCGATCAGTCCAAGTTCTTCTCCAAGCTGTAAACGAAGTGCGCCCAGTACGTTCCATACGATCTTATTTTTATCTGCTGCAAACAAAAGCAGATCGCCCGGCTTGCCGTTCATCTTTGCAACAAGTGCGTTTAACTCGTCTTCTGTCATAAACTTTGCGAAAGAAGACTTGTAAGTGCCATCTTCGTTAATGCACAGATAAGCAAGTCCCTTGGCACCGCAGCCCTTTGCATGCTCCACCAGCTTGTCAATCTTCTTACGCGGCATATGTCCCTGTCCCTCGACATTGATACCACGGACAGAACCACCGTTTTCTAGTGCACCGGTAAATACACCGAATCCACAGCCCTTTACGGTCTCGGATACATCGACCAGTTCCATACCGAAACGGGTATCCGGCTTGTCGGAACCGAAACGATCCATGGCTTCCTGCCACGGCATACGCTGCAGCGGAATCTGCACGTCCACACCGATGGCTTCCTTAAATACAAATTTTAACAGACGCTCGTTGACATCAATGACATCGTCGATATCAACAAAGGAAAGCTCCATATCTGCCTGTGTAAACTCCGGCTGACGGTCTGCACGCAGATCCTCGTCACGGAAGCAGCGGGCGATCTGGAAATACCGGTCATAGCCGGATGCCATCAGAAGCTGCTTGAACAGCTGCGGAGACTGTGGCAGTGCATAGAAATTTCCCGGATGCACACGGCTTGGCACAAGATAATCCCTGGCACCTTCCGGTGTGGACTTGCACAGGATCGGAGTCTCGATCTCTAAAAATCCCTCGTTTGCCATAAACTGACGCATCAGTCCGAGCACACGGCTTTTCAGCATTAAGTTCTTTTGAATGTCCGGTCTGCGCAGATCCAGATAACGGTATTTCAGACGAATATCTTCTTTGGTCTGGCTGTTCTCCTCAATTGCAAACGGAGGTGTCTGTGACTCGGATAAAATGCGAAGACTGGTTGCGATCACTTCGATATCTCCGGTCTTTAAGTTTTCATTGACTGCTGCAGAACGCTTCTGTACCGTTCCTTCAACAGCCACTACATATTCACTTCTTAAAGTTCCTGCCTTTGCAAATCCCTCTGCTCCGACACTCTCCTCATCAAACACGATCTGTAACAGACCACTTCTGTCACGCAGGTCGATAAAAATCAGACTTCCTAAATTTCTTCTCTTCTGTACCCAGCCCATAACGGTTACTTTTTCACCGATGTTGGCACTGCTTACCTCGGTACATCTGTGGCTTCTGTGTAAGCCTTTCATTGATTCTGCCATGATTGTCTCCTTTATACTCTCCTTATTCTATTTGTTAAAAAACTCCTCAAATTCTTCGTATCCTTCTTTGGAAAGCTGCTCTTTCTGGAATTTCTTGTTCTTGTTCATGCGGACAACCAATACCTGCTGTCCGTTCTCGCGGGCTTCTTTTGCCTGTTTCATCACATCCACAAGTTTCTCTGCCGGATACTTCTTTTCTACTAAGTAAGCAACTCTCTTCGGACGCTCCGGAATTTTGAACCCGCTCTCCATCAGAAGCAGGATAATACGCTCAAATCCGATGGAAAAACCACATGCCGGCACATCGTTGCCTGTGAATTTTCCAATCATCTTGTCGTATCTTCCACCGCCGCCGCAGGCTGCACCAAGCTCCGGCATTGCGATCTCAAAAATGGTTCCGGTATAATAGCTCATGCCGCGCACGAGTGTCGGATCAAAGACCAGTGTAAACTCTGCATTCTTTGTCGCATTGACTGCCGTTGCGATCTCTGTCAGACTGTCTGCCACTTCCTGATCCAGGAAATCTCCCAGCTTGTCCTTTAAGAATGCCACACCTTCCGCAACATCCTTGCGGTCTTTTAATAACTCAAACAGCTCTAAGTATTTGTCAATCGACTCTTTTGCATAGCCCTCTTCCTCGAGTTCTGCTGCCACACCTTCAAGACCGATCTTGTCCATCTTATCGAGGGTGATGAAAATGCTGTCGTAATCCTTCTCTTCAAATCCGCTGT
>ENA-OPEC01001955-OPEC01001955.1-human-gut-metagenome-genome-assembly--contig:-NODE-1955-length-12462-cov-2.459660_pt1 | contig 12462 bp, 7 predicted proteins | sample MGYA00241622_ERZ501507 | MGnify/ENA primary metagenome ERZ501507 (study PRJEB25962, sample SAMEA2042582) | human gut metagenome | biome: human gut; feature: human-associated habitat; material: faeces... | reverse complement strand
AAGGAACACATCCTCAAGAGATTTTGAAACGGGATTCATCTGCAGAATGACAAATCCATGGTTGACACAGGAAGCAAACACCTGTTCCCTGATATCCATTCCCGGTTTTGCGATCAGATTCAGATGTACACACGCTTCGTCCTTCTGCTCTAATGGAATGCATTTTTCAACTTCTGCGATCCCGGTGAATGTCTCCTGCACTGCCGCATTGTCTCCTTTGACCAGAAGTTCAATCTCCTGCGCCCCGGACATCTGTTTCATCAGATTCTCCGTGGAATCGCCTGCCACTAATTTTCCTTTGGAAATAATGAAAATGTGATCACACACTGCAGATATTTCAGACAAAATGTGCGAACTTAAAATAACCGTATGATTTTTGCCAAGTTCTTTGATGAGGTCACGGATCTCTATGATCTGTTTTGGATCAAGTCCGACACTTGGTTCATCAAGAATAATAATCTCCGGAAATCCAAGCACTGCCTGTGCCAGTCCGACTCTCTGACGGTATCCTTTCGACAGATTCCTGATCAGACGGTTTTCCACCTCCCAGATCTTCACCATCTTCTCTACTTCATTGATAGACTCTTCTCTTTTATTCTTAGCGATTCCTTTCAACTCCGCTACAAATTCCAGATATTCACGGACTGTCATCTCCATATACAACGGTGGCAATTCCGGCAGATAACCAATCTGCTTTTTCGCCTCCTCAGGTTCTTTCAGAATATCATGTCCATTAATCAGTACTTCTCCTTCGGTAGCACCGAGATATCCTGTCATAATATTCATCGTTGTTGATTTTCCCGCCCCATTCGGTCCAAGAAAGCCGTAGACATGCCCTTCCTCTATTGTGAAGTTCAAATGATCTACTGCTGTATGATTTCCATACTTCTTCACAAGATTCTTTACTTCTATCAAAGTCTTACCTCCCTATATTTCTTCCAGTCTATATCTATGCAGACAAACCGGGATTTTTGACCTTTCAAAAGTATCAGGATTCTGTGAATGTTTTGTGTTATAAATGTGACAGTTCTATTTCTTGCAAAACGAACAAAGCACTCTCTGCATTGTTCCATATAAGAACCAACACAAAGAATGCTTCTTTTTTACTTTTCGTATTCCTTACAAACCAGATCTGCAATGATCTGCTGTCCCTGAGAATCCGGATGTACTCCGTCTTTCTGCAGATGAGATATTACAGATGACTGATACACATCCGCAACTTCATAATCGTATTTTCCCGCACGTTTTTCAATGATCGCGTTCATATTCTCAATAATGTCTTCTACAATTTTATTCAGCGTAGATGGAAGCTTCATATTTCCTGCCGGATTATAAATTGTAGTCACGATCACTTTTGCATCGTCCTTTTTCAATGAATTTACTGTCTTCATCATCTGGATCCATTCTTTTTCAAAGGAATTATAATCCCAGTTGTTCAACGCGTTGATCGCACTCAGCACAAGCAGCGGATTCTTCTTTACAGACTCTTTCAAAGATGCAAGTGCCTCATCCGCACTTTTAAATTTTGTATCTGTCTTCAGAATTTCCTGAACCACACGCTTACATTCGTTGAGCAGGTCATTCGAACCAATTGTTATAAAAATAACATCTGCTTTTGCAAGATTCGTCTGCACATCCTGCTTTGACAAATACTTTTCGTTCAATCCTGCTGTATCAAGACCTGTTCTTGCATAATTGTGATAAATATATCTGCATCCTTCGCTATATGCTATTTCCTTTGCTGCCAGACTTCCATAATTCTCCATCCAGGATTTATCGCAAGTGTAACCTTTCGCAATACTGTCTCCAAGTACTGTGCAATAAAGCTGATGTGGGCGTGCCGTTTCCTCCGTATTTTCTGTTCCGGATACCGGAAGAGTCTCTGTCAGCAGCATCCCTGCGCTGAGCAGAACTGCCAACATCCTTCTTCCGTATCTTGAAATCCTTCCTTTTCTTTCTCTCATTCCATTTTGTTTCATTTTCCGCACCTGCCTGTATTCTGTCCTTCTTCGTAGCTGTCCCTATTATTGCCTTATGCTTTTAGATTTCCCATTTTGCCTGACTTCCATGCTCTGTCTTTGTAATATTTAATTTCCAGTCAATCTGCTCTTTCAATTCATTTACATGGGAAATGATTCCAACCAGTCCTTTCTCTCCTGCAAGTTCTTTGAGAATCTGAATCGCACGATCTCTTGATGCATCATCCAGAGATCCGAATCCTTCATCTACAAACATCGTCTCCAGACTCACTGCTCCGGCTGTATTCTGGATAATATCTGCAAGTCCCAATGCCATTGATAAGGCTGCCATAAAGGATTCTCCTCCTGAAAGAGACTTCACATCTCTGACAGAATCTGTCACCAGATCATAGACATCCAGATCAAGGCCGGCCTGTCCCTGACTGCTCAGATCCTGAATCTCCCTGCACTGTAAAATAAATTCATTTGATGTCATCCGCGCCAGCCTGCGGTTTGCCGCCTGAATGATCTGCCGGAAATAAGTCCGCTGTACATACGTCTCAAAATCAAGTTTCACACTGCCGCTCAAATTGCCATTTGCAGTCTTGCTCAGGTTGGAAAGTACCTCATATTCTTTTCGCAGAGCTTCCTGCGAAGAAAAATATTGTTTCAGATTCTTGTACGCATTCTGGTTACCTGTCCATCTGCTGTGAAGCTGCATCTGATGATCCTGTTTTTCTTTCAACAGATGTTCTACTTCATTTCGCTTTTCTATCTCCTGCTGCGGATCTTCCCGCTTTTCGCCTGCAGTCTGTTCCTTCAGCGTCTCGATCTTTGCCTTTTTCTCTAACAGTTGGCGGTCATGTTCTTTCACTTCTTTGTCTTTCTCCCGCCACCCTTCGATCCACTGTTTCGCCTCACGGAATTCTTCCTGTGAAGTAAATTCCTGTCGGCTGATCTCCTCTCGGAACTCTTCCTGCTCTTTTACAAAACGCTTCTCAAGTTCTGCCTTCTGGCCTCGAAGTCCCTCCAGTTTTCCTGCCTGACGTCTGCTTTCCTCCGTCATCTTACGGCACTGTTCCTGTGCCTGCTTTGTTTCATTCTTCTTCCGATCCAGTTCAACCTGTATCTTCTGAAGCTCTTCTTTCACCTGCTCTTCTTTCACAGGATTATCTCCGAGAATACGTTGTTCTGATTCAAGCTGTGCTTTACATATCTGAAACTTTTCCTGCTGCTGTATTCTTTTTTGTTCCAGCAGATCACGTCTTTGCTTCAGTTTCTCTACCGTCTCTTTATCCGGTGCTTCTCCGGAAATCTTTGCCGGATGCGGATGTTCTACTGATCCGCAGACCGGACACGGCGTGCCTTCCTGTAATTCCTTTGCCAGGATTCCCGCCTGCTCCTGAAAGAATTTCGCATATGCTTCCTCATACTGAGCTGATGCTTCCTGACAATTCTGTATACATCGCTGCATTGCCCCTGTCTGATTTTCATATTCTTTCGAATACTTACGCACATTTGCGTAATGTGGAAGAAGATCCGATAACTGTGAAATTCTTTTCAGCATTTCCGGTTCTTCCTTTGCAAAAACTTCTTCCAATTCTTCCGCTTTTTCTTTAACCTCAGAAAGTTCCTTTTCCTGTTCCTTCTGCCATACAGTAATCTGCTCGATTTCTCCCTGTATCTGCCTCACGGATTTCGCTGTTCGAAGAGCCTGCACTTCCAGATGTCTCGCCTGCTCTGCCCGGTGTCCAAGCCCTGCCTGAACCCGACAAGTTTCCATCTCTTCCTTTTTTGCATTCAGAATACTCAGCTGCTTCTCTTCCATTTCCAAACGGTCAAATATCTTATTCTTCTCTTCTTTCTTCTGAATCAGCATTCGAAGTGTTTCTGACTGTTTCTTAAGTTCCTCTGATTCTTTCTTTAAGACTTTTCCACAACTTTCTTCATATTCGAGAAAGTTTTTCACAGCCTCCAAAACCTTTTCCCCTTCCGGCATGGATAACTCACAGAGTTCTTTCCACTGGTCTGCCAGATCCTGCTGCTCCGTGTTCTCCTGTTCCACATGCTCCATCTCACGCCGAATGTCTGATTCACTTTCCTTCAGCGCAATATACAGATCTTTTCCTTTTTCTTTCAGTGCTTCCTGAATCCGCCAGTAGATCTGTGTCTGGAAAATCTGTGAGAAGATCTTTTTACGTTCTTTCGATTCTGCATGAAGAAGCTTTAAGAAATCTCCCTGCGCAATCATGGCAATCTGTGTAAACTGTCCCGCATCAAGACCAATGATTTCCTGAATCTTCTGGTCTGTCTCTCGCTTCTTCCCCTGATATTCCCTTCCGTCCGGAAGAAGGAGACTCACCTTCGCTGTCTCTTTCACATACCGGAGGCTTCCATCTGCTTTTCTTCTCTTCCCTACCCGGAGATATTCCGGATTACGGCGCACGGTATATTCCTGTCCCCGATAAGAAAACACATATTCAACATAAGTGTCTGTGTCTTCTGATGCATACTGGCTGCGCATCATATTTCCATCTCTGCGTCCGCCACTCGTCCGGTCATACAGCGCATACATGATTGCATCAAAGATGGTCGTTTTTCCTGCACCCGTATCTCCGGTGATCAGAAATAATCCGCTGTGAATCTTTGTAAAATCTATCTCCTGGACGCCCGCATAAGATCCGAACGCGGACATCGTCAATCTCACCGGTCTCATACGTCTTCCCCTTTCATTTCACTTAGAATCTCTCTTAAGATCTTTTGTTCTTGTTCAGACATTTCCTGCCCCTGCATCTCTTTGTAGAAATCACAAAATGTTTCAAACGGAGTACCGATCCGTATCTGTTCTTCAGAAAATTCCAGCTTCTGTCTTGTTCTCTCATTATCCATCCGCACTTCTAGAATATGATGGAACTTTCTTTCCAGCTGTTCCTTTGGTTTGTACGGATCAACCTCATCTGTCAGCGTTACACTGACATAATCTTCACTCCCGGTTCCGTCCTCCGCTTCAAGGATCTCTTCCAGAGTTCCACGCAGTTTCCGTACATCACGAAGCGGATGTAACGGCAGCTTCTGAATCTCCGGCTCGCTCCCTTTTTCTTTCAGTTCAACTACATGAAGTGTCTTCTTCTGGCTTGCCTCACTGACAGAATACTTCAGCAACGTTCCACAATAGCGGATCTTCTCCTGTCCGACTCTCTGTGCACCATGTAAATGTCCAAGTGCCACATAGTCAAACTCCTGCACTGCGGAAATATCTACATTATCAATGCCTCCGACAGATAATACTTCTGATTCACACGTTGTTGGAGTCTCCCCCTTCCCTGTATAAAACTGATGGGAAACCAGTATATTTCTTCTGGAAAAATCAATCTTCTCCCGTTCCAGAATTCCTTGTACAGCTGCCGTATAACTCTCCGGCACCTCTCCGCCAAAGATCTTGCGCACATATCCCGGCTTTAAAAACGGAAGCAGCCAGAAATCCACTTCTCCAAATTCATCCGTCAAAGTAATCTTTTTCAAACGATCTGCTTCTTCCTCCGGAGCCTGACCCGCAATATAAATCTGATGGCTTCCAAGCAAACGACTGGCATAATCAAGCCGCTGTGCCGAATCATGATTTCCCGATATAATAAGAACCGGAATCACCGGTTCAATCTTAGCCAGAGCTGTCAAGAATTCATCAAACAGACTTACCGCTTCTCCTGATGGCACTGATTTGTCATAAATGTCTCCTGCGATAACAATTGCATCCGGATGTATGGACGCTGCATATGAAAGAACCTCCGCAAGGATATGTTCCTGATCCTCCCGGAGGTTATAGTGATGTAATTGCTTTCCTATATGCAGGTCTGATAAATGAAAAAATTTCATATCGTCACCTCATTACAGTAAATTTACTTCTTTCCCGGATTCTTCCAGATCCAGATTGCTGCTACAATACCAAGCATATACAGAATGTTCACAAGAACGACCGGATTATCCTTCAGTAAAGCGACAACCGCCACAATTACTGCAAGTATCGCTGCAAGCTGAAGCACCTTGAGAAGCTTCTCATTCCGGCTCTGTCTTGCTTTCTGTAAGCATTCCAGTCTGCGCTGTTCCAACGTCAGATATTCCAGCATATCTTCCGGCCGGATTTTAGAAAGAATCACTTCTTCTCTGGAAAACTTCTTCTCCCCACTGCGGTGGAAAATACTCTTGATCTGATCGATCTTTTCCTTCCGGTTCTGCGGATCTTTAACCGCCTGCTCGTACTCTTCCTCAGCTACACGATCCTCCGCAGTCTCTTTATAATAATCTTCCAGCTTCTGCGCCGGTTCTACCGGTGGCTGTACAGGATGTGTTGGTTCCGTATTCACCGGTGGTATCGCCTCTGTCTCCACTGGTGGAATCTCCTCCGCATCCACCGGCTGCTCGACTACTCCTGATGTATTCACTTCATCTATCACTTTATTTTCCTCAGACACGTTAGTCCTCCTTTTTATCTTCTCTGCATCAATCCTGAAAATGATACCTGCTATTCGCATATCAACATATAAATTATAGCAAATACACGAAAAATATACAACCAACAGGAAATGGACCTGGTGTCGATTAATCACATTTTCATTACTACTGTTGCTCCTCCGCTCCCGGAAGTTTCACCATCTTCGGCGCATGCTTCAGTGCCGGAATGATCTTTGCGATCAAATCAGATGTACGAATCTTCAGACTGGATGTATTGATACACGGATGACAGCCAAAATACGGATCTTTCATTACATCCTCATCGATCAGAAGCTGTACTTTCCCCTCTGTATCATTCATAAGTCCCATAACGCTGACAGATCCCGGTGTAATATCCAGATACTTCTCCATATACTCCGGCTTTGCAAAGGAAAGTCTGGCAGAACCTATCTGTGCCGACAGATTCTTTGTCTTGAATGGCTTGTCACCCGGCATCAGAAGCAGATAAAAGTCTGTTTCCTGTCGATTGCAAAGGAACAGGTTCTTGCAGATTGCAGTTCCATCTCCAAGTGTTCTGTCGATCTCTTCACAGGCTTCCATTGTCATTGCCGCCTCGTGATCAACTCTTTGGTATTCCACACCAAGCTTGTCGAGGAAATCATATACCCTGATTTCCTTTTCTAATCTTCCTTCTGTGTTTTCTGGTCTTCCATTCTCTAATTTCATATTATCAACTCCTATAACATACTAACCTAAGCGTTCTATATCTGTCAAAACATGCAAATATTTCCTGTCTTCTCGGCACTGCCATACTGGATACACTAGATGTACTCTCGCACAATGCTGCCAGGGATTTATTCTGCATCACTTCTTCCAGCTCATCTACAATCTGGATCAGATTCTTCTTTCCGTCAATCAAATGTTTCTGTGCATATCGTACACAGTATCCAAGTGCTGTCACCTGTTCGCTATCCGCAATCTGCTCTAAGTATCTCAGATCGATCATATCCCTGTTGATCATCACTGATTCTTTTCCCATCGTCTTCATCTTGATCCTGTCATTTCCGCGAAATGCTTTATCCGGTCGCGGCACTCTGTCATAAGTCGGTTTCTCTGCCGGCTGCTCCGGCACGCTGATCTGTGGGAAATTCTCTGCTTCTTTTTTCGCCCGTACCGTAATGTCTTTCGGAACATAACGATCCATCTGGATAATACTGTCTGCAATATGGAAATAAGCTCCCGAACTTCCCGCAACTATCACTGTCGAAATTCCATAATTTTCATACAATTCCCTGATTCTTTCAATAAATGGTGTGATCGGTTCCATCTCTCTGTGGATCACACGTTGCATCAGCTCATCACGGATCATAAAGTTCGTTGCACTCGTATCTTCATCAATCAGGAACAGCGATGTTCCCGCCTCAATTCCTTCGATCACATTTGCCGCCTGTGAAGTACTTCCACTTGCATCTTCTGTACAGAATGATGTCGTATCTTTTCCGTTCGGAAGATCGTTGATGAACATGGAAATATCTGTCTTCTGGATACTTCTTCCATCCTCCGCACGCAATTTCACTGCTGTCGCATCTGTGATCACATACTCTCTTCCATCCCCTGCGATGTGATTGTACACTCCAAGTTCCAATGCTTTCAAAAGTGTTGATTTTCCGTGATAACCTCCGCCGACGATCAAGGTAATCCCCTTACGGATTCCCATACCGGTAATCTTTCCTTTATGCGGAAGTTCCAGTGTCACTTCTTGTTCCTTCGGAGACTGGAAGGCGATTCCGTCACGCATCGGCCGGGATGAGATTCCGGATTTCCTTGGCAGTACACTTCCGTTTGCCACGAAAGCACACAGACCAAGTTTCGGAAGTTCTTTACGAATATACTCCTGGTCTTCTGCCAGATCTATGATTCTTCTCAATCTCTTTACATCCAGATTCTTGTAAAACAGGGATGCCTTTACACACTCCGGAACAAAATCAAATAAAATCTTCTCTAACTCTCTCGCATTGATTGTTCGTCCATTTGCCGGAAATCCGATTTCCATTCTAAGAAGGATATTTCCGTTCTCCGGCTGAATCTGACACGCTGTTCTCTCCAAAACTTCCTGTCCGCATCTGCTGACAGAGATCAGACCACTCTTACCTGAACCTTTTGCCTTGAATGCAAACCGTTCTGCCCTTCTTCCAAACTGGCGCAGCAATTCGTCCTGAAGTGCAATTCTCTGACATTTTCCACAATATAATTCCTGTGGGAATCCTGCTGTCTTCCCACTCACCAGTACACTTACCTTTGACGGTGACGCAAACGGATCTCCCTGTACGTGATCGATCGATAAAACATATCCCGGAAATCGGTACTGTCCTTTTGTATCTTTATAAGCCGGATATCCCCGGTGATCTATTCTTGATAATAAACTTCTAAGTTCTGCTTCTGACTGCATTTTTATTCCACTCTTTCTTTTTCTCATTCGTGCAGAATACGCTCAAGCTGCACGAACCACTTCTCATTATACAATAATTTTTGCTTTCTTGCATGAAATAGTCATGCAGCTTTCCCGATTTTCAGAGCAAAAAGAAGCCATTATCCAGACTCTTTATCCGAATAATGACTTCCAATCATTTACTTCAAATTACTTTTCTGTAATACAATTTTATACCTCGAAGATCAGGTCTCCATAAGATGGCATTGGCCAAGCTTCTTTATCCACGATCATCTCAAGTTTGTCAACCGGTGCACGGAGTGCATCCATAGCCGGAACAACCTCTGTATGATAGTATGTAGCCTGTACTTTGCCTTCTTCTTTTGCTGCTGCATCTGCTGTTGTTTTTACAAGGTTATCAAGTGCTGCCTTTGTCTCAGCCATCAGAGCACTTACTTCTTTCAGAGTCTCTGTCTGAACAGATGCGTCAACACCAGCTGCCTTCACAGCATTTACTGTATCTGCAAGTGTCTTTGTATACTTGATAAATGCCGGCAGGAACTGTTTGCTTGCCATATCGATCATAGTACGAGCTTCAATATTGATTGCCTTTGAGTAGTTCTCGTATTTGATCTCGGCACGAGACTCAAGCTCTGCCTTTGTAAATACACCGAATTTTTCAAATAAAGCAACCGCTTTTTCTGTATTTAATGCAGGAATGGCATCTACCATGGATTTGATATTCGGAAGTCCACGTCTTTCGGCTTCCTCTACCCATTCGTCTGAATATCCGTTGCCATTGAATACGATTCTCTGATGCTCTGTCGCATATTTTTTGATGAGATCATGCACAGCCATGTCAAAGTCATCTGCTTTTTCCAGTTCATCACACGCCTCTGCAAATGCCTCTGCAACAATTGTATTTAACACAACGTTTGGCTGGGAAACAGAATCCTGGGAACCCACCATACGGAACTCGAATTTATTTCCTGTAAACGCAAATGGAGATGTACGGTTACGGTCTGTCGCATCCTTCATAAAGTCAGGCAGGGATTTTACACCTGTCTCTAATCTCTGTCCGGAGATACTGTGTGTGGCAGCTCCAGTGCTGATGAGCTGGGATAACACGTCCTCTAACTGCTCTCCAAGATAAACGGATAAAATAGCCGGTGGTGCCTCATTTGCGCCAAGTCTGTGGTCATTTCCGACATCTGCTGCCGATTCGCGCAAAAGATCGGCATGGGTATCCACTGCCTTTAAAATACAGGTCAGCACCAAAAGGAACTGAATATTCTCGTGCGGTGTTTTTCCCGGCTCTAACAGGTTAATGCCATCGTCTGTCGTAATGGACCAGTTGTCATGCTTACCGGAACCATTCACCCCTGCAAATGGTTTCTCATGCAACAGGCACTGTAACCCATGACGATACGCAACCTTTTTCAAAGTCTCCATGATAAGCTGGTTGTGGTCAACTGCGATATTTGCCACTGCATAAATCGGAGCCAGTTCGTGCTGTGCAGGTGCGACCTCATTATGCTGTGTCTTTGCAGATACACCAAGTTTCCAGAGTTCTTTGTTGACATCCTTCATGTAAGCTGCGATACGCTCACGGATGCTTCCGAAGTAGTGATCATCCATCTCCTGGCCTTTTGGAGGCATCGCTCCGAATAAGGTACGGCCTGTGAAAATCAAATCTTTTCTCTGTAAATATTTTTCTCTGTCAACAATGAAATATTCCTGTTCCGGTCCAACGGAAGGGGTTACTTTTTTCGAGGTTGTGTTTCCAAATAACCGGAGCAATCGAAGGGACTGCTCATTAATTGCCTCCATAGAACGAAGCAATGGTGTTTTCTGGTCAAGCGCCTCACCTGTGTAGGAACAGAAAGCAGTTGGAATACACAGTGTTGCGCCTGCTGCATCCTGTCTGACGAATGCCGGTGATGTACAATCCCACGCTGTATATCCTCTGGCTTCAAACGTTGCCCTAAGACCACCGGATGGGAAAGATGATGCATCCGGTTCCCCTTTGATCAGCTCTTTTCCGGAAAAGCTCATCAATACTTTTCCGTTTGGCATTGGAGCCGTGATAAAAGAATCATGTTTCTCTGCTGTTACACCGGTTAACGGCTGGAACCAGTGTGTATAGTGTGTTGCTCCTTTTTCAATTGCCCATTCTTTCATCTCATGTGCAACGACATCTGCTGTTTCAAGGTCTAATTCTTTTCCTTCCTCCATGACTTCATGAAGTTTTTTGTAAATTTTCTTTGGAAGACGTTCCTGCATGACAGCATCGTTAAATACGTTCTCTCCAAAGATGTCTGCTACATTGAAGTATTCTTTCTCGCTCATCTTTCTACATCCTTTCTTTTCATCCAAATCCCCTGAGATTTGATTCTTGATTAATCAAACATCGCTGCTCACAGACTTGAGAAACAAATGTTTCTCAAGTTTTCGCGGTGCTCCTCAAATGTTCGTGCAAGCACGGCATTTTCATCGCTACTCACGAAAAAAAGGCGCTCCAACTCTGTTGGAACGCCTTCGTTCATTTTCTCTCGCAATGTTTTGTTGTTGTAACTAAAATAATACAATCAAAATCATTTTTCAAGACTATTTTTTATTTTTTTCATATTTTGTATAAAATTAACATTTATTTCCATGGAAACAATTTATTTTTGTTAAAATTGTATTTTCTATGTAAAATTATACTTCAAACATGAGATCACCATAAGATGGCATTGGCCACATGGATTTATCTACTAACATCTCCAGCTTATCAACCGGTGTTCGCAAAGCTTTCATTGCAGTCATCACCTCATCGCGATAGAATACTGCCTGCTCTCTTCCCTGTGCCATAGCTGCACCCTGTGCAGTCACTTCCTCTAATTTTGAAAGCGCATTCTTCGTGTCTGCAAGAAGGTCTGATACTTCCATCAGAATCTCTGTCTGCACGCTGATATCTGCGCCACAGGCTGCTTTTACTGCATTGATGGACTGTGCCAGTACCGTTGTATATTTGATAACTGCCGGAATGATCTGTTTTGCAGCAATGTCGATCATTGCCTTTGCCTCAATATTGATCTCTTTTGCGTAGGTCTCATACTCGATCTCCACACGGGAATCCAGCTCAGCCTTGGTAAATACCTTGAACTTCTCAAACAGTGTCACTGCCTTCTCTGTGTTGAGTGCCGGGATCGCATCTACCATGGAGCGGATGTTCGGAAGACCGCGCTTCTCTGCCTCTGCTACCCACTCGTCTGAATATCCGTTGCCGTTGAATACGATTCTCTGATGCTCGGTTGCATACTCCTTGATCAGATCATGTACTGCCATGTCAAAGTCATCTGCCTTCTCTAAGACGTCGCATGCCTCTGCAAATGCCTCTGCCACGATCGTGTTGAGTACCACGTTCGACTGGGCGATGGAATCCTGGGAGCCTACCATACGGAACTCGAATTTATTGCCTGTGAATGCAAACGGTGATGTACGGTTACGGTCGGTTGCATCCTTCATGAAATCCGGAAGCGTCTTAACACCGGTCTCTAACTTCTTGCCGGAGATACTGTGTGTTGCCTCACCAGTGCTGATCAGCTGTGAAAGCACATCCTGCAGCTGCTCACCAAGATATAT
>ENA-OPEC01001951-OPEC01001951.1-human-gut-metagenome-genome-assembly--contig:-NODE-1951-length-12472-cov-4.482725_pt1 | contig 12472 bp, 9 predicted proteins | sample MGYA00241622_ERZ501507 | MGnify/ENA primary metagenome ERZ501507 (study PRJEB25962, sample SAMEA2042582) | human gut metagenome | biome: human gut; feature: human-associated habitat; material: faeces... | reverse complement strand
AGCACACGCCTCCTAAGCGTGGGGCCGGCAGTTCAAATCTGCCCGGGGACGCCATAAATGCCGTAACCGCAAGAGGTTGCGGCATTTTCCTTATCTTTTTTCGCTACGAGGATTAGAACAGATTTCCTTTTTATCATTGGTTAGAGTGGAGACTTCTTACTCCCATCTGCTCAAATTTCCATCACAGGACTCGAACGATTTTTATGCCAAACTTGAAAAAACTGCTCATTTTGCTAATGAGCACTGCCGCAGCGTTTTATGTCGTCTCATGCTTTCCTGTGTATTTATGCACCAATCAGTTTTTTTGCTAACTGATTCATAATCTGTTCTCCATACTGCTCAACAAACTTTTTCGTGAAGGCATCCATGAGTTCGGGTTTAGCCTCCAATTGCTTCAGCAGAATTTCAGAGTCAGGTTCAGCAACGGCGCTTTCTGCGCGAAGCCTTTGCTCAACGCCACGCAAATCCGCGTTCGCATAAAAGGCCATTTCGAATTTCTGGGCGTTGACCTTCCGATCCTCATCCAAGATGTGTGCGTAAACTTGGGTAACCATGTCGCTTTGTGCATGACCGGTATCACCCTGCGTTGCCTTAACATCTCCCTTATTGATTTTCAGCTTATAAGTTGTGCTGGAGTGACGGAGAGAATGAAAAACAACATTTGGAAGACCAGCGGATTTTTTCAATCGTTCAAACTGATTTCCAATAATCCGATCTTCACAGGGGCGGCCCGTTTCCTGCGCCAAAACCAGATTGTAGTCGATATAGTCATCGCCCATAAACTCCTTGAGCTTGTCCTGCTTCTCTTTCCATTCCCGCAAGATAAAGGCAAGAGTTCGCGGAATCCAAACCTTACGAATGCTGCTTTCTGTTTTAGGCTTTTTCAAAACGAGCCGCGTAGAAGACTTCCCGCCCATCAAGCGCGGGAATACAAAGAGGATGTCCTTTTCGCCAACTGCGTTGATAGCCTTCTGGTCAACACGGGCCAGCTCTTTTTCAATCCAGACGAAGGCATCATCCCGAGCGATTTCTTCATCTGATATATGAACACAGTCCCATGTAAGGCCGGTGATTTCGCCCATCCGCATGGAGCAGGCAAAGGCCAGGTTGATTGCGACATACAGCTTTCCATCCGAGCAGTGGTTGAGAGCATCTCGAATAATATCGGCAGTCCAGATGGCTCTGACCTTTTTCTCCCGCTTGGGCAAGATTGCATCCTCGAACGGATTTTTACCAATAATGTCCCAGCGGACAGCCTGATGAAATGCACAGCGCATCAGCTTAATAATCTTTTCAATGGTGCATGGCGTAACAAAGTCTGTCCGTGCATGTCTGTATGGAGTTTCGATTGGAGGCGTTTTCTGCAGCTTCTGGATGAATTGGTCCACTGACCTGCGATTGATGTCCTGCACAATTTCGTCCCCAATCAACGGGTTAATGTAATTGCTGATTAAGCCATTATTAGAAGCATAAACAGACAGTCCCCATCTTTTGGTTCCATATAGTTCTACAAAGTCTCGCAGAAAATCTTTTACGGTCAGTTCACTGGGCGGAATAAAAGTGCCGTTATTGATCTCATTTTCCACCGCGGCTTTCCGCTTCAACGCCTCTTTTTTGGTTATAAAAGTTTCCCACTTCTGTTTCTTCTCACCTTTTGAGTCATCATAGGTGTAGACAACAGCATATTTCTTACCGCGTTTCTGTATTGATGCCATAGTTGTAGGCTCCCTTCCAAATCAATCGGAACCATCAAGCCATTCGTCAAAGGACTTTCTGGAAATCCTCAATTTAGTCCCTATGCGTACAGATTTGAATGCTCCGCTGGCGCACAGGTTATAAATGGAGCGTTTGCTGACGCCCAGGATCTCAGCAGCCTCTGAAACGGAATAGCTCCGTTTTTCTGCATTATTCCGATCTGTGTTTTCAAGAAATTGTTTATCAGCCACGAATAGCCTCCTTTCTGTGTGGCCGACAAAGAAGCCTACGATTCCCTACATATATCATATACGCTTTCTCTGCCGCCACATCAACAAAAAAGTAAAAAACAAGGCGTTCGATTCCAAATATTTAAGTAAGCTGTCCCAGGTCACTTCCTGCGCCGGGGCTTTCCGCCGCGTATTGCCAGGGCCTGCTATGCAGTATTTCAACCGTGGGTGAGCACACAAAGTCTCCGCACACTATCCGCGCTCCCTGTATAACCCCTGAAACAGAGTTATTCTTTTTTCAAAGTACAAAGGCGTACAGATCAGCATGGAACATCCTGCTATATCTGTACGCCCTATAAATAGGAAAATGGTGCAGGAATTTCTGCACACATTACATGCTTTCTCAAAAACTTTTGAGAAAGTAAAAGCACGCGCCCGAAACACCAAATATAGATATTCATTCTTGACTAAATCAATATATTGTGCTATCCTGTACTTGTAATTGATTTTTGTGCGTTCCCCATGTGGGATACAGATCTTGTATCTGTACGGCAAGGCTCAAAGCCCTGCATTGCACACGCAGTTAAGATTGTATTTGTGCCAGTAGTATTGCTGCGCCCATTCGGGCCAGTATATTACTGGCTTTTTTTATTTTTCGGGGTTTCCCCATCAGCGAGGATGACATTGGTTCATAGGCAACTATGGACAACAGGCGTTTTGCCCTTTGTCATGCTCGCTTTTTTGTCGCCCAAATGCCGGAAACGGCTTTGAGGATATATCAAACTACAGAAAGGCAGGTAACACGCATGAATGTAAAAAAGCGAAGGCAGGAGCCTAGGGCAAAAAGGAAATGGCCTTTGGAGAACTGGCAGCATCAGAAGGTGCCCAAATCCAGCCAAGTCCATAGTCCAATGATTCGAGTACACGCTATTCCCCGCCGAACACGGAGGGGGTGCTAAAGATGCCGGCGAGCAATGTAGCCGCCGAAAAGCGAAGTCAACCCCAAATTTTGGTGGAAACGGCGGGCCTGTCCGAAGAGAAATGGCTTGCATACCGCCGGAAAGGGATTGGCGGCAGTGATGTGGCGGCTCTGCTGGGAATTTCACCCTGGCGGACGGCAAGAGACCTCTACTTTGACAAGTTGAATATTGTAGCGGTCGAAGATAATGAGGACAACTGGGTTGCTCTGGAAATGGGGCACCTGTTGGAGCCGTTGGTGGCGAAGATATTCCAACACCGCACAGGGTACAAGGTCTATCAGATCAAAAAAATGTTCCAGCACCCACAGTATTCGTGGATGCTGGCCGATGTGGACTATTTTGTGGAATTGCCGGATGGCAGTACCGCAATTCTGGAGATTAAAACGACAAATTATAACGCAAGGGATAACTGGTGGCTAAACGGTGAAGAAACTGTTCCCGTCTATTATGAAACCCAAGGGCGGCACTATATGGCTGTCATGAATGTGGATCGCTGCTTCTTCTGCTGCCTGTATGGCAACAACGAGGAAGAAACCATTATTCGTGAAATCCGGCGGGATGAGTCCTATGAGGAGGAGATGATTTTCCTGGAGCAGTATTTCTGGGAAAACCATGTTCTTACCAGGACGCCGCCGCCTTATACCGAAGATGGTGATCTGGTGCTTGAAAGCGTGCGCCGGCATACGGGCTCCGCGGATCAGGATGCCCCCGTTGTAACGCTTGATTTGAGCCTGACAGCCAAATTGATGCGCTATCTCCAGCTCCAAGAGCAGAAGAAACTCACGGAAGCAGGCAGCAAAGAGATCGAGGCGGATATGAAGCGGCTGAAGGCGGCGCTGGTTGCGGAAATGGGCAAGAGCTGCAAGGCCGTTTGCCAACAGGATGGGGTGAACTATATTGTCACCTACAATCCAGTGAGAACGCCCGGCATTGACAAAGACAATCTGATACGGCTGAAGCTGGACCACCCTGATATTTACGAGCAGTATGTAACCGTTTCAGAATCCCGAAGGTTCAGTGTGAAAATTGATACCAAGACGGCATGAGAAAGGAGGAAAATGATTTGATCCATAGAGGAACTTATGATGGGACAATTTACTATAATCCTGCAAATAAGTTCTGCATCATCAGTGTAAAAACCGCGGAGAAGGATGTACCCGAAGAAGCCAGGTCTATCCGCCGACGCAAGGATCATCTGATTCGGTTTGTGGCAACCGGCTACGAACTGCCCCGCACAGATGCGGTAGAACTGGAACTGGATGGCGAATGGAAAAAAGGAAAGTATGGGATGCAGCTTCAGGTGGAGCAGTGGCATGAAATTGTCCCTCAAACCAAGAGTGGAGTGGAAGGCTATCTGGCCTCTGGCCTTATCAAAGGCATTGGGCCGGCGCTCGCCAAACAGATCGTATCACGCTTCGGCGTGGAGACACTGGACATTCTGCAAAATCGCCCGGAGCGGCTGCTGGAGATCAAGGGCATCACGGAGAACAAGCTGGAGGCCATCAAGACCTCATATGCAGAGAGCCGGATGTTGCAAGACCTGATGACGCTGCTCTCCCCGTTCAAGATTACACCGAAAACAGCGCAGAAGATTTATCAGTTTTTCGGCCCGGCCAGCGTGGACATTTTGAAAAAGAGTCCGTTTGAGCTTTGCCAAATATCCGGTTTTGGCTTTTTAAGGGTGGATGCCATCGTTCAGAAAAACGGAGGCGACCTGCGCGCCCCTATGCGAATCAAAGGCGCCTTGTTCTGGGCGTTGGAGGATAGCAAGGGGAAAAACGGACATTTGTTTTTGACCAGTGAGGCTTTGCAAAAAGAGGCGCTCCAATTACTCAACGCTAAAATCCCTATTCCTTCGCTTCGGCTCCATGCACAAGAGGTCAGCGATGTCCTCGAAGATATGATCCTGCATGGAGAGGTCGTATCCGTCAAAGGAGACATTTATCTTCCCCGTGTGTTTGCACAAGAGGATGAAACCGCCCGCCGGATTGCGATGCGTGTGGTGGAGCCTCCTGCTCCGGAGAAGATCGAACAAATTTTGGAGCAGGTCAAACGAGAAATTGGATTGGCGCTGTCCTCAAAACAGGAAGCGGCTGTGTATGCAACCTATCGCCACAATCTTTCCATCATCACAGGCTCCCCGGGCACCGGCAAGACAACCGTGCTGAAAACAATTTTGGAGGTCTACCGCCGCCTGCATCCCCAGGGAGAGATCGCCTTGATGGCGCCGACAGGCCGAGCCAGCCGGCGTATGGCGGAAAGCACCGGGGTTGATAAGGCCAAAACGCTGCACAGCATTTTGGGGCTCGCCAGCGAGGAAGATGAAATAAAACGCAACAACACCCAAGAGCCGCTTTCGGCCGATTTGATCATTGTGGACGAGTTTTCCATGGTGGACATGTGGCTGGCAAATAAATTTTTCTCACGCATCAAAGGTGGAGCACGGGTCATTCTTGTCGGAGACCCGGATCAGCTTCCCAGTGTAGGCGCCGGGAATGTGTTCCGCGAACTGATTGACTGCGGCCTTATCACCGTGACGGTGCTGGATCAGATTTTCCGTCAGTCCAAGGACAGCCTGATCGCCTACAACGCCAAATTCATTAACGAAGGCAACACCAAGCTGTACTACGGCCAGGATTTCGTTTTCATGGCAAGCAACAATCAGGCGGAAGCCGCTGAACGAATTGTTGCCCGCTACTGCCGGGAGATCGAGGAAAGTGGGATTGACCGGGTGCAGATCCTGTCGCCTTTCCGCTCGGATGGCGCGGCCTCTGCGGAACAGCTCAACGAAGCGATCCGCGAAGTGGTTAACCCGTTCCGTTCCGCCGAGGAAGAAATCAAAATCGGTGTCAAGGTATTCAGGGTCAATGACCGGATCATGCAGACCAAAAACACTGCCAAGGTATCCAATGGCGACCTGGGATTCATCCGCTATATCAAAAATGATGAAGATGGAACTCGCGTTGGACTTGACTTCGGTGTGGGCCGTGAGTTGGAGTACGGCATAGAGGATATGGTCAATCTGGACCTCGCCTATGCCACCACGATTCATAAAGCAATGGGCAGCGAGTACGATACGGTCATTATGCCGCTCTTAAAGGCACATACTGTCATGCTCTATCGAAATCTGCTCTACACTGGCATTACCCGCGCAAAAAAGCGTGTGGTGCTCATCGGTCAAAAGCAGGTACTGTTCATGGCAATCCATCGCAACGAGATCGGCAAACGCAACACGCTTCTGGGTGAGCGCATCCACCTGTACTATAAGGCGTACGCCCGGCGGGCCGGTATTCCCGTTCCGGCGGACTTGGAAAAAGAATTGAAGCACGCAGGCTAAAAATGTGACGCAAGGTGCAGAAAAATGCCCGGCGTCCCCTATTTATTATACAGGAAGGAGTTTATGAAGATGAGTGACAACAACAATAATGCAAAAACGATGTACGAGGCCGTTCCTGCCGCTGCGGAACTGAACAAGGTACCGGGGTTTGATCCGCTGAAGTTCCTCCGGCGTGCCGGGGACTCCATGAAATTGGACTTACCCTATCAGAAACTCTGGTTCCGAATGGCACACCCCAACGGGCGTATGCGTCTGACGGCCATGAGGATCACAGAGCAGATGGCGATTTTCGAGGCCAAGGTATTTCTGGACCGCAGTGACGCGGAGCCGTTCAGCGTGAGCGTTGCCCAGCAGACCATGCAGGATAGCAGGGACTTTGTGAAGGCAGCTCAAAATGAGGCGTTGAGCCAGGCCCTTTCGGACGCTGGATTTGGCATCCAGCTTGTGAGCGCCGACACTCATGCCGCTTCCGTACAGAAAGCGGCGCCTGTGAGTAAAACGCAGCCCTCTGCCATTACTCCGCCTGTGAGCACTGTGTTGCCGCAGGAGCCCTCCAGCGCCTCGCAGAAGGCCGCTGTTCTTTCCGAGGGTAATTCCGTTTCCGGGGGCACACAAACGCCACAGAGGGCATCTGAAAACGCAGAAACAGCAAGAACGAAGATTCAGCCTGCAGCAACTCCGGCCCATGAGCAGAGTTTGCCGGTAAGCCCTACTACAAACACGGATACGCTGCCAGCGGATTCCGCGCCAACGACAGAGCAGCCGGAAAACAGCAAGACAGCGGAGGAATTGCCAATTCATCTCCCTGCGGAAGAACTGCCAGTTCAGCGCCCTGCGGAGGATCTGACAGTCGCCAAGGAGGCACAGGAGGTCCCCGAAGCCAAAGTCGTACAAGAGGCCCCTGCATACACCCCGGATATGCCAGTAGAGGATATTCTGAAGGTGATGACGCTGGAACAGGCACAGGAGGTCGTTGTGGACAGCGGCGTATGCCGGGGGCTGACTATCGCAGAGGTGGCGAAGAAGCGGCCTGTCAATCTGCGTTTCTATTTGACTCCGGGCAACAAAAGCAAGGACAACATCGTTCGGGCTGCTGCCCAACTGGTCCTCAATTCACTTCAAAAGGCTGGTTGATGCGAAGCCCTGGCTCGGGTATGAAGGGAGGAATGACAAATGGGCTCATACCCGGATGAATTTCCTTTCGGCATCATGGAAGTTGTCAATCTATTAAACCTACGCATCAGGCGTCAACAGGCGAACAGCGTCTATGTGGACTGCCCGTTCTGCGGTGACCGCCGGGGACGGATGAATGTCAATTTCGTCAAGAATGTCTGGCGGTGCAACTACTGCGATGCACATGGCGGAATGCTGGCGCTGTATGCTGAACTTAACCATACGACTACATCCGATGCCTACTGGGAGATTGCAGAAGCTCTGTGTGACAATATCCAAGAGGAACACGCACGCTCCGGGAATGAAGCCCAACAGCGGCCGGCCAGCCCAAGCCCTTCAACTTCAGGGGCCTGGGCTGCCCCTGCCGGCCATTCTTCTTCCGAGCGAAAAACAGTACCACAGTCGAATAAGGCCAGTCCAGCGGAGATCCACCAGACGCTATCCCTGCTGCTTGCTCAACTTACGCTGCGGCCGGCACATCGGGAACATCTGCGCTCCCCTAAACGCGGGCTGTCTGATGAACAGATTGACGCACTGGGATTTAAGAGCACCCCACCGCCTTTTCTATGCCGGTCTATTACAGAACGGCTGATCAAGCAGGGCTGCAAGGTGCAGGGAGTGCCGGGCTTTTACCAGGATAACGGTGGACATTGGACTATGGCTTTTTATCAAAAGACAGCCGGCATCCTGATCCCTGCCATCGGCTTTGACGGCATGTTGCAGGGATTCCAGATCAAACTGGATATACCGCTGAAAAACAAGGATGATCCGCCGGAAAAGCCGGGAGCAAAATATATCTGGTTTTCGTCTTCCTCAAAAAAGGGCGGGACAGGATCGGGCAGCCCGGTACATCTGGCAGGAAATCCATCTGCCCGTGTCGTTTATGTGATTGAAGGTCTTTTGAAAGCAGACATCTCCCATTGCCTGACCGGGCGCACTTTCGCCGCGATTGCCGGCGCCAATAACACCAGTCCGTTGGACGCTATGTTCGCGTTGCTGGCGCAGAGTGGTACAGAGGAGATTATCGAAGCCCATGACATGGACAAGTACAACAACAAAATGACCATGGCCGGGGCATCCAAAATTTACTTAATGGCGCAAAAGCACGGCATGAATTGCCGGCGGTTGACTTGGAATCCCAATTATAAAGGGTTTGATGACTGGCAGCTGGCTTTGCGCCAGGGCAGTCAGCGGCAAAAGGAAATTGAAAAGTTGAGTTTCAAAGAGCAGTATCTGCGCGGGCTGTGCAAGCTGGCCCACATTGAGGACTGCGTGGAACAGTGGCAGCACCGGGCCGAGCAAGACATCGGACTGACAGAGTATCTGGGGCTGACAGGGGAGGAACATAAAACCTTCCTGTGCGGCGGCCGGGACGCTCTTGCCGCCCTGTTGGAGCCACAGCGGCGAAAACAAAGGTTTGTACTTTATCAACTTCAACTGGACGAAGAGAACGCGATCCCATTTGCTTTCAAGGATATTACAGCGTTAAAAGCGGCTGGTTATGAACAGCCGCCTGCGGCGATGTACTATGTGGCAGGAAGTGGAGAAATCTACTGCCCAGCGGAGGAATCGGATGACACACTTTTGAAGCGCCTGTTTGCCGACTGCCGGGAGCGGCTGCCTGAAGGCTGCCGCGGGCGGCCAATGGCGGTTTCCGATGTAGTGGAACTGAATCACGGTGCCAAGCGGGCGTATTATTATGTAAGCGGACAAGACCAGTTTAGACAAGTAAAGTTTTCCCCTATGCTCGCAAAGAAGGAAATTCCAGAAAAGACACAAGAGAGGTTTTGATGGTTGTCGTGAGTGAGACAAAGGAGAGCCAGCTTTTGGCACTCCTGGAGCAATGCGTCCATCTGGACGCTGATGTGCGGCCCCGTACAGAAAAAGGCTTTTTCACGGTGACGGTTCCGCCGCCGTGGAACGGTTCAGCGCGCAGGGCGGCTCAAGCAATACAGGATCAAATCAAGGAATGGTCAAAGCAATATCCGAATGTGGTGTGTTACTGCTTTGACGGTTACAGTACATTGGTTTATGTGCTGTAAAACAATGTGGCAAAGGCATGGGATGGGCATTGGCCTGTTCCGTGCCTTTTTATGAAACGACGGAAAGGAGATCACTATGGGATATTTTTCAGAAATGGCGCTGAACAAGCAGGAGGAGCTCGGACTTCCCGCAGAACAGGTATCGGCAGGAAACGCCTTTGAGGATGAGGAAACTTTTGACGAGCTGCCGGTGCCGTCGGCCAGCCATTCAGCGGCTTCCCCTACCGTGGAAACGCCGTCATCGCCCGCATTTGATGCAGACGATGGGGCCGAGGAATTGGCGGAAATGAACGGAGACGATGCTTCCGAGGCAGCGGACACGGATGGGGAGGATGCCGGTAAAGAGCAGGAGGCACCCGCCAAGGCCGATGCAACCACCGATGCGGACGAGGAAAAACGCCGTGCCGAGCATGAGGCGGCTGAAGCCCAGCGCAAAGCGGAATTTGACGCCAAACAGCAGGCGAAGAAAGCCGCAGAGCAGGAGCAGATCGCCCGTCTGGAAGCGATGAGTGATGAAGAAGTAATCGCGGCCTCTACCCAGAGGGTGAGTACCGATGTGGAAAAACTGACACGGCGAAATATGAAGGAATGTGTGTCCGAGCATATCCAGATGCTCTGTATGGAAGATACGGCGTTTGCCCGTCTGACGATGCATCCGAAAAAGAACATGATCCGCTGTTTCCAGTACATCAACCGGAAAGCCTGGGATTATGTACAGGATGAACTAAAAGCAAGCGGAACCCACCCTGGTCCCGGACAGCAGACATATGGCTGCGATGTGCCGGATGATCTGTGCTATCAGTGGGCGGAAGATTATTTCCGTGACCCTGATGCCAAGGAAGACCATGAGGATGAGGAGAAGTTTGTTCCCAAGCCGTATGCTGGGAAGTCCTCTGCAAAGAGCAAACCCAAGAAGGCGGCAGAGAAGAAAAAGACGGAACCCAAGTCGGCACCCAAGCAGGAGGAAAAAAAGCCTTCTCAGGATGGGCAGATGTCGCTGCTGGATTTTGGGATGGCAAAGGCAGGCTGAGCCGGCAAAGGAGGAAAAATGAAGAATGATTGCTTATAAGGGTTTTCGCCCCGGGCTGATATGCCGTGGCTATCAGTTTGTGATGGGGCTCAATACGACTGAAAAAGCAAATTGCAGGGAAAATGGATTTCACTGTGCGGAAAATCCGCTCGACTGCCTTAGCTATTATTCCAGCCTGGAGCATTCGGAATATTATATTGTCAACGCCGGCGGCGACATCGATGAAGATGAGCATGACTCCAAAATCGCCTGTACGGAGTTGACTGTGATTAAGCGGCTAACCAAAGAGGAGCTGTTTTTACATGGTTTGGCCTACATGGCAGATCATCCGCGCAGGGTGTGGAGCTCCCATGTGGCAGCCAACCGGGCAATGGCGAACTGCGGTTATGCGGTGGTACGGGGGAAAGACCCCGTTGCCACCGGCAGACTGGGAGACATCCTTGCTTTTGCGAAGGAAGCGCCGGATTCGGAAAGTATCGTACAGGTTGCTGTAGGACAAATTGATGGTGTCACATTACTGCCGGATGTGTGGTATGGCGTGGATTTGACAAGAAGGACGGTGAATTGAGATGAAAAAAAGAGCCCTGATGGCACTTCCCAAGCTGACAGCGACGGATGAAATGAAGCAAATCGCGACTTCAGACCTGCCAAGAAAGGAAAAAACTGACTACGGATATGTTCGGGAAGTCTGTGAGTATTATACCTATCTAAGATGTATCAAACAGGATGGGATATTGAAGGTGGCTTTCTTTTTCCCAGAGCATCTTCGCTTGGATGGGAGTAATCCGGCCTATGAAGTGTATCTGGATAAAGAAAAGCGGCAGTTTATTACCTATAACAGCCTGATACAGAAATGGTGCGAATCCAAGCTGGACAGACTGGACTGGAAGCGGCAATACTGGTATACCAAAGCCTACTGGATCAGCGATGAAGATGAGACATCTATACAGGCATATCTGAACATCAATAAAAAAGCGGTAGAGGCAATCCGGCAGTTTCAGCGGAATGTGCGTGAGGAACAGCTCGAACAGCGGCACCGGCGGGAAACTGATCCATGGGATAAAGATATGGAACAGGTGCCGGAACTTCCGAAGGACTGGAGTCGATGGGTGGATAAGGTTGCCATCCGGCAAAATTACATTTACTACCACTACAAAAAGGGCGGCGCCAAAACAGGTTACTGTACCTACTGCGAAAAGGAAGTGCCGATCAAGGTGCATCCCCATCACAATCAACAAGGCCGCTGTAGCTGCTGCCGACATCCGGTAGTATTCAAAGCCTATGGACGAGCGGGGTATATGCAGACAGAAAAACATTTTGCCTACCTGATCCAGCGATGCAAAGACGGCTTTGTAGTTCGTGAATTTCAGGCTGACCGGACATACAGAAAAGAAAGCCTTCCAAACTCCAAGCTTTATTGTCAGGAAATCCGGCGCACGATTTATGACCGGGAAAGAAAACCAAGAACCTACTATTGGGGTCTGTATAAACAGCGAAATATGCGCTGGATTTCCGGAAGCCCCTGTTCTTATAGTTGGTCTGGTTCGCATGATGGACGGGTTTATGGCAAAACACTGCCAACTTTGGAACAGCAGGAACTTCGATGCACAGGGCTCGTCAACTGGATTCGGAAGCAGAAAAGTGTTGATCCGGAAAAATATCTGGCTGTGCTCGAACGGATACCGCAAATGGAACAGATCAGCAAGGTGAACCTGCCGAAGCTTACCAAGGAATGTTTCAGTTCCTGCGGAACAGTCAGCGAACTAATCAAAAACCATAGTGCCGGGAGTCTGATTAAAGCTCTGGGCCTTGACAGCAGGAGGTTTCAGCGACTTCGACTCCATAATGGAGGCTGTGATCTGCTGCGGTGGCTGCAATATGAAAAGGGCACCGGCAGGGAAATCCCGGATAATGTCCTTTTGTGGATGTATCAGCAGGATATTAAGCCCAGGGATGTCCAGTTCATTGCCGACCGCATGAGCATG
>ENA-OPEC01001946-OPEC01001946.1-human-gut-metagenome-genome-assembly--contig:-NODE-1946-length-12507-cov-3.179329_pt1 | contig 12507 bp, 10 predicted proteins | sample MGYA00241622_ERZ501507 | MGnify/ENA primary metagenome ERZ501507 (study PRJEB25962, sample SAMEA2042582) | human gut metagenome | biome: human gut; feature: human-associated habitat; material: faeces... | reverse complement strand
CCGCCGGCAAAGCTGTCGCCGCCGCCGACGCGGTCCACGATGTCGCGAATCTCGTACTTCTTGGAAACGTAGAAGTCCTTGCCGTCGTTCAGGCAGGCCGCCCAACCGTTCCAATCCGCGCTGTGGCTCTCGCGCAGCGTGATGGCGATCATCTTCATATCGGGATACGCCGCGAGCACTTTGTCGCCGAGCGCCTTGTACTTTGCGCGGTCCAGCTCGCCGGACTCGACGTTCACATCGTCCACGGTGATCTCAAGGGACTTCTGCACGTCTTCCTCGTTAGCGATGGCCACATCGACATACTTTGCGATCTCGCGCATGACCTCGCTCGCCTTCTTGCCGTACTTCCAGAGGTTCTTGCGGTAGTTGAGGTCGCAGGAGACGGTGATGCCGCGCTTCTTCGCCTCCTTGACGGACTCAACGGAAAGCTCCATCGCGCTCTCGCTGATGGCGGGCGTGATGCCGGTGATGTGGAACCACTCCACGCCCTCAAAGGCCTTGTCCCAGTCGATATCGCCGGGCTTGGCCAGCGCGATGGCAGACCACGCGCGGTCGTAGACGACCTTGCTCGGGCGCTGGTTCGCGCCGCCCTCGAGATAGTAGATGCCCATGCGGCCCTCGCCCGTGACGATGCGCTTGGTATCCACGTCGAAACGGCGCAGCTCCGCCTTGCAGGCGTCCGCGATGGCGTTATCGGGCAGGACCGTCAGGAAAGCTGCGTCCTCGCCGTAGTTGGCAAGGGAGACGGCAACGTTCGCCTCGCCGCCGCCGAAGGTGGCTTCGAGCATCGGGGACTGGAAGAAGCACTCCTGTCCGGGCGCCTTCAGGCGCAGCATGATCTCACCAAAAGTCAGAAATTTCATCGTTCGTTCCTCCCTTACTTCTGCAGCAGGTGCACGGCAAAGCCGCCGAATTCCTGCTTGAGATAGACCGCGACCATCTTCTCGCCCTTGTACTTGGCGGTGGACTCGTCAAGCGTGAAGCCGTTCTTGGCAAGCTCCGCCGCCGCGCGGGGAATGGAATTGGTCTTGACCGCAATGTGGCCGTTTTTGCCGAGGTAGGGGCTCTTCATGACCTCCACGCCGCTGCCGGCGAAGTTGGAGCTGTTGCCCTCCTTCACGCCGAAGCCGAAGGCCGCGTCGAGCGCGCGGCACACCGCAAGGGACTCCTCCGCGTCGCCGGCGTTCACGCCGACGTGCGCGATCTCAAAGCCGAGCGCGGTCCTGCGCGCCTCCTTGCAGAGGCTCGTGATCTTGTCGAAGTTGTGCGCGGCGATGTCCGCCTTGGCGCACAGCCAGCTGCCGCCGACGGCATGGATGAACGGCGCGGAGATATACTCGGCAAGGTTCTTGTCGTTCACGCCGCCGGTGGGGATGAACTTGATACCGCCGAAGGGACCGGAGAGCGCCTTCATTGCGCTCAGGCCGCCGTAGACGTTCGCCGGGAAGAACTTCACGACCTTCAGGCCGTGGGACATCGCGGCCATGATCTCGGTCGGCGTGACGCAGCCCGGGGTGATGGCGATATCATTTTCCACGCACCAGCTCACGACCTCCTCGCTGTAGCCCGGGGCGACAATGAACTTTGCGCCGCAGGCGACGGCCTTCTTGCACTGTTCGAGCGTGATGACCGTGCCTGCGCCCACGAGCATATCGGGGCACTCCTTGGCGACTGCCGCGATGGAGTCGGCTGCCGCCGCCGTACGGAACGTGATCTCCATCACGTCCACGCCGCCCGCAAGCAGCGCCTTTGCAGTGGGTACCGCGTCGGCCGCGTCGTCAAGCACGACGACGGGCACGACTGCCGCGTTATAGAGTCTTTCTAATGCTGTCATATTTTTTACCTCCTGCCCTTGCGGGCAAACAAGTGGAATAATTACAGGTGATTGACCGGATAGCGAGGAGTTCTCCCTTCCAGTACGTCCACAACGTTCTGCGCCGCCTTGGTCTTGAGCTCCGTTACGCCCTCCGCCGTGGAGTAGGCCGTATGATCGGTCAGCACAACATTGTCAAGCTGGCAGAAGGGCGACTGCGCGCCGAGCGGTTCGTGATTATGCGTATCAAGCCCCGCCGCAAGAATGCGGTGTCCGCGCAGCGCGTCGAGCAGATCCTCGTCCTTGACGAGCGGACCGCGGCTGACGTTGATGAGGATCGCCGTCGGCTTCATCAGTGCAAGTGTCTCCTTGCAGATCATGCCGTTTGTCTCAGCATTGGCGTGCAGATGGAGGGAGATGATATCGGAAATGCGGAACAGCTCCTCCTTTTCCACCTTGCGCACGCCGATCTCAGCCAGCTGCTCGGCGCTGATATAGGGATCGTATGCCACGACCTCGGCAAAACCGAAGCCGCTGACCTTGCGGATCAGCGCGCGCGCGATGCGGCCTGCGCCGATGACACCGAGCGTTTTGCCCTTCAGCCGGAAGCTGTCTGCCTGAATGTTCCATTTCCCCTCGCGGACCTCGCGGTCGCGCAGTGGGATATGACGCAGGCAGGAAAGCATCAGCGCCAACGCATGGTCGGAAACATCCTCCATGCAGTAATCGGGAACATTGGTGACCTGAATGCCTGCGGCGGTCGCCGCATCCAGATCGACATTCTCAAAACCGACACCGTAGCGGCTGATGACCTTACAGCGTTTTAAGCCTGCTATGGCTTTGGCGGTCATAGGAGCAAGGTCCAGCAGAATGGCGTCGGCATCACCGCACTGAGCGATGAGCTCGTCCTCAGTAGAACAGGCGCAAAGCTTTAACGTCATTCCGGCAGCGTCCAACATTTGCCGCTCCACCTCATAACTGCTGTGTCGCTTATCACTAACACAAACGATATAATTTGACATATTGTATCTCCTATTTCTTAATGTAACTTCGTCTCTGCAGAATAATCCACAGAGACGAAGCTTGCGCAAGTCAAAGAATCAGCCATCGACGCATTAATGTACGCTATATGAAACTCAGAGGAGAACGTTTGGAATAAAGTTGGTAAGAATCGGAACGTACATTGTAATAACAATCGAGACCAACAGAGCCAAAACAAACGGCCAGACTGCTTTGATCGCTTTAACAACAGAGATCTCGCCAATGGTACAAGAAAGATAGAGGAGCCCGCCCACTGGAGGAGTGATACCGCCCAGAATGCAGCACATATTAAATGCGATGGCAAACGCGAGCGGATCAATGCCGGCTTGGAGCACCAGCGGGTAGAACAGCGGGGTGACGAGCGTGATAATTGCGGCATCAACCAGGAAAAAGCCCAGAACAAACACAATGAGAATGATGATAGCGAAAATCACATGAGGATTGTCGCTGATGGAAGAAATTGTGTTCGTTATAATCTGAGGAATGTTGTTGGCCGTAAGAATCCAACCCAAAACCTGAGATGTTGCAATAATGAAAAGGATCGAGCCAGAAACCTTCACGGTATTCAGAATACAGCGGACGAACTTTTCTACCGTAAGCTTTTTCGTAACGATGCTGACAACAAGGCAATAGATCGAAACAACTGCACCAGCTTCTGTTGCGGTAAAGATGCCGCCGAAAATACCTCCCATGATGATCAGGGGCATCATAATTGCAGGGATCGCTTCAACAAGCGCATGCCATCGCTCTGACCAACTGCTCTTGGGTTCCGTGGGATAATTGTACTTGCGGGCATAAATAGCCGTCATGGTCATCAAGCACATACCCATGATAATACCAGGGATAATGCCTGCCATGAACAGATCGCCGATAGAAACGCCTGTGATGGAACTGTACATAACAAACGCAATGCTCGGCGGAATGATAGGACCTAACACCGCAGAAGCACAAACGATAGAGGCGGCATAGCCTTCCCCGTAGCCCTTCTTCTTCATCGCCGGCAGCAACATACCGCCGATTGAAGCAACTGCCGCTGTAGAAGAACCGGACATACTTGCAAACAACATACTGGACAATGTGGTAACATGTCCCAGGCTGCCGCGCACATGGCCGACAAAGGCGTATGCCAGATTAACAAGCTTATCCGTAAGACCACCGACACTCATAAACTCGCCCGCCATGACAAAGAAAGGAATTGCGAGCATAGTCGTGCTGTTACTTGTTGTAAAGATCTTTTGTGCAATAATCGTGATGGGAATATCTGCTGTCAGGCAGTAGGATAGGGCGGCAAGACCTGTACCAAATGCCAACGGAACGCCAGCAATGATCAAAACAAAGAAAACGACGACCAAAAGTGATATCATTTTGACTCCCCCCCCCTCTTCATTTTTTCCTTTTGCGGTGCGTAGATTTCGAAAAATTCCCGATACCCCGCTCTTAAAATGCTGATGATCATAAGAGCACAGGCTACAGGCATCATGATGTACACATAAAGCAACGGAATAGACATGCAACTGGTGAGTTGTGCTGCATTAGCAATCGCGTAGCGATATCCCGCCATCCCAAGAAAGATGCAGAATATAATACACATGGCATTGGTAAACAGCAGCAGATAGCGAATAGCAGCTCTCGGGAGGATATTATAGATTACATCCACGACGATGTGCTTTCTATCCAAAAAGCATAGTGCGCTACCAAAGAAAATCGTGACAAAAAAGGCCAATCGGCAATATTCGTCGCTCCACACAATGGAATACTTGAAAACATAGCGACAGACAACCTGCGCAAAAGCAACCAACAGCATGGAAAAGCAACTGAAAAATACGACCGCCTTTATCAGAAACTCGTGGAGCTTCAAAAAAACATTAAAAATCGTTTTCATATTGCGTTTCTTACAAAAAAGCCCGATTACTTAGCCAGTTCTGCGAAGAAAGCGTCCATCTCGTCAGCAGTAAACTGGCAGTTGTTGATGAGATAGTCCTCAACGACAGGTTTCACGATAGAAGACATCTCGGCAGACTGCTCCGCAGTGGCCTCGGTAAAAGTTACACCGTTTGCCTTGATAGCCTCAACCGTTTCATTAAGCTTTTCGAAATACAGGTTGTTGATATAATCAGTAGCTTCGTCAATGCATTCAAACAGAACAGCCTTCTGCTCCTCGGACAGCTTCTCAAGCACGGAATCATGAATTGCGAAGCTGTTAGTGGCAACAGAGTGGTTGGTAATCATGCAGTAGGGCATGATCCTGTCCATACCAGCATCAGCAAAGCTGTTATAGTCGATCTCCAGACCACTGACAACACCGGTCTGCACTGCGGTGTAGCAATCGCCCCAAGGAACGATGGTAGTAATAAAACCAAGAGCATCAAAGGAGTCCACGTAGATGGGGACATCGGGAACGCGCAGAGCAACACCCTTGAAGTCTTCAATGGAGCTCAACTCAACGTCGGTCCAAATCTGGCGAGCGCCGTCAAGGCTAATGCCGCGCATTGTAATACCGGTTTCCTCATGAAGCAGATCATAGTACTCCTGGCAATATTCGGAATTCATGAAGTCAAGCGCTTCCTGCTCATTGGCAAAGGTGAAGAAAGGTGCGCTGACGAGGTTCAGCTTCGGGCTGAACTTGCCCCACTCGGCAGTGGTCAAATAGCCCAGCTCGATGGTGCCAAGTAAGAGACCCTCTGCGATCTCGTCCTGACCGCCGAGGCTGGAAGCAAGATAGTTGTCGACCTTGATCGTGCCGCCGGACTTCTCATAGACCTGCTCAGCAAACCAATTCAGGCCCTCTGCCTGAAGAGAGGTGGCAGCCTTGGTGCCAGCGAGCTTCAGGGTAATGGTCTCACCAGCCGGTGCATCGGTGCTCTCCTGAGGAGTGGAAGCATCGGACTCCGGACTCTCTTTCTTGCTGCCACAAGCAGCCAAAGAAAGCATGAGAACGAGCAAAAGAAGTGTAGCTAATCTTTTCTGATTTTTCATAAGTGTTTTCCTCCTAAAAGTTTTTCTCATAGCTGAGATGGTCTTATTATATATTTTTGAGTTATGCTCCTAAAGAGTTAAAGAATTGAGAAATTCACGTTTTTTTAAATTATCTTATTTATTTTTAATGATTTAAACAAGAAATAGTCTCAACTTGTTGGCTTTTATGTTAATATATGTAATGGAATTGAAGCGATGACTTCTTCACATTAATAAAATCAATTATTGGAGGGAATTGTTATGAACAAATTTGAAAACATTGACATCTATACCGCCGATCCTTGCGTGGCGATGGACATGGTCGCTCGCACGCCATGGGATCATTATGTTCCTCCGTATGAAGTCGTTTCCGGTGTCTACTCTGTCTCCGGCATTGAATGGGTAAGCAGCTTTCTGATCGATACCGGCGACGGTCTTATTCTCATTGATACCGGTCTTCATGAATCCGTCTATCTTCTGATCGACTCGATTTACCGACTAGGCTTCAAGTTAAACGATATCCGCATGATCCTCCTCTCCCATATGCATTCCGATCACGCCAATGGTGCCCGCGCACTTGCCGAGCTCACTCATGCCAAGGTTTATATGTCGAAGCGGGACATGCCCTTGCTCAATGAAAAAAAGCTGATGTATTGCAACGAAAATTATACCTATGGTGATTTGCAGCCCGAGAATTTCTACGAGGATGAACCGATAATCTCTCTTGGCAACATTCGAATCGAGACCGTTCCCACTCCGGGTCACACCCCTGGTACAACATCTTTCTTCTTTGAAGTCAGCGATAACGTTCATGGTAAACTAAATGTCGGAATGCATGGCGGTCTGGGCTTAAACACCATGTCCCGCGAATATCTGGAGGATGCCGGGTTCCCCCTCAGTCTTCGGGATGAATACAAAGCCTCACTTGACCAATTAGATTTGCGTCAGGTGGATGTGAGTTTGATTTCTCACAACGGACATCACAATATGATAGAACAGCTTCCGCAAAAAACCGAGACCTTTAATCCATATATTGATGATCAAGTGTGGCATAAGCTCCTTGGCAAGTACAAAGCTGCAATCAACGACCTTATTAAGCATGACCCCTAATCCGCTTACCCCTTCATCATATTCTGAGCTTCTTCAACATTTAATCAGGTGGTGGTTTTTTGAATAAACTGACAGATACTCTGGCAAAAAAAGCAAAAATTCCGTATTACAAAAAAACCGCATACGTACTATTTGCTTTTGCACTGCTTGTTTTTATAATGACATATTTCGTTTTAATGATCGTCCTATACCGCACACAAGTTCAAGAAACCAATAACCTAAAAAGTTCTCTGACAAGCCAGTATTGCTCTTCTGTCGACCTTTCTTTGACTTCCACGATAGAAAATCTGGACACGTTTGCCTTAAGCGAGCCCATTGTGGATCTGGTTCTGCGCCCTCCCACATCCAGCTATGAGCAAAAAATTCAGATTCTCTCCAGTTTAAAAGACTTTTTAAAAAAAAATGATTGCGTCAGCGACATGTTTTTGTGCGTTCACACCAACGGTGAGATATATTCTCCCTATACTCAGATCAGTCGTATCGAAGGGTCTTACTGCGAGAGGCTTTTGAAGGAATATGTAGACACCAAAGGTCGTTTCTATTCCAACTCTGGCCTTATTACAGCCGGCACCGCTTTATTGGATGGTCAGCTGTATCTTGTTTGCGAAGTGTTTTTCAGCTGCTATTCTCCTTTGGCCACATTTTTGTTGAAAATTGATCCCAATATTCTATTTGAAAAGATCACTCCTGAGACTGATATCGTATTTTTAATTCAGGATACAGCAGCAAATACAGTCTTACTAAGGGAAAACGCCGTTCACACAAATACGGAAAATCTTGAAAACTTATCGAATGTGGTATCTATCGTATCCCCCTTGAACGGTTGGACATATTCCTTGATATCAGACCGCTCAAAAGCCCATATTTTACAGAACGTAATTCTGCGTCTTATCCCCTCCATGAGCATTGTCTGCATAGTCTTGGTGCCTTTGCTCTGGTTAATGATTGACAGCATAACTCGTCCTATAAAGAGGTTTTTCCAAAAGGTTTCCGAGCATTCTCCATCTCGCCCCAATAAACCCCGCGCAGAAACAGCCGACTTTGACAGCGCCATCTCCACCTATGTAACTGCCATGGAGCGACACAACACTGCAAACAAACTTCTGAACCAAGTATCGTATTACGCACTGACCTCTTTGTTCAATAATCTTCTTAAAGAAAAAGAGAGTCAAGATATTCTTACGATCAATGAAATCAAGAACACCCTACAGGAGATCGACACACAATTTACCATAATTGCACCCGTCGTTGTGCTGGTGGTCTCTGAACCAATCAACAGCACCTCTGGTCAAAGTGGCGGCAAATTATCATGCAGCATTTTTCTTAACTCTATCTTGTATCGTTTCTATGAGGAAAGCAAAATTGCATACCATGTATTTGACGAGGATCCATATGTTGTATGCGTGCTTCAGCAAACCGCCTGTACAAATGGTAAGAGTTTGCAAGAGAGTGTTCAGCAGATTGCTGCTCTGATCGAGTCGTCTGAAATTCAAACCGGCATAGCAACAGTATATGGCTGCGGTTCAATAGAGGACAGCCTGTGCACGCTCCACCGCTCTTATCACAAAGCAAAGTTGGATTTCTATCCGAAGCTTTATGCCAAAAACACCTTGTTAAAAGAATGTTCTTCGTCGGAAAGCAGCAAGGAACATCAGTATTGGTATAAATTATTCGTATCGAAATTCAACCGCAACGACGCCGTTAATCCCACCTTCTCCCTACAGGAGCTCTACACTGTTATTGATAACTGCGCAGAAATGGTGAAGGATATTTCTTCTCTTGCCAATATCTATCGCTCTTTCTTTGAATACCTTATTGTTATATTGGAAGGACTGTTTATTGACAAAGATACCATCTCAAATTTTACCACCAAGTTTGAGCAGCTCTTCGAGGAAAAACCCAAACGCGACAATGTCATCTCCCATATCAAGGTTGCCTGCGCTGATTCTCATCATATGATGTCACTTCAAATCAATAAACGGCAAAATAAATATATCAAACGGGCATTGTCAATTCTAAAGGATAAGTACTCTGACAATAACCTCAATTTGAAAGGGATTTCTTCGGAATTGGGGATCAGTCAAGCCTATTTATCAACTCTGTTCAACAATTGCATGGGAGTCAGTTTTTCAACCTATCTAAACTTCTATCGCATAGACAGAGCAAAAGAATTGATGACAAAAAATAATATCCTCATAAAAGATGTTGGAGAGATGGTCGGTTTTGGTACAACACAAACATTTATCAATGTATTCAAGAAACAGACCGGAAAAACGCCCAAGAAATGGATCGATGAAAACATTCATACCAACGCACTTCTTTAAATTTGAATCTGCATAACTTCCTTTCCCTGCGCTACAAAGAATAATCGCAAAGGAAGGTAATCTTCGACTGTGGTGCCACCTATGCGGTGCTGAAACAGGGCATCGCCACAAGCGGAGACAACCCAGAAGTACATTTAATTCTTCATTTGGCTCTTTTGACTGGATGTTTGCTTGATATATTCCTGGTTCTGCTGGGATTTCTATTTGCAGGTGTCCGTGTGCAGATGCTTCTATCGAATTTACATCTGGCACAAATGTAACCTGGTTTATTGAATGTACTGTGTTAAATATCGGACGCTGGTCCATCTTTAATTTTGGAGTAGTACCCTGTAAGTGCAGTCGCAAAATCCCCAAAAATCTGTTAAACTGAAAGAACAGAGATGGAGGGAATCGCAATGAAGCATTACAGCAAAGAATTCAAGGAAGAAGCGCTGAAGCTGTCAGACGAGATCGGCGTGAAGAAGGCTGCACAGCAGCTCGGTGTTGCGTACTACACGCTGGCGGATTGGCGCAGCATACGCCGAAATACGCCGCCCGCGAAGACACCGAGCGCAGAGGAGCAGACGATCCGCATCCGTGAGCTTGAGCGAGAAAATGCCGAGCTGCGAACTGCAAACGACATTCTCAAGGATGCACTCGGTTTTTTCGCAAAAGACCGCAAGAAATAAAAGCGTGTGAACGACACCTGTTCATAGTCGAACGCAAGGGCATCTACACGGCAAAGGATATGTGCCGTGTTCTGCACCTGAGCGAGTCCGGTTATTACCGGTGGCTTCGAAACAGGGGCAGGCACAGCAGCCGTCAGCTTCTTGCGGGAAAGGTCAAAAAGATCCTCGAAGAGCATCCGGATAACCGCAATTACGGCGTGAATCGCGTCTGCCTTGCGCTTGAGCAGGACGGCGTCGACGTCAGCCGGAGAACGGTGTATCGCGTGATGAAAGAGAATGGCTGGCTCCATAAAAGACGCATTCCGCATGGAATCACGAAAGCCACGACAGAAGCGCAGGAGCAGGAAAACATTCTGAAACGGGACTTCAGTGCCCAGCGCCCTTCGGAGAAGTTTCTCACAGATATTACCGAGGTACAGTGTGCGGACGGCAAGCTGTATGTTTCACCGATCATGGACTGCTTCAGCGGCGAGATCGTCGCGCTCGAGATGCGGGACAATATGAAGAAGGAGCTGTGCATTGATACGGTACGGCAGTTGGAGCGGCTCTATCCGAGTCTGAGCGGAGCGGTGTTCCACTCGGATCGCGGCAGTCAATACACCAGCTTAGCCTTTCGTTCCGAGCTGTCTCGCTGCGGCATGATACAAAGCCTCAGCGGCACCGGACATTGCTTCGACAACGCACGGATGGAGAGCTTTTTCGCCACGCTCAAGAAAGAGAAGATCTATCAGATTTCGGCGTACAAGCTGCCGAGAGAACAGGTCAAAACGATCATTTTCCGCTATGTTTTTACCTACTACAACCGCGTTAGGATCTATACGCGCAACCCGCTGGGACTGCCGCCTGCGAAGTACCGGGAGTGGGCGCAGGCGCAAACGGCAGCCTGATCCGATGCCGCCGCAGTTTTCCTGCGTTCCGCTACGCTCCACTTCGGAAAACTGCGCTGTATTACCGTGCTTTTCAGATTTTGGGTATTTCCCGACTGCACATTTCTTGACATTTCCAAATCTACGTCGGCATGGATGTCCATACCACAAATTTCACTTTTTGCTGCTATACCGCAGATTCCGACCGCGGCTTCGCTGTTGCGCAAACAGAACCGGATTACCGTCAGGTAATCAAGTATATGGAACGTGTCCAGAAGCAACGCGGTGAAGAATGCAAATTTGTTTGCGGCTATGAAGCTGGCTGTTTGGGTTATTCACTCTACCACCAACTCACCAGATGCGGTGTGGACTGCGTTATTCTGGCACCTTCAACGATGCATCAGGAAAAGGGGAAACGGATCAAGACGGATCGCCGAGACGCAGAAAACATTGCCAGATGCTTGGCGTTTAGTCTGTATAGCCCCGTTTATGTCCCTACCACAGAAGATGATGCCGTGAAAGAATATATCCGTATGAGAGATGATATCAAGGCTGATCTGAAGCGTGTAAAGCAACAGATCATCGCATTCACTACTCGACACGGTTTTGCTTTTGATGGAAAGAGCTACTGGACACAGAAACACCTCAAATGGCTGGAGACACTCGTCTTTGAGCATCCTCTTTATAAGGAAACCCTTCAGGAATACTTGATTCTTTACTATATGCTGGATGAGAAAGTTGCGGTCTATGACACCCGAATCGAGGAAATGTCCCATCTGGAGCACTATGAAGAAAATGTGCAGAAGCTCTGCTGCTTCCGCGGTGTTGCCGCTCATACCGCATTATCTTTGCTGGTTGAGGTAGGCGATTTCCAGCGTTTTCGCTCTGCCAAACACTTTGCTGCCTATCTCGGTCTTGTTCCCGGAGAACATTCCAGCTCTGATAAACAGATACGCACCAGTATTACAAAAGCAGGAAACACCCATTTACGGCGACTGTTGGTCGAGGCAGCTCAATCCTACAATCGAGGAGCCATTGGGAAAAAGAGCGCAGCGCTCAAGGCCAGACAGGGCGGCAATCCTGCCGAGGTCATCGCTTACGCGGATAAAGCCAATGAACGCATGCAACGCAAATATTACCGCATCGCATTTAAGTCCAGGCACAATATTGCCAAAACCGCAATTGCGCGCGAACTGGCCTGTTTTGTCTGGGGTATGATGACCGGAAACATTTCCAACGCGGCGTAGTATCCATTCCCTTGGGGATGATATTACGTCTTGGAAACATGCGTCAAGGATGTTGCGCACCGCGCTTCGCGGCTTCGTCCTTGGCCCAGTTCCCAATCCATAATAGAAAGTGAGCAAGGGATGGATTCGATTCAAGTCCCTCGGGCGAGGGCATTTGTGAGGAGCTGAGCACATGAATATGGTTCAGCTATCTACGTATTGACTATGATGGCACTTTCGTGATCCACGACTGAAGACAGTAGAGCTCCTGGCGGACCATTGACCTGTGGTAACCAATCCACGTATAACAGAGTGGCCAATGCCGGAATTCTGATCGTCTCAGCTCTTCTCACATGCCCTTGCTCAAATATTTGCTTTTGACAGGCAATTTTCCCCTTGACAAGAGTCATTTCATAACAGTCAATAAAAAGGGCTTTTCATCCGTTCAAAAATCGCACCGCTGTAACCAAAGAAGCGTCCTCTCCGGCAGCGCAAAATTTGCGT
>ENA-OPEC01001945-OPEC01001945.1-human-gut-metagenome-genome-assembly--contig:-NODE-1945-length-12508-cov-2.447924_pt1 | contig 12508 bp, 8 predicted proteins | sample MGYA00241622_ERZ501507 | MGnify/ENA primary metagenome ERZ501507 (study PRJEB25962, sample SAMEA2042582) | human gut metagenome | biome: human gut; feature: human-associated habitat; material: faeces... | reverse complement strand
AACGTTTGTTAGCTTTCAAAAGTGGCACTTTTAGAGTGCGTTTTAGGCCGTTTTGCATTGCAACGGGATAGGTTTTGAAGGCCAAAAGTGGCTCCGTTGGCGTCTAACGGAGCCTCCGTTGCAATTTTACGAGGTTTATTTTGCGTTCTAAAATGGCCAATTTCGCAGTAAAACCGTATAAGCATCTGATTATCAATGCTTTAAGTCAAAATCGCCAAAAATGCCGTATTTTTTGATATTTTCAGCCGAGGAGGATTTTGGCGAAAATACAGCGAGTTTTCAACGGTTATTTGTAAAGATTTTTAACCTCAAGACTTGCGCATTACGGAAAAAGGACTCACCCGATAAATTGTAGGATTACGTTCACCACAGAGGCACAGAGGACACGGAGATTTATATAGCATTACAAACTCAGAGTTTATGCCTGAAGGCATAGAGAACACAGAGCCGGCAATTCACATCATTGCCTCCAAAATTCTTGTAGGCTCTGTGGCCTCCTGATGCCGCAGGTATCTGCTCTGTGAGCGAATATTACCGAGTGAAGAAAACTCCGTGGCCCTGTGTCTTTGTGGTGAGAAATAATTTAATATAATCTGTACCCTATATTTTTCCGTTGAACCGAAAAAAGGTGCAAATCTTGAAACAGAATAAGAATAAAAAGTGCGACATCTGATCATATTCAGTGCCGCACTCTGCTATATTATTATTGCATTTTATTTCCGTCAACCGACTATCCAACCCACAAGATAGAGCACAACGGGGATGGTTACAATGGCAATGCCGATGAAGTCGATGTAGACTCCGGTCTTTATCATCTTGGTGATAGGCACATAGCCACTGGCATAGACAATGGCATTAGGCGGGGTGGAGACGGGCAGCATGAAGCCGAGCGATGACGAAAGCGCCACGCCGACAGCCACGGGGATGGGACTGAAACCGGCAGATACGGCCGCACCAATGGCAAGCGGGCCTATCATGTTGGTGGCGGCAGTGTGGGAAGTAAGCTCGGAAAGCAACAACGCCATGACGCAGAACACTGCAACAAAGACGAGCTCGGACGGAGAACCACCCAACATGGCTATTATCTGTTCGCCAATCCATGCGGAAAGACCGGTGCTATACATCATTCCACCCATCGCAAGTCCACCGCCGAAGAGCAGCAGTGTGCCCCACTCTACTCCGGCAACGGCGTCGCGCCACTTCAATGTCATGCGGCGATAGCTCTTGTCGGCAGGAAGGAAGAACAGCAACAAGGCACCTATCATGGCCGCGATGGCCTCGGGGAAGATGGCATTGTAGGTCTTCAGGATTTCACTTCCCGACCCGTAGATGATATTAAGAATGCCGGGCGTAACCCAGAGAACCACTGCCACCATGAAGGCGATGAACGTGTTGCGCTGCGCGGTGGTCCACTTTCCGAGGGCTTTCACACGCTCGGCTATCAGTTCGCGGGCACCTTCAATGTGCTCGATGTCGGCCGGGAACATACGCCAAAGCACCAAGTAGGCTATGACGAAATAGCAGACCATAGCCACAAAGCCCCATACCATCCACTGGAAGAAAGAGATATGGATGCCTGCGAGTTCGTCGAGGAAACCTAACATTATTATATTGGGGGGCGTTCCGATGGGCGTGAGTACTCCACCGATGGAGCAGGCGTAGGCCGTCATGAGCATCAGGCCCGTGGCATACTTATATGTGCGCAGGTTGATTTCCTTACCGTTCTGTGCCATCATCTCGCGTATGGCCTCGAGAAGTCCGAGTGCAATAGGGAACATCATGGCCGCCGTGGCCGTGTTGCTAATCCATCCGGAACAGAGCATACAGGCGAGTCCGATGGCAAGGAAAATGCGGCGCGGACTGTCGCCCACCCATTTCATCGACATGATGCCGTAGGCTATGCGCTTGTCGAGTCCGTTGACGGTCATCGCCTTTGCTATGATGAAGCCGCCCATGAACAGGAATATCATAGGATTGGCAAAGGCTGCGAAAGCCTCTTTCATCTTGACGATGCCAAAGACAACGCACAGCGTGGGACCTACGAGCGAGGTTACGGGAATGGGAATCGGTTCGGTAATCCACCAAAGGGCTACCAGCGTCATAATGGCAAGAAGACGATGAGCCTCCGGCGACAGGCCGAATATTGGCGTAATCCACACTAACAGGGCGCAAATGGGTCCGAAAACAGCTCCGGCCATACGGCGTCTACGCTCAAACTTTGAATCTTTGTCGACTCCCTCTGTAACCGCCGGCGAGGGATTCTCTTTCTTAATGTCATCCATAATATTACAGGTCTTTAATGGTATAAATTTGTTATGTCATCGGACTGAGAGCAAGACTGATGATGCCCGTCAATCGTTGGCCGTGAATAATATTTTGTAAAGATAGATATTTTTTTTTGAATAAAATGCGCAAAAAACAAAAAAAGTTGTATATTTGCATAAGTGTAAACTATATATTGCAATTCAGGCATATAGAAAACGCAAAAATCAAGAGTTCAATGGTCGCAGCTTACACCGGCGGACTAATTAAATAAATGTATTACTTAAACAATATCATGACCATGCACAGGACAGTTTTAATCTTTGGCGTCATAGCCCTCATCGGCATAATGCTCGTGATGTACAAGCACTATCACAGAATGAGACTCCACAACAATGTGGAACAGTTGAAAAAGGTAATAGCACTGATTTTCAAGGAAGCCGACAAGCCTATTATCTCAAAGAACCGTCTCATAAAGGGATTGAAGTATCATCTGGGCGTTAACGAGAAGATGGCTCTGAAACTTATCGCGAAAGCACGTCAGGAGGACTTGATAGAGCTAAACCGCGACACCCTGAAAAGCTCGGGAACGGTGGAATATAGCAAGGCGTTCTGATATATAACAATGTATAACGCAAGCATTACATTCTCCATCTTAATATTAAATAAAGGTGGAGAGGGACGATATACTACGGGAACGGCTATGACACAAGAGTGAAAAATACGCAATCGGCGACTATAAAAGTATGACAAATTGTCATACAGTAATGCCATGCCAAACGGGAATCATACGTTTGGCATGGCATTTGTTATTTTGTTGACGGACAAAAAACGGTCCGGCAAATTAATAAATAGAATAATAACAAAAATAAAAAAGATAAAGATTATGGGAAAGATTATTGGAATCGACTTGGGAACAACTAACAGTTGTGTTGCTGTATTCGAAGGCAACGAACCGGTTGTAATAGCAAACAGCGAGGGTAAGCGCACCACTCCGTCTGTCGTAGGATTTGTTGAGGGCGGCGAGCGCAAGATTGGCGACCCGGCAAAGCGTCAGGCAATCACCAACCCGGTGAACACAGTGTACTCTATCAAGCGCTTCATGGGCGAGACATTCGCACAGAGCGAGAAAGAGGTGGGACGCGTTCCGTTCAAGGTTGTGAACGAGGGCGGATATCCACGCGTTGACATCGAGGGTCGCAAATATACTCCGCAGGAAATCTCTGCAATGGTGCTTCAGAAAATGAAGAAGACTGCCGAGGACTATCTCGGACAGGAAGTAACAGATGCGGTAATCACCGTTCCGGCTTATTTCTCTGATTCTCAGCGCCAGGCTACTAAGGAGGCAGGACAGATTGCAGGCCTCAACGTGCAGCGTATCGTGAATGAGCCTACTGCGGCTGCGCTCGCTTACGGTGTGGACAAGGCCAACAAGGACATGAAGATTGCAGTGTTCGACCTCGGTGGCGGTACATTCGATATCTCAATCCTTGAGTTCGGTGGCGGCGTGTTCGAGGTTCTCTCTACCAACGGAGACACTCACCTCGGCGGTGATGACTTCGACCACGTTATCATCGACTGGCTTGCCGATGAATTCAAAAAAGACGAAGGTGTCGATTTGAGAGAAGACCCGATGGCTTTGCAACGTTTGAAAGAAGCAGCCGAAAAAGCTAAAATAGAATTGTCGAGCTCGACATCGACCGAAATTAATTTGCCTTACATCATGCCGGTGAACGGTGTACCCAAACACTTGGTTAAAACATTGACTCGTGCCAAATTCGAGCAATTGAGCGACCGATTGATTCAGGCTACTATCGAACCGTGTCGCAAAGCTTTGCAAGATGCTGGTCTAAGTGCCTCTGACATAGACGAAGTAATTCTCGTGGGTGGTTCTACTCGTATCCCTGCTATACAAGCGATTGTAGAAAAATTCTTCGGAAAAACTCCTTCAAAGGGTGTTAACCCCGATGAGGTAGTTGCAGTAGGTGCTGCTATTCAAGGTGCGGTATTGACAGGCGATGTGAAAGATGTATTATTACTCGATGTAACTCCCCTTTCATTGGGTATCGAAACACTGGGTGGCGTAATGACCAAATTGATTGACGCCAACACGACTATTCCTACCCGTAAATCGGAAGTCTTCTCGACGGCTGTCGACAACCAGCCCTCAGTTGAAATCCATGTATTACAGGGTGAGCGCCCTATGGCAAAAGACAACAAAACTATCGGTAAATTCCATTTGGACGGGATCCCGGCAGCCATGCGGGGTGTGCCTCAAATCGAAGTCACGTTCGATATAGATGCCAACGGAATCTTGAATGTATCGGCCAAAGACAAAGGTACAGGTAAAGAACAAAGCATACGTATCGAAGCATCGAGCGGTTTGACCGACGCCGAAATCAAACGAATGAAAGACGAGGCTGCTGCCAATGCTGAAAACGATGCGAAGGAAAAAGAGCGTATCGACAAACTGAATCATGCCGATGCTCTCATCTTCCAAACCGAAAAACAGCTTAATGAAATGGGAGACAAGATCCCGGCGGACAAGAAAAGCGCTATCGAGTCGGCTTTGGCTAAATTAAAAGAAGCTCACAAAGCTCAGGATATTGCCGGTATCGATGCCGCTTCGACCGAATTGAACAATGTATTGCAAGCTGCCGCCCAAGACTTGTACAATGCTCAGGCTCAACAACAAGCTGCCGGAGCACAACAAGCTCAACCGGGAGCAGATGCTTCACAAAGCGGAAATAATGGTAAAGACGTTACCGATGTCGATTTCGAGGAAGTGAAGTAAGTATCGATAAACAACGATAATGAAAAAATAATCTGTGTAGTAACTACACAGATTATTTTTTTTAACGCCCTTTTCCTTCATTTCATTATCCCCAATAGAGTCCAAAATTCAGACTCTAAATTCTACTCACATACGAAAGCTAAGGATAATAAAGGGTGGTTAATTCTTGAATCTTTTAAGACATTGGTTCAGCCCCCCCCTATCCATTGTTATATTCCTCGTTTTCTTACCAATATTTTTTCAATTCGGAAAAATACAGGGAAAGCGTTCAAAATGAATTTACCCTCGTTCCTAAAAAATTACCGGGCCTATTTGCTTTTTGCAATAGGCCCGGTAACATTATATTAGATTCTATACTTCCCAATTACAGAAGGTACTGCGAACTGATAGACTTATTCTCGTAGACCCGACGAATAGTATCGGCAAACAAGTCGGCGATACTGAGGATATGTACCTTGTCGCACTTCTTAGTATAAGGAATACTATCCGTGAAAATCAATTCGGTCATAGAAGAGTTTTGAACCCGTTCGCTGGCAGGGTCGCTCATCACGGCATGAGAAGCTATGGCACGTACCGAAAGAGCTCCTCTGCTCATCATTAAATCGGCTGCTTTGGTTATCGTCCCGGCCGTATCGACCATATCGTCTACCAAAATGACATTCTTTCCTTCTACATCTCCTATCACTGTCATGCTTTCTACCACATTGGCCTTAGCCCGTTGTTTATGGCATAAAACCAAAGGTACACCCAAGTATTTGGCATAAGTACTGGCTCGTTTGGAACCACCCACATCGGGGGTAGCAACCACCATATCTTTCAATTTCAAAGACTGAATATAGGGAATAAATACAGACGAAGCATACAAGTGATCCACCGGAACATCGAAGAAACCTTGTATTTGATCGGCATGCAAATCCATCGTTATAAGGCGATTGATACCTGCAACGCTCAATATATCGGCCAACAATTTCGCAGCAATGGAAACACGTGGTTTATCCTTGCGATCTTGGCGAGCCCACCCGAAATAAGGAACAACAGCTACAATCGACTTGGCAGAAGCTCGTTTGGCAGCATCGATCATCAACAACAATTCCATCAGATTGTCGGAATTGGGAAATGTCGATTGCACTAAATAGACTTGACAACCACGGATCGACTCTTCGAAAGAAACGGCAAATTCTCCATCGGCAAAATGCTGAATGTTCATTTGACCTAACTCACAACCCAGACTATTACAAATTTTCTCAGCGAGATACCTTGAATTGGTTCCCGAAAATACCTTGAAAGGAGGTGTTTGACTCATGATTTTTGTGTGTAAAACAGAGATTATTAATTATACGGCAAAGGTACAATTTCTATTTCAAAATTTTCCTGTACTTTTTTATTTTTTCTGTATCTCTTTGGAAAAATTTTTTAACTCTATTTTCCAAACCGCAGCTCCATACCCCGAAAGGGCGCAAACAAACGGTATTTCGGGACTCAACTCCTTCATCTCTTTATCTCCTCCAATCAGTTCTAATGCCTCGTATTTACCCGAAACTATTTTCATCGTTTCGAATGCATGATCGGGGATATTGATCTTCACATTCGCCTGCCGGTCATCGAAATTAACAACAATAACTAATAACTCATTTCCATATTTACGAAGGAATGCATATTGCCGATGCGGATTAAAGCTTGGATTTTCCCCATTGACATACATCAAATCAAAGAAATCGCCATGAACAACAGCCGGCTCCAAACGACTGATATTAAGAACCGTTTTATACAGATTTCGTAGTTTTTTCTGCTTTGCCGACAATTTAGACACCGAGCAACGCCCGCTATCGTACCACTCTCTAACCGTGGGCACGCTCCAATAGTCGAATATCGTCGTACGACCATCTTTACCACTGAATCCCTCGGCATCCTCTGCACGCTCGCCCAATTCCTGCCCGAAGTATATCATCATAGGCCCTGTATTCATCATCGACGAAACGACCAATGCAGGGAGGACTTTATCGGCATCACCGGCAAACTGGTCGGAAGCAAAACGCTGTTCGTCATGATTTTCGAGAAAATTCAACATTTTTCCTCCTATTCCATCGACAGACTGCCAACAATAAGTGAGCTGGGCAGCCGATACCTGATGACACAATACCCCTCTCAATTTATCGTACAATCCTACTTTATCATATAGGTAATCGAATTTACCTTTCTCGATATAAACCCGATACAACGCCTGATCATAAATCTCTGCAATGAATATAACCGAGGGGTAATTTTCTTTCACTTTCGAAATAGCCCAATTCCAAAATTCGACAGGAACCATGTGGGCCATATCGCAACGAAAAGCATCAGCACCTTTCCCACACCAGAATAGGAGAATATCGAGCATTTTGTACCATGTATCGGGTATAGGGTCGAAGTGACAACGGCCACCTCCTGTATAATCCACTCCATAGTTCAGCTTCACCGTTTCATACCAGTCATATTCTCCCGGGAAAGCCCCGAAACAATCATTTCCGGTTGCCTTCGCAGGATATTCGAAATAGCGATCCTCTCCTTCACCTATGTAAAATTGCGGTGTAAACGCCTGCCGAGGTATGTAATAAAAATTATTGGAAGGAGAAAAATGCATCTCCTTGTTGTCATGAGCCCCCAAATCATCGACACCTTCTGGCGCAGTATCAGAATGGTATTGACGAGCCACGTGATTCGGCACGAAATCAAGTACTACTTTCAATCCGACTTCATGTGTACGGGTTACCAACGCCTCGAATTCTTGCATACGTGTCGATGGATCTTCGGCCAAATCGGGGTCTATATCATAATAGTCTTTGATAGCATAAGGCGACCCGGCTTCACCCTTAACCACATATTTATTATCCTTTCGAATCCCATATTTCGAATAGTCTGTCTTGGTAGCGTGTTCTATAACCCCCGTATACCAAATATAGTTCGCACCCAACTTTTTTATCTCCCGTAAGACTTTCGAGGTAAAATGGTTTAACTTCCCGGCTCCATTCTGCACATAAGTACCATTAGGGACACATGTATCGCACATATTAGAGAACAATCGGGGGAGAACCTGATAGATGACTATTTTCTCATCGGACATATCGCGCGTTTTTTATTTATTCAATTCATTTATTTTGGAAGCATGTTTTCCTGTAAAAAGTTTCAATGTCTGCTGATAACCGACATTAGCGATATCACACAAAGCATGAATATCAAATACGGCATATCGTGCAGCCTCTTTCATAGGAATAAAAAGATCGCACAATTTCATATCTTCGATCACATTGCTTTTAGACATGAAGCTATATGAACGAACCGCTATATCCAATATCGATTGCTTATATTGCTTATTAACTAACGGGCTCACATTGATACCTATAACGACATCGCACTCGGGACGAATGGGGTAAACCGGCAAATTACGCAAGACACCTCCATCGACATAATGCGTACCATCGATAAGAACCGGAGGAAATATAATGGGAATACTACACGAAGCCGTTACCCGCTCGGCAATTTCTCCCGATCGCCATGCTACATACTTTCCATGATCAAGGTCGGTAGCCGTAACGACAACCGGGATAGACAAATCCTCGATATTGACTGCTCGCAACGACTTTTGCAAGAAATGTTTAAACCGATCTATTTTAAAAAAGCAGGAACGGGGCAAAGTTATTTCGGCCAAATCATTGAAAGACAAACCTGAAAAAAGGTCTAAGATTTCATCGGGTGAATAGCCGTCGGCATAAAGTACCGCGATAACAGCTCCTGCGCTCGTACCAGATATAATATCCGGTCGAATCCCCAACTCTTCCATTGCTTTCAATGCCCCTACATGGGCAAAACCTTTGGCTCCTCCCCCGCTCAACGTCAAGCCTACACGATAGGGGCGAACTTCTACCGGCAGATTCTCTCTTTCTCTTGCCATTTTCATTTTCGTTTACTGTGCGAAGATAGCATTTTTCAATAAAGCCACAATATATTATGTAGCAAACCATTTATAAATAATGCTTTAAAAATATGTCGGGGAACTTAAATCAAAGTGTACGACGAACTATCACCCATACACCGCCCATCGTTTCATTAATGAAAAGTTCCCCCAAAGCGCGCATACCGGCAAACAAAAAAAAGAAATACTACCCAGGAGTTTTTTTTCAAAACAGCTTCTAAAAAACGAAGATTTGTTCACCATTATGCTTTCGTTTGTATTATCTTTGTTTTTTGAACAGAAATAAGAGGATATGCCCATGACAATCAACGACGATATAAAACAGGCTTGCGAGGTCATGCAGCGGGGGGGAATCATTTTATATCCCACCGACACAATATGGGGTATCGGTTGCGATGCTACCAATGCAGAAGCGGTACAACGAGTTTATAAAATCAAACAGAGAGCCGACAGCAAAGCCCTTATTGTACTTACGGACAGTGAAGCGAAAGTGGAATATTATGTTTCGGAAGTACCCGAAACGGCGTGGCAACTACTCGATGTGGCCGTAAAGCCTCTTACCCTCATCTATCCCGGAGCACGCAACCTTGCAACGAATTTGCTCGCCGATGACGGAAGCATAGCCATACGCATCACAAAAGAACCGTTCTCACAACAATTGTGCCGACTGTTCAGAAAAGCTATCGTATCAACCTCGGCCAATATCAGCGGGAATGCGGCTCCCCATAACTTTTCCGAAATATCGGACGAAATAAAAAATGCCGTCGATTATATCGTAACGGCACGCAGAGACGAAATAAAAGAGTCCCTCCCGTCGAGTATCATCAAACTCGAAGCCGACGGAACTATCAAGATTATACGAGAGTGATCAACAGTAAACGACAAATACGGAGATACGTACTGGTGGATTACCTTACATCGAATGTATCGTGGTTCCTTTTCAATATTGTCCGTTTCCATTTTCCGGGAATTGCAGCGGGCGAATCATTGAAAATGTATCTGCTTTCGCCTCGTGTCATAGAAGGACAAATACTTTTCCCGCTGTTAATGATGTGCGTCTATTATTTGTCGGGATATTACAATCAGCCTTTTTTCAAATCTCGCATTCAAGAATTAATACAGACATTGGGATCTGTATTGGTCAATACACTGTTTATATTTTTTATTGCCCTCATCAACGATGTTCTACGAATAAGAATAGACAATTACGAATTGCTACTTGCTTTATACGCTTTACAATTTGTCTGTGTATATACAGGGCGGGCCATTGTCACAGGAAATGCCACATCTATGATTCACCACCGAAAATGGCAATTCAACACGCTTATCATCGGTTGTGGCCCCAAAGCAATCAAGCAAATGAGAGAACTCGAAGAACCCAGACAATCGCTCGGTTATCATATCGTCGGATTCATTCGAGTCAACCACGAAACGCCTGCCCCGGAAGCCGAAGGAAGGACATACCCGATAAAACAATTATCCTCGCTGTGTAAACAAATGAACATTCAAGAGCTTGTCGTTGCCCCGGAAGAAAACGATTTAGCAGAGCTTCATAAACTTATCAATACACTATATCCACTCAACTTACCCATAAAATTGGGGACAGACGAGTTTAACATTATCTCTTCGAGAGTAAGACTAACCAACATCTATGGGGCTCCGCTCATCGACATGAGTAATTGCGCTATCTCCGAGGGAGAAAAGAATATGAAACGAGTAATCGATATATTTGTTTCTTTTATCGCATTGATCTTACTTTCTCCTTTGTTTCTACTCTTAGCCATACTAATTAAAAAAGACTCGAACGGTCCTATATTTTACAAACAAGAGCGCATAGGTTACAGGCACAGACCGTTCAAAATTTACAAATTCCGAACGATGAAAGCCCATGCAGAAACCGGAATCCCTTTGTTATCGGAAGAAAACGACAAGCGGGTTACTAAAATAGGGAAAGTATTACGGAAATACAGATTGGACGAATTACCACAGTTTTGGAATGTATTGAAAGGAGACATGTCTCTCGTAGGGCCGAGACCTGAACGGGAATACTTTATCCGTCAAATCGTCGAACGAGCTCCTTATTACGTATTATTGCATCAGATACGCCCCGGAATCACATCTTGGGGAATGGTAAAATACGGATATGCTCGAAACGTCGATGAAATGATAGCCCGGTTGAAATACGATATTCTTTACTTGGAAAATATGTCTTTGCTGGTAGACCTCAAAATTATCATCTACACCATCAGAACCGTTATTACAGGAAAAGGAGTATAAATAAACATATATGATTGAAGACGAAGATATAGAAATAGAAGATACCCAAAGGGAAGATAGGCACGATTTGATGATGCGGCTGTTGATGTGGAGGGGAAAACACATCAATGGACACAATTTCGTTTTAATTCTCAGTTTTATTATCGGAATTTGTACTGCCGCCGCTGCTCTCATTCTTAAATTTCTCATACATTTTATACAACAGTTGCTAACATCGCATTTCAATGCCGACAGCGCCAACTATCTTTATCTCATATACCCGATAATAGGTATTTTATTGGCCGGCTTGTACGTACGTTACATTGTAAAAGACGATATCAGTCATGGTGTCACCCGCATACTTTATGCCATATCGCAAAAGAAAAGCCGGCTTAAACCACATAATATGTACACATCGGTCATCGCGAGTTCTATCACAATCGGATTCGGAGGATCGGTCGGAGCGGAAGCTCCCATCGTTTATACCGGGGCTGCGATCGGTTCGAATATAGGAAGGTTGTTTCGCCTCGACCAACGATTACTAATGCTTTTGGTGGGTTGCGGAGCTGCCGCCGCCATTGCGGGAATATTCAAGGCCCCCATCGCCGGAATCTTGTTTACACTCGAAGTACTGATGATCGATATGACTGCAACTTCGGTTTTACCTTTACTCATCTCGTCGATTACCGCAGTCACTGTTTCTTATATCTTTACCGGATACAATGCCGAATTTAGTTTCGTCCAAACCGAACCGTTCGTCGCCGCCCGCATACCATACGTTATTTTTCTCGGTTTCTTTTGCGGATTTGTTTCTCTTTATTTTACCCGCATTATGAACCGTATGGAAGATATATTCCGCCGGATAGGGACTCCATGGAAAAAATTCATTCTCGGTTCGCTCATTCTAAGTTGTTCTATTTTTCTATTACCGCCACTGTACGGCGAAGGTTATGGAGCCATTACCAGCTTGCTGAACGACAATCTCAAACAACTGGCCGAAGGGAGTTTATTTTATACTGAGAATGGAAATATGTGGGTCATGATGCTCTTCTTGGGACTCATCATACTCGTAAAGGTATTAGCGACCAGTGCGACCAATGGCGGAGGTGGTGTAGGAGGAACCTTCGCACCCAGTTTGTACGTAGGGTGTTTCGCAGGTTTCTTCTTTGCCTATGTTCTTAATCATACAGGACTATTACCCATGGAGCTTTCTGACAAAAATTTCGCATTGATGGGTATGGCAGGAG
>ENA-OPEC01001933-OPEC01001933.1-human-gut-metagenome-genome-assembly--contig:-NODE-1933-length-12568-cov-2.610805_pt1 | contig 12568 bp, 9 predicted proteins | sample MGYA00241622_ERZ501507 | MGnify/ENA primary metagenome ERZ501507 (study PRJEB25962, sample SAMEA2042582) | human gut metagenome | biome: human gut; feature: human-associated habitat; material: faeces... | reverse complement strand
AACTCCTTCGCCTTTGTCACGATTCCAATTACCGTATAAGGCTCTTTCTGGATCTCGATCGTATTTCCGACCGAATCTTCTCCCTGGAACAGGGCATTTGCGGAATCCGTATCCAATATAGCTACTTTCTTATACTTTTTGAAATCCTCATCCGTAAAAGCACGTCCCTCTTTCATAATGTAATTGCAGGTATCAAAATAGCTGTTGTCGATTCCGCGCACATATCCACCGGAAAAAGCCGTATTTAAATGATACACTCCGCTGTAATCCTGTCTGCTTAAGTATGCAGATGCATTCTCTACATGATCGAGATCTTTGATGTCACTCATGACCTCATCCGTTACAAGCGGCACTCCCTGCGGCACTCCGTTGTAATCCATCTCGTATTCCCACTCGCCCTGATAAAGAGACACTTCCACTGTATTCTCTCCGGAGCCGATCAGGTTTTCTTTGATCTGTTCATTCGTTCCTTTGATCGTCGATACGATCGCAATGATCGCTGCGATACCTATGATAATTCCAAGCATGGTCAGAAAGGAACGCATCTTGTGGGACCAGATTCCCTGAAAAGATAATCTTATATTCTCAAACATCCTGTTCCTCCTGATTAATATTCAATACTTTCATCCTCTGTTACTGCTGCTCCCTCGACTGCTGTCTTTCCATAAGGGAAGGCGATCCTGTCATCCTCTGTCAGTCCTGATTTGATCTCAACTGCAGTACCATATACTGTTTTTCCGGTTACAACATATTGTTTTTTCAGATGATCACTCTCATCCGCGATCATAACATATGATTTTCCATCTTCCTGTCTCACATATGCCTTATCAAGGTAAATTCCGCCTGTTTCTGACTGATTTGTCTGAATTGCAAGATCCACATATTCTCCATTTTTCAGTGCAGAACTGTCTTCCATATATGCAGTATACTGATAATAAGAAACATTCGGATTTCCTTCTCCCCAGGAATTGCCACTCACAGGATAATCCGATACGCTCGTTACGGTTGCCTCAAATGTCATTCCTGATTCCCATGAATTTGCGGTAACAACCGTTCCCGGTTTGACTTCATCTAACAAAAGTTCGCTGATCGTACCGCTCACGTACAGTCCGTCATCCCCGGTTACCACAAGAAAGGCATTCCCATCATCCTGTTTCTGATCCGGATCTCCCACAGATTTCACAACACCATCAAGTTTTGCATAAACCACACCATCATTGATGCTGTCCTGTAACGTTTCCAGCTCCAGTTTTAACTTGCGAAGCTGTATATCCAGTTTTTTTACTTCTGATTCTTTGTCATTGATTGCCTCTGCAAGTTCTTTTTCGGTATATCCTTCCGGCTCTTCCCAGTCATCTTCATCGTTCCAGTTATCTTCATTCTCAAGTTCATCCAGATAATCCTGAAGACTTTTTCCAACTTCTTCTCCTGAAAAAACATACCAGGACCGGCTTTTATCATAGTCCATAGGCATGGTACTTCCATCGACATCTTTTACATTCGGTGAAATACTGTCATCTGCCACAGGCTCATATTTCTGTACTGTAACTTCTTTTGTGTCACCATTCGACTCAGTACTGTCATCCACCACTTCATCTCCTGTTTCCACACTTTCAAACACCATTTTCCCATCGCTGTCTTTTTTGCAGATAATAAACTTTACATATTTTCCATCCGTATAGGTGCCATCTGATTTTTTCTGCGGCCGCAGCGAATTGTAAAAACTTCCATATGCAAAAACATCTTTATTACAATAATAAATGTAAGGATTCTCTGCTGTCCCATCTGCCGTGTCTTTATTATATGGCTCCGAATCTTCCGTCACATAATTATAAATGCGGTTATCCTTCGCATCCTTTTCCGGCAGTGACTCTATGTAGGCTTTCTTCTGCTCTAATTCCTGCAGCTTTTTATTTATGTACGAGGATGCAGTACTGGCAGTAGAAGGCCGTGTCTTATCCACCGGTTTTGTGTTTTTTAATGACTCTAAAGAATGCTGTGCCTTCGCAAGACTGTTTTCTGTTGTACTGATCTCAAGGTTTTTCCTCTGGATATCGATCTCTGCCTCCGATGTATCATACTGGATCAGCGGATCTCCCTCTTTCACTGTATCGCCTTTTGAAACATAAACCTCCTGCACTTTGTTGGAATCATCTAAATATACTTCCTGGGAAGAATCATTGGTCACAACACCATAGCTTGTTTCAGAGTTCCCATAATATCCATAGTTTAAACTGGAAACAGACTGTACTTCTGCCACCAGATTCTTCTTCTGATACGACTTATAACCATAAATTCCTCCGGTGACTGCACCAACAGTGACGGCAAGTACGACAATGACTGCGATTACTTTTTTTAATTTCATGATGCATCCTCCTTTTCATCGCCCTCAAAAATCTCCCCGTCAATGATTTTCACCATGCGTTTTGCATTGGATGCGATATGCGGATCATGTGTGATCATAACGATCGTAACACCCTCTTCATTGAGTTTCTGGAACAGTTCCATGATCTGCTCTCCTGACTTGGAATCAAGTGCTCCGGTAGGTTCATCCGCAAGTAAGATCTTTGGATTATTGACCATTGCTCTCGCAATCGCAACCCTCTGTTTTTGTCCACCGGAAAGCTGCGTCGGACGAAAGTCCACCCTGTCACCAAGTCCGACACGTTCCAGTGCTTTGATTGCACGCTCCCTGCGCTCCTTTTTTTTCACGCCGGCATAACTAAGCGGCAGTGATACATTTTCCACCGCAGTCTCTCTCGGCATCAGATGAAAACTCTGAAATACAAACCCGATACTGCGCAGTCTTAAATCTGACAGCTGCTTGTCTTTTAACTTTAAGACGTCCTCTCCTGCCAGCTCATAAGTCCCGCTCGTCGGCTTATCCAGACAGCCTATGATATTCATAAGTGTTGTCTTTCCGGAACCGGACGGTCCCATGATCGCAACATACTCTCCCTCTTCCACGGTAAGACAAACATCTTTTAATACCGGAACGACCAGCTTATCCTGCTGATAATCCTTGTAAATATTCTGCAGATTCAGTATCATTCCCCTACCTCCATATCATTGGAATCATCATAGGAATCATCAGAATCCTCATAGTCAGAATCATCGTAATCAGAGTCATCATATTCCGCATCATCCGCAGAATCGCCATCGTCAGCTCCATCATAACCTGATCCATCTTCCATATCGCCATTTACATAATTCTGCATACCATTATCGATCATCATTTCCGTGTCGTACATTCCGTTTTCATACATCATCTCCGTACCGTAATCAAGCATCTCAGTGCCATAATCAAGCATCTCGGTGCCATCCTGATTATAAAGAGGCGAAGAATAATCGACCTCGCTCACATCTGTCACGGTCGTTACACCCTCATAGAGTCCTTCCATCGGCCATGTGATATAGTCGTCCAGTGAAAGTCCGGATAAAATCTCATACTCTGCAAGATCTTCATCGTATTCACCAAGTTCTACATAACGTTTTTCCAGACGTTTCTTATCATTTGCCGCCCAGACATAAGCACCGCTGTCATCCTGAACAACATAGTTGGAATACAGCCAGATTCCTTCTTTCTGCTGATCGTCCTGACCTTCGTCAAGTTCAATATATACATGCTGTCCTAACAGCAGTCCCTCTGCAGATGGAAGTTCCACATAAAACGGGTACTTTGTTGCAGAGACACTACTGTCTGAAGATGAATCGTCATCACTTTTCTGCACGTTATCTGTATCAATCTTTGAAATCGTTCCATTCCATGTCTGACTTTCATCCACCCTCGAACGTATGATGACCGCCTGTCCATCTGAGATCATCCATACATTCTGCTCATCGATACTTCCTTTTACACGGTATTCACCTGTCTGAAGAATCGTCATAAACGCAGCATTATTGCCATTACTGTCTGTACCGTTCTCGTTGATTTCCTTTACCACGCCGGATTTTTTGCTGACAACAGACGATGCATCGATCTGGTCTTCATATTTTGATATTTCAAGGTTCTTGCTCTCAAGATCAAGTTTATTCTCCTCGATGGAATTTTCCTCCGACTGAATATCTGTCGTCAGTGAAAATTTATCGTCCTCATCTGTCGTTTTATTTAATTCATCGGTCAATGTGGCTATCTTTTTATTGGAACTGTCAATCTCATTCTGGATTCCCTCGAGTTCAAGTTTTGCCTGTTTCACCTGCATCTCAAGCTCACTGGTATCATAGGTGACAAGTGTCTGCCCCTCTTCTACCTCATCCCCCACTTTTACAAGGATTTCTTTGATGGTACGTGACGAATCCACATTTACCTCATAACTGTCCTGTGACTCCACAACACCATTATACCGGTTGGTGTTTCCTGTATATGTATTCATAATCTTGGAAACTTTTTCAACATACACTTTATCATCCGATTTTCCCGACTGTAAAAACGGAATCTTCTCTGCAACTACATCAAATGCCTCTGTTGCCACATCTATCACATTGTCACGATAATAATAACCGGTTCCTCCAACTGCTCCAATCACTGCAATGGTTACAACCGGGATAATTATTTTTTTCTTTTCCATAGTTCCTCCTTAAATGTCCACTGTCTGCATCCTGCTCATCAGACATCCCGTATTATAGCATTTTTCCTACTTAATATATAGATGAATATTATTAATTCTTTTTTAAATCAAAAAATGGTTTTTTCTCCAAAATGCATGATTTTCAGCTTTCATTATAACTTTTTCAAAAAATTTGTTGACAAATCCTGTTTCCCATAGTATGATATCGAATGTGTCTGACAGACAGATACAAAACAATTTACATATGCGCGAGTGGCTCAGTTGGTGGAGCACGACCTTGCCAAGGTCGGGGCCGCGGGTTCGAGTCCCGTCTCGCGCTCTTCTCTTAATGATGGGGAACTTTGGTTTACAAGGTTTTCCATTTTTTTATTGCAATGTAAAAATTAATTACACTTTTTTACTGATCACACAGTGCTTTTTCAAAGCTTTCCTGCGAATTTGTGAGTGGGGTTTCCGTTTAAATTTACTCTGCTTTCACTCTGATCCACACATAACAGACATCCACCAGATGAACGGGCTAAATTTCCATCTTTCAAACCACTTTCACCCATTATTTTCTATTTTCAACTTCTTCCTCTATCATTTTGGGCGAAACTCCTTCATTTCTGCTGTTTTCACCCTGACTTTTTGATTTTCGTGGGCTATTATAATGAAATCTCATCCTTTTTCACCCATTTTCTTGTATGTTAAATGAATTTCTATTATAAAATGGATGAAATCACCTCTATCTTCTATATATTTCGCCCATATTTAATTTTTATCTCATCCAAGAGCAAATAATAGAATGCGCGCTCCGTGAACATTCTATTATCATGAATAAGAAAAAAGATCCAGTAAAAACTGAATCTTTTTTCAATGCCGGCAATGGGACTTGAACCCATACGATGTTGCCACCGCCAGATTTTGAGTCTGGTGCGTCTGCCATTCCGCCACGCCGGCTTATTCTGTTTTCGAATTGCTCGAACAATAGACATCTTATCATATCATGTAATAAATTGCAAGCAATTTTATTTTAACATTTGCTGATATCATATAAAGAATTTCATACAATGCTATTTTAACATTTGTTGATATCATGCAAAAAATTTCATACAATGGTATTTCCTGATTGTAGCAAAAAAATCCGAAGGTTCACGTTAATCCTTCGGATTTTTTTGATAGTCACTACTCTTCACCAACTCCACTGATTGCAGTTCTCTGTACGCTTTTGACACCGTTCTCCACAGTCGTTGTTTCAAGATAAGTAACGCCATTGATCACAACTGTCTTTGTTATTGTGGTCTCATCATCGCTGTCTCCACCGCCTCCGGTATTTCCAGCCGCACCGGTTCCGGATGCCTGTGTGGTCTGTCCGGATGTCTGTCCTGCGTTTTCTGAGTAACTCTGGGACTGACCAGCTTCTGCTTTTGTTTTCTGGATTTCTTTTAAGATATCATTATAATTTTCACTTGGCATTACTGCATCGGAACTTCCGATCGTCGATACATAACTGTCTGCATCTTTGCCGTCTGCATCCTGTGTAGAAACATTCTGTGATGCTGTCTGATTTTTTAATAACTCAGATACTTCTCCACAGTAACTCAGATATTCATCAATTCTCAGTGACACCCCTGCTGTTTTTTCTAAACAATTTCTAAATAAATATTCCGTTGCTTTTATCACAGCCTCAGATTCTGAAATGCCCCAAACACATCGAGTGTCCCATATCCCCACTCTCTGTTTGGATAGGTCCGGTTTTCCGGTTTAGCCGTGCCGCGGATCAGCATATTTTTGATGGAAGTATTCGACATGACTGTATTGTTCTGATCCACGATCGCCCACTGCATGATCTGCGCACAGGCTCCTGCCGTGATCGCAGCAGCTGCACTTGTTCCCGTAAAGGTGATAAAGTTACCAAGAAGCCCGGGACCATAGACATCCACTGCCGGTGCCACAAAATCCGGTTTGATCTCCCCGGTTATCGTATAACCCCTGCCGGAATCCGCATAGATACTGGTATTTGATGCCTGATAACCGCCCACCGTGATCACCTGCCTTGCCGCACTCGGAGAAGTCAGTGTAATCTCCGGATTGGAACGAAGAAAAAAATTATTTCCATCCGTCAGCTCCCGCAGCGGCAGCCAGAGATGATAGTTTCCCGTCACTGTCAGCTGCGGGAAAATGCGTATCGTCCACAATCCCGGTGTCGGTCGGATAAAACGGAAAAATATGAGCTGGCTAGCCGTCTCTTTTGTATCGATCCGGTAATCCACCGTAATTGTTGTTCCCTCAAAAATAAAATGAAACTGCTCTGACGCTCCACGGCGCACCAGAATCCGTGGAATCTGCTCCCCCGAAGGCGATATTATGGTGACTGCATACAGTTCCGGTGCAGATGCCCACAATTCCACAAAAAAGCCTTTTGTATTTTCCTCCACCGTGATCTCCGCATCCTCATGTTCCATCTCTCCAATGATACGCCCCTGAAAATGATGTCTTGCATTGGCCTCATTTCCAGCTGCAGTCACGACCACACGCTTTCTTCTTCCACAGATATAATTCAGATAAGATGGCAGAAATCCCTCGCTTGCATGACTTCCTGCACTGTTTCCAAGTGCCACACAGATGACAAGCGGACGATTTAAAATATTTGCAACTCCATTTAAATAGGAAACCGCCATCATAATGTCGTTTTCCTGATATGCCGGAACGCCGTCTTTCACAAAAAAGAAATCCCGAAGATACTGTTTTGCCTCCTTTAACTTTACCATGATGATCTCAGACTGCGGCGCCGCCCCGATAAAGTCACCGTTTTCACTCTCACTTCCACATGCCACTCCTGCAAGAAATGTGCCATGTCCGTTCATATCACGCGACGGCACCACATCATACGGATTTTCCGAAAGCAATGCCGCATTGATCTGTTCTCTTGTATAATCTGCTCCATACAAAATACCAACAGGCGGCGTTCCATCCTGTATGGTCTGATCCCAGATACGGACGATCCGGCTGCTCCCGTCACTGTATCGAAATGCCGGATTTGTATAATCAATACCGGTATCAATAAAACCTATCAATACACCTCTTCCCTTTAAGGCGAGAACGGGCTGGTTCTGCATTTTTAAAATACCGGACACCTCAAGTGCAGTCTGATCCAACAGCCCATAACACTTTGGAATCTCTGAATAAGAATAACTGCCTACACTAAGCGGAGGCAGTCCCTCCCTTGGATAATAAAAAATATCATATCCTTCATCAATTCTCTGGATACACGTCCCTGCGATCGTCTGTTCATTCGTTTCCTCATAAGATACAATAAAATCAAAAAATTCGTCAGAATACACCTGTTCCCTGCAATCCGCCATAAATAAAAAAACTCCGGTCATCTATTCAATTACTAAATAGATGCCGGAATTTTTTATTTTAGAACCACAAATATTATTCTAATTCGAATTTCTGTACAAGTTCATTTAATGTAACTGACTGTGCTGCCAGCTCCTCACTTGTTGCTGAAGTCTCCTCTGCCATAGCAGAGTTATCAGAAACCACCTGTGACATATCCCTGATGCCGTCACGGATCTGGTCGATACTCTTCATCTGGACATCTGCCACCTGTGCTGTCTTCTGAATCATTCCGTTTGCAATACGAACACGCTCTACCGCGTTGTCCAAAGATGCAATGACATCATTTACGATCGTATTTCCCTTTTCAATCTCATCGAGTGATACGTTGATCAGGTTACGTGTCGTATTTACCGCATCGGCACTCATCTGCAAGACCGCCGATCTCTCCTGCAACCACTGCAAAGCCTTTGCCCGCCTCACCTGCGCGTGCAGCTTCAATAGATGCATTCAATGATAAAAGATTTGTCTGGCTTGCAATATCTTTAATTGCCTTGATGACACCGACAACCTGTTTCGAGGATTCCTTAATTTTGTCCATTGCCTCACGCATCTGTGCCATCTGCTTCTTGCTGTCTTCCATTTTTTGTTCACCGTTTACCTTATATTTCAAAAGCTGTTCTGACTGATTGCTGATCGCAGTGCTTACACTGTCTGAAATATTCATATCCTGAATCATAGTATCAATCAGATCTGCATTCGGATGATATACAAAAGTTCCATCACTTGTCAACAGCATGGAATATCCATTTGCACCGATCGTATAATTCCCCATCATATTCATGACTGTGTCCAGCCCTACGTCTATTCCAACGACACCGACAACCGTATCTTTCTCGTCAAATACAGGTGTTACCGCACTTAAGATTGTTTTTCCTGTACTTGCAGCAACATAGGTCTTTGTCAGCATAGTTTCTCCTGTCTGCGTACAGCTGTACCATGTGCGGGTCGTACAGTCATAATCATCGCCGGAAATACCGCCTGCTGATGTAATGGATGCATTACTGTCCAAATCCGCCGTGAATACACCCTGAATATTTTCCGTGCCAAGTCCTGCCACTGCGACAAGCTTCTTTAGTACCGCTGGATATACCTCGTTCTCTGTCATTTTCTGTCCAGCTTTGGTAGTGGTCAGAATTGTCTGCACATCTTCATCCAGTGCAAGCTGTTCTACCATGCGCTCAAACGGTGAAAAATATTTTTCCACTTGAAGTGATATCGCTTCAGAATCCTGCCGCAGCTCTGTGTTGTTGGCTTTGATCAGCAGATTGTAAACCACCACTACTACCAGTACAGCGATCACTGCCATAACCACGATAATGGAGGCACCGATCTTGCTCTGGATCTGAAACTGTATGCCCTGTTTGTTTCCTGCTTTTTTATTTTTTTCTTTTTTCTCTTTTCTCTTTTGCCATTTTCACTCCTCCATTTTTTCGATTAGTACTATTGTACTATACCTAATCATAGTGTGAACACTTTTTTACCATATTCTTCAAATTCAAAATGAGGAAAAATCTTTTTCTCAGTCTGTAAAAAAGATTTTTCCCCATTTCAGAATCATTCTTTCATCGTCTCATTCAACAGCAGCAATCTGTGCACAGCCACGCATGGTAATGAGCGGTCCGCCCTTTTTCTCCACATACTCTTTTGTGATGGTCACCATGCCGATATTGTCATCTTTCGGAATCTCATACATGATATCGAGCATAAAATCCTCGATGATCGCACGGAGTGCACGCGCACCGACTTTCTTTTCCTTTGCCTGCTTTGCGATCGCCATCAGTGCGTCATCCTCAAATTCGAGTCTGACTTCATCCATGGCAAGCAGTTTCTGGTACTGTTTTAAGATCGCATTTTTCGGTTCCTTTAAGATGCGCACTAACATATCTTCTGTGAGCGCTTCTAAGGTAAACATGATCGGCAGACGTCCTAAGAATTCCGGTATCATGCCAAATTTGCGCACATCCTCTATGGTCACCTTCTGCAGAATATTTTCATCCTGGTCGTATTTATCCTTAAGCTCGGATTTAAAACCGATCGATGCGGATTTATTGAGGCGTTCCTTAATGATATCCTCTAACTCCGGGAACGCGCCTCCACAGATAAACAGAATATTTTTGGTGTTGACCATTGTCATGGGTACCATGGCATTCTTGCTGCTGGCTCCGACAGGCACTTCTACCTCCGCACCCTCTAACAGTTTTAACATTCCCTGCTGCACGGACTCTCCGCTGACATCACGCTGATTGGTGTTGCGTTTCTTTGCGATTTTGTCGATCTCATCAATAAAGATAATACCGTGTTCCGCGCGCTCAACATCATTGTCCGCTGCTGCAAGCAGTTTGCTGACAACACTCTCGATGTCATCACCGATATACCCTGCCTCTGTCAGGGACGTCGCATCTGTGATGGCAAGCCGCACATCTAAAAGCTTTGCAAGTGTCTTTGCCAGATAAGTCTTACCGGAACCGGTCGGTCCAATCATTAACATATTGGACTTTTCAATCTCGATGCCGTCCTTCTCATCGGATGCGATCCTCTTATAGTGATTATAAACAGCGACGGACATGACTTTCTTTGCATGCTCCTGTCCCACTACGTACTCATCCAACGATGCCTTGATTTTATGTGGTGCCGGGATCTTTTTGATATCAAGTACCGGCTCTTTCTTTTCTTTCGGCTTTTTCTTTTTGATTTTCTGGTTATTCGGAATAAATCCCTGCATCCCCTGCAGATCTGAGAGATTGATCATGCTGATATTCGGCATTTTTCCTATATTCATGTTCAGCATATCATCCATTGAAAATCCGGTCTGATTCATACTGTCAAACGTTTTCTGCATACAGTCCTGACAGATACAGATGTTGTTCGGGATCTTTATCATCTTTCCTGCAATATGCTCCGGTCTGCGGCAGATGTAGCAGATATCTTCATACTCCGGCTCTTTCTCATCCGATGCGTCTGAATTTGTCACTTCCGCCTGCACGGTCTCCTTTTCATTTTCTGACACGTCAGGGGTATCATTGACGCTTTCCTGTCTGTTCATTTCCTCTTTCTGATCTGTGGATACGGTTGTTACATCATCCTCAGTTATTTCTCTATAATCATTATTATTCATCTGAATACGCTCCTGAATTTTTCCATATCTCTGCCCAAAGCAGACTTATTTAAGACATTGTACCGCAAAACATCTGCAATCACAAGAAAATCAGAAAGATTTCATTTTTATTTAAGGATTTTTGACACAAAAAATCCGGGCAGCCCTTTCACAAAAAGGCCATACCCGGAAATTTCTCATCCGTTATCTTGCACTGTTATCCGTTGTGTTACCGTTATTATTGTTTCCTGTCGCGTCATCCACGCCGTTTTCCACACCGTCAATAATGTCTTTGCCAGCATCGCCGACGCCATCCACCACATCATCCACAACAGCACCACCGTCTGTGTCTGCACCATTCGCGTTTGTGTTATTTGTATTTGTGCCGTTCGTATCCGTGTCATTCACGGTACCATTTGTTCCATTCACATTGGTATCATTCATACCATTTTCGGTATTATTGATACCGTTATTTGTGTTTTCATTGACACGGTTTTCTGTACCGGCTGCCGGATTGTTGCCATTGTTATTGGTATTTGTGTTGTTTCTGTTTGTGCCGCATGCGGTCAGTGCGCTAAGAGACAATGTAAGCACCAGGCATGCCGCAAGCATTTTAAACTTTTTCATGGTCATTCTTCTCCTTTACTTTACAAGAAATTATTTGTAACGGTTCAAAAACTCTCTGAACCATCACCTTTTCAAGGATAGTATGACCATCTCTGCTATTTTCTATACCAGCCTAATTCCATGGATAATTCTTCCTGTACTTTTCTGACATCCACAGATAACTCCTCCACCCGTTCTCGCGTCATCCGGCTGGTCGGTCCGGAAATACTGAATGCATATTTTACTTCATTATGATAATCCCTAAGACTTGCAGCAATACACCGTACACCTTCTTCATTTTCCTCATCATCAAGTGCATAACCGTTCTTTTTTGCTTCTTTTAATACACTAAGCATATCATCATAATCCGTGATCGTATGCTCCGTCTTTTTTTCGATGATGCTCTCATTCCAGATCTGTTTCACTGCCGACTCCGGAAGTTCTGCCATGATTGCCTTGCCCACACCGGAACAATACATCGGATGGACCATCCCCACATGGGACACCATGCGGATCGTACCGATTTTTGCTTCTATTTTATAAATATATAAAATATTGTTTCCTTCCCGCTGAACTAAATGCACTGTTTCCCCGCTGATATCAGACAAACGCTCCATATAAGGTTTTGCAACCTGTAAAATATCCATGCGGTCAAGCATTTTTCCTGCCATGCTGACTATTTTATAAGAAAGCATATACTTCTGGGATACCTCGTCCTGTTTTGCATATCCCATATAGACTAAAGACATCAGAAGGCGATGTACCGTGCTTTTGTGAAGTCCTAACGCTGTGCTGATCTCCATCAGTCCCATCTCACCGTGATCGGCCAGCATTTCCATTACCTGAAAAATGCGCTCTGCCGACTGCACCGGATTTTTTGTTTCTTTTTCTTCTGCCATCGTAGGTGTCCCTTTCT
>ENA-OPEC01001930-OPEC01001930.1-human-gut-metagenome-genome-assembly--contig:-NODE-1930-length-12584-cov-5.362200_pt1 | contig 12584 bp, 11 predicted proteins | sample MGYA00241622_ERZ501507 | MGnify/ENA primary metagenome ERZ501507 (study PRJEB25962, sample SAMEA2042582) | human gut metagenome | biome: human gut; feature: human-associated habitat; material: faeces... | reverse complement strand
CCCCGGCTTGTGAAAGTCAGGGCTTTGCTTTATGTTTTACACCATATAAAAAAAAGAGGCTGCGCCTATTTTGACACAGCCCCTTTCTTATTGTTTGTTATCTGTTTCCTTATCGGAATCATTTCACCTCCTCTAAATTGACCACTACTGATTATCAGCCATTTATAAATTTGGTGGTACAAATAAGGAACGCCATAAGCATCTTGGATATCATCCCCAAATAACTATCAAGAGCCATCCGTGCTCTCACTCCTGCGATGACATTTATCGTTGTCTCTGCATTTTTATATTTCGTTGGCAAAGGTACTAATATTTTTGCACATGGGCAAGCTTATTTGGGACAAATAAGTACATCTATTCATTTTTTGGGGATAACAGAAGTTTCTTTTGCGGAAACAAAAGGTTTTACTTTATCCACATTGTCATATTCTCCTTCAGCAGTCAAGCGATATTTTATTTTTATGCTGACCATAGGATATTTTTCTGGTTTAAAGAACAACTTCGGTCCCCATATTGCAGTAAACAAGGAATTCTGATTTGCTTTATCACCAAGTTTCGCCTTAATTGGTTCTTCAAGTAATTCTGGATGCTCTGATATCTTTTCAAGAGACTGCCAAAGACCATATAACTCGTCCTTCTTTTTCAAACATAACCTTTTTTGTTCTTCTTCTGATGGTTCATAGAAATCCAAGAATGGCCGATCATCAAATCTCATAACATAAATCATCTGAGAGAAGTATTCTGTGCTACAATCCAATGAAAGAATCTTAATACCTTTATATAGATACTTGTGATCCGTCTCTTTCTTGAGATTTTTTATTAAACCTATATAGTAATCGAAATAAATCCCAAAAGCAATTATATAGTGGCTCTCATTAAGATTTAGTCTATCAATAGCTTGGAATAAATCATCTGATGACAATTTATAATCAATAGCATTATGCTCTGCTAAAAACGCACTTGCAAACACATGTTTAAAGTTGTGTAAAATATACCCCGCCATACACTCAGCAATACCAGCATGCCCCACATCTGGGTTATCTACAAATGCGGTATTAGGAAAAGGCATTGTCACAGACGAATTCAAGTTATAGCACTTTTCTTGAGAGAACCTTCTCCCTAATAAATCTCCATATGGAGCCATTGCTTTTATAATACTACCGGTTAGTTCATCTTCTGCAGAATTGACTTTTTCTTTGCTTAATGGAAGAGTTGTCCTTAACTGCTCCATTTTAGCAATTATATCATTTTGCATTTGAGATACTAATTGGTCTGGTCTCAAAAGAGTTGCTTTGCCATAAATCTGTTCCTTTTCTTCGAATTCTTTATCAAAAGTACTAACGCATACAATATTGAGTAGCTTTTCATTATTCTTAATCCGATCTAACCATCGTTTGAAAACATCCAAATTATCCTTCAAGGTGTTTAACTCTGACAAGGTATTGGGTAATGTGCCTGTATTTAATACAGACTCATATCCATAGTTCCAATGTATAACATAAATACGATAAGTCAATAGCGCGAGATAGCAATTAGCGGCACCTACTATTTTGCCTTCTGTAATACCATGCATATTGGGCATTTGGTATCTTGATTCATAATAAAACGGATCAATGAAGCAATTACGGTTTATTCTATTGAAGTTTTCTATTATTTCACTTAAAGTTGAAGGTACCAATGGATAAGTAGGAGGCATTGATTGCGTAAAAGAAAGCATCAGCTCCAACAATCTATATTTTTTTTCTTGAATAAGCATTGAACACAACATTATGTGGAATTCCATAAAGTTCTCACGTTGTCTCTGATTATCTTCAATTTGTTCTTTCGTATATATCTTATATTCCTCATTATATGTATATTGGTGTATTGGATTCATAAAAAGCCCTATCTTCTGTGAGGCCACTTTCCAATACTCCATAATCCATTCATCTTTGTTGTAGAACATTTGTATTCTAAGATTCCTCCATAAATATCTATAAGTGGTTTCCGAAATTACGGAATCCATCAAAATAAGAGAGGTTAAAATGGAATTTCCATTGTTGACAGATATGGGTTTTGATTCTCCTTTGCTCAGAAATTCATTTATACGTGATACGCCCTCATAAAAATACTGATCAAAAATCAATGCCTTACCTTTATTCTCTTTATATTTAGTAGTAACATATTCATACATAAATTCATACACACTTTGAACAAGAGTATCATCTACAGATTTCAACATCTCACACGATAAATCAGCCCATTGTGTAAAGAATTCAGATTCTTTTGCTTTGTTCTTCTCTTTTACAGACTTTTTATAGTCATCTATAATATCCTTTTGTAACTCTGTAATATTATAATAAGTGAATATTTTTGAGAAGAGAAACATTGCTGATGAAACTAAGACAATTGTACCAACACATTGTATGCCAATAATTATTCTAGAATATACACAGCCATCCATCAAGAAAGGGAACAAGACTGCCATAATAAGATTAATTATTAAAGATTTCTTAAAACACTTGAAAGAAATCTCGCTCATAAATCGTTCAGACAATTTTGTAGAACCAAACTTGTCGTCAATTTTCTCAACACATCCTATGACTAATGGATAAGAAAGACCAAACAGGGTTGAAAGTATAGATAAGACCCCACTATATGTATAATTTACAAAATCAAACATAATTATTCTTTATTTATTTGAAATATCTTCTTCTGAATTTTTAGATTTTCATCAGAATTGTCTCTTATTTCCTGTATTCCTTTTTGTATTATTGAATTACTTGATTTGTTGTCTTTACGCATCGAATCCAATATAGAACTTTTCTGCAACAATAAATCCTGTATTTCTGTCTGTCTATGCAATAAACTATCCTTTAAAAATTTTGTGGATTCTCTGCTTTGTGTCTCTTTGATGAAAGAAATGTTTTTGAGTATTGAAATCCCAATAATGACAACACAAAGTATTGCAATAAAGGTTATAACTTTTTTCATATCATTGAATTTATATCTTTACCAACCGTTCCAAATCCTCCTCAACCCCATCTTTTGAAACAAGTGAGTCCTTCGGAAGTGTATTGTAGTTCTTGGAAATATTTTCTTTTTTACCAGTGAACCACTCTCCGAATACTGTCATTAGATATGATTCAACGTCAAGGTTCTCCTTTTTGTTGTACTTTACGATGTTGAGGGCAAACTGTTTCAACTCTGAATTACGAAGATTTTTGTTGAGGGCAATCTTTGAATCCTTGTCTGCTAACACATGACCAGATTCAAGAAATAGTTTTGTAACCTGCCATACTTTTTCTACATCTTCTACAGGAGTCTTAGCAAGGGAAAATACGAGCATTGTGTATTCCTCGGTATTCTTCACTCTTTTCTCACGCTCCTGCTGTTCTCGTAGTTGGATTGCCTTGTTAAGCTTTTCTATTCTGTCCTGCCTTTCAGCAATCGCCTCTACCGTGAGCCATTTGCTCTTTAGTTCAGACTCTTTCTGCTCATATTCAAGTGCTAACTTTTGCTTTTCGTAAGCCACTTGTTGGCTAACCTGTTGTTCAACAAGAGTTGATACTACGTTTGGAAGATTTGATTTTAGGAAATCAACGATGGTAGAAGTATCTGTATTGGGGATGGTGGCTATGTCGTTGATAATTTTATCCAGTTTGTTTGACACATTCGACTTTTGAGCAATATCATGCGTTTGTTGTTCTTCAATGACTGTTTGCAGATGTTTTGTCTTTTCTTCAATTTTCATCTCCAAGTACATCTGCACTCCAACAATCACAGCCTTGAAAGCAACAAATATCATCGCAGCTGAATATAACAATGGCATATATGATTTGACATCGTTCCAGACACTATCTACATTATTAGCAATCGCTATTGCCATTAATGCAAGGACTATGATTATTGCAATAATAACCATAGCCCCAACGACTTTCTCTATTATCTTGAAGATTCTTATCATATCATTTCTTTATGATTACCCAACGACCTTCCTTGCGACCACCTTCACGAGACAGCACATTAAGTTCCTCACGTAGGATTTTAAGCTCTCTTGATATTGTACGCTCAGATGTCTTTGTCTTTCTTGCCAAAACTGGTATTGTTATCTTGTCATCAATCCCTATCCAAGACACGATAGACTGTTGAATATCAGTCAGTTCTTTCTTGTCACCTTTCTTGCCATCTTTCGTGCAATCTTTCCCGAAATCCCCCTTGTTTTCCTCGTCCAATTCCTTTCCTTTTGATGCAAGATAAGTCCTCTCGTCAACAAAAGCCTGATGTATCGGCATTGTGGCAAGGAAGTGCATATTGCGGTCGTCGGTTTCAAAGACAGGCATTGGTGAGTCATTACGCTTAACTGCCTGATAAATCTTAGGAAATCCTGTTGAACGTCCCTCTGTCAGGTGCATTTCTTTGAGGAAATCGCCAATGCGACGATTACGGTAATGACGTGAAATAACTCGTGGCTTTTGCAAATCTGCATTGGTTATTGGTGGCATCGGCCCCTCAAAGTTAAGAACCTCTATGCTGTTATGGTTGATGCGCACCTCGATAGGGTTGCGGTCATCCCAAGACTTGTGGAATACGGCATTTGCCAAGATTTCCTCTAAAGCCTCGTATGGATAGTTATAGCAGCGGACAGCTTCTGCCTCGCCACGAACTTTAATCACCTTTTCCAATAGCACTTGCTCACGGATGTATTTCAAGGCTGCTTCCAATTGCAAGTGAATTGGACCGTGAAGAATCTTCTCTGTAAAACGGTCACCAACCTCGTCGAGGAAGTGAACTATCTCGATACGTGAATAAGGAAAGTATTTCTCAGGCTCCTGTGAGAAAAGCAACAAACCAACATTCTTTGGATGCAAGTCCTCCGAGCTACCACCAACTATCTGCAACTGCCAGCCAAGTTGCGCCATCGGCATGTGCATAATCTCTTCGTGAGTCATCTTGCTTCCCACGCGTTTCAAGAAGTCCTCAATGAGCATACGATCAAGTTCCTCGATGTTTGCCGTATGATTGATGCGGTCATCAAACGGAACCTTGTTGCAGAGTCCCATCAGCATGCGTTCCTCTTCTTGGTCAGCAATCTTCGTAACCGAGCCTTTGCGGACATAGTATATCTTGCCAGCCTTCTGCGCTTCCTTACCAAGACTTTTCGGTGCTTTATATGGTCGCACCTCTCCACCAGGCACATAGATGACAAGTATCATCTTGTTCATGAACTCCACAGGTTCCGCCAATACATTCACTGTTGGCTGCACCTGATTGCACAAGTTCACCAACTCCTTCTGTATATCATCAATGGAGTGCAAATCTATTCCTACAGGTGGCAGCACCGGCACACCATCTTGTTCATCAACTCCTACGATAATATAACCGCCACCCCAGTTGTGAATATCGTTAGCAAAGGCACAAGCAGAATGGATGACATCCTCAGGATTCCATCCACGTTTGAAATCCAAACGCTCCCATTCTACAGTCTTGCCCTTCAGCAATTCGTCTATGTTTATTGGTAATGCCATGTGTTATGTATTAAATGTTAAACTTCTATTTCGTAGGACAAATCAAGTCCCTTATATCCACATCAAGTATAAAAGCGACTTGACGCAAGGTCTCCAGTGTAGGCTGCACCATATTAGTGCACCACTTACTGACAGTAGCAGGGTCACGACCTACTTGCTCTGCAAGCCACTTCGCCGTTCTCTTCTTCTCTACCAGCACCACCTTCAAACGATTAATATCACCCTTAGGCATATTACTCATATTTTCGGTATTACTTGTATTATCCGTATTACTCATACTTCTATTTCTTTGCGTTTTGTGCAAAGGTATAAATAATTTTTGTAAAAGACGAGAATTTTAGGGAGTAATTAGCGCTAAACAAGTAAAAAAGATGGTTTTTAAGCCCAAAATATGAAGAAAACACAATAAAATAGGGGAATATCTTTATAAAATCACACTTTTAATCTCATAATTGAGAAAAATTGTGTAATTTTGCAGCATCATATTATAATAATGTGTAAATATGGAACGTAAAATCAACCGCATTAAGGTAATGCTCGCAGAAAAGGGTAAGACAAACAAATGGCTCGCCATGCAGTTAGGCAAAGACCCGGCAACGGTGAGCAAGTGGTGTACGAATGCCGCTCAACCAACCCTTGAAACGATGATGCTGATTGCCAAAATGCTTGAAGTAGGCATAGAAGACCTTGTAAGATTTGAGGCGCTGCCGGATGTTGAGATAAAAGAAGAATAGAAAAATGCAAGAAAATACACCTAAAGGTAGATAATGTATACCTTTGAAAGCGTTTTCTTGCAAACAAAGGCTGATACAGATATTGATTAAGGTTAAAATCAAATCCTATCTGGTCAAGTCAAAGTGTAACTAAAAAATATCAATAAAATGAGATACTGCTTTTCTGGTCACGAATCGTTTCCTTGTAAGTCCATGTGGCTAAAGAAAGGATATGATTATTTGGTTGACCATAATAGATTTTCGGATTCTGATGCTGTTGTTAAACTCGGTGTCGGCAAAAATATGGTTCAGTCGATTAAGTTTTGGCTTAGAGCATTTGCTCTTTTGCATAATGATGAAACAACTGAGATAGCTCAATATATTTTTGATGATAGGGATGGAAAAGATCCCTTTGCAGAAGACCGTGCTACCATTTGGATTCTCCATTACTTGTTGGTGATTACGGCAGTTGCCAGTATTTATCATCTAATGTTTGTTGATTTGCAACGTGAAAAGAAAGAATTTGATAAAGACCAAGCTCTTTCCTTCATTAAAAGGAAGTGTAATGTTCCTGAACAAAAAAATGTCTTTAATGAAAATACTGTTAAGAAAGATATAAGAGTGCTTTTGCAAAATTACCTCGCACCGACAAATCCAAAAAACAATGAAGAATATGCGAGTGTTTTGTTGGAGCTAGGTCTTGTCCGTGAGAATGAAGGAAAGTATTCGTTCAACGAAATTTCTGCGGAACAAGTTGATCCTTTGATAATTCTATTCGCATTGGTTCATATAGCAGGAGAGGATAAAACTGTATCTTTTGATAAATTGCAAGAACTATCATTGATATTCTGTATGCCAATATCTTCTTTCCTTGTATCTGTTCGCTCGTTGAGTGAGCGATACCCGAAAGAAATTATTTATACAGATAATAGCGGAATCAGGAATGTACAATTCCTCAAAAGAATAGACGCACTTGAGGTGTTAAATAGATACTATAATAACGATGAAATTTAACTTATCCACAAACATAAGCCAAGGTGTAAACGATAATTTCAATTACATCGTTACACCTAATGCACAAAAGGTGTATGGCAATATAGTTGATAGTTTTCAGTCTGGAATTCATTCTTTTTCTATTATTGGAACGTATGGAACTGGTAAATCCAGTTTCCTAATGGCGCTGGAGCAAGACCTGCTTAAGAATAAATCTAACTTGGTATCAGAAAAGAGTGTATTTGCGAATGCTGATAGTTTTGAGTTTATCAATATCGTAGGAGAATATTCTTCTTTGCCGATGTTGTTATCAAGAGAATTGTCAATCGCCCCTTCCGATGATAGTAAAAATATTTTTAGTGCGTTGACAAAACTTCTGAAAAAATTACAATCTAAAAATAAATTTCTGTTTATTTTTATCGATGAATTTGGGAAGATTCTTGAACACGCAGCAAACAACAATCCTGAGAAAGAATTATATTTCTTACAAACATTAGCAGAGTTTGTAAATGTATCATCTCGAAATGTTATACTCATAACAGCACTTCATCAGAATTTTGGTGCATATGCTTACAAACTTACAGAGACACAAAGAAACGAGTGGTTAAAGGTTAAGGGGCGTTTCAAAGAATTAGTTTTTGCGGAGCCTGTAGAACAACTGTTGTTTTTAGCAGCAGAAAGCTTAACACAATCAAAACCAATGACAGACGATGCGAAATATAACATCCTTGACATCTTTTCGTTGGCTAAGAAAAACAAAATAATATCAGAGTCGTTATCTGTCAAAACATCCAAGATGCTGTACCCACTAGATGCAGTATCTGCATCATGCCTGACACTTGCCATTCAACGATATGGTCAAAACGAAAGAACGCTATTTTCTTTCTTGCATGATACGACACCCAACTCTATAAACAATTTTGTCCCTAACGACACAACAACATACAATTTGGCAGTTGTATATGATTATATCATATACAATTTCTACACAGCTTTAGCAGAAACGAATCTTGACTCTACTAACTGGCGTGCAATTCGTGTTGCCATAGAGCGAGTGGAGAGCGGTATAATGAACAAGAACAATATTAACGATGCTCTCAAGATAGTTAAGACTATAGGTTTACTTAATTTGTTCTTTAATGGTGTAGTTGTTGACCATGATTTTTTATACGTTTACGCATCAAAGGCGTTAGGCATAAAGAATCCTATAGATATTATCGAAAAGCTGATTGCAAACAAAATTATCCGTTTTGCTGCGTATAAATCTCAATTTATTTTATTTGAGGGTACAGATATAAATATTGAGGATGAACTATACAAGGCTGCTACGATTGTACCTGTTCCAAAGCTGATTGCAGCGGAGATTGCTCCCTATGTAAAGAAAAAAGTTGTTGTTGCATCTGCCTCTTATTACAGAACAGGAACACCTCGTTATTTTCAGTATGTTGTTTCTAATGAGCCGTATAATGTTGAGCCAACAGGTGACGATGATGGTTTTATAAATTTGATTTTTCCTTTAGAGAATATCAAAGAAAGTATGGTTGCTTTATCTGCGAACTCAGGTAAAGCTGTAGTTTATGCCTACTTTAATGATACAGAAAAGATTATCAAGCATCTATATGAAATAAAGAAATTGCAATACCTTCTTGACAACATAGTGTTAGAAGACCGTATTGCAAAGGGAGAAATTCTTAAGCAACAGTCTTATGAAGAACAATTACTTAATGATTCCATTAATAGTTGCGTTGAAATGGGCGATGGTCAAGTAGAATGGTTCTTCAATGGAAAGCAACAGACTGTTAATAGTAGAAAAGATTTCAACAAGCTGTTATCCACAGTTTGTGATGTAGTATATAATGAAACGCCAATTGTCAAAAATGAATTGTTTAACAAACAAAAAATCAGTTCAGCAATTTCTTTGGCAAGAGTAAATCTATTAGATGCAATGATAGAGCATTGGCAAGAGGAAAATTTCGGATTTTCTTCAACCCAATACCCGCCAGAGCGCACTATATACAATACTTTGTTTAAGAGTTCTGGAATACATCGACAAAATGAGGACGGATTGTGGATATTAGGAGAACCTATAACTCCAGAACTTCAATCTTTATGGACTGTATGTTCTGACTTTTTAGATAAAAGTACAGAAAAGGCCTTGAAACTGTCTGAATTAGTAAAGACATTAAAAATGCGTCCATACAAATTGAAACAAGGTGTCATAGACTTTTGGCTACCAATATTTCTGTTTGTAAAACAACAGAATTTTGCACTTTATAATGGCGAAACATTTGTTCTCAATATAAATAAAGAACTCTTTGAGCTATTACAAAAACGCCTAAATGATTTTTCAATAAAAGCGTTTGATGTTAGTGGTATCAAATTGGAGCTATTTAATAAATATAGAGAATTCCTAAATAAAGAACGAGGTGAGGGCATAACTTCAAAATCTCTGATGGATACGATACGCCCGTTCTTCCAGTTCTATAACGGCTTGAACAAATATGCAAAAAACACTCGTAAATTTGATTACGATGTTACGGCAAAATTTAGAGACGTTTTAGCGACTGCAAAAGACCCGTGCAAGGCTTTTCTTGAAGATATACCAGCGGCTTTGGGTTATAATAATATTCACAATGAGGAGTTTACCGCCCAATATCTGCAACTTATAAAAACTGCAGTTCATGAATTGGTTATTTGTTATGACTTGTTTATTGAACGTATAGAAAAAGTTGTCGTAGAATATTTGGGACTACCACATGATTATACAGAATACAAGGAGGTTTTGGTTGAGCGTTATTCAAGCATAAACAAAGGCTTGTTGACAGCTAAATCCAAATCATTCTTGGATAGAGTTCTTGCTCCATCTGATAACAAACGTGAGTTTTATGAGAAGATAGGACTAGTCGTATTTGACCGTAAAATAGAAACAATAGAAGATAAAGAAGAAGCCTTATTCTTGTCAAATCTCACACACTTATTTGGAGAATTAGAACGATATACAGCGTTTAATGACATTAATAATGAAACTGATGAGGTTGCATTTAACTTTGAATTAGCGACAAGTAAAGGTGATTTCAAGTCAAGTAGAACATATCGTCTTCCTAAAGCAAAACTTTCGGAGGCAGAAAAGATAGAAAGTAAGGTACAAACATTATTATCTGGTAATAATGAACTTGATGTATGTGTTTTGCTAAAGATGTTGAACGAAAGATTAAAATAGATATGGTACGACATATATTGGGTATATCTGGAGGTAAGGATAGTGCTGCATTGGCTATATACCTCAAGAATAAATATCCACAACTGAAATTAGAATATTATAATACCGATACAGGATGTGAACTGGCAGAGACGGAGTTGTTGATAAACCGTCTTGATACATACCTTGGTGGTATAACTATGTTGAGGGCGGCTGCTGGTAGCCCAGAACCAACACCATTTGAGCATTTTCTGAAAGCGTCTGGTAATTATTTACCATCGCCTCAGGCTCGTTGGTGTACAAATAAAATGAAATTGGCAGAAATGGAAAAGTTCGTTGGTGATATGCCAACAGTCTCATATGTTGGTATTCGTGGGGACGAAGACCGTGAAGGGTATGTTTCCACAAAACCCAACATTCAAGCTATCTTTCCGTTTCGTAAAAACATCTGGAGTGTGGATGTCATAAACAAGGTTCTAAGCAACAATAATATTTCTCAACTTTTAGATATATATTCTTCATTGTGCGATGGAGAGATTTTTGTAGAAGCTAAGAAAATCATAGAAAAGCCACTCTCAAAAGATTTCTATTATAGCAAAAAGACCAATGCACTGTTAGACTTAGATACAAAGCTATTTAATAAAGCAGTGTTCAAATACCTTAAAACAACAGATTATCCAGTTGGTAAACTCGATGAATTCCCATTGGTTGACAATGACGATATTCTTGTGAGGGATGATATATTCCGTATTCTTGAGGAAAGTGGTGTCGGTGTGCCAGCTTATTATAAACCTATCAAGTTTGAAGTTGATGGAAAGGTTGGAACCTATAATCGTAGCCGTTCTGGTTGCTATTTTTGCTTTTTCCAACAAAAAATAGAATGGATATGGCTTTATGAACAACATCCAGACCTTTATCAAAAAGCTATGGAATTTGAGAAAGGTGGTTACACTTGGAATCAAAATGAAAGTTTAGCAGATTTGATTAAGCCAGAACGCATTCATCAGATTAAATTGGATGCAATCAAGAAACAAGAGGCTAAGCGTAAAGCTGGTTCCTGCAGATTAGCAGATAACATTGGAGATATTGATGAAGATAATTTCTGCGCTAACTGTTTTATTTAAAAATAAACAATATGCTGAAATCAGATGTTATATGGCCGAATAGTAGACGTTTTATGTCGCTGACAGAGTGGGAACCATTAGGCTTCTTCTCAGAAGCATTGTGCAATGCGACAACATTTGACATCAAACTTGGCTTTTTCTCATCATCTGCTATCAACGTTTTGGCAGATGGGTTTGCCACATTTCTCTATAATGGTGGTAGAATGAGGATGATAATTAACGATGTTCTATCAGAAGAAGATCGTAATGCTATTGCGGTTGGCGAGTCAGAAGCGGATATGCCATATTTCAATCTTAATGCAATAGACAGTATCTCCTATACTCTTTCAAAGCGAGATGAGCATTTCTTTGAGTGTTTGTCTTGGCTTATTCGAAATGGACGTATTGAAATAAAGATTATTACGCCCAAAGTCGGTAATGGTATTGCACACTCTAAGTGTGGTGTGTTTTCTGACGGAATTAACAAAGTTGCATTTGATGGTTCTTGTAATTTTTCAAGAATGGCTCTTATTGAAAACATTGAAAGTATCATATGCATTCTGTGATTGGGATGGAGAGCGTGATAAAGACCGTATAAATGATATCGTAAATGATTTCAATCGTACATTCTATGGCAAAGATGATACTGTCAGATATCTTAAGACTGACCAAATCATTACGCATATAACAAAGACGTATAAGCATAAAGATATAAAGGAACTTCTAGAAGATGAGCAACGCATTCTTCAAAGTAGAAGTGAAAATAACACATCAGATTCAATTCGTAGAATTTTAGAACGTGCAAAATCAAAAGTAACAGCAATAGTTAAAAACTTGAACAATGTAGAAGAGGATATTAAAAAAGTGCAGACGACAGCATATATTCCTCAATTTCCGTTTCCTGAACCAAGACCATATCAAAAAGAGGCTTTCAACAGATGGAAAGTTTTACAAAAGGGACTATTCGCAATGGCTACGGGCACAGGTAAGACTTTGACTTCACTAAATTGTCTATCCTCAAATCCGCAACCGCCCTCATAAGATGACACAGAGGTCAAAAAGGTAGCGA
>ENA-OPEC01001922-OPEC01001922.1-human-gut-metagenome-genome-assembly--contig:-NODE-1922-length-12641-cov-7.186874_pt1 | contig 12641 bp, 10 predicted proteins | sample MGYA00241622_ERZ501507 | MGnify/ENA primary metagenome ERZ501507 (study PRJEB25962, sample SAMEA2042582) | human gut metagenome | biome: human gut; feature: human-associated habitat; material: faeces... | reverse complement strand
CGACAACTCTGATATCTTATCATGTTTGTCATTGTTTGTCAACAACTTTTTTCATTTTATTTAGAAAATATAGAGCGGAGAAGGAGGGATTTGAACCCTCGCGCCGGTCAACCCGACCTATACCCTTAGCAGGGGCACCTCTTCGGCCACTTGAGTACTTCTCCAGATATTTTCTATATAAAATTACGTCCTTACGTGACGCATTGTTTATTCTACTAAAAACAGTCCTTTTTGTCAACCTCTTTTTTAATTTTTATTCTATTTCTGATGCAAATTTCTTAATTGACGTCTCATATAGATTATTTCCATCCTGATCGATTACTACAATGGCCGGAAAATTCTCTACATATAACTTTCGGATTGCTTCTGCACCAAGATCTTCATAACATACAATCTCGGATTTTCTGATACACTTTGAGAGCAGAGCACCTGCTCCACCTACTGCTGCAAAATAGACTGCATGATTGCGGATAATAGCGTCTATAACCTCTTTTGATCTCTTTCCCTTGCCAATCATTGCTTTTTCACCAAGATCAAGCAGGGTAGGGGCATACTTATCCATACGAGTGGCTGTAGTTGGTCCCGCAGATCCAATCGGACGTCCTTCACGGGCAGGAGAAGGGCCCATATAATATATCGTTGCATCTTTGATATCAATCGGTAATTGATCTCCCCGATCCAATGCTTCTATCATCCTCTTATGTGCGGCATCCCTTGCTACATAGATTGTCCCTGTGATGTATACATAATCCCCGGAATGAAGTTTTTTTGTCACTTCTTCTGTGATGGGTGTTGTAATATGCTGATCCATACCTGTTCCTCCTTATATCGTTCTGACTGCATGACGATTTACATGGCAACAGATATTAACTGCCACAGGAAGCCCTGCAATATGTGTCGGATAAGTATTTATATTAACAGCAAGGGCAGTAGTGGTTCCACCTAATCCCCCCGGTCCAATACCAAGCTTATTGATTTTTTCCAGCATTTCTTTTTCTAGGTCTGCAACATAAGGAATCTCAGAATGTTCATTTACCGGTCTTGTCAGTGCTTTTTTGGCCAGAACTGCACATTTTTCAAATGTTCCACCAACTCCGACACCAACTACCATTGGAGGACACGCGTTTGGTCCTGCATCTTTTACGGCAGTAAGAATCGCATTTTTTACTCCGTCTATTCCATCCGCAGGTTTTAACATGAAAATACGGCTCATATTTTCACTTCCAAATCCCTTCGGAGCAAATGTAATCGTCACCTTATCTCCGGGAACAATCGAATAGTGGATAATTGCCGGTGTATTATCTTTCGTGTTTTCACGAAGAATCGGGTCAGCTACAACGGATTTACGGAGATACCCTTCCGTATAACCCTGGCGCACACCTTCATTGATTGCATCTTCCAGCCATTGCCCTTCAAAATGCACGTCCTGACCGATTTCTACAAAAAATACAGCCATTCCGGTATCCTGACAGATAGGAATCATTTCTTCTCCCGCAATTTTAAGATTTTCCTGCAGCTGCAGAAGAATTTTTTTTCCAAGTTCGGATTTTTCTTTTTCTGCAGCCTTTTTCATGGCATGTTCCATATCTTCCGCAAGAAAATGATTCGCTTCAATGCACATTTCTTTTATATTTCTTGTGATTTCTGCTGTCTGTATGGTCCGAATCATGATGGATCACCTTCCGTCTCATTTTCTTCTGTTGCTTCCTCTTCCGGTGGCATCAGTGATTTATCTTCTACGACTCTTGCAATGCTTGCAACCGTCACACCACTTTTGAGATCAATCAGTTTTACACCTGAGGTTACACGTCCCAGTAATGCCGTATCATTTACGCGAATTCGAATGATGATTCCTTCTGTTGTAATCAACATCAGTTCATCATCTTTTACGACAGACTTCACTCCGATCAGATTTCCAGATTTTTCTGTGATTTTATAGCATTTTACACCTTTTCCACCACGGTTCTGTGTTGTAAACTCATTGATCCGTGTACATTTTCCAAGACCGTTCTCCGATACGATCATGACGGACTCTCCCTGGGAAGCCATCTGCATGGCAATTACTTCATCTCCGGCAGTAAGGTTCATTCCAATGACTCCCATTGTCGTACGACCGGTTGCACGGACATCGGCTTCTTTAAACCGGATACACTGTCCATACCGGGTAAATAACAGAATTTCTTCATCATCCCCGGTAATTTTTACTTCGATCAATTCATCATCATCACGCAGACTGATCGCTGCCAATCCTGTTTTCCGGATGTTTTCATAGTCCAGCACGGAAGTTTTTTTCACTATTCCGTTTTTGGTTGCCATAAACAGATATTTATCCTTCTCATAATCCTTGATTGGAATCATTGCGGTAATCTTTTCATCCGGCTGTAACGGAATGATATTGATAATTGCAGTTCCACGGGAAGTCCGGCTGGCTTCCGGAATTTCATATGCCTTAATCCGGTACACACGTCCCATATTGGTAAAGAACATCAGGTAATGGTGGGAGGTTGTCATAAGCATTTCCACGATATAATCATCCTGAATGGTCTCCATTCCCTTAATTCCCTTGCCTCCACGGTGCTGGCTTTTGAAATTGTCGGTTCCCATGCGCTTGATATAGCCAACTTTTGTCATGGTAATGACCGTATTGGTTTCCGGAATCAGATCTTCCATGGAAATATCAAACTCATCGTATCCGATCTGGGTTCTTCTGTCATCGCCATATTTATCCGCAATTTCCAAAATTTCTGTACGGATAACTGCAAGAAGTTTTTTCTCATCTGCAAGAATTGCCTTAAGTTCCGTGATCTGTGCCATGAGGTCTTTATACTCGTTTTCGAGTTTCTCCCGTTCCAAACCGGTCAGGGTCTTCAGACGCATATCAACAATTGCCTGTGCCTGTGCATCGGATAATCCAAACCGCTCCATCAGGGAATTCTTTGCGTCTGCAGTTGTACGGCTTCCGCGAATAATGGAAATCACTTCATCAATGTTGTCTAATGCAATGATCAATCCCTGTAAAATATGCGCACGTTCTTCCGCCTTGTTCAGGTCAAATCTGGTACGTCTTGTGATAACCTCTTTCTGGTGAATGAGATAATAGTTAAGTAATTCATATAAATTCAGAATTTTTGGCTGGTTATCCACAAGCGCAAGGTTGATAACGCCAAATGTATCCTGCATCTGTGTGTGTTTATATAATAAATTCAAAACAACACTTGGATTTACATCTCTTCGAAGCTCGATAACAATGCGCATGCCTTCGCGGTCAGACTCGTCCCGAAGATCTGTAATTCCATCAATTCTTTTATCTTTGTGCAGTTCTGCAATTTTTTCAATCAATCTGGCTTTGTTGACCAGATACGGAAGTTCGGTGACAACAATACGGTTTTTTCCGTTATCCATCGGTTCAATATCTGTCACAGCGCGTACACGGATTTTACCACGGCCGGTCCGATATGCCTCATTGATACCGGCAGTACCCAGGATCACACCTCCGGTTGGAAAATCTGGTCCCTTGATGATGTTAATTAATTCATCAATGTCGGTCTCTTTCTCCTCAATATCGTTGTCAATTAATTTCACAACGGCATGAATGACATCCCGCAGATTGTGAGGAGGAATATTTGTTGCCATACCGACCGCAATACCTGTCGTTCCGTTTACCAGAAGGTTCGGGTAGCGCGCCGGAAGTACGGTAGGTTCTTTTTCTGTTTCATCAAAGTTCGGGGTAAAGTCAACGGTATCTTTGTTGATGTCCCGAATCATCTGCATGGAAATTTTTGAAAGCCTTGCCTCTGTGTATCGCATGGCGGCAGCACCGTCTCCATCCACAGAACCAAAGTTACCATGTCCGTCGACAAGTGGATATCTGGTCGACCATGGCTGTGCCATGTTGACAAGTGCCCCGTAAATGGAGCTGTCCCCGTGCGGATGGTATTTACCCATCGTATCCCCGACAATACGCGCACATTTACGATGTGGCTTGTCCGGTGTATTACTCAGTTCGATCATGGAATACAGGACACGCCGCTGTACCGGCTTTAATCCATCCCTGACATCCGGAAGCGCACGGCTTGCGATAACGCTCATCGCGTAGTCGATGTAGGAGGTTTCCATCGTTTTCTTCAGGTCAACCTGTTGAATTTGGTCAAATATTTTATCGTCCACTGATCTGCTCCTCCCTAAATATCAAGATTCTGTACATACTTGGCATTTTCTTCTATAAATTCCCGTCTCGGCTCTACTTTATCACCCATCAGAGTCGTGAATGTTACGTCAATTTCCGATGAACTTTCGTCATCCATCATAACCTGTTTTAAAATCCGGTGCTCCGGATCCATGGTGGTTTCCCATAACTGTTCCGCATCCATCTCACCAAGTCCTTTGTAACGCTGGATCTTATTATTCTGATCGCGCCCGATTTCCACAAGAATATTGTTTAATTCTTCATCACTGTATGCATACCAGACATTTTTGTTTTTCTCAATTTTGTAAAGCGGCGGGGTAGCAAGATAAACATGTCCCTGCTTAATAAGCTCCGGCATAAAACGATACAAAAATGTCAGCATGAGTGTTGCAATATGTGCACCGTCCACATCGGCATCTGTCATAATAATAATTTTGTTATAACGCAGCTTGGATATATCAAAATCTTCATGAATTCCGGTACCGAACGCCGTGATCATTGCCTTGATCTCGGCATTATCATAAATACGGTCGAGTCTTGCCTTCTCCACATTTAAAATTTTTCCGCGAAGCGGGAGAATTGCCTGTGTTGCACGGCTTCTTGCAGTTTTTGCAGAACCACCGGCGGAATCTCCCTCAACGATAAAGATTTCACAATTTTTTGGATTTTTGTCGGAACAATCCGCAAGTTTTCCCGGAAGGGCAGTACCCTCAAGTGCTGTCTTTCTTCTTGTCAGATCACGTGCTTTCCGGGCTGCCTCTCTGGCACGCTGGGCCAGCAGCGATTTTTCACAGATATTTTTGGCCACATCCGGATTCTGCTCCAGAAAATACGTCAGCTGTTCCGTAACCACAGAATCTACAGCACCACGTGCCTCACTGTTTCCGAGTTTCTGTTTGGTCTGTCCTTCAAACTGTGGCTCTTCAATTTTGATACTGATAATTGCTGTCAATCCTTCACGGATATCATCTCCGGTAAGTGCCGCATCGCTGTCTTTTAAAATTTTTGCTTCCCGCGCATACGAATTAAACGTCTTTGTCAACGCATTTCGAAAACCGGCAAGATGTGTTCCACCTTCCGGCGTAATGATGTTGTTAACAAAACTAAACGTGGAATCGTTAAAAGAATCATTATGCTGCATTGCAACTTCCACGTAAACTCCGTCACGATTTCCCTCACAGTAAATAACTTCCGGATATAACGGTTCTTTTCCGCGGTTTAAATACTCCACAAATTCCTTGATTCCACCGGCATAATGGAATTTATGATTATGCAGACTATCTTCCCTCGTGTCTTTTAATGTAATGCATAATCCTTTTGTCAGAAAAGCAGTTTCTCTTAAACGCTGTTTGAGCGTGTTGTAATCATATACGGTTTCTTCAAAGATTTCCGCATCCGGCAGAAAATGAACCTTTGTACCGTGAAGTTGTGGATCACATTCCCGGACTGCCGCTACCGGTCCATCCGCTTTTCCTCTCTTGTAACTTTGCATATACACTTTTCCGTCATGATATACTTCAACCGTTAACCAGGCGGAGAGGGCATTAACAACAGAAGCACCTACTCCGTGCAGTCCTCCGGATACTTTGTATCCTCCGCCGCCAAACTTTCCACCCGCATGCAGAACAGTAAACACAACTTCCAATGCAGACACACCGGCTTTGTGATTCATTCCGACAGGAATTCCACGTCCATCATCTTCAACGGTTATGGAATTATCTTTTTCTATGGTCACCTCAATGTTTTTACAATAACCGGCAAGTGCTTCATCTACCGCATTATCAACAATCTCATAGACCAGATGATGCAGTCCGCGTGCAGATGTACTTCCGATGTACATTCCGGGTCTCTTTCTGACTGCTTCGAGTCCTTCAAGAATCTGAATCTGATCTGCGCCATATTCCTGATTATTATTTGTTAATTCGCTCATCAATTTCCTCCTCATCCAACGGATGAACCTTTCTTTTATATCTCTTCAACCGATTCCTTTTCGTAAACAGTTCCGTTTATCACCTGGAAAATTTTGTTGATACAAAAACGGTTCTTTACAAATTCCTCCAACCCTGTACAGGTAATGACAGTCTGTATTTTAGCAATACTGTTCAGCAGATAATTCTGCCGGTTACTGTCAAGTTCCGATAGCACGTCATCCAGCAGCAACACCGGAGTATCATGAATGGATCTCCTGACCAGATCAATCTCCGACAATTTCAAAGAAAGTGCTGAAGTACGCTGCTGTCCCTGAGACCCAAACTTACGGATATCCACATCATCAACGGAAAACAGCATGTCATCCCTGTGTGGTCCTGTCGTTGTCTGGCAGAGTTTCAGATCCCGGTTCTGTGCCCGCAGCAATTCATCCGCAAAAAGATCAGCGGTAATATTTGGCTCATACTTTAATACCAGATGTTCCCTGCCACCGGAAATTTTAGAATGGATTTCCGAAATAATTTCATTCAGTTCCTCCACAAATTTTTTTCGTTTCCGGATGATTCTTGTTCCATACTCCAGTAACTGCATATCCCATACCGGAAGAGTATCCACAAGGTCCGGGCGAAAAGAAATATCTTTCAACAATTTGTTTCTCTGATTCAACACTTTGTTGAAACTGGATAAATCTGACAAATATAGTTTATCCAACTGACAGAGTTCTAAATCAATAAATCTTCTTCTCTCCGCAGGTCCGTTTTTTATAATATTTAAATCTTCGGGCGAAAAGAAAACGATATTGAGTATTCCAAACAACTCACTTGCCTTTTTGATCGGAATCTTATTCACAGCCACGCCTTTTGATCCACTTTTTCTAAGATGCATATCAATCTGGTACTCTTTTTCTTTTTTCTGTACGACAGTACGAATATGTGATTCTTTCTCACCAAACCGAATCATCTCTTTATCACGGCTTCCTTTGTGGGATTTTGTTGTACCACTCAGATAAGCAGCTTCGAGAATATTGGTTTTCCCCTGTGCATTGTCTCCGTAAAGAATATTGGTTCCTTCATCCAGGTGAATATCCAGATTTTCATAATTTCGAAAATTTCGCAGCTCGATTGATTTTATGATCATTGAACTATCTGAATTGTTTCACCCTGAAAGGTAACAACATCCCCATTATGTAATTTTTTTCCTCGTTGAAGTTCTGTCTGACCGTTTACCGAAACCTGCCCATCTAAAATAACCATTTTGGCATCCACACCGGAACCAACAACTCCGGCTTTTTTCAACGCCTGTCCAAGTTTGATAAATTCGTCTTCTTCACGGATATTTACTGTAATCATGTAATCTCCTAATTTGCAGCATTATTAAAGTTAACAGGAAGAATAAGATAAATGAATTTTCCTTCATCATCTTTGATAAAACATGGAGCTTTTGGGTTTACCATATAAAGACTTACATTTTCTTCATCGATAACACGCAATGCATCAATGAAGAATTTTGGATTAAATCCAATCAGGATATCTTTTCCTTCTTTCTCGATATCGATATCTTCATTCATGGAACCAATGAAAGAATTGATTTTTAACTCCATACTTCCATCTGTGATATTCATAATGATCGGCTTTTTGTCACCTTCTTTGACAAGAAGAGTAGCACGATCAATACAATCAAGTAATTCTTTTTTATTGACTATAACTTTTGTTTCATAAGCAGATGAGAGCATCTGATCAATGCGGAAATATTCTCCTTCGATCAGACGGGATACAACCGTAGTAGTGTCAAATTCAAAAACGATATGGTTGTCCGTCAGGTAGATGAGTACATCATCATCAACTCCACCTGGAACAATCTTGCTGATTTCCTGTAATGTTTTTCCAGGAACGACAACCTTTTTATTTTCGTAATTATTTTTAAGTTCTATATTACGAATGGAGATACGATGACCATCAAGCGAAACAACTTTCAGTTCATTCTCAATAATTTCAAACAGTTCACCTGTCATAAGTTTGTTATTGTCGTTATCAGCAATGGAAAAGATTGTTTGTCTGATCACTTCCTTCAGTGTGAACTGGGAAATCACGATTGCATCATTTTTTTCAATGTATGGAAGATATGAAAAATCATCTCCGGATTTTCCAACAATATTGAATTTTGCTTTTTCACAGGAGATAACTGTCTTAAAAGAGGCATCTGTTTCAATCGTAACATCACTGTCTGGAAGTTTGCGTACAATTTCAGAAAAGATTTTTGCATCCAGTGCAATAACTCCACGTTCAGTAATGTCTCCTTCTACGCGGGTTTCGATTCCAAGTTCCATATCGTTTGCCATTAATTTAATTTCATTCGTAGAAGCATCGATAAGAATACATTCGAGTATTGCCATAGTTGTACGGGTAGGAACAGCTTTGGATACGATATTTACTCCGCGCAATAAATTTGATTTAGAACAGATCAGTTTCATGAAAAACTCCCTCCTGGTATAAATAAAAATATATTAAGACATTCGTCTTAGTCTTAATAGGGGCTGTTAATATGTGAATAAGCCTCTTCATGTTAGATGTTAAGCGGTTTCCGGCGTTTGATAACCGGCTTGAAAGCATGTGAAAAGTGTGAGGATTCTTAAGGTCCGTCTGTGGAACAAATTTTAAGAGATTTACGTTAAGAACCTCATGCACAATCCATCCACTGTGGATAAACGTGAATAAGTTGAAATTAAAAAAAGCAAATAAAACTACATTATAATAGGAAGAAACTCATTTAGTTTGGATTTATTTTCTTTTTGATGGTTTCAATCATATTTCTTGTAGTTTCGTTTTTTTCGTATTCTTCGGTAACTTTCTTGATACCGTGGATAATTGTGGAATGATCGCGTCCGCCAAGCAAAGAACCGATGGTATCTAATGGGCTTTCGGTCATATTTTTGCATAAATACATAGCAATCTGGCGTGGTTTTGCAACATCACTGCTTCTTGTCTTTGAAATCATCTGATCTACAGAGATGTGATAATGTTCGGAAACAACTTCAATAATGAGCTGTGGTGTGATTTCCCGTGGCTTGTCCGGCGTGATAATGTTGGAAAGTTCCTTTTCTGCAATATCCATTGTAATTGGAATGTGGACAAGATTGTTATAAGCAAGAAGTTTATTTAATGCTCCTTCAAGTTCACGCACGTTTGATTTAATGTTGTTTGCAATGTAGCTTAATACTTCATCATCAATGTCAAAGTTATCCGATTCGGCTTTTTTCCGGAGAATAGCCATACGTGTTTCATAATCCGGCACTCCGATATCTGCCATCAGTCCCCACTCAAAACGGGAACGGATACGCTCTTCAAGGGTTTCCATTTCTTTTGGTGGTTTATCGGATGTCAGTATAATCTGTTTTCCCTGTGTTTGGAGTGCGTTGAATGTGTGGAAAAACTCTTCCTGTGTACTTTCTTTTCCGATGATAAACTGGATATCGTCAATCATAAGGACATCCACTTTCCGGTATTTGTCACGAAATTTTGTCATGGATGAAGCATTACCGTTTCGAATGGATTCAATTACTTCATTCGTAAATTCTTCGGATGTAACGTAGATAACCTTGGCATCCGGATTCTGGTTTAAAATAAAGTGCCCGATGGAGTGCATAAGGTGGGTTTTTCCCAGTCCCGGACCGCCGTAAATGTAAAGCGGATTATATGCTTCTCCCGGAGATTCTGCGACTGCAAGGGAAGCCGAATGTGCAAAACGGTTATTATTACCAACGACAAATGTATCAAATGTATAATTTGGATTAAGATTAGATTCATCTGCGGTTACGGCAGGTGTAGCTTTTGCTGGTTTTGTGTTTAATTTCAGCGTCCTGGCTTCTTCCGGAAGGATGAATTTGATTTCATATTCAATTTCTGTAATTTCCACGATCGCAACGCGAAGTGGTGCAAGGTACTTCTTGGAAATATAGCTTAAAGCCATCTGTTCGGAAGGAACCAGGATATAGAGAGTATTTCCCTCAATGGCAAAGACTTCTAAGGGACGAATCCAGGTATCGAAAGAGACATCACTGATTTCGTACTCCTGTTTCACAGTATTTAAAATTTCATCCCACTTTTCAATAATCTTATCCATCTGCTTTTCTCCACATTCTTCTTATAAAATAGGATACTATCCCATAATCCCATTCTTATCTATAATACACCATTTTCGGTGTAGAATCAACTTTTTAGACACCCTTTTATATTTTTCAAAACTAACATATAAACATATGCGTAAACGGCGAAATAATGCGTTTTAGGAAGGTTTTTTAATTATATGGATGTTGATGGAAAAAGAGTTATCCAAGGCGTATTGACAGTTTATCCACAAGTTATCCCCAAATTGTGGATAACTTATTATTTCGTGGAAAAGCGTGGATACTATATATAGTGGACTGCTTTTCTTCCTTATTATATGTAGTGTTTATAACATTAAATTAGGAAAAAACCTTGATTTTACTTGACTTGTAGCGTTTTTCTGATATAATGCTAAGTGATGTTTTTTAACGTAGAGGAGGTGGATACGAAATGAAGATGACATTCCAACCAAAAAAAAGACAGAGAGCCAGAGTTCATGGTTTCAGAAGCAGAATGAGTACTGCAGGCGGAAGAAAAGTATTGGCTGCAAGAAGATTAAAAGGTAGAAAAAAATTATCAGCATAGGCCACATATTTGTGGTCTTTTCTTCTTTTATGATCAATTTTTGGCAAAGGAATATTAGATGAAATATTCAGAATCATTAAAGAAAAACAGGGATTTTCAGAACGTATATAAAAAAGGAAAGTCTTATGCAAACCGTTATCTGGTGATGTACGTTCTGAAAAACGATACAGAAAGAAACCGGTTAGGTATATCGGTGAGTAAAAAAGTAGGAAATAGTGTTATAAGACATCATGTAACCCGATTGATCAGAGAAAGTTACCGGCTACAGGAAGACATGTTTAATAGTGGTTTAGACATTGTAGTCATCGCAAGAAATACAGCAAAAGACATTTCATATCATGAAGTGGAAAGTGCTTTGTTACATCTTGGAGGTCTTCATAAAATTTTGAAGTAAAGATTTTAGAAAAGAAGATGGAATCATTTTGAAAAAAATATTGATTGCTTTGATTAAATTTTATAGAAAGTATATTTCTCCGATGAAAACAACAAAATGTCCATACTACCCGACCTGTTCCACCTATGGGTTAGAGGCTGTCGAAAAGTATGGAGCTGTCAAAGGTGGGGCGTTAGCGCTTTGGAGAATTATAAGATGTAATCCTTTTTCAAAAGGCGGATATGATCCCGTTCCATAATTGGAGGTATTTTCAGTGTCAGAGATGTTATTAACAGCATACAATGGTGCCATTCTTGGACCAATTGCAAAATTACTTGGCTGGATAATGAATGGCATGTATATTTTAATGGAAAAAGTTGGAATTACCAACGTTGGACTTTCTATTATTTTATTTACCATTGTTATTTATGCTTTAATGTTCCCATTGACTTATAAACAGCAGAAGTTTTCGAAGTTATCCCAGAAGATGAACCCGGAACTTCAGGCGGTCCAGAAAAAGTATAAGGATAAAAAAGATACCGTATCCATGCAGAATATGCAGACTGAGACACAGCAGATCTATGAGAAGTATGGTGTTTCACCGACAGGCAGCTGTGTGCAGATGTTAATCCAGATGCCTTTACTGTTAGCTTTGTACCGTGTGTTTATGAATGTTCCTGCCTATATCAGCAGTGTGAAGGATGTTTATCTTGATCTGGTTGATAAGATCATGGCAACAAGCGGCTATCAGGATATTATGACAAACCTGATGAGCACATTAAAATTGAACACAGTACAGGTTGATTTTACGGCAACAGATACAACAACATTACAGAATTATGTAGTAGATGTTTTATCAAAAATGAGTTCTACCGGATGGGATTCCTTAAGAGAGTCATTCCCGGCGCTCACAGATTCCATTGATTCTACATATGGTGTAGTTTCTCATGTAAACAACTTTATAGGATTAAATATTTCAGATACTCCATTTCAGATCATCAAAGCTGCATTTGCAGGTGGAAGTATTCTGATGGCAGTTCTTGCATTGCTGATTCCTGTGATTTCTTATTTGACACAGGTTTTAAATATCAAGTTAATGCCAACGGCTGCAACAGCAGGCGGAGATAATGACCAGATGGCTCAGCAGATGAAGATGATGAACCGTACTATGCCATTATTCTCACTGGTAATGTGTTTTACTGTTCCGGTCGGTCTCGGTATCTACTGGATCGCAAGTGCGGTTGTAAGAAGTATCCAGCAGTTCTTCTTAAATAAACATTTTGATAAAATCGATCTGGATGATATTATTGCAAAGAATCAGGAAAAAGCAAAGAAAAAACGTGAGAAAATGGGAATCTCCGAAAACCAGATTTCTAATGCTGCACGTATGAACACAAGACAGGTTACAGCAAGTTCCAAGAGTTCTGTTAAGACAACTGCAGAGAAAGAACTTGAACTTGAGAAG